>Ga0307477_10000590_pt1 | contig 38635 bp, 34 predicted proteins | sample atmos_gasesECM2C_FD_203316 | JGI IMG/M metagenome (GOLD analysis project Ga0307477, IMG submission 203316) | Hardwood forest soil microbial communities from Morgan-Monroe State Forest, Indiana, United States - atmos_gasesECM2C_515 | ecosystem: Environmental > Terrestrial > Soil > Temperate... | reverse complement strand
CCCGCGGCCGTCTTCGCCATCTGCAGCAGCGAGTACAGACCCTCCTGCATGCGCGCTCCGCCGCTCGCGGTGAAGCACAGAAACGGGCGGCGCTCCTGGATGCAGTAGTCGACGCCACGCCTGAACCTCTCGCCGACGACGGAGCCCATGGAGCCGCCGAGGAACTGAAACTCGAACGCGCAGGCGACGATCGGCAGGGAATGCAGCGTTCCGGCCATCACCACCAGCGCGTCAGTCTCGCCGGTCGCCTTCTGGGCCTGCACGAGGCGGTCCCGGTAGCGCTTATTGTCGCGGAACTTGAGCGGATCCTCCGGTGCGATGCTCGCGCCGATCTCCTGGCCCGAGCCCGGATCGAGAAAGCGCGCGAGCCGCTCGCGGGCGCCCACGCGCATGTGGTGGCTGCACTTCGGGCACACATAGAGGTTGCGCTCGAGCTCGGCCCGATAGAGCACCGCGTCGCAGGCGGGGCACTTGATCCACAGGCCCTCCGGTACCGAGCGGGTACGCCGCTCGGTCTTGATCCGGGAGGGCATGATTTTCTCGAACCAGGACATAGGATCCGCGCGGCCCCGCTCGGCAGCCCGGAGCGATCATAGCCGATCAGGGAAGGAACACCCCGCCGCCGGGGGCCTCTGGCAGGTCGAAGGCCGCCGGATAGCGCACCGACTGCAGGTACAGGCCCGCGGCGGGGGCCGTGGCGGCATTGCGGCGGCGGTCGCGCCCCTCGAGCACCTCCCGCGCCCACGCCGGTGCCGCCTCGGCTGTGCCGATCGCGATCAGGAGTCCGGCAATATTGCGCATCATGTGATGCAGGAAGGCGTTGGCGGTCGCCTCGATCTGGATCCAGTCGCCGTGGCGGGCGACAGTCAAGCGCTCCATGCGCCTCACAGGTGACCGCGCCTGGCACTCCGCCGAGCGGAACGCGCTGAAGTCGTGCTCGCCGAGGAGCGCGCCCGCCGCCTCGCCCATACGCACGTGATCGAGCGAGCGGTGAATCCAGGCCGCGCGCGTTGCACACAGCCCCGAGCGCGCGAGGCGGTTCAGAATCAGATAGCGGTAGGTGCGCGCCTCGGCGCTGTAGCGCGCATGGAAATGCGCCGCTACGGGCCTCGCCCACGAGACGCTCACGTCAGCAGCCAACGCGCTGTTCGTGCCGAGCACCCAGGCGCGCCCGCTGCGCTGCGCCGCAGTGTCGAAGTGCGCCACCTGCCCGAGTGCATGCACTCCGGCGTCGGTGCGCCCCGCACACACCAGGGTCACGGGCTCGGCGGCCACGCCGCCGAGTGCCCGCTCAATCAGTTGTTGGAGAGTGCGCCCCGACGACTGCGCCTGCCAGCCTTCGTAGGCGGTGCCATCGTATTCGACGCCAATGGCGATCCTGGCCACGCCTGCGAGGTCCTCGAGCGCGCCGTCAGCGCGCGCGTTCTGCCTCAGCCGGGGAGCGACTCCATCAGGCGCTGGGCTTCCTGTTTCTGAGCCGCGGAGCCCTCGTTGAGCACTTCCTCGAGGATGTTACGCGCCCCGTCCGGATCGCCCATGTCCATGTAAGCACGCGCCAGGTCGAGCTTGGTGCCCACTTCGCTCATGGTCACCGGCTCGATGTCGGGCAGCGCCAGCTCTTCCGAGGACAGCCGTTGCGTGGCGGCGAACGCCGACTCGGGCACCGAGGCTGTGCCGACGTCGAGATCGAGCCCACTCGCGCTTGCCGGCGGCTGGGCGCCCCCACCGCCGCCGACATCGAAGTCGGTCGACGTCGCCGCGTGTCTGCCAGTGGCGTCCCCGACGTCGACATCGAGCTCGTGACCCTTGAGAGCCGCCAGGCGGCCCGAGACGGTCACGTCCGTGAGCGCGATGCTGGTCTGCGTCAGCGCGGCCTCGAGCTCGTTCTGATCGAACTGCCACTGGCCGGTCGCCGACCCGCTCTCCTTCAGTCCGCGCCCCTGGGTTTCCTCCAGCGTGCGGCGTGATTCCTCGTCGACGCCCGCGACCAGCGTCGGGCCCTCGCCCGGTGCGGCCGGAGAGAGCCGATCCACCGTGGTCCCGCCGATGTCGAGACCGAGGTCATCGAGCGCGAGCTCCGCGGTCGGCTCCATGCTGGCCTTGCGCAGCGCCGTCTCCACCTTCTGACGCACGGTCGGCTGGTGAGCCCCCGCCATCGCGGGCTGCTCCACCGTCGGTCCTTCCATTTCCGCGGTCGAGGCGCCGTCCTGGCGCACGCGCGCCGTCATCTGGCGCGTCGTGCCGGTGGTGCTTGTGAAAGTGCTCTCGAGTGCCACGTTACGGTCCGTATCCCGCGTCGTGGCGGCCGTGGCCGAGTCCCGCTCCGCCAGCGTGGCGCCGAGATCCAGATCCACGCCCTGGCCGTCGGCGCCAGAGGGCTCATTGAGCAATTCGAAGTCGACGCGGCTCTGACCACCCTCGAGATCGAGGTCCACGCCGCCCGCGGCTGCGCCAGCGACCGGCCCGGCGCCGGAGAACAGCGCATCTTCAGGGGCAAGCTGCTTGCCCATGATCAGAATCTTTTCAAACTCGCCGGGGGCAGCTTCGGTGCGCGTGTCCGCCAGCTCACGGGCGGTCTGCAGGAACTGGTCCTTGTTGCCCCACACGAAGAAAACTTCGAGCAGCTTCAGCTTCAGGTCGCGGCGCTCGGGCTCGCGCGCGATCGCGATGCGGATCAGGTCGGCGGCCTGGTCGTACAGGCCATAGGCCATGTGAAAGTCGGCCTCCGCCAGCGGGTCGCCCTGGTCGAGATTGATCGCAGTTTCGCTGCTGATCGTCTCATCGCTCGCCACGTGCTTCGGCGGGGCCGCTGGCGCGGGGGCCGCGCTGAAGCGCGGCCGCTCGTGGGTTCCAGTCTCTTCGACGAGGAAGGCCGCCTCGGGCACAGGTGCCGGTGCGGCACGCACCGACGGCTCGGCAGTGGCGGCGGCAAGTCCGCGGACGAGGTTGCCGGTGCCGGGCGCGGCGGCGGACCCGAGACTTGGCCCCGCTCCGAAGCTGGAGGCGAAGCCGCGCGAGGCGCCCTCTCCTGCGCCCATGCCGGCGACCGCGAGCCGGCCGAGCGAATCGTCGAACTGCGGTCCGCGCCGCGCGCGCACCACGCGCACGACCGCAAACACGACCAGCGCGAGCACCACCACGGCGCCGGCCCACCAGTAATCCATCAGCGTATCGAAGAGTGATCCGCCCGCAGCCGGCGGTGGTGTCGGCTTGGACGCCGGCGCCGGCTGAGCCTTTTCGACCTCCGCCGTGGGCGGCGGTACGTTCACCGGCGGTGGCGCCGTCGCGACGGGCGGCGGTGCAGCAGTCGCGGGCGGGGTGGGCGCGGGAGCTGGTGCAGGGGGTGGCGCCGGCGGCGGTCGTACCGCCTCAGGTGTCGGAGCGCGCGGCGGTGGCTGGCTCGCCTTTGCGGCCAGCTGGGCCTGCATCCGCGCCAGATCGGCGTTCTTCAACTCGAGGAGTCGCTTCGACTCAGCGAGCTGATTTTTCGACTCGGCGAGCTGACCTTCGAGCTCGTGCACGCGACCCTGGAGCGCCTGCGCCTCGCGCTCAGCGCCCGGCGAGGTGGCGACCGAGGCACCCTCCGAAGGCGTGACGAGCCGCAGCCGTCCGGGCTGGGTGCCGCCAGCCGACGCCGTGGGAGCGCCGCTGCTGCCGCGCCAGGCGGCATACTGACGGCGAATCTCGACATTCGCCTCACGCGGGGATATCGCGGTGGCAGTCGTCGCGTCCGGAATGCGCAGCACCGCCCCGGAGCGCATCACGTTCATGTTCTTATCAAAGGCGCGCGGGTTGGCTTGGTAGATCGCGAGCATCCAACTGCGTGCCCGCGCCGAATGAGCCGCTTCGCCAGCGACTCCGGCGGCGATTCTGGAGAGTGTCTCGCCGCGATGCACGAGATGCGTCGAGTTCTCCTCGGCGCTCGGTAGGGAGCGGTTGGCAGTGGGTGCGGGCGCGGTCGATGCGACGGGCGCAGGCTCGGGTGCGGCGGCGGCCGTGGCCGTTTCGGTGGGCGCGGCCGCCGGATTCGCCGCGGTGGTGGGCGCCGGCGACGGCGGAGTTGCCGCAGGCGCAGGAGTTGGGATCGCGGCTGCTTCGGAGGAAGTGGCGGCTGGCGGAGCTTCGCTGCTGCGCTCGATGTCGCCTTCACGCGCGCCGGTGCCGGTCGTGGGTGCGCTCACTGCAGCGCCCGCAACCGAGGGTTGAGCCGGTGTGTACACCGGTGGGTCGAGCAGCATCGTGTACTCGCGCACGACGTGCCCGTGCACCCAGGTCACGTCCACCAGCAGCGTGATGAAAGGGTCAGAGATCGGATCGCTCGACTTGAGCTTGATGGTCTGTCGCCCGTCAGGGGTACGTACGGTGCGGACTTGCACCCCTGAGAGATAGGCCGGCCACTCGAGGCCGTAGCGAGCGAACATCTCGCGCGAAGCGAGCTGAGCGCGCACGGTGTTGACTTCGTCAGGCGCGACGTCGGTCAGCTCGATCTCCGCATCGAGCGGCGAGTTCAGAGGCGAGAGAAGGTGAATGTCCCCAAGACCCAGGGCAAACGCGGCTGACGGCAGGGCCAGCAGTAGCGCCAGCGCCCGACTTGATCGTCTGAAGATCATCAGGACACCGCTACCCGGCTAGAATACCCATTAGAAACATGAGGATAGGTCATACCTCGACAGCCCCCGGCGCACCCGGCGGCAATATAACTTAAATAGGGCCGCCGGGCCAAAGCTTCCGGGTGCCGCACGCTCACTGCCGCGGCACCGGGGCGCAGGTCGCTGGCGACGATCCATAAGTTAAGTCCCTGTCCGGAGCAAGATCTTCACGGATTCCTCCGACATAAACTGTGTCGCGTTTCGCTGCCTCGGTAGCCTCCATGGGCCATCCGGCGCTGCACGGCTCGCCCGAGGGTGACGCTGCGCGCATTTTCGCCTCGGTCACCGCCGCCGCAGCCGCCAGCCGGACACCGCACAGCAACATACAAGAGAGATCGCCCGGTCGCGGGTGGGCTGAGGCTGCAGCGCCGGCAGGGGAGCCGCGGCGGCGGCGACCGCTGGCGGCCGCCCTCAGCGGCGGCGCACCGAGCGCCGCCTGCCATCACTCGCGTGGGGCAGTGATGTCCGGAGTCGGCGATTTCACGTCGGCGTTCTGTGCGCGGTGACGCAGATAGTGATCCATCAACACGATCGCCAGCATCGCCTCGGCGATCGGCGTCGCCCGCAGCCCGACACACGGATCGTGCCGCCCGGTCGTGACGATCTCGACTGCGTTGCCGTCGACGTCGATCGTCCGGCCCGGCAGCTGGATGCTCGAGGTCGGCTTGAGTGTCAGGTGTGCGACCACGTCCTGGCCGGTGGAGATGCCGCCCAGCACGCCGCCGGCGTGGTTGCTGAGGAAGCCGCGCGGTGTGAGCTCGTCGCGGTGCTCGCTGCCACGCTGTGCGGCCGCGCGCGTGCCGGCGCCGAGCTCCACCGCCTTGACCGCGTTGATGCCCATGAGCGCATGGGCGATGTCCGCGTCGAGGCGATCAAACACCGGCTCGCCCAATCCCGGCGGCACGCCGCTCGCCACTACGGTGACGCGCGCGCCGATCGAGTCGCCCGCGCCGCGTACCTGCCAGATCAGCTGCTCGATCTCGGCAATCCGCCCCGGGTCGGGACAGAAGAACGGGTTCTCATAGGCGAACGCCGCATCGACCGGCTCGAGCAGCAGCGGTCCCACCTGGCTCAGGTAACCGTAAATGCGCACACCGAGGCGCACCGCCAGGTAGCGGCGGGCAATGGCGCCGGCGGCGGTACGCATGACGGTCTCGCGCGCCGACGCACGGCCGCCGCCGCGGTAGTCGCGCAGGCCGTACTTCTGCTGGTACGTGTAGTCGGCGTGACCCGGGCGAAAGCGATCCTTGATCCGCTCGTAGTCGCGCGAACGCGCGTCGGTGTTCTCGATGAGGAGACCGATGGGAGTGCCGGTGGTACGGCCTTCGAAAACGCCCGACAGGATGCGCACGCGATCGGCTTCGCGCCGCTGGCTGACGAAGTGCGAGGTGCCGCTGCGGCGGCGGTCGACGTCCTGCTGCAGGTGCGCCTCGGACAGCTCGAGACCTGGCGGACAGCCGTCGACGATGCAGCCGAGCGCGGGCCCGTGGCTCTCGCCGAAGGTGGTCACCGTGAACAATTTGCCGATGCTGTTGCCCGACATACGCCGTGCCGCTAGCCCCGCCGCCTCACCGCCCCCGGCAGTTGCTCGCGCGTGAGCAGGAACACTCCGCCGCCGCCGCGCGCAAACTGCAGCCACACGAAGGGCAAACGGGGGTAGGCGCGGCGCACCGCGCGCTCGGTGTTGCCGACCTCGACGACCAACAGCCCGCGCGGTCGCAGATGCCGGGCGGCCTCGCGCAGGATGACGCGCACCGAGTCGAGCCCCGACTTCCCCGCGGCCAGCGCAACGCGCGGCTCGTGCCGGTACTCCGGCGGCAACCCCTTGAGCTCAGCTGCCCCCACGTAAGGCGGATTGCTCACGATGATATCGTAGGCGGCACCCGTCAGGGCGCGGAAGTGGTCGGACTGTCGCACGCGTACGCGCCGGCCGAGGCGATGCGATCGCACGTTGGCGCGCGCCACGGCGAGCGCCTCCGCGGAGAGGTCGACGGCGTCCACCCGCGCGTGCGGCAGGGCCCGTGCGCAGGCAATCGCAATGCAACCCGAGCCGGTGCCGAGATCGAGGACGCGCCGCACCCGGTCCGCGGCGATCCACGGCGCAAAGCCCCGCTCGATGAGCTCGGCGAGTGCTGAGCGCGGCACCAGCACGCGCGCATCGACCGCAAAGCGCAGTCCGGCGAACCAGCTGCTGCCGGTGAGGTAGGCGGCGGGAATGCGCTCCTGGATGCGCCGCGTGAGCAGCTGCCGTGCGCGTCGCTGCGCAGCCGGCCCGACACGCCGGCCCTCGAAGCGGCTGGCGTCGGCGTGCCGCAGGCGCGCCGCGTGCAGCACGAGCGAAGCCGCCTCATCCCACGCGTTGTCGGTGCCGTGCCCGAAGAACACGCGGGCGCGCCGCAGTCGTGCGGCGCCGCGCGCGATCAGGGTGTGCACGCTCACGGAACGCGCGCCGCGGGCCGGCCCAGCACGCGCGCGCCGCGCTCGGCGTGCGCCGCTCGTGCGGAGCGTGGAATAATTCGCTTTCGACATCCTCGCGCGGCCTTGGGGCCAGTGATTCCCTCAACGAGGCGTGCGCTGCCCCGAACGGGCGCGGATGCACCAGACGATTATACGGGAGCACCGTTTCTTCATGCGCATCACGCGTTGGCTCCTGGTCGGCGCTGCCGCCGCGGCGGCGGCCGTCGCCGGCTTCTCGCTGGCGGTGCGGCTCGAGCATCCGAGCCCGCAGCTCGCCAGCGGCACCTGGCTGCCGCAGCCCAGGCCGATCGCGGACTTTCGCCTGCTCGATACGCGCAGCCGCGCCTTCACGCGCCGCGAGCTCGCCGCGGGTCCGACGCTGGTGTTTTTCGGCTTCACGCATTGTCCCGACGTGTGTCCGACCACATTGCTCAAGCTGGCGCAGATCAACCAGGACGCGGCGCTCCCGCGGGCGCGCGTGCTGTTCATCAGCGTCGATCCACAACGTGACACCCCCCCGCTCCTCGCCGCGTACCTGCACGCCTTCGACCCACGCTTCGAGGGGCTCACCGGTGACCCGCAGGCGATCAGCGCGCTCGCCGCAAACTTCGGTGTCGCCGTCAACCGCGTCGAGCTGCCAGGTGGCGACTACACCATGGATCATTCCGCGGTGGTGTTCCTGGTCGATGACGGCGCACGCATCGCCGCCATCTTCACGCCACCTCTCGACGCGCGCGCCCTGAGCGCCGACCTCGCGCGCTGCGCACCCTATCTGGCGCGCGCTCGCCCGCCCCGCTCATGAACACCGAGGCACTCAGGAGCGCACTAGCGCGGCTGTTGGTCGCCGTGCAATACCTCCTGCCGCAGCATGCCCTGACGCGGCTCGCGCACGCCCTGGCGCGCAGCCGTCTGCCGTGGCTGAAGAATGCGCTCATCAGCGGCTTTGTCGCCCGCTATCGCCCCGACCTGAGCGAGGCCGAGCAGCCCAAGCCGCTCGCGTTCGAGAGCTTCAACGCCTTCTTCACGCGTGCCCTGCGCGCCGACGCGCGTCCGATCGACCCGGATCCGCATGCCGTCGTCTCGCCGGTGGACGGCAGCGTGAGTCAGCTCGGCCGACTCGACGGCCGCTGGCTGCTGCAAGCCAAGGGGCGGACCTACACGCTCGAGGCGCTGCTCTCGGGGCCGGCCGAGTGGGCCGAGGTGTTCCGCGCCGGCGCCGCCGCCACGCTCTATCTCGCACCGTCCGACTACCATCGCGTCCACATGCCACTGTCGGGGACGCTGTGTGCGGCCTGGTACGTGCCGGGTCGGCTGTTCAGCGTCGGCGCGGCGAACGTCGCCGGCGTCGCCGATCTGTATGCGCGCAATCAGCGGGTGGTGTGCGTGTTCGCAACCGGCGCGCTGAGTTTCGCGTTGGTGCTGATCGGCGCGCTGTTCGTCGGCAGCATCTCGACCGTCTGGCACGGGGAGTTGACGCCGCGCCGCGGCCGTCAGCGTGTGCCGTTGCCGCTCACCGCGCGCGCCGCCAGCCTGACGCTCGAGCGTGGGGCGGAGTTCGGGCGCTTCAACATGGGCTCGACCGTGATACTGCTGCTGCCGCCCGGCAGGAGCGCGTGGGGGTTGACGGTCGAAGTGGGCGGTGTGGTCCGCGTCGGCGAGACACTCGGGCGCGTGAAGTGAGCGGACTCGACTGGCGGCCCACGGCATCGCGCGAGCGCCTGCGCCAGCGGGCGGCGCTGCTGCGGCGTGCGCGCGAGTTCTTCCTTGCGCGCGCACTGCTCGAGGTGGATACGCCGCTCATCGTCAACGCGCCGGTCAGCGACCTGCACATCCATTCCGCATCCGTGCGGCTGACAGGCCCCCCGGGCGCGAGGCTGACGCCGGCCGCAGGCGCAACCCGCTCGCCGGCCGCCGCCGAGCCTTTGCTGTTCCTGCACACCTCGCCCGAATACGCCATGAAGCGGCTGCTCGCCGCCGGCAGCGGTGACATCTACCAGATCTGCCACGTCGTGCGCGGCGGCGAGCGCGGCCGGCTCCACAATCCCGAATTCACGCTCATCGAGTGGTATCGCATCGGTTTCTCACTCGAGGCGCTCATGGATGAGGTCGAGGCGCTCGTGCGTGCGCTGCTCGGGGCCGCCGCCCCGCCCGCCTCCGAGCGGCTCAGCTACCGCGCGGCATTCGAGCGCGAGCTCGGGTTCGACCCTCTCACGGAGCCCACCAGCGCGCTGGCCGCCGCCGCGGCGCCGCTCAATTTGAGCAGCGCAGCCGCGACGGACACGGGCGATGTCGTGGCCGCACCGGACCGCGACCACTGGCTCGAGCTGCTGATGGGCGCGCTCGTCGGCCCGCGGCTCGGGCGCAACACCCTCACCTTCGTGCATCGTTATCCGGCGAGTCAGGCGGCGCTGGCGCGCCTCGACGCCGCCGATCCACGCGTCGCGCTGCGCTTCGAGCTGTACTGCCAGGGCATCGAGCTCGCGAACGGCTTCCACGAGCTCGCCGCCGCCGCCGAGCAGCGCGCCCGCTTCGCATGCGACAACGACGAGCGCGCGCGTCGTGGTCTGCCGCTGGTGTCGCCGGACGAGCGACTGCTGGCGGCGCTCGCCGCCGGTCTCCCTGACTGTGCCGGCGTCGCGCTCGGCTTCGACCGCACCCTGATGATCGCGACCGGCGCCACGCACATCGAGGAGGTACTGCCATTCCCCACCACGCGGGCGTGAGGGGCCGCACCGCGCTGCGCGTGCCGGCGGCGCACCGGCCGCCCGCACCGGCCACAGTCGCCGAATCCGTCCGGCAGAGCGAGAATGAGCGCCGGTCACACGCCGCGGACGAAGGTGCATGAGCTACACGGCCAAACACTACGATTTTCGCGACAAGCCCGCGGACTACGCGCGCCTCGCACAGGAGCTCACCGCGCTGATCGCCGGGGAGAGCGACCTGATTGCCAATGCGGCCAACACCGCCGCGCTGATCTTCGGGGCGCTGCCCGAGGTCAACTGGGCCGGCTTCTACTTTCAGCGCGGCAGCGAGTTGGTGCTCGGCCCGTTCCAGGGCAAGCCCGCCTGCGTGCGCATTCCCGTCGGCCAGGGTGCGTGCGGTGCCGCCGCGGTCCAGCGGCGCACCCTGGTGGTGCCAGACGTACAGCGTTTCCCGGGGCACATCGCCTGCGATGCCGCCTCGCGCGCCGAGATCGTCGTGCCGCTGCTCGACGGCGCGGCGCTCCTCGGCGTGCTCGACGTGGACAGCCCGCGCGCGGCGCGCTTCGATGAGGCCGACGCCCGCGGACTCGAGGGCCTGGCGCGGCTGCTGGTCGCGGCCAGCGCGCTGCGCGCCCAGCGCTGATGATCCATTCGCGGCTCCCCGCCCGCGGGCTCGCCGCGGCCGCGGCCGCCTTCATCCTCTGGGGGCTGCTGCCGCTCTACCTGCGGCTGCTGAGCGCGGTGCCGGCGCCGCAGGTGGTGGCGCACCGCGTGACCTGGTCGTGCCTGTTTCTGCTCGCGTGGCTGCTGGCGCGCGGCGAGCTCGGTCGGCTCACCTCGACGCTCGCGCGGCCGGCGCTGCTCGGACCGCTGCTGGCGAGCGCACTGCTCATCAGCTGCAACTGGCTGGTATACGTCTGGAGCGTGACCCACGATCACGTCGTCGAGAGCAGCCTCGGCTACTACATCAATCCGCTCGTGAACGTCGTTCTCGGCGTGTTGGTGTTGCGCGAGCGGCTCAACCGCACGCAGTGGGCGGCGATCGCGCTGGCCGCCGCCGGCGTCGTCGGCCTGACAGTCCTCGCTGGACGCCCGCCCTGGATCGCCTTCACCCTGGCGATCACATTTTCTCTTTACGGGCTGGTGCGCAAGATGATCAGCGTCGCGCCGCTCCCCGGGCTCGCGACCGAGACTCTGCTGCTCGTCCCGGTGGCGGTGGCGTACCTCCTCGGCTGTGAGGTCACCGGCAGCGGCGCTCTCGGGCGCGCGGGCCTGGCAGTCGCCCTGCTGCTGGCCGGCAGCGGCCTGGTCACGGCGATCCCGCTGCTGCTGTTCGCGTACGGGGCGCGCGCGCTCCCCTACTCGACGGTCGGCGTGCTGCAGTACATCGCGCCGAGCCTGCAGCTGCTGACGGGCGTGCTGCTATTTCACGAGAGCTTCGGCCCGCCGATGGCCGCGGGCTTCGCCACGATCTGGGTGGCACTCCTCATTTATGCGGCCGACGGCGTGCGGCAGGCACGCCGCGCGACGCGTGCCGTGCGGCCGGCGGCGGCCGCCTGAGGCGGCGGTATCGGCGGGCGTCACTGCTTGGCGCGCGAGATGTACACGCCGGTGCGCGTGTCGATCCGAATGACTTCGCCCTCGTTGATGAACAGCGGCACCCGCACCATCGCACCGGTCTCGAGCTTGGCGGGCTTCTGACCGCCGGTGGCGGTGTCGCCACGCACACCGGGATCGGTTTCCACGATCTTCAGCTCGATGTGCGGTGGCGGCGTGACCACGAGCGGCACGTTGTTCCACAGCGTCACGATGCACACCACGCCCTCCTTGAGCCACTGCGCGTTGTCGCCCAGCGCCGACTTGCCGGCGGTGTACTGCTCGAAGGTCTCGGGCACCATGAAGTGCCAGAAGTCGCCGTCCTGGTAGAGGTACTGCATGTCGGTGTCGACCACGTCGGCCGCCTCGAGCGACTCGCCGGACTTGAAGGTGCGCTCGATGGTGCGGCCGGTCTTGAGGTTGCGTACCTTGATGCGATTGAACGCCTGTCCCTTGCCCGGCTTGACGAACTCGTTCTCGATCACGGTATACGGGTCACCGTCGAGCAGGACTTTCAGACCGCCGCGGATCTCGCTGGTGGTGTAGCTGGCCATGGGTTACTCACCGGTATGGGCCTGGCAGAAGGCGCAAGCCCGCTGAAAGAGCCGCGTATGATAACGGCATCCCCCTGCAGCTGCCAGCCGAGCGACCACCGTGGTCAGTTTCCGCGAGCGTGCTCACGCGGCCGGCCGACATCGCGATGCTAGAATCCGCCGCGCTTGCCGGTGTCAGGTGGGGTTGTCTTGAAGGACCAGACCGCTGTTCCGATCATCGTGCTCAGTTCCGTGCGCGACCCGGCCGAGGCCATCAACAGCCTGATGCGCCGGGCCGGTCACCCGACTTATTGCACCTGGATCCCCGCGCTGCGCGACCTCGGCGACGCGCTCGGCCAGATCAATCCCGAGCTGCTGGTACACGCCGCAGCCACCTCCGCCGAGCTCGAGTCGGCGATCCGCGTTCGCGATCGCCTGGCGCCCGCCGTGCCGGTGCTGGCGCTTGCGCCCGAAGTCGACGAGGCGCGCATCGCGGAGGCGCTGGCGCTCGGGGCGCGCGATGTGGTGACCCTCGCCAATCCGGCGCGGCTGCAGGCCGTGCTGCTGCGTGAGCTGGGCGTGTTCCGCACCCAGCGCGCGCTCGATGCCACGCTCAAAACCGCCAACGACGCCCGCAGCCAGCTCGACAGTGTGCTGCAGCGCTCGAACGACGCCATCATCCAGGTGCAGGAAGGCATCGTCGTCGATGCCAACCCGGCGTGGCTCGAGCTGTGCGGCGTCGAGGAGAGCGTCGCCGGACAGCCGGTCATGGATCTGTTCGACGACTCGACGCACGCGGCGCTGCGCGGCGCGCTGGCGGCGTGCCTCAAGGGCGTGTGGAACAACGATCACCCGCTGCGCACCAACGCGCTGCTCGCGGACGGCTCGGTGCTGCCCATCGCGATGACGCTGGCGCTCGGCCAGCACGAAGGCGCGCCGTGCGTGCGGCTCGTGGTGCCCTCGCGACCGCGCGAGCAGCCGCGGCTCAGGGACCAGACCGCTCAGCTCGCACAGCTGGCGCAGGCGGCACACGCGCCCCAGGCGACGCGCCGTCCCGAGCCGGGCGCAGGAGTCGCGCGCCGCGGCGAGCTGCTTGGCGCGCTCGCGGCGCGGCTCGCCAAACCGGCGCCCGGAGGCATGCGCTGCCTGGCGCTCGTCAAGCTCGACAATTTCCCCGCGCTCGAGCGTGCGGTCGGCGCTACCGGCAGCGAGCAGGTGTTGGTCGAGTTCCGCCGCTTGCTGGGGGAGACGCTCAACCCCAAGGAGCTCGGCGGGCGCTTCGGCGGAGCTCGCTTCCTCGCGCTGCTCGAGCGCGGCAACGAGAGCGACATCAACGCCTGGAGCGAGCGACTGCTGGCGCGCGTGCACAAGCACGTCATGCGCATTCGCGACAAGTCGTTGTCGGTCACCTGCTCCATCGGGCTCTCGATCGTCTCCCCCGGCAACGTCAACCTCGATGCGCTGATCGCGGACGCGCTCGAATGCGCGCGCAAGGGCGCCGCCCGCGGCGGCAATCAGAGCAGCATGTCGGATCGCGCCGACGCCGACAGCCGCGTGATGTCGTACGACAAGGTGTGGGTGAAGCACATCAAGGGGGCGCTCATGGAGAACCGCTTCCGCCTGGTGCAGCAGCCGATCGCGAGCCTCGAGGGCGATGACCCGGGCATGTTCGACGTGCTGGTGCGCATGATCGACGCGCACGGCAAGGAAGTGCTGCCCTCGGAGTTCATGGCGGCCGCCGAGCGCAACGACCTGCTCAAGAACATCGACCGCTGGGTGGTCGGGGCATCGCTGTCGTTTGCGGCAAAGAAAAAGCCCGCGTGTCTGTTCGTGCGGCTGTCGCGTGATTCCGCCCGCGACGGCAGTTTCATGGAGTGGCTCGTCGGCCACCTGCGCACCAGCCGGGCGGAGCCGCAGCGCGTGTGCTTCGAGGTCACCGAACAGAGCGCCGCGAGCCATGTGCCGCAGGTCAAGGCGCTGGCTGGCGCGCTGCGCCAACAGGGCTTTCGCTTCGCGCTCGAGAGGTTCGGCTCCGGGCACGACAGCATCGGACTGCTCGACGCACTGCCGCTCAACTTCGTGAAGATCGACGGCACGCTCATCCAGGGTCTCGCCGCCGACGAGCAGCTGCAGAAGCGCGTGCGCCTGCTGGTCGAGGCCGCGCGCAAACACAATATCCAAACGATCGGCGAGCGCGTCGAGGACGCCAACACCATGGCCGTGCTGTGGCAGCTCGGGGTGCAGTACATCCAGGGCTTCTTCGTCAAGGAGCCCGAGGAAGTGGTGCTGCACTCAGAGCGCTGAGCGCCGAGCGAGCGCTCGACGCTCGTGACGCGCGCCCCGGCGGCCCGCCGGGTGCGTGCGCTCAGGTCCGCTCGGGCAGCCGTGCCTCCATCCGCTCGATGCGGCGCGGCCAGCCGCGCTTGAGGACGGCGCCGCGCTGCGCGCGCACGCCGACATAGTCCTGCAGGTCGCGCCAGGCGAGTGTCCGCTGCTGCTCGCCCGACCAGAGCACCAGGCTCGCCGCGGGCGCCACCACGGCGACCGCCGTCATCAGCTCGCCGCGCGCCGCCGCCTTCTTGCTCGGGATGTCATACAGCTTGTTGCCCTTGCCGCGCGGCAGCTCCGGCACTTCCGCCACCGGGAAGGCGAGCAGTTTGCCTTCGCTGCTCACCACGCACACCAGCGCGTCCGGCGAAGGCACCGGCGCCGGCGCCAGCACCAACGCGTTCTGCGGCACGCTCAGCACGGTCTTGCCGGCGCGCCGGTCGCTCACCAGATCCTTGAGGCGTGCGGTGAAGCCGTAGCCGGCATCGCTCGCGAGCAGCCACAGATCCTCGGGCTCGCCGATCATGACGCCGGCGAACTTGGCCCCGTCCGGCGGATCGAGCCGACCGGAGAGCGGTTCGCCGTAGCCGCGCGCCGACGGCAGCGTGTGTGCCGGCAGCGAATAGGTCCGCCCGGTGCTGTCGATGAACACCGCAGGCTGCAGGCTGCGTCCGCGGGCGAGCGCCTGGAAGGCATCGCCGCTCTTGTAGGTGAGCGCGCCCGGCTCGACCTCGTGGCCCTTGGCAGAGCGCGCCCAACCGCCGGTCGACAGCACCACCGTCACGGGCTCGTTGGGGATCAGTGAGGTTGCCTCGATCGCCTGCGCGGCCTCGCGCTCGATGATCTTGGTTCGCCGCTCATCGCCGTACTCGTCGGCGTCCGCGCGGATCTCGGCGGCGATCAGCTTCTTGAGTTTTGCCTTGCTCTTGAGGAGGGCTTCCAGCTCCTCGCGCTCGGCGGTGAGCGTCTTCTGCTCCTCGCGGATCTTCATCTCCTCGAGCTTTGCCAGGTGACGCAGACGCGTGTTGAGGATCTCCTCGGTCTGCTCGTCCGAGAACTTGAAGCGCTTCATCAGCACCGGCTTCGGCTCATCCTCGCGGCGAATGATGCGGATCACCTCGTCGAGGTTGAGGAAGGCGATCATGAGAGCGTCGAGGATGTGCAGCCGCCGGCTGACTTTCTCCAGGTGATGCTGCAGCCGGCGCGTGACCGTCGTGGTACGGAACTCGAGCCACTCGCCCAGGATCTCCTTCAGGCCCATGACGCGCGGCCGGCCGTCGAGGGCGATGATGTTGAGATTGACGCGGTAGTTGCGCTCGAGATCGGTGGTCGCGAACAGGTGGTTCATGACCTCGGTGAGGTCGACACGGTTCGAGCGCGGCACGATGACCAGTCGCGTCGGATTCTCGTGGTCGGACTCATCGCGCAGATCGTCCACCATCGGCAGCTTCTTGGCGCGCATCTGCTCGGCGATCTGCTCCTGCACGCGCGTCGGTGAAACCTGGTAGGGAAAGGCGGTGATGACGGCGTTGCCGTCCTCGATCTCCCAGGTGGCGCGCGCCTTGAAGCTGCCGACGCCCTTCTCGTAGAACTCCTTGAGATCGGCGCGCGGTGAGATGATCTCCGCCCCCGTGGGCAGGTCCGGGCCCTTGATGTGCTTCATGAGCGCCGCGGTGGTGGCGTCGGGGTCCTCGAGCAGAGCGATCGCGGCGGCGGCGACTTCCTTCAGGTTGTGCGGCGGAATGTCGGTGGCCATGCCCACCGCGATGCCGGTCGTGCCGTTCAGGAGCAGGTTCGGCAGCCGCGCCGGCAGGATGACCGGCTCCTCGCGTGAGCCATCGTAGTTCGGGACCCACTCGACCGTGCCGTCGGACAACTCGCTCAGCAGCACCTCGGCATAGCGTGTGAGCTTGGCCTCGGTGTAGCGCATGGCGGCGAAGGATTTGGGGTCGTCCTGCGAGCCCCAGTTGCCCTGCCCGTCGATGAGCGGGTAGCGGTAGGCGAAGGGCTGCGCCATGAGCACCATCGCTTCGTAGCAGGCGGTATCGCCGTGCGGGTGGAACTTGCCGAGCACGTCGCCGACGGTCAGGGCGGCCTTCTTGTGTTTCGAGACCGCCGACAGCCCGAGCTCGCTCATGGAGTAGACGATGCGGCGCTGCACGGGCTTCAGGCCGTCCCCGAGCGCGGGCAGCGCCCGGTCGAGAATCACGTACATCGAGTATTCGAGGTAGGCTTTCTCGGTGAAGGTGCCGAGCGGCTGGCGCTCGACGCCCTCGAAGTTCAGCTCCTGGTTCTCAGGCATGGCCTACACCTGCACTTCCGCGAGGTTGCCCTTCTCCTCGAGCCACTCGCGGCGGTCGGCGGCCCTTTTCTTCGCGAGCAGCATGTCCATGAGCTGGTCGGTCTTGTCCTTGCCGTCGATGGTGAGCTGCACCAGGCGGCGGGTGCGCGGGTCGATGGTGGTCTCGCGCAGCTGCGTCGGGTTCATTTCCCCTAAGCCCTTGAAGCGGGTGACCGTCGGCTTGGTGCGCGGGCTCTCCTTCTCGATCTTCTTGAGCAGCTGGTCGCGCTCGGCGTCATCGAGCGCATACAGCACCTGCTTGCCCGCATCGATGCGGTACAGCGGGGGCATGGCCACGTGCACGTGGCCGTGGGTCACCAGCGGACGGAAGTGCCGCAGGAACAGCGCGCACAGGAGCGTCGCAATGTGCTGCCCGTCCGAGTCGGCGTCCGCGAGGATGCACACCTTGTAATAGCGCAGCGACGACAGGTCGGTCGAGCCCGGCTCCACCCCGAGCGCGACACTGATGTTGTGCACCTCTTCGCTCGCGGCCAGCTGGCCCGGGTCAACCTCCCAGGTATTCAGGATCTTGCCCCGCAGCGGCATGATGGCCTGGAAGTCCTTGTCGCGCGCCTGCTTGGCCGAGCCGCCGGCGGAGTCGCCCTCCACCAGGAAGAGCTCGCAGCGCTTCGGCTCCTGGCTCACGCAGTCGGCGAGCTTGCCGGGGAGCGCCGGCCCGGCGGTGAGGCGCTTGCGCACCACGCGCTGTGCCGCCTTGGCGCGCTCCTGAGCATTACCGATCGCAAACTGCGCAATGCGCTCGCCGGCGTCCGGATAGCGATTGAGCCACAGCGCCAAAGAATCACGCGCGAAGCCTTCGACGAGCGCCGCCGCGTCGCGCGAGCCGAGCCGTTCCTTCATCTGCCCGGCGAACTGCGGCTCGTGCATTTTGACCGACAGCACGTAGTTCGCCTTGTCCCAGACATCCTCGGGCGTGAGCTTGATGCCGCGCGGCACGAGGTTGCGGAACTCGCAGAACTCGCGCACCGCCTGCGCCACGCCGGCGCGCAGACCGTTGACGTGGGTGCCCCCGTCGGGCGTCGGGATGAGGTTGACGTAGCTTTCGCCGATGGTGCTGTCCGCGGCCGGCGTCCAGCCGAGCGCGTAGCTCACCGCGTCATCGTCACTGTCGCGCGTGCCGCTGATCGGCTCGGGCGGCATGCGCTCCTGATCACCGAGCTCCTCGATGAGATAGGCGCCCAGGTCACCGGTATAAAACCACTCGTCCTTCTCGCCGCTCGCCTCGTTCCTGAAAGTGACGCGCAGACCCGGACACAGCACCGCTTTGGCCTTCAGCATGTGCTTGAGCTGCGGCACGGAGAACTTGTCCGAGTCGAAGAACTGCGGATCCGGCCAGAAGCGGATGCGGGTACCGGTGTTGCGCTGACCGACGCTGCCGATCTCCTCGAGCCGCGATGAGACCTTGCCGTCCTTGAAGCCGATGTTGTATTCCTTGCCGCCGCGCTTGATCCAGCACTCGAGGTGCTTCGAGAGCGCGTTGACGACCGACACGCCGACGCCGTGCAGGCCGCCGGAGAACTTGTAGTTCTTGTCGGAGAACTTGGCGCCGGCGTGCAAGCGCGTGAGGATCAGCTCGGCGCCGCTCACCTTCTCCCGTGGATGGATGTCGACCGGCATGCCGCGGCCGTCGTCGGCCACTTCCAGCGAGCCGTCCTTGTGGAGCACGACGTCGATCTGCTTGCAGTGACCCGCGATCGCCTCATCGACGCTGTTGTCGATGACCTCGTGCGCGAGGTGGTTGGGGCGCTGCGTGTGGGTGTACATGCCCGGCCGTCGGCGGACGGGCTCGAGGCCGCTCAAGACCTCGATGTCGGAGGCGGTATACGACTGACTCATCAGGTTGCGTGCATCAGTGGTGCTCGTCGCTCGGGCGAGGAAGGCTCACGCCGGTGCGTGGCGCGGCGCGATCTTAGCACTGCGACGCGCCCCTCACTGCAGGCGCGCCGGCAGCTCACGAGCCACAGTGCGCGCGGCGCGGCGCGCGCGGCGCGACCCGAGCGCGGCAGGGCCGATTACGCCAGATCGGCGACCAGCGACGCGCGCAGCGCCGCCGGCACCGCCGCCACCTCGTGCCGGTAGTGCTCGTGATCGATGCCGAGGGCGAGTGCCGCAGCAGCGCGCGCACTGGCGACCATCGGCGGCGTGAGCTCGAAGCGCAGGAAGTGCACCGCGGAGGTCTTCTCCTCGTTCTCGCGCACGAGGTCCTCATCCGCGATCGCGAACACGCGCGCGTGCCCGGCGATCTGCATCCAGCAACGCGCCTCGATGCCCTTGAGGCGGGCGAGCGCGCGCGCGCGCTCGGCAGGCTGGGCGAACTCGATCAGCAGCGTCACCTTCCAGTTGCTGCCATCGGGGATCAGCGGATTGTAGGCCGCGAGCTCGTCCGAGATTCCCTGCGGCTCGAAGATGCGCTCGACGCGCAGCATCTCCTGCACCTGGTACTGCACCGTCAGGCGGTCCTCGAAGCTCCAGGTGACATTCGGCCCGACGGCCAGCTGCCGGTCGCGCTTGTGACGCAGCACGCGCGCGCGGAACGCCGACCGTTCGCGTGCATAGTGCTCGAGAGTCATCAGATCGCCCGCCGACAGCTTGTTCACCGCGCGTCCCCGGGTGGGCGCTGCGCCCGGCGGCGTAGCCGGCGCTCGTCGGGGCGCGGCGCGTCGCCGCCGCGTTTACAGCCCATAGGCCAGGCGCAGCAGCCGCAACGGGTGCTCCGGGGCGCGCCCACCCTCGAGGCCGCTCGCAATCTGCTGTCCCGCCATCGGACAGTCGCTCGCATAGTGGTCGCAGTTCGCGCCCTGCACGCGCTGGATCACGGCGCGGCCGATGCGCATCGAAGCGGCGCGAAAGCGCGCTTTGAGACCGTAGGTGCCGTTGTGCCCCGAGCAGCGCTCGATCGTGTCGACAGTCGTGTCGGGGATGAGCTGCAGCAGGTCGCGGGTCTTCAGCCCGAGGTTCTGCACGCGCAGGTGACAGGGGACGTGATAGCTCACCTTGCCGAGCGCCAGCTTGAAGTCGGTGCGCAGCAGCCCCGCGGCGTGGCGCAGCATGAGGTACTCGAAAGGATCGAAGATGCACGCTGCGACCTCGGCGACCGCCGCATCGCCCGGATACATGAGCGGCAATTCCTGCTTGAACATCAGCACGCAGGAGGGAATCGGCGCCACCAGGTCGTAGCCCGCCGCGATCGCGGCGGTAAGCTGCGGGATGTTGTGCTCCTTGAGCCTGGCGACGCCCTCAAGATCGCCGAGCTCGAACCGCGGCATGCCGCAGCAACGCTCCGCTGCGAGCAGCGTCACCTCGATGCCGTTGTGCTCGAACACCGCCACGAGATCCTCGTCGAGCTCGGGCTGGTTGCGGTTGCCGTAGCAGGTCGTGAAGAGCGCGACCTTAGCGCGCGTATCCGCCGTCGCCCGCGCCGCGTGCGGCTCGCTGACGGGGCTGCCGGCGCGCGCAACGCCGAGCCTGGCGAGGCGGCGGCGTGCAGTGCGCGCTTGATAAGACGGCACCGGCGCCGTACGGTCGACGCCGAGTGTCTTCTCGAGCAGCGCGCGTCCAGCCGCGGACGCATTGACCGCGTTCACGGCCTCCGCGACCACAGGAATGCCGGCGAGCCGGCCGACCATATCGGTGGCCGCGAGCAATCGGTCGCGCAGCCCGAGGCCGTCGCGCCGGATACGCGCCGCTTTGGCGCGCAGCATGAGGTGCGGGAAGTCGACGTTCCAGGGGTGCGGCGGGACGTACGGGCACTTCGTCATGAAGCACATGTCGCACAGGTAGCACTGATCGACGACCTCCCAGAAGGCCTTTTTCTCGAGGTGCTGCACCTCACCGGTGTCGGTCGCATCGACTGCATCAAACAATGTCGGAAAGGCGTTGCACAGACTGAAGCAGCGCCGGCAGCCGTGACAGATATCGAACACCCGCTCGAGCTCCTTCTCGACCGCGGTGAGGTCGTAGAACTCGGCCGTCCGCCACTCGAGGGCGTGGCGCGTGGGCGCGTCCAGGCTTCCCTCGCGGCGTGCGGGGGAGTGCGGCTGAGCGGGTGTGACAGTCATGGCGCGCGCTCACCCGCCAGCATCGCGCCCGCCAACGCCCGCGGGCGCCGCCGCGGCACGTTGCTTACCCGCGCCCGCGCTCGAAGAGATTTCAGATGGCGTCGAGCGCCTTTTGGAAGCGGTTGGCATGCGAGCGCTCGGCCTTTGCCAGCGTCTCGAACCAATCTGCAATCTCCGTAAACCCTTCCTCGCGCGCGGCCTTCGCCATGCCCGGATACATGTCGGTGTACTCGTGGGTCTCACCGGCAATGGCGGCCTTCAGATTCAGACGCGTCTCACCGAAGGGCAGGCCGGTCGCCGGATCGCCCACCGCTTCCAGATACTCGAGGTGGCCGTGCGCATGCCCGGTCTCGCCCTCCGCCGTCGAGCGGAACACCGCGGACACGTCATTCAAGCCCTCGACATCAGCCTTGGCCGCAAAGTACAGGTAGCGGCGATTGGCCTGCGATTCGCCCGCGAACGCGTCCTTGAGGTTCTTTTCCGTCTTGCTGCCTTTGAGATTCATCACGCTCCTCGCTTAGACTGGGTCTAACGCAGGGCGTGACTCTATCGCCGTAGCCCCCGCGGCGCAACCGCCGGCAAGTGGCGGAAGTCACGTTGACCCTCGCCGGGAGCGCTGTGTAACGTGGCCGCCCCGCGCGTGACCGCATTGCCCAGGAGCCGGCGTGCCGCCCGAGAGCAAAGCCCCCGACTTTGAGAAAGCGATTGCCGAGCTCGAGAGCCTGGTGGAGCGGCTCGAGCGCGGCGATCTGCCGCTCGATGAGGCGCTCAAGGTCTTCGAGCGCGGCGTCGCGCTCACGCGGCATTGTCAGACGGCGCTGCAGGCTGCGCAGCAGAGAGTCGAGATTCTTTTGAAGCGTGACGGTGAGCCGGTGGTCGCGCCGTTCGACGAGCCGGGCGAGGCCTCAGGCGCGCCCGTGGCCCGGGAGTGAGCGCCCTGCTCCTCAGTGTCGCGGCGACGGTCGGCGGCGGATTTGCCGCGCGCGTCGCCGCCTGCCAGACGCGCATCGAGGGCGTACTCGAGCGCACGCTCAGCCTCCCCGACCCGGGGACCGAGCGGCTGCGTGCGGCCATCCGCTACAGCGTCCTCGGCGCCGGCAAGCGGCTGCGCCCGACGCTCGTCTACCTCAGCGGTGAATCCTTCGGCGCACCCTTGAGCGCGCTCGACACGCCCGCCGCTGCGGTCGAGCTGATTCACGTCTACAGCCTGGTGCACGACGACTTGCCCGCGATGGACAACGACGATCTGCGCCGCGGGCGACCGACCTGCCATCGCGCTTACGACGAGGGCACTGCCATCCTGGTGGGCGATGCGTTGCAGGCGCTCGCGTTCTCAGTGTTGGCGAATGAGCCGATGACCGGCGTGAGCGTCGCGGCGCGGCTCGAGATGATTCGCGTTCTCGCGCGCGCCATCGGCGTCGTCGGCATGGCCGGCGGGCAGGCGATCGATCTGGCCGCCGTCGGCGGGACGCTGACGGTCGCGTCGATCGAGGACATGCACCGCCGCAAGACCGGCGCCCTCATCGAGGCGAGCGTGCTGCTCGGCGCGCTGGCCGCCGGTGTGGGCGAGGGAGCCGAGCTTGCGATGCTGCGGCATTACGGCGCCGAGGTCGGACTCGCGTTCCAGATCCAGGACGACATTCTCGACATCGAGGGCGACCCGCGGCTGTTGGGAAAGACGGTCGGTGCGGATGCGGCACACGCCAAGCCGACTTATCCGAGCACTGCCGGGCTGAGCGCAGCGCGCGCCCGTGCCACGCAGCTACGCGATGCGGCGATTGCCGCACTCGCGCCGCTCGGCGCGCGCGGCACCACCCTCGCCGAGCTCGCCAGCTTCGTGGTCAAGCGCGCGACCTGAGCGCATGTGTGCAACCCCGGTACTCGCGGCGGCGGCCACCGCCTCCGCCCCAACGGGTCCTACGTGTAAACTGGCGCGATGACCGTCCCGCTCGACAACTATCCGCTGCTCGCCGCGATCGAGTCCCCGGCGGACCTGCGCCGCTTGAGCGTCGGGCAGCTGCCCGACCTCGCGCGCGAGCTGCGCGATTTCCTGATCCACAGCGTCAGTACGCGCGGCGGCCACTTTGCCGCCGGCCTCGGCACGGTCGAGCTCACCATCGCCCTGCACTACGTTTACGACACGCCGCGTGACCGGCTGGTCTGGGACGTCGGCCACCAGGCATATCCGCACAAGGTGCTCACCGGCCGGCGTGATCGCCTGCACACCATCAAGCAGGACGGCGGGCTCGCGCCGTTTCCGACCCGCACGGAGAGCGAGTACGACACCTTCGGCGTCGGGCACTCGAGCACCTCGATCAGCGCGGCGCTCGGCATGGCGATCGCGGCGGCGCGCGCCGGGGAGGATCGGCGCGTGGTCGCGGTGATCGGCGACGGCGCGATGACCGCCGGTATCGCGTTCGAGGCGCTCAATCACGCCGGCTCGCTGCCGGCGGATCTGCTCGTGATCCTCAACGACAACGACATGTCGATCTCGGAGAACGTCGGGGCGCTGTCGAACCATTTCGCGCGTGTGCTCTCGGGGCGTGTCTACGCGCACCTGCGCGAAGGCGGCAAGAAGGTGCTGCGGCCCATGCCCACGGTGTGGGAGCTGGCGCGCCGCTCGGAAGAGCATCTCAAGGGCATGGTGCTCCCGGGAACGCTGTTCGAGGAGATGGGCTTCAACTACATCGGCCCGCTGGACGGTCACGACGTCAAGGCGCTGGTGCGCACATTGAGCAACGTCAGGAAGCTGCGCGGGCCGCAGCTGCTGCACGTGGTCACCCGCAAGGGCAAGGGTTACGCGCCCGCCGAGGCCGATCCGATCAAGTGGCACGGCCCGGGCCCGTTCGATCCGGCGAGCGGCACGATCTATAAGGAGAAGAGCGCCGGCCCGACCTACTCGCAGGTATTCGGGCAGTGGCTGTGCGACATGGCCGAGTCCGACCCGCGCATCATCGGCATCACGCCGGCCATGCGCGAGGGCTCGGGGCTGGTCGAGTTCTCGAAGCGCTTCCCCGAGCGCTACTTCGACGTCGCCATCGCCGAGCAGCATGCGGTGACGTTCGCCGCCGGGCTCGCGGCCGAGGGACTGAAGCCCGTGGTCGCCATCTACTCGACTTTCCTGCAGCGCGCCTACGACCAGCTCATCCACGACGTGGCGCTGCAGCAGCTGCCGGTCGTGTTCGCCCTCGACCGCGCCGGCCTGGTCGGCAGCGACGGTGCGACTCACCAGGGGAGCTTCGACCTCTCGTACCTGCGCTGCATTCCCAACACCGTGATCATGGCGCCGGCAGACGAGAACGAATGCCGCCAGATGTTGTATACCGCGAGCACGCTCGCCGCGCCCGCCATCGTCCGCTACCCGCGCGGTCAGGGACCGGGAGTGCCGGTGACCGCTGCCATGAGCGCGCTGCCGGTCGGCCGCGCGCAACTGCGGCGCGAGGGCAAGAGCGGTCTGGCGCTGCTCGCCTTCGGCGCGCTGGTCGCGCCGGCGGCGCAGATCGCCGAGCGCCTGGATGCGACGCTGGTCAACATGCGCTTCGTCAAGCCCCTCGACGAGGAGCTGATCCTTGACCTCGCTGCGCGGCACCGCGCGCTCGTCAGCATCGAGGAGAACGTCGTGCAGGGCGGAGCGGGCTCGGCGATCAGCGAGTTGCTGGCCGCCGAGGGACTCACAGTGCCGCTGCTGCAGGTCGGGATTCCGGACCGCTTCATCGAGCACGGCTCGCGCGAGGGATGTCTGGCGGCGGCTGGACTCGATGCGGCCGGTCTCAGCGGCAGCATCGAGCGCTGGTGGGCGGTGCTGGCGCCGGAGCGTCGGCGCTCGGCGGGCGGCGGCTGAGGCAGGCAATCACGTCGCGACCGCGGCTGCCGCGCGAGCTCCGCGCGCGCCTCAATGAGGAAGCACGGGTGTCCGCCTACGTCGTCGAGGCGCAGAACTTCGAGTCCATTCACGATCACTCGGCGTACGCGCCCAGCGAGCGCGACCAGGACGACTGAGGCGCCACGCGGGTCCGCCGCACGCTGCGCACATGGATGAAAATTTCTTAATGCCGTACTGATTGCAGCCGGCCGCCCGCCCCTCTATTTTCGAGCCAGGAGGAGCTCACAGGCGAGCGCCGGGCATGAAGACCATCCGCGCATTGGCCGCCGGCGCCATCCTCGCCAGCGGCGTCGCCGTCGCCGCCGACCCGCCGGCGGCGCCCTCAGCCACACCGGTCAATCATCCCTCTCTCAAGGTCTGCAACAAGCAGGCGGACGCCAGGGAGCTCACGGGCCAGGTGCGCGCGCAGTTCATCAGGGACTGTCACGCGGGCAAGACCTCCGGTAAAGGCGCGGCGCAGCACTAGGCGGGCAGCTCCACCACGACCCGCAGACCCGGCTCGTTGCTCTCGAGCTCGAGCCGCCCGCGATGCAGGCGCGCGATCGCGGCCACCAGCGAGAGTCCCAGTCCGCTCCCCTCGTGCTTCGCAGCGGCGCCGAAGCGCACGAACGGCTGGCCGGCGCGCGCACGATCCGCGGCAGCGATGCCGGGACCGTCGTCGCTGACGCTCAGGCGCACCCGGTCGCCGAGCCGGCGCACTGCGACCTCGATCCGTCCACCGCTGGGCACGTACTTGACGGCGTTCTCGATCAGATTGGTGAGCAGCTGCGCGAGCAGCTGGCGGTTGCCCCGCACCACCGCCGCAGAGTCGTTGCGGCAGTCGAGTCGCAGGCCCTGTGCGCCGGCCACCGGCTCGAACAGCTCGACCAGCTCGGCGGCGAGCTGCCCGACGTCGACTGCGGCCGGCGCGGCGAGTGGCGTACCGGATTCGGCCAGCGCGATCTGCAGCAGCGTCGAGAGCGTGCGCTGCAGGCGATCGACCTCGTGCAGCGCCGATTCGATCGACTCGCGCACCGGCGTCTCGAGCGGCGGCGAGCGCAGCAACAGAGCGTCCATGCGCGTGCGCAGCCGGTGGAGCGGCGCCCGCAGGTCGTGCGCCGTGCTCTCGAAGGTCGCGCGCAGCGTGCCGGCCTGCTCCTCGAGCCGATCGAGCACGTGGTTCACCGACACCGCGAGCGCATCGAACTCATCATTGGTGCCGCCGACCGGCAAGCGTCGTCCCGGCTCGCCGGCGATGATTCGCTGGCACGTGCTCGCGACTTCGCCGACCCGCCGCGCCAGGCGGTAGCTGAACCAGAAGCCCGCCAGCGCCGCCACCAGGGCCGACAGGCCGATGCCGCCGAGCGTGGCCATGCGGAACTTCTCCGCGAACCGCCGCCCCTGCGAGATGTCGGTGCCAACCAGCAGCAGGTCGCCCCCCGGAAGCGTACGTACCGCCGCGCGCACCGGGTGCACGGCGCGCCGCCCCGGCTCGATGGTCTCGATCTCGAACTCGGGCCGCGCCTCCGTCGGCATGCCGTCGAACGGCCAGTGGGTGACGTTGCCGGCGATGCGCTCGAAGTTCGAGTCCGCGAGCATGTAGACGGCGCCGATCCGGCCCCAGCTGTCGATGCGCAGGTTGATCTCGTCGGTCACTCCCGCCAGCCCGCTGCGGCTGAACCGGTCCTGCAGGCTCTTCAGCTCCGAGCCGATGATCAAGTCGACCTCGTCGGTGATCAGGCTCTCGGTGAGCAGGTAAGTGCTGCCGAGCGTCACGCCGAGCGCGAGTGTCACCAGCAGCGTGTAGCCCACCGACAGGCGGAAGGCACTGGTGTTGAACAGGTCGAGGCGCATTCAGCCGTCGCTGCGCAGCACGTAGCCCGAGCCGCGCACGGTGTGGATCAGCGGCTGGTCGGTGCCGCCGTCGATCGCCTGGCGCAGCCGACTGATGTGTACGTCGATCAGATTGCTCTGCGGGTCGAAATGCAGATCCCACACGCCCTCGAGCAACATGGTGCGGGTCACGACTTGTCCGGCGCGGCGCATCAGGAACTCGAGCAGCTTCATCTCGCGCGTCGTGAGCTCGACCTCACGTCCGGCGCGCGTCACGCGCCGCGCCAGCAGGTCGAACTCGAGGTCCTCGACCTTGAGACGCGTGCTCTGCGGCGCGCTGGCGCGGCGGCACAGGGCCTCGATGCGCGCCAGCAGCTCGGCGAGCGCGAACGGCTTGGTGAGGTAATCGTCACCGCCGGCCTTGAGTCCCTTGACGCGGTCGTCGACCCCGCCGAGTGCCGACAGTACCAGCACCGGCGTGCCGATTCCCTTGCCGCGCAGCCGCTCGATGATGGTGAGTCCATCGACGTGCGGCAGCATGCGGTCGGTGACGATCAGGTCGAAGGTTCCGGCAAGCGCGCGCGTCAGCCCCTCGCGACCGTCGGCGGCGTGATCGACGCTGTAGCCGCGGTCGCCCAGTCCCTTGACCAGGAAGCGTGCGGCCTCGGTATCGTCCTCGATCAGCAGTACGTGCACGGACGAAAGGGTAGGAGGCGCCGGCCGGCGCGCGCAAGGGCCGTCGGCCGCGCGGCGCGGCGCGACTTCAGGACGCGGGCGTGCGGCTGCGCTCGGCGCTCTGCAGCCGCGCGATCAGCGAGCTCAGGAAGACGCGGTTGAAGCGCAGCTGGCACGCGGCCGAGACCTGCTCGAGCAGCGTCGAGCTGACCTTGAGCACCGTCACCACGCCGTTGGCGCGGATGGTGGCGGTGCGCTTGGCACCGGGCACGTAACTCGCTTCGCCGAAACAATCACCGGTGTCGAGCGCACCGATGCGCTGGCCGTTGCGCTCCACGAAGCATCCGCCGGTGACCAGAATATAGAAGCGATCGTCCATTTCGCCTTCCTTGACGATTTCCTCGCCCGCCGCGTAGTCCTGCCAGCTGCTGGCGCGCAGCACTTCCCAGATCTCGGCATGCGAGAACTCGTGGAAGAACTTCAGCCGGCGCAGCACGCCGAACTGCTCCTGGCGGTCGATGCTCGAGTTCGCCTCGCGCAACCGCTGGTGCACGCGCGTGAGCTCGGCGGCGAAGTCGAGGCCGCTCTTGCAGCGCTTCTCCGGATCCTTCTGCAGCGCCGCCGCCGCGACGGTCTCGAGCTCCTCGGGCACCTCGCGGCGCAGCGTGTGGATCGGCGGCGGCGTGGCGTACACGATCTGGTGCAGGAGCTTCTGCAGGTTACCGGCACGGAACGGGCGCGCGCCGGTCAGCAGCTCGTACATCACCGCACCGAGCGAATAGAGGTCGGAGCGGTTGGTGAGCTCGAGACTCTGCACCTGCTCCGGCGACATGTAGGAGGGGCTGCCGGCGATGCCCTCGATGCGCGAGATGTCCGAGTCCGCGACCAGCGCGATGCCGAAGTCGATGATGCGCACGTCGCTGTCCTGCGTGAGCATGATGTTCGAGGGCTTGATGTCGCGGTGGATCACCCCGCGCGAGTGCGCGTAGTGCAGCGCTTTGGCGCACTTGAACATAATCTCGACGGTGTCATCGATGCGCAGCAGATTGTCGGGCCGGCAGTAGGCCGCGAGCGTGCGCGCGCCGTGCACGTGCTCGGTGACGATGTAACACTGACCGTTCTCTTCGCCGGCGTCGAAAATCGGCAGGATGTTCGGGTGTTGCAGCATCCCCACGAGGTGCGCCTCGGAGAGGAACATCTTGCGCGCAATGCGCGCGCGCTCCTCGTCGCCGCCGCTGTCCATGTTATAGACCTTGATGGCGACGTCGCGGCCGTAATAGGCGTCGTGCGACAGGTAGACGATGCCGGTGCTGCCGCGGCCGACTTCCTTGATGACCACGTACTTGCCGATCTTTTCCGGCATGCGGCGGTTGCCGGGTTTCGCCAGCGGCACTGATTTTGAGACCGGTAATGACATGCTGCGCGCGGATGGAAAAACCGCGCGTCAGGATAAGGGGCGTTACCTCGAGCGACTGTGATGCACCCCTCACGCCCCCGGGGTGCCCGGCAGTGGCGGCGCGCGTCGACGCCAGCCGTTCCGGCAGGGCGCCGCTCAGGCGAAGTGCTGATAACCGGAATGCGAGAACTCCATCACACTACCGTCGTCGCGCAGCACCACGGCCCCCGGCGCCGTGCGCAGCGAGCCGATCCTGGTGTAGCCCCATTGCGACGGCGGCAGCGTCGCATTGAGCCGCGCGATGTCTTGCGCGCGGACGGCGAAGCACAGCTCGTAATCATCGCCGCCGGTGAGGGCGAGCTCGCGCGCGCGCTGCTCGCCGAGCGCCGCCAACAGCGGCTGCGAGACCGGCAGATCGCTGAACACCAACTCCACCCCGGCCTGACTCGCCGCAGCGAGCTTGCCGGCATCCCCCAGCAGTCCGTCAGACACGTCGATGCAGGCACTCGCGCAGCCGCGCAGGCTCTGCCCGAGCGCCACGCGCGGCGTCGGCCGCAGAAAACGCTCGCGCAGATAGGCGCGCGCCTCCGCCGGCGCGCTCAGCTTCCCCTGCTCGAGTGCGAGTCCGGCAGCGGCATCGCCCGGAGTTCCGGAAACGAACAGCGCGTCGCCCGTCGCGCCGCCGCCGCGCGTCAACGCGCAGCCGCGCGGCACGTGGCCGAGGAGCTCAACCGTCACACACAGCGGCCCGCGGGTGGTATCCCCGCCCACCAGCGCGACCCCATGCGCCTGCGCGAGCGAGCCGAAGCCCGCGGCGAACTCGCTCAACCAGGACTCATCCGCCTCCGGCAGGGTGAGCGCCAGCAGCGCCCACGCCGGCTGCGCGCCCATCGCCGCCAGATCGCTCAGGTTGACGGCGAGCGCGCGATGACCGATCGAGGCGGGCGGCGAACCGTCCGGAAAATGCACGCCCGCGACGAGCGTGTCGGTGGTCGCGACCAGCTCAACGTTCGCCGGTGGCTGCAACAGCGCCGCGTCATCCCCAACTCCGAGGATGACGTCGGCACGCGCCATGCCGCGGTGGCGGAAGTAGCGCTCGATCAGTGCGAACTCGGACAGTGGCATGGGCGCGCTCCGCGCGGCCGTCAGTGCTCATCCGGCCGCAGCTCGCGCGCCGCGCGATCGAGCACCGCGTTCACGAACTTGTACCCGTCCGTGGCACCGAAGCGCTTGGCGAGTCCTACCGCCTCGCTGATTGCGACCCGGTAGGGCACTTCGGGGCGTGCGCTCAGCTCGTACAGTCCGATCAGGAGAGCTGCGCGCTCGATCGGATCGAGCAGCGCGGGTGGGCGGTCGGTGAAGGTGGCGAGGCGCGCATCGAGCCGCTCGCGTTCGCGCCACACGCCCTCGACCAGGGAGCGGAAGTAGTCCGCATCGGCGCGCGCCATGTCCTCGGCCTCGCCGAACTCCTGCACCAGGTCCTGCCACGGAGCGGCGTTGAGCTGCCAGCGATACAACGCCTGCAATGCGAGCTTGCGTGCCACGCTGCGCGTGCCGCGCAGCTGCCGCGGGCTGCCGGGTGCAGCGCGCGCTGCACTCACAGGCGCGCCATGACCGCAGCCATCTCGAGCGCGCTCTCCATCGCCTCGCCGCCCTTGTTCCCCGCGGTGGTCGAGGCGCGTTGCAGCGCCTGCTCGAACGACTCGACGGTGAGTACCCCGAAGGCCACCGGCACGCCGGTCTCGAGTCCGACGAGCTGCAGGCCGCGCGCGCATTCGCCCGCAATGTAGTCGAAGTGCGGGGTCTCGCCACGGATGACGCAGCCGAGGGCGACGACGGCGTCGTAGCGGCCGCTGCCGGCGAGCTTGCGCACCACCACCGGCAGCTCGAACGCGCCCGGCACGCGCACCACCGTGAGGTCGTGCGCCTGCCCGCCACGCTGGCGCCAGCAATCCTCGGCGCCCTGCAGCAGACTCGCCACGATCAGATCGTTGAAACGCGCCGCGACGATCGCGACTCTGCGTCCGCGCGCGCTCGGCTCACCCTCGATGAGCTCGCCTCCGGTCACCCCTCTTCCCCGACGTAGCCCTCGACTTCCAGTCCGAAGGCGGACAGGCCGTGCATCTGCTTCGGCGCCGACAGCAGCCGCATACGACACACCCCCAGGTCCTTGAGAATCTGCGCACCGACGCCGAAGGTACGCAGCACCGCGCCGTCGACGGCAGCGCTCTCGGGCGGCGACGCGGGTGCGGCGGCCGTGAGCGAGCGCAACGTGGCGGCGAGCTCGCACCCCGGCTCCTGCGCGCGCAGCACCACCACCACGCCGTTGCCGGCCTCGGCGATGCGCTGCAGGGCTGCCCGCAGCGTCCAGGCGCGCGCCGCGCCCGCCACCGGCACAGCGGAACCGCCGTGTACGCCCAGCAGATCGCGCAGCGTATCGGCGACGTGCACGCGCACCAGCGGAATGTCTGCCCCATCGAGCCGCCCGCGCGCGAGCGCCAGGTGCACCTCGAGGCTCACCTCGTCCTGATAGACGTACAGGCGAAAGTCGCCAAACTCGGTGTGCACGCTCTGCTCGCCCGTGCGCGCCACGGTGCGCTCGGTGCGCAGCCGGTGCCGGATCAGGTCGGCGATCGTGCCGATCCTGAGTCCGTGATGGCGCGCGAACTCCTGCAGCTGTGGCCGGCGGGCCATGCTGCCGTCGTCATTCATCACCTCGCACAGCACGCCGACCGGCGCGAGTCCGGCGAGGCGACACAGGTCGACCGCCGCCTCGGTATGCCCGGCGCGCACCAACACTCCGCCGCGGCGCGAGCGCAGCGGGAAGATGTGCCCCGGCCGCGCAAAGTCCTCCGGCCTCGCGGCCGGGTTCGCGAGCGCGCGGATGGTCGCAGCGCGATCGACCGAGGAGACTCCGGTGGTGATGCCGGCGCGCAGATCGACCGACACCGTGAAGGCGGTACGCTGCGACTCGCTGTTGGCCGGCACCATCTGCGGCAACTCGAGCCGCGTCAGCTGACCCTCCTCCATCGGCACACAGATGATGCCACTGGTGTGCCGGATCATGAAGGCGACCGCTTCGGGCGTGGCGCGCTCGGCGGCCATGATCAGGTCGCCCTCGTTCTCGCGATCCTCGTCGTCGACGATCACGACCATGCGCCCGGCGCGCAGCTCCGCGAGAATCTCCGCGACGGAATTGAAGGGCGCGACGCTGGGCGGCGACGCCTTACCGGTGAGAGGCAGGACTTTTGACATGGCGAGCTCGGCTGACTGACGAGTATACCCGACGCGACGCAGCCGCCGTGCCGCGCTCGGGCCGCGCACCACGCCGCTGTCAGGCCGCGTGCGCGAGTAGCGGAGTCACAACCTCATCGAGCCGCTGGCGCGTCCACTCGGGTGTCTTCTCCTTCCAGCCATCCTGCACCAGCATTCCTGCCCGATCGATAGTGAAACTGACCGGCAACCGCCAGATGCGCCCATAACCGGGCGCACTCGAGTCACTCATGAGCCCCACTGGGAAACGCAGCGTCTGCGCCACCTGACGAACCTCGGGGAGCTTGTCGCGCGTGTCGAGACTGAAGCCGAGTATCCGCAGCCCCGTGTCGGCATGGCGTACGAGATAGTCCGACAGCAGCGGCAGCTCTGCGCGACAGGGCGAGCACCAGGTCGCCCAGAAGGTCAGGATGACCACGTGACCGAGGAGATCGCTGGTCGAGATTCGCTGTCCGTCCAGGGTCACGAGCTTCGCCGCGGGGGCGGGCTCGCCGACGCGCAGCCCGCTTGCGAGCGCGCGCGCGGCCGGCAGTGCAGCCCCCGCGAGCAACGCCGCCAGGCTCTCGAGGAACACGCGCCGCTCAGAACGCATAGGTCGCCCCGACGCTGGCGGTGAAGCGCGGAAACAACTGGGTGCCGTAGAGGTTGCTGTACACGGGCAGCTGAACGAACGCGAACACATGCACTGCCGCGAATGCGCGCGCCGTGATCCCGGGGCTGACGTATACCACGTTGCCCGCGGTGTTCTGAAGGTCGGCGAGCGCTCCGGTGTCGGGCGACTTGTGCAGGGCGTTCACCTGCAGCTGCGGGACCCACCGGGGGCTCCCCTCGTAGCGCAGGCCGAAGCTCACGGTAATCGAGTTCCCGGGCCGGTAGTCGTTGCCGGGTTGGTCGAGGTGCGATGTGACGGCCGCCTGGAATTGTCCGTTGACGAAGGCGTCGAAGTCCTGACTGATCGCCTGGTAGTAGTAGGCGCCGACGATGACATCGGTGCTGCCGGTGCCCGGCTGCAGGCTGGCATCGAGCGGCGTTCCTGCCAGCGGGCCGGAATAGAAGTCGACCGCGGTCCCGTAGTCGCCGGTGGGCAGCTTCACCCCGACCTGAACGCCCAGGTTGTTGGTCGGCAGAAACCCCTGGTAACTGCCGATCAGCTTCATGTCGCCGAGGCTCGAGCTGTGCGACAGGCTGAGCGGCGGCAGAGGCTGCGACGACTCGAAAGTGCCGTAGGTCGAGTGAGAGCGCTCGACGTACGGCACGAGCAGGGTCACATTCCAGGAGGCGTTCGGACTGTAGCTCAACCCGGTGGTGAAGTAGCGATTGAGAGTATCGTGCTCGAGCTCGTGTCCGTCGGGCACACCGGACGCGGAGTGGGTGCCGCTGCGCAGCTCGGTCTGATTGATGTAGTCGTATTCAAAGCTCAACCGCCACCCCGGGAGCGCGGAGTAACCCATCGCGGCGTCGGCACTCAGGGTGCACCCGCAGGTCGCGCACGCCTCGGCTGCGCGCGGCTGGCCGACGAGTAGCGCGATGGCCGCCACAACCGTTGGCGGCGCGCGGCTGCGCCGCCACCGGCGCGAGCACCGCAGCGCTGTGTACCGAACAGCTGTGTAGTGAACAGCAGAATCCGAAGATGACATGGTGTCCTCGTTTGCGGTCGGCCGACCGGCGCCCGTCTGGCGCTCAGTCGGCCGCCCGCGCGCACGGCCTTAAATCAGGAGGAGCGCGCCACCAAGGAAGTGGAGCGCGCTCAGGACCCGGAGCGTGTCAGACGAGGATCGGGGGGCCGCGCGAGGACTGGGCGCGGAGAATGGCCGGTGAGAAAACCGGAATCGCAGAGCGCTCGACCGGTGTGGTGAGGGTCGGTGCCGTCAGCGTCGAGGAAGCAGCCGACGACACGAAGGTCGTCGCAGCACCGGCGGAGAACAGGCACGGGCTGTGGTGGGCTTTGCCCGGATCGCCGTCGGCGCCGCCGCCTGCATGGCGGGTGTGGTCGTGCGCCGGGTTCGAGGCATGTGCGAGATGCGAGGTATGCGAAGCCTGCCCGCCCAGCCCCGGCGGCATGGCGCCTGCACCCGGGCAGAATCCGAGGGACAGTCCGCCAGCGCCGGCCATCGGCATGAAGCCGGCCGGGATGAGCGCGCGCAGCAGCAGCGCCGACAGCACGACGGCCACCAGCCGGCGCTGTTTGCCGCGTTCGTAGATTCCGGTGCTCACAGGCTACACTCTAGAGTGCAAACCCCCGGATTTGATATGGGTAGAGTCTCCCAGCCCGGCGTGCAGAGTCGTCCCACCCCGGAAGCCTCACCGGCGATGGCCTTCGAAGGAAACGCGCCGCTCCCGCCGTCAACCCGAGGCTCGTGCGGCCGTTTAGCGTTGGATCGATGACTCCGGGACACCGGAGCAGCAGGGGCGGACCAACATGGTGCTGAAACCCGTCTGGATATTCGCGCTGCTGGCGCCGCTCGCGATCTCTACGGCAGCTCTGGCGCAACAGCCCTATTCGCAGCCGCCCGGCAATCCCCAGCCGCCGCCGCAGCCGCCTCCGCCAGGGCAGCCGAATTCGCAGCCGGCGTACCCGCAGCCGCCACCGTATCCGTCGCAGCCGGCGTATCCGTCGCAGCCGGCGTATCCGTCGCAGCAACCTTATCCATCACAGCAGCCGTATCCGACGCAGCCGACGTACCCGCAGCAACAGCCCTACTCGCCACCGAGCACGTCGCAGCCCTACCCGCCGCCGCAATCGTATCCGCCGCAGTCGTATCCGCCGCCGTCACCGAATTCGGCGCCGCCGCCGTACGGTCAACAGCAGGCCTACCCGCCGCCGCAGCCGTACGCACCACAGCAGGCTTACCCGACGCCGCAGGGTTACCCGTCACAGCCGGGCTATCCGCAACTGTCCTATCCGCCTCAGCCCAACACCGTGCCGCAGCCATACTGGATGCAGCGATACCCGCAGCAGCCCTGCTACCAGCCGCCCTGCTCTCAGCAACCCGGTCCACCGCAGTCCGCCCCGCAACCGGCGAAGTCGGCGCAGCCTTATCCGCCGCCGCAGCCTTATCCGCCGCCGCAGCCTTATCCACCGCCGCAGTCTTATCCGCCGCCGCAGGGTCCTGCTCCGCCGCAGCCCTATCCCGGGCAGGGCCCGTATGCGCCCCCGCAGCAGCCGTATCCGCCGGCCCCGCAAGCGGCCCCTGCCTCGCAGTACGCGGCGCCGGTGCCCAACGCGCCGCAAGCTGTTCCATCGCTGCCACCTCCGCCGCCACCTCCGCCGCCGCCGCCAGCGCAGCCCTTCCCCCAGCAGCCAGGCGCCTAGCTCGACAGCGGGCGCCTGCGCGCAGCCCGCGTGGGTATAGAGCGATTCGGCAATAGTTAAGCGTGCGCTTAACTATTGCGAAACCGACCCTCTCACACCCGTAGCGGTCACGCCTTGGCGCTGCGCGCCGCGGCCAGGTCAAAGGGTAACTTGCGCAGGCGGATGCCGGTCGCGGCGCGTACCGCGTTCGCCACCGCCGGAGCGATCGGCGGCGTTCCGGGCTCGCCGACCCCCGAGGGAGGATTGGTCGAGGGCACGATGTGTACCTCGACGGAGCGCGGCATCTCATTGATACGCAGCACCTGGTACTGGTGGAAGTTGGTCTGGTCAACTCGTCCATCGGTGAGCGTGATCGCGCCGAGCAGCGCCGCCGACAGTCCGAAGCCGATGCCGCTCTGCATCTGCGCCTTCACCACATCGGGTGTGACGGCGACGCCGCAGTCCACCGCGCACACCACGCGGTCGACCGTGATCTGGTTCCCGCTCACGGTGACTTCCGCCACCTGTGCGACCACCGAGCCGAAGCACTCGTGCACCGCAACGCCGCGTCCGCGCCCCTTCTCCTTTGAGAACGGCCGATCCCAGCCCGCCTTCTCGGCGACCAGCTTGAGGGCCCCGACGTGGCGTGGATGGCTGCCGAGGAGGCTGAGGCGGAAAGCAACCGGGTCCTTGCCGGCGGCCTCCGCCAGCTCATCGATGATCACTTCCTTGGAGAACGCCATGTGCGTGTTCTCGACAGCCCGCCACCAAAGCACCGGCACCCCGACCTTGGTCGGCGTCCAGCTGACCTGTGCATGATCCAGGTCGTATTGCTCGGCGGCGCTGCCGCCGACTGCCGTCGGGTCAATGCCGTTCTTGACCAGGACAGGCTCGAACGGCGTACCGATGAGGATTGACTGGCCGACGACGCGCTGACGGAAGGCGACCCTGCCGTCCTTGTCGATGCCGGCGCTCACGTGGTGGTAGTTGAGCGGTCGGTAACGCCCGCCGGTGATGTCGTCCTCGCGTGTCCAGATCAGGCGCACCGGGTACTTGCCGCCCGTTGCCTTGGCGATCGAGGCGACCTCGGCGATGTAATCTGAGTCGAAATTCCCCCGGCGGCCGAAGCTGCCGCCAGCCGCGAGCGTTGCAATGCTCACCTGCTCGGGCTTCATTCCGACCGCCGCAGCCGCATTCGCCTGGTCGACGGACTGCAACTGGCAACCCGCCCAGATCTCGCATTTGTCGGGCGTCAGGCGACACACCGCAGTGAGCGGCTCCATCGGCGCATGCGCCAGGTACGGGAACTCGAACTGCCCCTCCACGCGCCGCGACGCCCGCGCGAGCGCCGCGTCGATACTCCCTTTCTGTACGACGGTCATGGCCTGCTTGCCGCGGGCCAGCGCGCGGTACTCCTTCATGAGTTCGGCGGTGCCGCGCTTCTCCGCACCCGACTCGTCCCAGTTGGCAGTGAGGGCATCGCGCCCCTTCTTCGCCGACCACAGGTCGCGGGCGACGACCGCGACACCGCGCGGAATCTCAACGACATCCACCACTCCGGCAACGGCGCGGGCCTTGCTGGCATCGAACGAGCTCAGCTTGCCGCCGAAGCGCGGTGGGCGCAGAACGAGCGCCGTCATCATCCCCGGCAGCGCCACGTCGATGGCAAATTGCTGCTTGCCGGTCGACTTCGCGCGCGCATCGAGCCGCGGGAGCTTCTCGCGGCCGACGATGGTGAAATTCGCCGGATCCTTGAGCTTCACGTCGGTCGGGACGGTTTCCTTGGCGGCGCTGTCGGCGAGCTCGCCGAAGCTCGCCTTGCGTCCGCTCCCGGGGTGCGACACCACGCCCTCCTTGACCATGATTTCAGCAGCGGGCACCTGCCATCGACGGGCGGCCGCCGCCACCAGCATCGCGCGCGCCGTGGCGCCGGCCTGCCGCAGCTGCTGCCAGGAGTTGGCCACCGCCGTCGAGCCGCCGGTGACCTGCGCGTGGACCCCGAGGGGAACGAACGCCAGGTTCTGGTAGGTCGGGACCTCGACGGGCGCGCTCTCGACGCGCATCTGCTCCCAGGAGGCATCGAGCTCTTCGGCGACGATGGCCGGCAGGCCGGTCCAGACACCCTGACCGGCCTCGAGGTGTTTGGAAATGACGGTGACAGTGTTGTCAGGCGCAATGCGCACGAACGGCATCACCAGCGGCCTCGCCTCCGCGGCACCGCCCGCGCCGCGCTGCGCGCAGCCGGGCAGCAGGATACCGAGGGTGAGCCCGGAGCCTGCGAGCGCGGAGAGCTTCAGGAACTGCCGGCGCGTGAGCTCAGCGGCCGCAGCTGCGGCGCTGAGGGGCGCGGCGTCTTCGATACGACGGAAGTACATGGTTCAGTCCCTCAGTTCACGGTTTGCTTGCGGGCTTCAGCGCTGTGCCGGAGCGGGCGTGCCCAAGCTCACGGCCGCCTGGTGAATCGCCCGGCGAATGCGCACGTAGGTAGCGCAGCGACAGATGTTGCCCGCCATCGCGGCATCGATTTCCGCATCGCTCGGGTGCGGATTGCCCGCGAGCAGCGCGGCCGCCGACATCACCTGTCCGCTCTGGCAGTAACCGCACTGCGGCACATCGAGCGCGATCCACGCGCCCTGCACTGCGTGACCGGCGGGTGTCGAGAGTCCCTCGATGGTGGTGATCTGCTTGCCCTGTGCCGCCGCAACCGGCATGACGCACGAGCGCATCGCCTGGCCGTCGAGATGCACGGTGCACGCGCCGCACAGCGCCATGCCACAGCCGAATTTGGTGCCGCTGAGCTGCAGGTGGTCACGGATGGCCCACAGCAGCGGCATGTCGGGGTCGACGTCCAGCTCATGCGTCTCGCCGTTTACGGTCAGCTTGATGGACATCGCAGCCTCCGAATCATGGCCGGCTCAGCGGCCGACAGCGTGCGCGCGCGCGCTAAAGACTACGCCATCCGTCGTCGGCAGGAACAGCAGCGCTGAACACCGGCACGCCGCGCGCTTTCAAGATCAGGTGCACCGGGATGAATAGGTAGTAGCTGGCGAGAAACCAGACGACCCTCGCCAGCGTGGGCGCGACCGGTGCAGACGGGCTCAGCCAGCCTGTCAGCGCCGGCGCCACGAACCAACCTGAGAGCAGCAGCAACGCGAACGCGACGAAGTACCTGACGCCAGCGGCGGTGAGCCGGCGCCGGCCCGACGTGCCCCTGGCGTAGTGCATCCGGGTCCGCAGCCACGCCATCCCGGCGATGAAGAGCGCGGCGAGCGCACAGATCGTGTTGGCAGAGCGCATCGGCCGGATGTCTACCGCAAGCGCCCAGAGCTCTCCAGCAGCCTCGCCAGGTAGCGCGCGATCAGGTCCACCTCGAGATTCACGCGCGCGCCAACCGTCAGCGCGCCGAGGGTCGTGCTCGTCTGCGTGTGCGGAATGATGTTCACGCCGAAGCTCGCTCCCTGCACTTCATTGATGGTGAGACTCACGCCGTCGACGGCGACCGACCCCTTGGGCGCCAGGAAAGAGCGCAGCTCGCCGGGTGAGTCGATGGTCAGCCGCAGCGAGCGCGCCTCAGCGCTCGCGGCCGCGATGCGCGCGACGCCGTCAACATGCCCTGACA
>Ga0307477_10000589_pt1 | contig 38684 bp, 40 predicted proteins | sample atmos_gasesECM2C_FD_203316 | JGI IMG/M metagenome (GOLD analysis project Ga0307477, IMG submission 203316) | Hardwood forest soil microbial communities from Morgan-Monroe State Forest, Indiana, United States - atmos_gasesECM2C_515 | ecosystem: Environmental > Terrestrial > Soil > Temperate... | reverse complement strand
GCGCTCGCCAGAACCTGTCGGCCCCCCCCCGCGATCCTGGCCCAGGAGCCCCGTGGGCTCGGGCACACCAGGCGTTGGCGGGAGGCGGATGCTAGCGCGCAGCGCGCGCGAGACGGGCGGCGGCCTCTAACAACGGCTTCACGGGGCCGAGCTTGCCGTCGCACAGGCTGATGAGCTGTTCCAGGTCCCTCGCGACACTCGGATCGGGCACCCGGGCCGGCCCCGCCGAGAGGCGCTTTTGGATGGCAACGAGTCCGAGGTAAACCGAGCTCGACTGGTTGGTTTGGGGATGCCCCTGGTGCTCGAGCGCGGTCAGGATCTCTTTCGCGCGTTCGCGCGCCTCGCGCAGGGCGACCTCAAGGCGACTGCCAGCGGGGTCCATGCAGATTCCTCCGTTCGCGCGGAGGGCAAACAACGGCGGGGCAGGCCTAGGCCGTGGAGACGTTCGGCCCGGCCCGCCGCCGCCGGCGTGACGGGACAGCCGCCGCGCGGCGGTCGTCCTTGAGGCGGCGCCACAAGGTCGTGCGACTGATGCCGAGGAGGCTCGCCGCTCTCCCCATGCGGCCTCGGGTGCGGGCGAGGGTCTCGCTGATCGCCCGGCGCTCCTCCTCAGCCCACGACCGGCTGTCGGGCGGCGCGACGGACACGACCTCGCCCAGCACCGCCGTGCCGATCCGAAGTTCCGCCGAGCGCCCGCCCAGGGTCAGCAAACGCCCCCGCACTCCGAGCGCGCCAGGATCATCCGGGGCGTCGGGCAGCGCGGCCCGCGCCGGCGCGTTGAGATAGACCAGGCGGGCGTGCAGGTCGAACACCCCGATCGCCTCGTCACGCGAGTCGAGTACGGCGCGGACGAGAGCGGAAACCCGCTCCGTCTCACCGCCCAACACTGTTGAGGCTGAACGCATCTGCCGGATCGACACGGGAACTCAGTTCGCTTGGGAGCGTCCTGCGGCGCAATGTATCGGCCGTCCGCGCTAAGAATCAACGAGCATCGGCGGCGGTGCGCGTTAAGATCTCACAAAGGAGTCGATCTCGGCGCCCACATCCCCGGCCGGCAATCGCAGCGTGAAGATGCTGCCTCCGCCCGGGCGCGGAGCGTAGCCGAGCGACCCGCCTTGGAGTTCGGCCAGCCGCCGCGCGATCGCGAGGCCGAGGCCGGCGCCGCCGACGTCCGCGGCGGACGCCGCCGGGCGGTAGAACGGCTCGAAGATCCGCTCGCGCTCCGAGGCGGGGACCCCCGGTCCCCGGTCCGCCACGGCGAAGACCAGCGCCGTGCCGTCGCGGTGTACGGACAACTCGACGGGCGCGGGCGGGGGCGAGTACCGAAGGGCGTTCTCCAGCAGGTTGCTGAGGATGCGCAGCGACTGCACGAAATCGAAGCGCCCGACAAGCGCCGGCTCATCGAGGTCGAGCTTGGTCTCGAGCGTGCGGTCGCTCAGCAGGCCCGTGACCTGCCGCGTCGCCGCACCGACCAGGTCCTCGGCCGTATTGAGCTCGGGCTTCACCGGTAACGCGCCGCCTTGCAGCCGGGAGAGATCGAGGAGGTCGGCGACGAGCTGCCCGAGACGGTCCGCCTGCTCCTCAATGGCGAGGGCATTTTGGTCCCCCCGCAGCGCCCCGTGTTGGGCGAGCGCCTTGATGGTCGTCAGAGGGGTGCGGAGGTCGTGAGAGACCGAGGCCAGCACGATGTCCTTGAGGCGGTCTGCTTCCCGCAGTGCCTCGGCGCGTTCCGCGCTCACCACTAAGCGGGCGCGCTCGACGGCGAGAGCCGCATAATAGGCGAGGGCGTCGAGAAAGCGCTGTCGCGCGGGGTCGTCGAGGATGCCCGCGGCGTGGGTCAGGTACAGCACGCCGACCGTCTTGTGGTGCGCTCGGAGCGCCGCGAGGACGGTCCCCGGGTTCGCCCCATAGCGACGCGCTGGCGCCTCGTCGGCCTCGTCGGCCTCGCTGCCCGCTACGCGGGTTCCGCGGGTGGCCTGTCCCAGGCCGCCGAGCATGGCGAGCTCAGCCGCCGGCAGCGCAGCGCCGGGCTCCGCGGGAGACGCCACGAGGAGTCGCACGGTGCCCTCTTCCCATACGTAGATCTGGCATTGCCCAACGCCCAACGAGGTGCGGATCAGATCGGCAATCCCCACGAGCGTGTCCTCGGCTCGCCCGGCGCTCAGGATCTCGGCCCCCACCCGCCCGAGCGACGCGACCTCGCCCGCCCGCCGCTCCGCTTGAATGGCGAGCGCCCGTTCTCGCGCGAGGAGTTGTGTCGTCGCCGCCGCGGTGGTGAGAAACGCAAGCAGGACGACCCAGTCGAGCGGCTTGCCGACCGAGAGGGCGTCGAACGGCTGCTGGAAACAGTAGTCAATCAACAGGACGCCCAGCACGGTGAGCGTGAGGCCGAGCGGACGTCCACCGCTGACGCTGCCCCCGAGCACGATGAGCAGGTACGTCAGGACGACCTGCACCGTGTCGATGTCTTGCCGGCTTGCTCGCAGCACGAGCGTGGCCAGCACGAGCATCGCGCTCCAGCAGAGCCATGCGGCAAGGCGGGTTCGGGGCACCGCCTTACCCGGGGAGTTCGGCGCGATACCCAACCCCGGGCTCCGTCACGACGAGCTCCGGTCGGGCGGGGTTGGCCTCGACCTTGCGCCGCAGGTTGGTGATGTGCACGCGCAGGTACTGCTGGGGGTTGCCGGCCGCTGCGCCCCCCCAAACGGCGTCGAAGATCTGCTGATGGGTCAGGGTGCGTCCCGCGTTCGAGACCAGTGTGCGCAGGATGTCCCACTCGATGGGGGTGAGGCGAATGGTGGTCTGGGCGCGCGCGACCCGGCGACGCAGCAGATCGATCGTCAGCCCGTACGCCTCGATCACCGGCGCGACCTGGTCGGCGACGGGCAGACGCGCCCGGCGCAGCTGCGCCCGAACCCGCGCGACGAACTCGAGCGTGCTGAATGGCTTGGTCACATAGTCGTCGGCCCCGGCATTCAGGAGCAGCACCTTCTCGTCCTCCGAGTGCCGCGCCGACAACACCACGATCGGCGCCTGGGACCAGGAGCGAATCTCGCGACACACGTCGTGCCCTTGCAGGTCGGGCAGGCCCAAGTCCAGCACGATCAGATCGGGGCGCTCCGTCGCTGCCAGATCGATGCCGTCGCGGCCGGTCGCGGCGTCGAGAATCCGGTCTGCCATCGGGGCGAGCGCATGCCGGAGCGCGCGCCGGATCGGCGCGTCGTCTTCGATGAGGAGGAGCGCCCGGGCATGCAACGGAGACGTCACCACAGCGAGAGTATGCAGGCAGAGGGGGACGGCGGCCAGCCCTGTTGATGCATCGATATTCCTTGATATATTGTCGCCATGGCCGAGGCTACGCTCCCCGCCCCGAGCGCCGTCGCGCGCTCGTTTCACGCCTTCGCTGACGCGACGCGCGTCGAGATCGTCGCGCTCCTCTCGCACGGGGAACGCTGCGTCTGCGAGCTGCAGCAGGTGCTCGGCGCCACGCAGTCGCGCCTGTCATTCCACTTGCGCGTGCTGAAAGACGCCGGGCTCGTGCGCGATCGCCGCGACGGGCGCTGGATCTATTATGCCCTCGAGCGCGCGGCGCTCGAGGAGATCGCGACTTTCGCGCAGGCCGTGAAACCGGGCCGCCACGCGGGGAGCTGCCGCCTGGCGTGTTGCGATTAGCCCAAGCGACGGAACCAACATGAGCGCGGAGCGGTCACTGAACGCTGCCGGACGGGTGCGGGACACAGAGGCTGCGTGGGCGGTGCTGGACGGGGCGGGCCTCGACCCTCGAGGCCTCGCTCGCGACGTCGCGGGGCACCGGATGAGCGTCTCCCCACGCGCCCGCAAACCTCCGGAGGCACGATGACCGCCGGCCGCGCGGGCCCGTTTCGGTTGCTGTTTCTTTGCACCGGGAATTCGGCCCGCAGCCAGATGGCAGAAGCCCTCCTCAACTGGAGGGGGCGGACGCGATTTCATGCGGAGAGTGCCGGCTCACATCCGGCCCGCACGGTGAATCCGCACGCCATCGCGACGCTCCGTGAGCACGGCGTGCCCTGGGCCGGACATCCGCCCCGCGGGTTGGACGGCCTGGAGCGGCAACCGTGGGACTTCGTGATCACGGTGTGCGATCGAGCCAAGGAGGCCTGCCCCGTCTTCCTCGGACAGCCCGTCGTCGCCCACTGGGGGATGCCTGACCCCGCCACGGTCGAGGGCGACGAAGAGACGATCCGAGCGGCCTTCCGCGACGCCTTCTTGCTCCTCAGCCGCCGCGTCGACCTGCTCCTCGCGCTGCCGCTCGAGGGGCTGGAACGATTGGCCCTCGAGGCGCGGGTGCGGGCGATCGGGGCGCGAGAGGTGGCTGCGACCTAGGGGTGGGCCGAGGGGGGGCGAATAGGCACGCGGCACCGCCCCGAGTGGGACGGTGCCGCGTGTCTCGGATACCGTGACGGGTTAGAGCTTGACGACGTTCTGCGCCGCCGGTCCCTTCTGTCCCTGCACGACGTCGAACTCAACCCGCTGGCCTTCGGACAGCGTCTTGAAGCCTTCCGCCTGGATCGCGGTGTGATGCACGAAGCAGTCCTTCTCGCCGTTCTCGGGCGTGATGAAGCCGAAGCCCTTCGCGTCGTTGAACCACTTCACGGTACCGGTGATGCGTGCCATTCTGGTGCCACTCCTGACTTATTGGTGTTCGCGACGGTGCGCGGCCTTCGCTTTGCGTCGGGCCGCCGCCTTGTCCTTCCGCCGCCGCTGAGCGCCCGGTCCCTCGAAGAAGCGTTTGCGCTTCATATCCTGGAAGAGGCCGGCCTTGGCGATCTGCCGACGGAACTTCTTCAACACAAAGTCCAATCGGTCGTTCTCGCCTAGGGTGACTTCCATTCGACCCCTTCCACTGAGAGTACCCAGAAACAACGAAGGACCGTGGGCACAGCCCAGGTCCTCGAGACAGTCTCTGGTTCGTGTCGCTCGCCTAAACTATCGCCCGGAGGAGGGCGGGGTGTCAAGGCCCGCTGGAGCGCTCGAGTCAGCGGCTCGACCCGCAGAGCCGTAGTCCCACGTGGTGGCCAACGTGGAGGAATCATGAGATACCTTAGGCACATTGGGTTGTTGCTCTGCGTCCTGGGGCCGACCCTCGCCGGCCAGACGCCGGCCGATACGGGCGCGGCTCGCACCCGCTCGCCGCGCGCAGAGGGCCGCGGGCGGTGGCAGGCGCACCTGCGCGAGGCCCTGAACCTGACGGACGACCAGGCGGCGAAGTTGGCGGCGACCGCGCGGCGCTTTGGCGCGCAGCGTCGCACCCTGTGGGAGCAGCAGCGCGCCCTCACTCAAGCGCTGCACCACGAGCTGCAACCCGGAGTCGCGGCCGACGTCGACAGCCTGCGTAAGCTGTTGGATGCTCGAGAGCGGGGCGAGAACGCCCTCACCGATTTGCGGCGCGACGAGCGGCGCGAGATCGCGAGCTACTTGTCACCACTACAACGGGCTCGGCTGGTGCTGCTGCGCGAGCGCTTCGCCCGGCGGGGCCATCGGGGCGGGCGAGGGCGCCACGGGCCGGGCCGGGGATGGGGCAAGGGGGGCGTTGGGAAGGGCTGAGGGGCCGAGCGGGCCGAGCGAGCGCGTGATGCCCCTCGCTCGGCCGGAGGCCGTCTTGCCCACACGCGCATCCCGTGTTTGATCTCCGGTGTAGGAGTAGTGGACCCCCCTGGAGGGCGAGAGTCATGCGATGCGCGATCCTGGCAGCAGCCGTGGCAGTGGTCGTCTGGCCTGGAGTAGCCTCAGGGCAGTTCGGTGGCTTCGGCGGCCGCGGTGGCAGGAACGGCGGCGAAGGCATGGGCCGAGAGGCCGCCGCTGCCCCCAAACTTCCGGGGCCCGAGCTGGACGGCCCGCCCGATTCAGCGGCGGCGCAGACCCTGCTCGGGTTCAGCGCCGAGCAGGCGGCGCGGTACGTGCAGATGTTCGACTCGTTCATGGTCGCCACGAAGCCCCAGCGCGACAGCGCGCAGGCCGCGATCGAAAAAATGAACGACCGACTCGACGCGGGTGATCGCGCCGCGGCGCTGTTCTACGCCGAGCGCCTCCAGGACCTTGGCAGGGTTCTCAAGGACCGTCAGGACAAGTTCGAGGACCAGCTGCACCAATTCCTAACGGGGGATCAGCTCAAGACCTATCGGCGGTGGAAAGAGGACCAGGAGCGGGAGGCGGCGGCCAAGGCGCGCGAGGACGCACTGCGCTGGCGCGAGGCGGCGTTCGGTGGCGAGCGCATGGGGGGCGCCGTCGCCCCGGAACGCAAGACCTTCATCCCGAGCCCGCCGGGCCTCGCCCGCTCTGATCTCGGTTCGGTGGCGGTGCGGGTCGGACGCACGGTCTACGTGTCGAGCCAGCTGCCCCTGGACAGCGCGGGCGGGGTGGTCGCGAGTGGGGACCTGCGGGGGCAAGCGGATCGCGCCTTCGCGAACCTCGCCGCCGTGTTGCGAGCGGCGGGTGCCTGGCCGCAAGACGTCGTCACGCTGACGATCTACGTGGTCGATTACCGGCCGTCCGAGCTCGCCACGATTCGCGACGCGGGGGCCTCATACTTCGGCGCCAATCCGCCGGTCGTCACGGTGCTCGGCGTGCAAGCGCTTCCGCGGGAGGGCGCGCTGATCGCGGTCGCGGGCACGGCAGTCACGGCGACCCCGGGCGCGGGCCGGGGCCCGGGGCGGGAGCGCTAAGTCGAGCTGTTCGCGACACGCGCCCGAGCAGGGCTCGTCTCGCAGCCTCAGAACCGCAGTGCGGGTGTCGGGGCGGGAGGTCTCCCCTCGCCCCGCCCCGATCAGCGCGTCGTGGCACGGCCTCACTCGGCCGAGACGGGCTGCCGGCAGGCGGGACGCCCGTTACCCGAGGCACATCTCCCACCCATGACGAATGCCACCCGGGCTTCCACCCCGAAGCGGCTTGAGGACCTGAGAGCAATTCCCTAGCCGGCGGGACTCACCGCACGAGCGCGGGGGTTGGCAAGCGCTCGGGTTCCCGCTCACCCCGTCGAGCGCTATCCGTCGTCTGGGACCATTACCTTTACCCCTATCTCTTTCGCCGCTCAGGCTCCCGAGGTCACGAGTGATGTCGTTCTCACAGGCCGCCGTGTTCGGACTTCTGCAGGGAGTGACCGAGCTCTTCCCGATCTCGAGCCTCGGCCACAGCGTCCTCCTCCCTGGGGTGCTAGGCTGGCGGATCGATCAAGACGCCAACGCGTTCCTCACCTTCCTCGTCGCTACCCATCTCGCCACGGCCGTCGTCCTCTTCGCGATGTACTGGCGCGATTGGCGCGTAATCCTGGCGGGTCTTGGGACGGCGCTGATCCGACCCCGCGTCGCTGCGTCGCGGCTCGAGTCGCGGTTGGCGTGGCTCTTGGTGCTGGGGACCGTCCCGGCCGGGCTCGTCGGATTGCTGGCCGAGAGGCACGTGCGGCGGCTCTTCGTCTCCCCCCGCGTGGCGGCAATCGCCCTGGTCATGAACGGCCTCCTCCTCTATGGAGCGGAGCGGTTGCGCAGGACCGCCACGCCCACCCCCAGCGGCGAGGACCCGGACCGGCGGCTCGCGGCGGAGCTCAAACCATCGCAGGCCTTACGCGTGGGGCTGCTTCAGGTGCTCGCGCTCATCCCGGGATTCTCGCGGACGGGGTCGACCATCGCGGGCGGACTCCTGGTTGGACTGCCGCATGAAGACGCACTCCGCTACTCGTTCCTCTTGGCGACGCCGATCATCGGCGCGGCGGCCCTGTTGAAGCTTCCCAGACTCGTGGTTTCCGGTTCCGCCACGGCGTTGGGCGTCACGCTCGTGGGAGCGACGGCTGCGGCGATTGCCGCGTACGCGTCTGTGAAGTTCCTCACGAGACACTTCCGGACCCGGACCCTCACCCCGTTTGCCGTCTACTGCGTCCTGGTCGGGTGCGCGAGTCTACTGCTGCTCCGCTGATGACGCTGGCTGCGCGTCCGCAAGACGACGCGGCGCGCGAGGCGCGGCTCGACACCATGCGGCGCCGCGCGAGCGGACTCCTTGTGGTCGTGGCCGCGGTGTTTGTTGCCGCGCGGCTGCTTGAGGGGACGCACCCGTGGCTGGGCTTCGTGCGGGCGACGGCGGAGGCGTCCCTCGTGGGTGGGCTCGCGGACTGGTTCGCCGTAACGGCGCTATTCCGCCGCCCCCTGGGCCTTCCGATCCCCCACACCGCGATTGTGGCGACCCAGAAGGACCGGATCGGACGCATCCTTGGCACGTTCGTCGAACGGCATTTTCTCGCGCCCTCCGTCGTCGTGGCCGAGCTCGATACGCTCCGGCTCGCGGAGCGCGCGGCCCAGTGGGTCGCCGCCCCCGAGAACAGCGGGCGGATCGCGAAGCAGTTGGTCACCGGCCTCGCGAAGACGATCGAAGCGCTTCCCGAGGCGGAGTTCCGGACCTTGATCCATGACAGTGCCGTGGCGCGCCTCCAAGCCACGCGCGTCGCGCCAGTCTTGGGGAACGTCCTCGCGCTCGTCACCGGCGACAACCGGCATCACGAGCTCCTGAACGCGCTCCTGAACCTCGTGGCACAGGCGCTCGACGACAACCGCGAGACGATCCGGCGCAAGATCCGGGCTGGGAGTCCCTGGTGGGTCCCAGGCGTGGTCGACGAGGCGATCTTTCAGAAGATCATCGTGGCTTTGCAGGGGCTGTTACGCGACGTGCGCCAGGATCCCCGGCACCCCGTGCGCCGAAAGTTCGACGCTGCGCTGCGGCAGTTCATCGACCGCTTGCAGCACGCGCCCGAGGTGATGGCGAAGGCGGAGGCGTTGAAGGAGCAGGTGCTGGCCCATCCGGTCATTGACGAGCTCGCGGCCTCCCTCTGGGACGGCGTCCGGCGCGCCGCGGTGCGCTACCGTACCCACCCGGACGACCCCTCGCGCGAAGCACTGGAGCGTGGGATCGCGGCCGCGGGGGAGTCCCTGCTGGGCAACGAGGCCCTGCTCCACGATCTCGACCGCTTCGTAACCAGCGTCGTCGCCACCGTCGTCGAGGAGCACCGGCACGAGGCGGCCGAGCTGATCGCACGAACCGTGAGCGGCTGGGATCCCGATGTGGCCGTTCGGCGCCTCGAGCTCGCCGTGGGAAGCGATCTGCAGTTCATCCGCATCAATGGCACGCTGGTGGGAGGGCTGGTAGGGTTACTCATTCACACGGTCTCGGTCTTGTTGCGGTAGCAGGCGAGGCCGCACGGGGCCGCAAGCGCTTTCTCCAACGATGGGAGACGACAATGGCAGACGAACCACGCGACGATTACGAAGAGCTCGAGAGCGCCCGCGACCCGCACCGCAAGGAGGAACGCGACGCGGCGATCGCGGAGGTCGCCGCTCGCCTCCGGAACCGCGGGCTCACGGTCACCGGGGGCGAAGCCCCCGAGGATCTCGCGAACCTGCTCGAGGCGGTGGAACGCTTCGAACGGGCGGTCGAAGCCCACGGCGGTGACCTGATGGTGGACGACCGCCGGTCGCGTGAGCCCGATGACCCCCATTTCGTGCTCCCGCAACGCAACCGCGGCGAGGGCGTGCGCGCCTACATTACGCGCGTCGACCAAGCGACCCGCCAGCTGCGAAGCCATCCTCCGCGACCCGATCGGACTCCCTAGGTCCAGTATGCATCGGAGCGATTCGCCGTCGCTCGTGTTCGCGGGGCTAGTCGCTCGGTTCCACACCGGACGCGGCTGGTGCTGACGCCCGTCGCGGGGCGCCGTGCCGCGCGAGCGTCGTCGCAACCCGCTCTGTGCACGTCTTACTCTCGTCGTAACCCTCATGCCGCCTACCGTCGTTGAAACCCTGATGCCACTTTAACGCCTCTCGCGTTATCGTCGCCCGGTGCAGGATTCCTCAGCCGGGTGACGGCGATGATGGCAGACGCAGCTGGTGTCGGAAGTTCGAGCTCGTGGCCGCGGGGCCTCGCCTCCGTGCTCGCGATGTGGCTCGTCGTGAGGCCGCTCGGCCGGCACCTCGCTCGCCGCGCCGACGCGAGGGCGCCCGCGAGCCCGCTCGAGCGGGCGCGGCTCACCACGATGTTCGAGGCACTGGGCCCCGAGCGCGTCGCGCGCGGTCTCACGGCGGTGGGTCACGATTGGCGCGACTGCTTCCTCGCCCTCGCGATGGGCGATCAACCCTTCGGGCTGCGAGCGGGGCTTCCCCCAGGTTGGCGAACGAACGGGGTGGTTGCTCTGAGTGCCGACGTGACAGAGGCCGCCGTGCGGACCTGGGATCGCAAAGAAGCCGCCTTTCGGGCCTTCGCTGCGGAGTGGCTCGACCGGAGCCGGGGCGAGGCAGGATATCAAAGAGTCCGTAGCTATTTGGATGGTTCCTACAGTGCCAGGGTCCGGAGCGGGCGGCCGCGTGTCTCCATCGTCCGCCCGCTCAGCCGCCTGACGCCCGAGGTGTCTCATGCTTGACGTTGCCTACATCGCGCTCACCGTGGTCTCCTTCGCGCTCCTGCTGGCATACGTGCGCGCCTGCGACGGGTTGGGCCGCCGTGGAGAGGCGGGCGAGGATCGCACGCCGTGACGCTCGATTCGGTGATCGGCGGTCTCACCGCCGTGGCGATTCTCATCTACCTGCTCTACACGCTGCTTCGACCGGAGAAGTTCTAACATGAACCTCAACGGGTGGCTGCAGATCGCGTTCTACTCGCTCGTCCTGCTGCTCGTGACGAAGCCGCTGGGCATCTACATGCTGAAGGTGTACGACGGCTCCTTGAGGTGGCTCGGTCCGGTGGAGACGGCGCTCTATCGCCTCGCGGGGGTCGACCCGGCGGAGGACCAACACTGGACGCGCTACTCGGCGGCCGCGCTCCTGTTCAGTTTGGCCTCGATGCTTCTCACCTACGTGGTGCTGCGACTGCAGCACCTCTTACCGCTGAACCCGCAGCATCTGGGTCCCGTGGTCGACCGCCAGGCGTTCGAGACGGCGGCGTCGTTCACCACGAACACGAACTGGCAGTCGTATTCGGGCGAAACGACCATGTCGTACTTCTCCCAGATGACCCAGCTCGCCTTCCACAACTTCATGTCTGCGGCGGAAGGGGTCGCCGTGGCGGTCGCGTTTGCGCGGGGCCTCGTGCGGCGCTCGGCGGGCCGGCTCGGGAATTTCTGGGTCGACCTTGTGCGGGGCACGCTCTATCTCTTCCTCCCGGCGAGCCTCCTCGTGGCGCTCCTCTTTGTCCAGCAGGGCGCGATCCAGAACTTCGCGCACTATGTGACCGCCACCACGCTCGAGGGCGCGAAGCAGGTGATTGCCCTGGGGCCGGTCGCGAGCCAGGAGGCGATCAAGCAGCTCGGGACGAACGGCGGCGGCTTCTTCAACGCGAATTCCGCCCACCCCTTTGAGGACCCGACACCGTGGACCAACTTCTGGCAGATGCTGTCGATCTTCGCGATCGCGGCCGGGCTGACCTACACCTTCGGGCGGATGGCGAAGAATCAGAAGCACGGCTGGGCACTCTGGGCCGCGATGTACGTCCTGTTCATTTCGGGCGTCGCGACGGTCTACTGGGCGGAGACGAAGGGCAATCCCATGCATGCGGCCCGCGGCGTGGACGTCGTCGCGTCGGCCGCGAACCCCGGCGGCAACATGGAGGGGAAGGAAGTGCGCTTCGGCATGGCCAACACGGCGCTCTACGAGACGGCGACCACCGACGCGTCCTGCGGCTGTGTCATCGCGATGCATGACTCCTTCACGCCGCTCGGCGGCTTAGTGACGCTCGTCAACATCCAGCTCGGCGAGGTCGTCTTCGGCGGCGTTGGCGCTGGGCTCTACGGCATGCTCGTGATGGTGATCCTCACGGTGTTCATCGCCGGGCTCATGGTGGGGCGGACTCCGGAGTACTTGGGGAAGAAAGTCCAGGCGCGGGAAGTCCAGATGGCGATGCTCTACGTGCTGGTGTTCGCGGCGGCGGTGCTCACGTTCTCCGCGATCGCCGCGGTGACCCCGGCCGGGCTCAAAGGGCTGAATAACGCCGGGCCGCACGGGCTCACCGAAATCATCTACGCCTTCTCGTCGACGGCGGCGAACAACGGGAGCGCCTTCGCGGGCCTGAATGGGGCGAGCTACTTCTACAATACCCTCCTCGGGCTCAACACGCTCATCGGCCGCTTCGCGATGCAGGTGCCGATGCTCGCCCTCGCCGGGTTCTTGGCGGAGAAGAAGATCGTCCCCGAATCGGCCGGCACGTTCCCGGTGACGACGCCCCTCTTCGTGGTGCTCCTCGTCTCGGTGATCCTCATCGTCAGCGCGTTGACCTTCTTCCCGGCCCTCTCGCTGGGCCCGATCGTCGAACACTTTCTGATGCAGGCGGGGAGGCTGTTCTAACGTGGCCCTCACGAAACGACCGCTCTTCGACCCACCCATCGTGAAGCGCGCCACGCGCGACGCGTTCGCGAAGACCATCAATCTGGGTCACATGGTGCGGAACCCGGTGATGTTTGTCGTGCTCGTGGGCAGCGTGCTCACTACGCTGGTGCTGCTCCGCGATCTCGCGGCGGGCCGCGGCGAGATCGGGTTCACGCTGCAGCTCGCGCTGTGGCTCTGGTTCACGGTGGTCTTCGCCAATTTCGCCGAAGCGATGGCCGAGGGCCGCGGCAAGGCGCAAGCTGAGACGCTGCGGAAATCGCGGACGGAGACGAGCGCGAAGCGACTGCGCGACCCGCGGAATCGCGAGGCGCGCGATGTGGTGCCCGGCGCCGCCCTGCGCAAAGGTGACGTCGTCTTGTGCACGCCGGGCGACATGATCCCGGGCGACGGCGAGGTGATCGAAGGCGTGGCGTCGGTCGACGAATCCGCGATCACGGGGGAGTCGGCGCCGGTCATTCGGGAGTCCGGGGGGGACCGCTCGGCGGTGACTGGAGGCACGCGGGTGCTCTCGGACTTCTTGGTGGTCCGCGTCACGGCGAATCCGGGCGAAACGTTCCTCGATCGGATGATCGCGCTCGTGGAAGGGGCGAAACGGCAAAAGACGCCGAACGAGATCGCCCTCATCATCCTGCTCTCCGGTCTGACGATCGTCTTCCTGTTCGCCGTGGCGACGCTGCAGCCGTTCGCCATCTATTCCGGGGGCTCGGTGTCGATCCCCATCCTCGTCTCGTTGCTGGTCTGCCTGATTCCAACGACGATCGGGGGGCTCCTGTCCGCGATCGGCATCGCGGGGATGGATCGCATGATTCAGCAGAACGTGATCGCGATGAGCGGCCGAGCGGTGGAGGCGGCGGGCGACGTCAACACGCTGCTCCTCGACAAGACCGGCACCATCACGCTCGGCAACCGCCAGGCCGTCGAGTTCGTGCCGATGACGGGCATCACCGCGGAATACCTCGCGGATCGCGCCCAGCTCGCCTCGCTGCCCGACGAGACCCCGGAGGGGCGGAGCATCGTGGTGTACGCGAAGGAAAAGTTCGGCCTGCGGGGGCGAACGCTCTCGGAGGGCAAGGGCGGCATGACCGGCACCGGCGCGGACCCCAATCCGGTGCAGATGGTCCTCGTGCCCTTTTCCGCCGCGACCCGGATGAGCGGCATAAACGCCGGCACGCTTGAGCTCCGCAAGGGCGCGAGCGACGCGGTGATGCGCTGGGTGCGCGACCAGGGGGGAGACGTACCGACGGAGCTCGCGCCGGTCGTGGAACGTATCGCGCGGCAGGGCGGCACGCCGCTCGTGGTGGCCGAGCGCGGTAACGGATCCGCCCGCGTCCTCGGCGTCATCTACCTCAAGGACGTGGTCAAGGGGGGGATGCGCGATCGGTTCGGACAGCTCCGCTCGATGGGCATCCGCACCGTGATGATCACGGGTGATAACCAGCTCACCGCCGCCGCGATTGCCGCGGAGGCGGGCGTCGACGACTTCCTCGCCGAGGCGACGCCCGAGGACAAGATGACGCTCATCAAGCGCGAACAAGCGGGCGGGCGGCTCGTCGCCATGACCGGCGACGGCACGAATGACGCACCGGCGCTCGCGCAGGCCGACGTCGCGGTGGCCATGAACACCGGCACGCAGGCGGCGAAGGAAGCGGGGAACCTGATCGACCTCGACTCCAACCCGACGAAGCTCATCGAGGTCGTCGAGATCGGGAAACAGCTGCTGATCACTCGCGGCGCGCTCACCACCTTCTCGATCGCCAACGACGTCGCGAAGTACTTCGCCATCATCCCCGCGATGTTCGTGGCCACGTACCCGGCCCTGCAGGCCATCAACATCATGCGGCTTCATTCGGCGCAGTCCGCGATCCTCGCGAGCGTCATCTTCAACGCGCTCATCATCATCGCCCTCATCCCGCTCGCGCTGCGCGGCGTGCGCTATCGTCCCGCGCCGGCGGCCGCCATCCTGCGCCGCAACCTGTGGATCTACGGGGTGGGGGGGATCGTCATCCCCTTTGTCGGGATCAAGGCCATCGACCTGCTGCTCGTCCTGACACGTTTGGTGTGACCATGCTCAAGAACCAACTCCGGCCGGCGATCGTCTTGACCCTCCTGCTGTGCGTGATCACGGGGCTCGTCTACCCGGGCCTCGTGACCGCCCTCGCCCAGCTGCTGTTTCCCCGGCAGGCGAATGGCGAGTTAATCACGACGTCCGGCGGACAGGTGATCGGCAGTGCGTTGATCGGTCAAGCCTTCGCGCGGGCGGAGTACTTCCACTCGCGGCCCTCCGCCGCCGGCAACGGCTACGACGACACGCTCTCGGGCGGCACGAACAAGGGCCCGACCGACTTGAAGCTCGCTGACACGCTGATCGCGCAGGCCGTCGACAGTGAGGTCAAACTGGACGCGGGGGTGAAGGGACGCATTCCGGCCGATCTCGTGACGTCGTCCGCGTCGGGCGTGGATCCCCACATCTCGCCGGCGAGCGCCTGGTTGCAAGTCGCGCGCGTCGCGCGGGCGCGCGGCCTCGACTCCGCGGTCGTGCGGGCGCTCGTCGAACGCCATATCGAGGGGCGACAGTTCGGCTTTCTTGGCGACCCGCGCGTCAACGTCCTGCTTCTCAATCTCGCTCTTGACAGCCTGAGACACGCCTCCGCTTCCCCATAAGGCCGGGGCCACGTGCTGACGCTGTTCGGGGTGCTCGCCGTAACACTCATGCTGGTGTGTTACGCCCTCGAGTCGCGGAGTCGGTGGTTCATCCTCGGCTTCGCCGCGGCCTGCGCCCTCGGGTCCGTGTACGGCTTTCTCCAAGGCGCGTGGCCGTTCGGGGTGGTGGAAGCGATCTGGGCATTCGTGGCCCTACAGCGCTGGCGCCGCGCCGCGCCGGAGCTCGCGTGAGCGACCTCGCCCCGGGCGACCTCCTCGACCAATACCGCATTACCCGGCCGATCGCACTCGGCGCGACGTCCTCGATTTTTGAGGCGGTGGACACCACGAGCGGCGCCCCCGTCTCGCTCAAGGTGCCGCACGACGCCTACGCGGGCGACCCGATCTTCCATGCCAACGTCGTGCGCGAAGAGCGGATCGGTCGGCGGCTCGAGCACCCGAACGTCGTGAAGATGCTGACCCCAGCACACAAGAGCCGTCCCTACCTCGTTACGGAGTACGTCGAGGGCGTCCCGCTGCGGTCGCTCCTGCAAGCGAACCGCCCCCTGGAGCCGGCGCGCGCCCTGGACATCGCGCGACAGATCGCGGAGACCCTGGTCTACCTGCACGGCCAGGGCGTGATCCATCGCGATCTGAAGCCCGAGAACGTGATGGTCATGCCCGACGGGCATCTCAAGATCGTGGACTTCGGAATCGCCCTCGATCGGCCCCGCCGGGGGTTCGAGTGGCTGGGCTCCACGCCGATGGGGACGCCAGACTACATGGCACCCGAGCAGGCGCGGGGGCTGCGGGGTGACGAGCGCAGCGATATTGCCGCGCTCGGCGTGATCCTTTACGAGATGCTGACCGGCGCGCTCCCGTATCCGGGGGATGGACCGTTCGCCGTCATGCGCTCCAAGCTCGGCTCGGATCCCATCCCGCCGACACGGTTTCGCCCCGACCTCGCCCCCGAGCTCGAGGAGATCATCCTGCACGCGATCGAGCGCGCGCCGCGGCGGCGCTATCGCACCGCCGCCGAGTTGCTCGCGGACCTCCGGGCGCCCGAGCGGGTTCGGCCCCAGGGCCGCGCGGCGCGCCTCCGGCCGCGGAGCCTCGAGGCGCAGCTCGCGCGGCGTATCGCCGTGTGGGTCGCCGCGGGGCTCGGCGTCCTCGTCGCCCTCGTCGTCCTGGTGTGGCTCGCGAATCGGTTCCCCGTTCCCCCCACGGGGCGGTGAGCGGCGCCGCCCCCGTTGGCCCGCTAGCTTTGACTCTCCTATGAACGAGCGCCCCAGCCCCGAAGCGATGCTGCAGCGCGTCCGGGACGAAGAGGCGCGCGCGGCTCGTGGTCGATTGAAGATCTTCTTCGGCGCCTCGCCCGGCGTCGGGAAGACGTACGCCATGCTCGAGGAAGCACGGGCGAAACGGCGGGAGGGGACAGACGTCGTCGTGGGCGTCGTGGAGACCCACGGGCGCGCCGAGACGGCCGCGCTCGCCGAGGGGCTCGAAGCCCTGCCGCGGCAGTCCATCGAGTACCGCGGCATCACGCTTCACGAATTCGACTTGGACGCGGCCCTCGCCCGACGGCCAACGCTCATCCTCGTCGACGAGCTGGCCCATACGAACGCCCCGGGCACCCGCCACGCCCGACGCTGGCAGGACGTGGAGGAGCTGCTGGGCGCCGGCATCAACGTCTACACCACCCTCAACGTCCAGCATCTCGAGAGCCTGAACGACGTCGTCGCCCAGATCACGGGCGTCAGGGTGCGAGAGACGGTGCCGGACTCGATCCTCGACCACGCCGACGAAGTGGAGCTCGCCGACCTCTCCGCGGAGGATCTCCTCCGACGCCTCGAGGAAGGCAAGGTCTATGTCCCTGACCAGGCCGTCCGGGCCCTCGGAGAGTTCTTCCGCAAGGGCAACCTCATCGCTCTGCGCGAGCTCGCCCTGCGCCGCACTGCGGAGCGGGTCGACGCGCAGATGCGCGGCTATATGCAGGAGCACGGCATTCGGGAAACGTGGCCCGCGGGCGAGCGTCTCCTCGTCTGCATCGGGCCGAATCCCGCGGGGGCGCGGCTCGTGCGCGCCGGCAAGCGCATGGCGACGACCCTCAAGTGCGAGTGGGTGGTCCTCTATGTCGAGGCCCCGGGGCAGCGCATCTCCGCCCGCGATCGGGAGGCGCTGCAGCAGAATCTGCAGCTTGCCGAGGAGCTCGGTGCCCAGACGGTGACGCTCTCGGGGCTGAACGCCGCTGAAGAGGTGCTCGCCTACGCCCGCGCCCATAACGCCACGAAGATCGTGGTCGGGAAACCGACCCATCCGCGGTGGCGCGATAAAGTCTTCGGGTCGATGCTCGACCAGCTGGTCCGCGGCTCAGGCGACGTCGATGTGTATGTCATCACCGGGGATGTGGAGGGCGAGGCCGTGCGCCGGGCGCCCGTCGTGGGGCGCACGGCTCCGGCGACGGAATACGTGGGCGCCGCGCTCGTGGCCGCCCTGTGCACGGTGGTCGGCTTCGCGGTGCTGCGCTCTCTGACCCTCACCGACGTGGCGATGGTGTTCCTGCTGGGAGTGGCGCTCGTGGCCTCGCGGTATGGGCGGGGGCCCACCATCTTCGTTTCCTTCCTCTCCATCGCGCTGTTCGACTTCTTCTTCGTCCCGCCGCGCTTCACGTTCGCGGTCTCGGACGTCCGCTATGTGCTCACCTTCGCCATCATGCTCGTCATCGCCTTGATCATGAGCAGCCTCACGCTCCGCATCCGGGCGCAGGCGGAGACCGCGCGCGAGCGCGAACGGCGCACCGCCGCCCTGTACGGCTTGAGCCGCGAGCTCGCCGCGATGCGTGGCCAGAGCGAGATCGTGAGCGCGGCGACCCGCCACGTGCGGGAGACCTTCGGGGCATCAGCCCAGGTGCTCCTGCCCGCGGACACCGGCCGGCTGCAGGTCCCGGTCGGCACGCCCCCGGCCTACCCCATCGACGAAAAAGAGTTGAGCGTCGCCACGTGGGTGTTCGAGCACGGGCGCCCTGCGGGCGCGGGCACGGACACGCTGCCCGCCGCCCAGGGCCTCTATCTGCCACTCGTCGCGTCCACGGGGATCATTGGCGTCCTGGGCTTGCGGCCGCCGCCGTCTGATCCCAAGCGCTTTCAGGATCCGGCGGCGCAGCAACTCCTGGGGACCTTCGCCGCCCAGGCGGCCGTGGCACTCGAGCGGGCGCTGCTCGCCGAGCGGGCCCAACACGAGCAGGTGGAAGTCGAGGCCGAGCGGCTCCGCACCTCGCTCCTGAGCTCGCTGTCGCACGACCTCCGCACGCCACTCGGCGCCATCACCGGCGCCGCGAGTAGCCTGCTCGAGGGCCCGGGCACGGCGGGCGAGAGCGCCCGCCGTGATCTGCTGAAGACGATCCTCGAGGAGTCGCAGCGGATGAATCGGCTCATCGGCAACCTCCTCGACATGATTCGCGTCGAGAGCGGGGCGCTGCAGGTCCAAAAGGACTGGCAGCCGCTCGAGGAACCGGTGGGGGTTGCCCTGATCCGCCTGGAGGAGCGGCTGCGGGACCATCCCGTCACGGTGCTCCTCGCGCCCGATCTCCCACTCGTGCCAGTGGACGGCGTGCTGATCGAGCAGGTGTTCATCAACCTCCTCGAGAACGCCGCGAAATACACGCCGCCGGGCACCCCCATCGAGATCTCGGCGGAGGCGACCGACGCCCTGGTGCGGGTGAGTGTGGCCGATCGCGGACCGGGTCTGCCCCCGGGCGAGGAGGGGCGGATCTTCGAGAAGTTCTACCGCGCGCCGGGAGCGGCCGCGACGGGGGGCGTGGGGCTCGGGTTGACGATCTGTCGCGGCATCGTCGCGGCGCACGGCGGCCGGATTTGGGCGGAGAACCGCGCCGGGGGCGGCGCCGTGTTTCGGTTCACGCTCCCGCTCGCCGGGCCACCCCCTCCGCCCCCACCCCCCATGGCTGAGACGACCCCGACGATCGTCCCCCGCGAAGAGCCCGCGGCTTAGGTGGCGGCACCGCTGCCGGTCGTGCTCGTCATCGAGGACGAGCCCCAGATGCGGCGATTCTTGCGCACCGCCCTCGAAAGTCACGGATACCGGGTTGTGGAAGCCGCCAGTGTGCGTGAGGGGCTCGCGCAAGCCTCGGGTCGGAACCCCGAGGTGATCCTGCTGGACCTTGGGCTCCCCGACGGCGATGGCATCGACGTCACTCGCCGGATTCGTGAGTGGTCGCGCACGCCGATCATCGTCATTTCGGCGCGGGGCAGGGAGGCGGACAAGGTCGCGGCGCTCGACGCAGGCGCCGACGATTATCTGACCAAGCCCTTCGGTGTGGAGGAGTTGCTGGCCCGCCTCCGCGTCGCGCTGCGGCACGCGGCGCAGCCGGAGGGAGACCTCGCCCAGCCGGTGTTCACGGCGGGCGATCTGCAGGTCGACCTCGCGCGTCGCCAGGTCCTCGTGGCGGGGACGGAAGTGCATCTCACCCCGACCGAGTACAAACTGCTCACCGTACTGATCCGGCACTCGGGGCGAGTGCTTACCCATCGCCAGCTCTTGAAGGAGGTGTGGGGCCCGAATGCGACGGAGCAGACGCCCTACCTCCGCGTCTACATGACGCAGCTGCGCCACAAGCTCGAGACCGAGCCCGCGCGGCCTCGGCATCTGACCACGGAGATCGGCGTGGGCTACCGGTTCAAGGCCGAGTAATCAGTGGCCGAGTGGGAACTCCGCGTCGCGGAACGGGTGTTGTGAAGCCAGATGACTCCTCCACGTCTCGCTGACCGCCTCGCCGCCATCGCGCGCCAGCGATGCCCGGTCTGCCTGGAGGGCCGGATGTTCCGCGGCCTGTTCTCGATGAACGCGACGTGCTCCGTGTGCGGCCACCGCTTCGAGCGTGAGCCGGGCTTCTTTCAAGGCGCGATGTACGTGAGCTACACGCTCGGCGTCGGCGAAGCGCTCGTCCTCACGCTCGCCGCGATGTTTTTCCTCGTCCCCGCGATTGGGTTGGGGACGGCCCTCGCCTGCGTGGTGGCCGTGCATCTCGCGTGTGTGCCGATGCTGTTTCGCTACTCGCGGGTCATCTGGGCCCACGTGAACATCGGTACGCTCGACCCGAGCGACCCGTCCCTCGCGACCATCAGACGCCGCTCCCGTTTGCCGCCGGTGGAGGGAGCCTGATCGCGCGCGGAGGCGAAGACCGCGTGGGGCGCGGGGAAGGGGAGTGACGGGGATCACACGCGCGAGCGCGGGCCCGTTACTTCGCAGCCGATCGCGGCCTCTTCAGGGCAGCTCGTCGCTCAGAGGCAAGCTGGGTGGCTGGCGTTGCCGAGGAGGTACGATGACTCGCACATTCGCACTGTTCGCCCTGCCGCTACTCGTCCCGGTGCTGCTCGGGGCCCAAGGGGTTCCGAGCGCGCACGCGTCCGATAGCGCCAAGGCGGCCGTCGCCGCCCACCGGGCCACGCATTTCCGCGGGATGGTCGTGGGGTTTGACGGCCGCCCCGTGAGTGGCGCCGCGCCAGCCGTCCCGGCGACGCACGCCACGCCGGCGACGCCAAGCGCAGGCGGCGGACCGGCGACGCCCGCGAGCCCCGCCGCACCCGCGACTCCGGCGGTCCCGGCGACGCCCTCGCACAAACCCACGAGCCCTGGCCAGTCGACGAATCATCGACCCTGAGCGAGCGGCGCGCGTGCGGTGGGAGCGAGGCGCGGTGCAACGACGCCGCGCCTCGCAGTGTCTGTGGGCGCTCGCGGCAAGGCCTCCGATACCGATTGGGTCCTGCAGGACCCCAAGCGCTCGCCGGCCCCGCGGGGGCGTGCCCGCCGCTCAGTCGGCCGCGGCGGGAAGCCACAGTGTGAAGGTACTGCCCGCGCCGAGGGCGCTTTCGACCGTCACCTCGCCACCCTGCAGCTCGGCGAGCAGGCGAGCGATCGCGAGCCCGAGGCCCGTGCCCCCTAACGCGCGGCTGCGGGACTGATCGATGCGAAAGAAGCGGTCGAAGATGCGTTCGAGGTGCTCCGCCGCGATCCCGGGCCCTGTATCCCGTACGCCGGCGCCGACCAGGGCGCCGCGCGTGCGGAGGGACAAGGTAATTTCCCCGCTCGGCGTGTAGCGGACCGCGTTGGAAGTGAGGTTGAGTAGAATGTGGCGCGTGCGGTCCGCATCGCCCAGCGCGCGAACCAGTGACGACGGCTCAGCGCGCACGACGAGCTCCCGGCCCACGGCCATCGCCTCGGTGATTTCCCGCACCTCATCAAGGACGGCGCTCAAATCGAACGGGGCGCGCGCGAGCGCGAGCCGATGATTTTCTCCGCGCGCGATCAGCAGCAGCTCCTCGACCAGCTTGGTCGTACGCTCGAGCTCGCGCTCCATCGCCATCAGGGCGTCGCGGACCTCCGCTTCCGTGCGCTCCTCGGCGAGCGCCCACTGGACTTGCGCCCGGAGGTGCGTGAGCGGCGTACGCAGTTCGTGGCTCGCGTCTGCGGTGAACGCCTCCAAGGCACGGTGCGCGCGGTCGACGCGGTCGAGCATGCGGTTCAGGCTGTCCGCGAGTTCCGTGACTTCGACCTGCCCGGTCGGGCTCGTGATGCGCCGGCCGAGCTCGGCGGGCCCGACGGCGCGTGTTTCCGCCGCCACACGCTCAAGGGGATGCAGCGCGGCGGCGACCGCCTGGCGGGCGGCGCGCTCGGCGCTGAGCGCGCCGAGCGGCAAGAGCAGCGCCGCCGCTGCGGCCACGGCCGTGAGCGCGAGCAGATAGGGCTCCCGACTCGCGACGATGTAGATGTCGAACGCGCCGGTCGCCCGGTGCAGCACGCGGTAACGCCAGCGGGCCCGCTCGGCGATGGCGGCGAGGAGCGCCTGACGGACATCGTCCGGCGTCGCGTTCGCGGGCAGGCCCTCGAGTCGTTTCGCCGGCATCCCGGGGGAGAGGAAGTACACTTGTTGCGTCCCCCGGGCACTCGTCGTCGTGCGGGTGATGACCACTTGTCCACCCATCCCGACCAGGTGCTCGGCGAGCGTCGCGGGCATCACGCCGCCCGGCCCCCCGGTGGAGTCCGTGTAGGCGCCGAGCAGGGACGCGATCGCGTTGGCGGAATGCTCGAGGGAGCGGCGCAACACGCCCTCGGCGGCCACGGCGAAGGCCACGACCACGAAGAGCGCGTAGCCGGCGAGGGCGCTCCACACCACGCGGCGGAACCGCTCGGTGAGCACGGCGCTCAGCCGGCGCTCGCTCACATCCCCTCCAACCGGTAGCCGGTCCCCCGCACGGTCCGGATCGGCGCCCCGTGTCCCCCGAAACTGAGCTTCTTCCTCAAATAATTCACGTAGACGTCGACCACATTGGTCTCGGGGTCGAACTTGTAATTCCACACCGCCTCGGCGATGCGTGAGCGCGACACGGTGCGACCCGCATTGCGCATCAAGAACTCGAGCAGGGCGAACTCGCGTGGGCTCAGGTCCACGATGCGGCCGTCCTGGGTGACCCGACGCGTCAACGGATCCAGCAGGAGGGTCCCCACCTTCAAGGTCGCGTCCTGATGGCGCAGCTCCGCGCGCCGGATCAAAGCATGCACGCGCGCGATCAGCTCCGAGAGATCGAACGGCTTCGTGAGGTAGTCATCCGCCCCGCCTTCGAGCCCGCGGACCCGAGATTCGACCTCGTCTTTCGCGGTGAGCAGCAGCACCGGTGTCGCCACGCCGCGGCGGCGCAGCTCCTCGACCACACTGAAGCCGTCGCGTCCCGGGAGCATGACATCGAGGATGATGCAGTGGTAGCTCGCATCGAGGGCGCGATCGAGCGCGCGGTCACCCGATTCGGTCTCGGCGACGCCGTAGCCTTCTTCCCGAAACGCCTTGGCCAAAAAACGCCGCAGGTCGCGGTCGTCTTCCACCACCAGGATCTGCACGCCCGGTAAGGTATGACGGGCCCGCGAGCGCAACAACGCGCGCGGGCCTCGATGAGGAGACTATGAGGGCCCTCTAATGTGGCCGGTGCCCGCTTCTCTCCGCGGCGTCACGGTGGCAAATTAGAGGTGTTGTCGCACATCACAGGAAACGGAGTACTATGCGCCTACTACCTGGAGTTCTGAGCCTCGTCCTCGTCGGCACGGTGCCCGCGGGCCTCGACGGCTCGCCGCCCGCGATGACCGCCACCGCGACCTTTGCCGGCGGATGCTTCTGGTCCATGGAGCATCCCTTCGACCAGCTGGATGGGGTGGTGTCGGTTACGGTCGGCTACACCGGGGGGCACACGGCGAACCCGACCTACAAGGACGTGTCCGCGGGGACGACAGGGCACCTGGAGTCGGTGCAGGTGGCCTACGATCCCGCGAAGATCGGTTACGATCGGCTGCTCGACGCGTTCTGGCACAACATCGATCCCACACAGACGGACGGGCAGTTCTGCGACCACGGTTCGCAGTATCATACGGCCATCTTCTATCACGACTCGACCCAGGAGCGGCTCGCCGAGGAATCCAAGGAACGCGTGGCAGAGCGCTTCAAGCAGCCGATCGCCACCACGATTGCCGCCGCGAGCGTCTTCTACCCGGCCGAGGACTACCACCAGCATTTCTATCGCAAGAACGCCGAGTACTATTTGCGCTACCGGCGGGGCTGCGGGCGCGACCGTCGACTCCAAGAAGTGTGGGGGGCGGACGCCCCGCCCGTGCTTGGGCAGAAGGGATGGAACCCGATGGGATACAAGAAGCCGAGCGATGCCGAGTTACGGCGCGCGCTCACACCGGAGCAGTACGACGTGACGCAGCGCGAGGCGACGGAGCGGCCGTTTCACAACGAATATTGGGACAATCACCGCGCAGGGATCTACGTGGACGTGGTGTCGGGGGAGCCGCTGTTCAGCTCGCTCGACAAGTTCGACTCGGGCACCGGGTGGCCGAGCTTCACCAAACCGCTCGAGGCCGCGAACATCGCGGAACGGTCCGATCATCGGCTCTTCGCGGAGCGGACCGAGGTCCGGTCGGCACACGCCGACTCGCATCTCGGGCACGTGTTCAACGATGGGCCAGCGCCGACGGGTCTCCGCTTTTGCATGAATTCCGCGGCCCTGCGGTTCATTCCGGTCGATAGCCTGCAGGCAGAAGGCTACGGAGAGTATCTGCACCTCTTCCAAAAGGCGGGCGAGCAGGCTTCGGCGAAGGAGTAGCGCCCCCCCTCCCGGAGCCCCGGGAGCGCGCGGCGCCCGCGCCGTCTGCATGACGGCGCCGGCTCACTTGTCTCAGTCCGCCGCGCGGCCGCGGCGTCGATCCCACCCTCCACCCGCGCCCACCGGACCGCAGCCACCGCCGTCCCAGAGCGCCCGAGCGATTAGCCGCTCGGCGGTCCCCGCACGGGGCGAGGTGGGGGGCGGCAATGCATTTTTGGGGCATGGCGGACGCAGCGGCGATCCTGGCGGACCGGCTCAGCAAGGTCTTTCGAGTGAAGGTGCGGGCGCCCGGCCTGCGCGGCGCCGTGCAGGCGCTCGTGCGGCCGCGCTACCGCGCGGTGCGGGCGGTCGATGACGTGTCGTTTCGCGTGGCGCCGGGTGAGATCGTGGCATTTCTCGGGCCGAACGGCGCCGGCAAGACCACGACCCTGAAGATGCTGACGGGGCTGCTCTTTCCCACGTCGGGGCGGGCGGCGGTCGCGGGCTATATGCCGTGGACCGGAGGCTCCGCATTCAAGCGCCGCATCGCCCTGGTGCTTGGCAACCGCCAGCAGCTCGTCTGGGATCTTCCCGCCGAGGAAACGTTTCGGCTCAACCGCGTGATCTATGACGTGCCAGAGGCCGACTACCGCGCGCGACTCGACGAGCTGGTCGAGCTCCTCGACCTGGGGGGCGTGGTGGACAAGCCGGTGCGCCAGCTGTCGCTCGGCGAGCGCATGAAGTGCGAGCTCGCGGCCGCGCTGCTGCACCAGCCCTCCATTCTCTTCCTCGACGAGCCGACGCTCGGGCTCGACGTGACGGCGCAAGAGGCGATCCGCCACTTCCTGCGTGCCTACCGCGACCGGCATGGCGCAACGATCCTCCTCACGTCGCACTACATGCAGGACGTGACCGCGCTCGCCTCGCGGGTCCTGATCATCAGTCATGGTCGGCTGCTTTACGATGGGGCGCTCGATGCGCTCGTCGCCCGCGTCGCGCGAACGAAACGCCTCGAGCTCGTGCTGGGGGACGGCGTGACGCGCGAGGCGCTTGCAGCGTTCGGCTCCGTGCTCGACTTTCAGTTTCCCAACGCCGTGCTGGAAGTACCGCGCGAGGCGGCGGCGGCGACGAGCGCCCGGATGCTCGCGGCGCTCGCGGTGGTGGATCTCTCGATCACCGATCCACCCATCGAGGAGGTCATCCAGCGCGTCTTCGCGCTCGGGGCCGCACCCCCGGCTGCGGGCGAGGCACCGTGACCGCGCTCGCCTTGTGGGCGCGGCGCTATGGGGCCCTGATCCGCAATGCCTGGCTCATCGACCTCCAGTACCGCGCGGCCATCGTGTTGTGGGTGCTTTGGGGTGTCGTCGAACCGGCGATCGCGCTCGGGATCTGGTGGGCAATCGCCGGCGCGGGCCCGGTGGGTGGGTACAGCCGGGCAGATTTCGCCCGTTATTTCTTCGCGCTCACCCTCGTGAATCAGCTGACCCTCGCCTGGGACTCCTGGTACTTGGACCGCTGGATCCGGGAAGGTGAGTTGAACTTCCGCCTCGCCCGCCCGCTCCATCCGATGCATGAAGCGATCGCCGACAACCTGGCCTACAAAGGGCGCACCGGGGGGACGATCCTCGTCCTCTGGCTCTTGGTCGCGGCGCTTTGGCCCACGGTACGGCTCGCATTCGATGCCGAGCGCTGGGCGCTGGTGGGGCTCGCCGTGGCGCTGGCCGCCGCCATGCGATTCCTGATCTCCTTTACCACGGGATTGTTGGCCTTCTGGACCACGCGCGCGACGGCGATCATGGAGCTCCACGCGGGGGTGTCGTTGTTCCTCGCGGGCCGCGTGGCGCCGCTCGCGCTGCTACCACCGGTCGTCGCGGGCGCCGCGGCGTTCCTTTGGTTCCCGTACATGCTGGCGTTCCCGGTGGACCTCCTCACGGGCGCCGTGCAGAGCGGCGGTGCGCTCGCGCGCGGATTCGCAGGCCAGATCGTGTGGCTCCTACTGTGGCTCCTGGCGTGTCGCGTGGCGTGGCGGCGCGGGATCCGGCGATACGGGGCGGTGGGCGGATGAGCGCGCGGCGCGCGCCGCGGTGGCTCCGCGTGCTGGGCGCGCTCGGGCGCGTGAACGCGGCGGAGGAGCTGCAATACCGCGCCAACTTCGTGGCGAGCGGCCTGGGCACGCTGTTCGCCCTCGGCACCGCCCTCCTCACCCTTCTCCTGTTCTTTCGCCACACGGTGCGGCTAGGCGGCTGGGGGTTTTGGGAGGTCGTCGTGTTGCTCGGCGTCTTCACCTCGCTCTCGGGGGTGGTCGAGGCCGTGCTCCGGCCGGGCATCGGCCAGCTCGCCGAGGAGGTTCGCTCGGGCGAGCTCGACCTCGTCCTCGCGCGGCCCGTAGACGCGCAAGCGTTCGTGTCCTTCCGCCGCCTCGACCTCTGGCGGCTCACGGACGTGGCCTTGGGGCTCGTGGTCGCGGGCTATGCACTCGTGCGGCTCGGCCGCCCGCCGGCGCCGCTCGCCGTCGTGGCGTTCCTTGTGGCGCTCGCGTCCGCCGGCGTTGTGGTCTACGCGCTGTGGGTCGCGCTGATGAGCCTCGCGTTCTGGTTCGTCGCGGTCGAAAACATCTCGGTGTTGTTCGACGCCCTGTTCGAGGGCGCGCGCTATCCGGTGACGGCCTACCCAGGAGCGTTGCGCGTCGTCTTCGTGTACCTCGTCCCCATCGCCTGGACCACGACGGTCCCGGCCGCGGCGTTGACGGGGCGGCTCGGCCCGGCGACGGCGCTCGGAGCGGCGGGGGTGGGGGGGCTCGCGTTGGTACTGGCGCGGCTGCTCTGGCGCGCGGCCCTGCGCCAGTACACAGGCGGAGGAGGGTAAGGGTAAGGGGCGAGCCCCCGCGGGTGGTGCGCCTCAGGCGACGCTCGAGCACACCCTGCCCGTCGGTCAGCCCGCGGCGGGCTCCCGGACTTCGGCACCCTCGGTCAACAGGCGACTGAGGCCGGAGCGGCCTGCGATGACGACGGCCAGCGCGAGGATCGGAAGCACCTCAATCGCTTGCAGGGCGACGCCGCCCGCCACCGCTTGGTCGGCCGCCACGCCAAACGGCAGGAGGGCGCCCACCATCGCCGCCTGCATGACGCCGACGTTCGCCGGCGTAATACGGATCAGGCCGCCCACGTTCACCGCGATGAGCGCGGTGAAGGATGCCGCATACGAGACGGGGATGTGGACCGCGCGGAGGGTGAGGTGATAGGTCGCCCACTCCGCACTCCAGCTCACGAGGGCGAGCACGGTCGGGCCGACCAACCGCCCGCCCCCTCCCATCTCGGCCAACTCGGTGGCGCTCGCGCGCAGGCTCCTGGGGAGTCGCGCGACGAGGTCGCGGAGCCCCCGCAGCCGAGTGATCGCGAGCGCCGCGAGGAGGGCGGCGGCCGCACCGATCTGCAAGCCCCGCAACGGCGCGGGCAGCTCGAGCAAGAACGGCGCGAGGACCAAGAAGAGCGCGAGGCCCAGCGCTTCGACCGCGCGCGACCATACGACCGACAACACAGCGGGGCGCAGGGGGACGGCCTCGCGCTGCATGATCAGCGAGATGCGCGCGACCTCCCCGCTCACCCCGGCGGCGATGCTGTTGACCGCGGTGCCGACCAGATTCGCCTCCGTGGCCACCCACCAGCGATTGGGCGCGACGCGGTTCAGCAGGAGATGCCACGCCCAGCCCTTGGCCAGGGGCGAGAGGAGGTTGATGAGGAGGGCCGTGGTGAGGAGTCCGGCGTTCACCGCCGTCAGCGTCTCGAGCGTGCGCTGCCAGGGAAACCGGAACAGCAGCACCGAGACCGTGATGAGCCCGACGAGCCCAGCCGCGCTCCACGCGAGACGCGCACGCCGCGTCAAGCGAGCACCTCACCCAGGGGGCGAAAGGCGTACCCCGCGGCTCGGGCGTCCCGGATGATCCCGGGCAGGGCGGCGGCGGTTTGCTGGCGGTCCCCAGCGGCGTCGTAGCCGTCTCCGTCGTGCAGGAGGATGATCGCCCCTGGCCGAAGCTTCCGCCCCACGCGGCGCCGAATCTCCTCGGCCCCCGGGCGCGCGGAGTCCCAGACCCCGAACGTCCAACCGATCACCCGGTAGCCGAGCCCGCGTGCAGCCGCCGTGACGAGCGGATTCCGGTACCCGTGGGGCGCGCGGAATACGCGAGGCGCCCGTCCCACGGTCTCGGTGAGCGTGGCATGCGCCTCCTCGAGTTCGCGGCGGATCCGTCGCGGACCCCGCACGTGCAGTTTCACATGGTGCTGGGTGTGATTGCCGACCTCGTGGCCGCGCGCGGCCACCTCGCGTGCGAGCGCTGGGTGCTGTCGCACATGCGCCCCGACCATGAAAAAGGCCGCGGGCACACCCTCGGCCTCGAGCGTCTGCAAGATACGCGGCGTGGCCGTGCGATTCGGGCCGTCGTCGAACGTCAGGTACAAGGTCCGCGCTCCCCTGGGCCCGCGTCCCACGACGCTCCCGAACACGCGACTGTTCGGGTCGTAGACCCCGAGCGCGAGCACGCCGGCCGCCGCCGCGCCGAGTCCGGTGGCGAGGACTTCGGGAATCACTGGAGCACTCGACGGTAGACCGCGAGCGTTTGATCCACGACCTCGGGCCAGGCGAACCGAGCGGCTTTGGCGAGCCCGGCGCTGCTCATCGCCTCGCGCCGGGCGGGATCGCCGAGAAGGGCGATCGCCGTGTCGGCCCAGGTGGCAGGATCGTCGGTGGGAACGATGACCGCCTCCGCGCCGTCGCCGAGCACCGCCCGGAATCCGACGTTATCGGACACGAGGAGTGGCGTGCCGCAGGCCATCGCCTCGAGCAACGTCACTCCGAACGAGGCGCGCGTAGTGGGGCAGAGATAGAGATCGGCAGCCCCGTAGTGCAGCGGGCGGTCATCGAACACGCGGCCGAGGAACCGCACGCGGGGCCCGAGCGCGCGCGCGCGGCGCTCGTAGTACCCGCGCCAGGGCCCATCACCCGCCACGAGCAGCTGCGTGTCCGGGAAGCGCTCGAGGATCCGCGGCATCGCGTCGAGGACCGTAGAGAGCCCGTTCCGCGGTTCGAGCCGAGCGAGGAATAGGAGTCGGGGGCCGCGGGTGAACACGTCGCCGGGCCGTCGCCCGTTGGGTTGGAAATAGGTGAGGTCGACGCCATTCGGGATAATCTCCCAGCGGCCCCGGAAATAGCGCGACATCGCCTGGACCACCGGCTCGCTGACCGCGATCAGCGCCGCGTGACGGTCGAGCATCCGCTGCAGCGGCCGGCGCAGCACGCGATACCCGACCGAGCGGGGGAACCACGAATGAAACGTCGCGACGACCGGCACGCCCGCTCGCCACGCCGCGACGGGGGCCACGAGTCCGAACGTCGGGACGAGGCCGCCGTGGACGTGCACCAAGTCGAAGCGCCCGGCGCGGAACAGCTCGGTCAACCGTCCCGTGAGCCGCCAGCCCGCCGTGATGCGCGAGACGCCGCCGTTGGCGTAGATCACGACGCTCGTCCCGACGCGGCGCACGAAGGGGGCGTCCTCATGAGACCCGCGCATCCGTGACGTGACGACCGTTGCCTCGTGGCCACGGCGGTTGAGTTCGAGGGCGACGTGGTGCACGTGCTCGGGCACCCCCCCGAGCTGCGGGTAATAGTCCTCCGCGACGAGCGCGACGCGCAGGCCCGACCGCGGCGGGGTCATGGGTCGGTCACATCCGCGGGGGAGTGGGCCGGCATCGCCTCGGCGCGTCGCACGCTTGCCACGACCGCGGCGGGTTGCTCCTCGTAAAGAAAATGCCCCGCCCCCGGGACGGAGTCGACGGCGAAGTGGGCGAGCGTGCGCGCGAGCAGCGCGACCTCCTCGTGCCCCACGTCGCCCTCGTGCGGCACGCCGCCGATCAAGAGGCGCACGGGGCACTGAATCTCGGCGAGGTGCGGCTCCAGCCGCTCAGTCTCGCGCGTGGCCGCAATGGCGAGGAACGCCTTGAGTGTCCCGTCGAGGTCCCGCGCCGCGGCCGCCGTGTAGCCAACGACCACGGCGTCGGTGACCCAGCTCGGGTCGCCAGAGGCAGCCGCGAGCATCCTCCGGATCTTCCAGCGGATGAGCCGCACGCCGCCGAGCACCTTGATCCATGGGGCGAACCGCATCGCCCGCCGGAATGCCGGAGTCGCGGCCGTCTCGGCGGGACCACCTTCGATCGACACCAGGGCGGCCACGAGATCGGGGCGCCGGTAGGCGAGACGGAACGCCTCCGACCCCCCGACCGAATGGCCGACGACCACGGCGTGCCGTACCCCGAGCGTGTCGAGCACGGCCGCCAGGCGGTCGGCCTGAGCCATGAGCGAGTAATCCGCGCGCGGCGGCCGGCTGGAGGCCCCGATCCCCAAGGGCTCGATGATGATGACGCGGTAGCCTTGGGCGCCCAGCATCGGCGCGAGGTCCCGGAAAGCGTAGGCCGAGCCGAACAGCCCGGGGACGAGCACCACCGGCTCGCCCACACCGCTCAGCTCGACGTGCAGGGTTTCGGCGGGCGTGAGCGGGACCTGGATGCTCTGCACCGAATCGGCGAGCAGCATTGCTGCCAACAGCCACACGAGTCCTCCTCACTGGCACGGACCCGGCGCTCGCCCGCACCGTCACCGGCACGCTGCGCCGCACGCGAGACGGCCCGCATGCCCGCTCGAAAGATAGCGCGCCCCTTGGGCCGGCGCTGGGGCGCTCCCGCCGCCGGCCCTACCAGGCGACGCTACGCTCCGGTATTGTTCGCCGAGTCGCCATGGGAACTCCGCTCGTTTCTGTTTGGCTCGCCGCGCTCGCTACGTCGTTCCCCTTCGCCCCCGTCGCGCCACCACTCGGTCTCCCGCGCCACTTTGACGCTGACGTCGCCCGGGCGTTGCGCACGTTCCAAGTGCCGGGTGCCGCAATCGTCGTCGTCCGAGACGGTCGCATCCTGCTCGCCCGGGGCTACGGCGTGCGCCGGCTGGGTGATCCGACGCGCGTCGATGTCCACACGCTCTTCCAGATCGCGTCGAACACGAAGGCCTTCACCACGGCCGCGCTCGCCATGCTCGTCGACTCCGGCCGCCTCGCCTGGGATGACCGCGTGACCGCCTACTTGCCCGGGTTTCAACTTGCCGATCCCTGGGTCACCCGCGAGTTCACGATCCGCGACCTCCTCACCCATCGGAGCGGGCTGGGGCTCGGAGCGGGCGACCTCCTGTGGCTCCATTCGCGGTATGGGCGAGCGGAGATCATCCGTCGCCTGCGCGCCGCGCCGGTCGTCTCGAGCTTCCGGAGCGCCTACGCCTACGACAACGTTCTCTACGCGGTTGCTGGTGAGGTGATCCCCGCGGTGACGGGAAAGAGTTGGGAGACGTTCGTGCGCGAGCGGATCCTCGCGCCGCTCGGCATGACCGAGACCCGGGTAGGCATCGCGGACCTGCGCCCCGGGGATCCCTTGGCGACCCCGCACGCCGTGATCAACGGCCAGGTTCGGATCGTGCCGCTCGACACCGTGGACAACATCGCGCCCGCGGCGGGCCTCATCTCCAACGTCGCCGATCTCTCCAAATGGCTCGTCGTGCAGCTCGACTCCGGGCGCGGACCGGTCGCCCTGTGGAGCCCCCGCGCCACCCGCGAGCTGTGGTCCCCCCAGACGATCATGCCGATCGTCGATCCGGACCCGCCGCTGGCCGCGCTGCGCCCCAACTTCTTGGCATACGCCCTGGGCTGGCGGGTCCGCGACTACCGGGGCCACAAGATCGTGTGGCATACGGGGGGCCTCGCGGGGATGACGTCCCAGACGACACTGGTCCCCGATCAACGCCTCGGGATTGTCATCCTAACGAATGGCGAGAGCGACGTCTTCGAGGCCCTGACCTACGAGCTGCTGGATCATTTGTTGGGCGCGCCCCGGACGGATTGGGCGACGGCGTTTCACGACGCGGCGCAGCTGGATTCGGCCCAAGCCGATTCGACGCTGCGCACGATGCGCGAGTCCCGCGACTCGACGTCGCATCCGACGCTGCCCCTGGCGCGCTACGCCGGCACGTATAGCGACCCCCTCTACGGCGGCGCCACGATCGCACTCGAGCAGGGGCAGCTCGTGCTGCGGTTCGACCACTCGCCGGCGTTCGTCGGGGACCTCGAGCACTGGCAATACGACACGTTCATCGCCCGATGGCGCACGACGAACCTCGCGGACGCGTTCGTGACGTTCGACTTGAATCCCAATGGCTCCATCGCCGCGTTTCGGATGGCGGCCGTCTCGCCGCTCGCGGACTTCAGCTACGACTATCAAGATCTGCGGTTTGTCCCCACGCGAGGGGGCGGGCGCTAACCGAGGTCCGCGTGACGCGGGAGGGCGGTCCGCTGCTCTGTTGCGAGGAGGTGGCGACGTCCACCGCGAGCGGGAAGCGCGGCGCACCTCGGGGAAGCTCCTGTTCATCCCGTAGGGGCCCGCCCGGGCGGCGGCAGCCCGTAGGCGAGCCCACGCCGTTCGGGGCCCGCGGCGGCCACCACGGCGCAGAGGGCGCAGACCGTGCCGGCGACCAAGGCCATGGCCCACGCGTAGCTCACGCGCGCCGCGAGCAACGCTTCGAGCGTCGCAATCGAGCCCGCGAGCAGCACGCCACACTGATAGGCAAACCCCGGCAAGAAGCCGCGCACCCCGTCGGGGGACAGCTCGGTGATGTGCGCGGGAATCACACCCCAGGCGCCCTGCACCATGAACTGCATGGCGAACACGCCGAGCACGAGGAGCGGCACCGCGGGCGCGAACGCCCACAGCGGGATCACCAGAACGGCACAGCCGAGCGCGACCGCGATCATCCGCCGGCGCCCCAGCCGGTCGGACCAGAGGCCGCAGAGTACGCCTCCCGTGAGCGCACCGACCATCGACCACGCGGTGAGGGCGGCGCGCTGCGCGGGCGCCAAACCCCAGTGGCGCTCGAGAAACGTGGGGTAGAGGTCCTGCGTGCCGTGGGACACGAGATTCATCATGGCCATGAGGAGCGTCAGATAGAGGAAGAGCCGCCACTGCCCGGCGAGCGCGCGGCCGATGTCGCGCCAGCTCGGGTGACGGCTCCGCACCCACACCGCCGACTCGGGCACGTGAGCGCGCACGTACAACGCGAGCAGGGCGGGGGCCCCGCCCACGACGAACAGGGGACGCCAGCCCCACCGCGGGAACACGGCCGCATAGGCGAGGGCCGCGAGGAGGTACCCGGCCGCGTAGCCTTGCTGCAGCAGTCCGGAGTAAAGACCTCGCCGGCGGGGCGGGACGTGTTCCATCACGAGAGAGGCCCCGACGCCCCACTCCCCGCCCATCCCGATCCCGAACAACGCCCGGAGCGCGAGGAATGTCGAGTAGCTCGGCGCGAACCCCGAGAGGACCTCGATCCCGGAGTAGAAGACCAGGTCCAGCATGAGCGGGAGTCGGCGCCCGTAGCGGTCGGCGAGCAGGCCGAAGACCAGCGCGCCGACGGGCCGGAACGCGAGGGTGAGGGTGATGGAGAACGCCACGGCCGCGTCGGAGCGATGGAACTCCTTCGCGATCGCGGTCAACGTCATCACGACGAGGAAGAAATCAAACGCGTCGAGCGTCCAGCCGAGGAATCCCGCGACGACCACCGTGCGATTGGCGTCGCGCGGCGGGTCGAGGCTCGTGCTCACGGGCGTCCCGCTCGCGCACGACGCGGCGGCGGCGCAACCCGAGGGTCCCTGCGCGGCGGCGCCATTAGAGCCCGCTCGAGATGCGCACGATCACGTCGCGTCCTTCTCCGTAGGCAAAACTCTTGTACCGGCTGAGGAAGTCGGTGTACCGCGCGTCGGTGGCATTGCGCACGCGGACGTCCACGTAGAAGCGTCTCGTGCCCAGGGGCTCCTCGAGCCCGGCCCCGATCTCGAGCAGGTGATACCCGGGTGTCTGGGTGTCGAATGGCCCCAGGCGCGTTTGTCGCGCCACGAACTCCTCGCCCGCACTCAGGTACGCACGCGCGGCCCAGGACAGGTGGGTCAGGTGGAGTTCCGTCTCGAGGTCGCCGCGCGGTGGCGGCATCAGGGGCAGGGGCTCCTGCGTGGCGTCGTTTTGGCCGTGCACGGCGTCCGCCCGCGCGCGCACGGTTAGCCAGGGCGCCGCCTCGATCTCGGCACCGGCTTCCGCCCCATACAAGAGCGCCGGCGCCTGCTCGTAGCGGTAGATCGGCAGGCCCGAGGCCATGTCGGACTGCCCCGTGGGCGCGATGTAGAGGTACCCGTCAATCGCGTTGCGGTACGCGGCGACCTCGCCGCGGACCCGGCCGCTTTGCCAGTGGAGGCTCAGGTCGGCGTTCACGCTGGCCTCAGGCCGCGCGGTGGGCAGTCCGATCTCGTAGCGATCCTCGCCCAGGTGCGGCCCGTTGGTGAACAGCTCGTACAGCGTCGGGGCGCGAAACGCTCGGCCGAGATTCGCCGCGAGCGCGAGGTGCGCGCCGGGCCGATAGACGCCTCCGAGATCGCCGGTGAGCGCCGACGCGGTGCGGGTCTGAGCCCCGAGTTGGAGCGTGGCGTTCGAGTCGGCGCTGAGCGTGCGGGCGTCGGCGCGCGCGCCCGCGAGGAACGTCCAACGACCGAAGCGCGCCGTCTCGAAGGCGAACACGGCGCCTCCAAGCGTCCGGGCGGCGGGCACGAGCGGCACCACACCGTGGGTCGCGTTGTCCTGAAAGAGGCCGGACGCGCCGACGGTACCGCTCCACCGACCCGCGCCCGCGTGACTCAACAGAACGTCCGTCGTCACCGTGTTCAGGAGCAAGTCAAACGTGGGTGTCGAGTCCCCGTGGCGGCTCTGGTCGGCGACTTCTTGCAGCCCATGCCGCTGCCACTGGGACCTCGTCTCGAGCAGCATCCCGCCGAGCGCCGTCGTACTCGTGAGTTGCAGCCGATCGTCCGCGAGGCGACGCAAGGGGCCATTGACGTTGTCGTCCGGAACGGGCGGGCCATCGAGCAGCCCGAAATTGCCTCCGTACCGGGCGTAGCGCAGCACGACCGACCCCCGGTCGGTGTGGAGACCTGCCTCGGCCTCCCCGTTGATCGCTGTGAAGGCCGTGTTGTAGAGATCGCCCGTGGGGGTGGAATCGTTCCCCGGCGGCGTGTGGAAGTTGCTCGCCCGCCGGCCGATACCCGTGACGCGCCAGCCGAACCCGCCGCTCGCCCCGTCGGCGCGGAGGACCGTTCCGGCTTCGTCGTTGTTCGTTGCGCCGTAGAGCTCGGCCGCTCCCTGCGCGAAAGCGGGGCGTCCCCGAGCCTCTGGCACATCTTCGGGGACCACGTTGATCACCCCGCCAATCGCGTCGGAGCCATACAGGACGCTCGCCGGGCCGCGGATCACCTCGATCCGATTCGCGAGCCTCGCATCCACCGACGGACCGTCCTCGTCGCTCCAGGAGTAGTCTTCGAGGCGCATGCCATTGTCGAGGGCCAAGACCCGGGGCCCGGTCAGCCCACGAATGATCGGCTTCCCGACCTGCTCGCCCGTGCTGAGCACTCGGATGCCGGGGAGCCCGTCGAGCGCCTGGGCCAGGGAGACTTCCTGATCGCGACGGAGCGCCTCACCCGAGAACGCCGCACTCGGCAGCGGGGAGTTCAGCGGATCGAGGGGGGATCGCGTGGCGGTGACCGTGACCGCGTCGAGGCTCAGGGCCGACGGCCGCAACACGATGGCGAGCGGGGGCGCGGGAACCCGTGCCGTTTGGAGCACCGGGGCATAGCCGACGCGATGCGTGACGACCGTGTATCGGCCAGGGGGAATGGAGCCGAGTCGAAACGAGCCGTCTCGCGCCACGACCGCCGTCAGGTGGAGCTCGGCGACGAACACGACCGCCCCGGCGATCGGATGGCCGGCGGGGTCGGTGACCGTCCCTTGGAGGGTATCCTCGGGCGACCCCACCGATGTCGCTGACCCGCGCGACGGTGCGAGCCCGGCCAGGGTCCAGAGGAGAATCCACCAGCGCAAGCAGTTCGACCTTCGGCCCATCAGCTGCCTCGAGAGCACCAGAGCGGCGCGCCGACCGCCGCGCGTTTTACTCCGCGAGCATCCGGCTGAGCGTCGCTCCGACGGCGCGCCAGCCCTCGGTGAGCCACCCGGGTTCGCGCTCGTGTTCTTCCTTCGCCGCCTCGGACCAGGCCGCGAGCACCCCGGACCGACCGAGATAGCCCACCAACCGGCGCGGGTCGTCCCGGCTCACGACGGGGAGGCGGCCCACGTCGTGCTCGATCATTTTGGCGGTCGCCTGCTCCAGTAACTCGTCAGGATACGTGACGACGAGCGACCGCGTGCCCGCATCGAGCACTGTGGCGGCCTCGAAGTCGTCACTCTCCAGGGCGCGCACCAGGTCGCCTCGGGTCAAGAGGCCGACCAGCCGTCCGCCGTCGTCCACGATCGGCCAGGCATGGCGGCGCGCGAGGACGGGATCCTCGTTCGCGACGCGATGGAACAGACTCCGCAGGTCGAGAGTCGCGGGCACCGTAGGCACACGCTGCTCCATCACGCTTTCCACCCGCAGCCGGTGCAGCGGGCTAACCGCATACTCCCGCATCACGTGGTGGCCGCGCCGGGCCACCTTCTCGGTCAGGATCGAGCGGCGCATGAGCAAGACCGTCACGAGGTCGGCGGCGATACAGGCCACGAACAGCGGAGGGAGCACATTGACGTCGTGTGTGAACTCGAGGACGAATGCGACGGCTGTGAAAGGCGAGCGCATCGTGCCGCCCATCACAGCGCCCATGCTGATCATCGCCCACAGTCCCGGATCGGCGAGCTTCGCCCAATGTGCCTCGAGGCCCCCGAGCGCCCCGCCCATGATGAGCAGTGGCGCCAAGACGCCGCCCGATGTCCCCGAACCGAGCGACACCGCCCAGATGAGTGCCTTCGTGATCAGCAGTCCGAGGAGCACCCCACCCACGAGCCGGCCACCCAAGAGATCGGCGATCGTGTCATACCCCACGCCGAGCGCCCTGGGGTAGACCAGCCCACCCACGCCGATCGCGAGGCCGCCGAACACCGGCCACCACATCCAGTGGATCGGTAGCTTCAGGAACAGATCTTCACAGCCATACACGGTCGCGGTGAGGAGCGCTGAGCCCAACCCCGCCACGACCCTGAATCCCAGGGCGAGGAGCAGCGTGGTGAGCGGCAGGACGGCGTGCGGTGCGACGGGGAAGATCGGGCCCGCACCGAGCAGCGGGACGCGGATGGCTGCCGCGACGGCTGCGGCGGTCGCGACCGGGATGAAGCTCCGCGGCTTCCATTCGAAGAGCAGCAGCTCCACGGCGAGCAGCACCGCGGCGAGGGGAGTCGCGAAGACCGCCGCCATGCCGCCCGCAGCGCCAGCCACGAGGAGCGTCTTGCGCTCCGCTGCCGAGAGCCGAAATAGCTGTCCGAACAGGGACCCGAAGGCGCCGCCGGTCATGATGATCGGCCCCTCGGCGCCGAACGGCCCGCCCGTGCCGATGGAGATGGCGGCCGAGAGCGGCTTCAGAATGGCAACCCGCACGGTCATCCGGCTCTGCCCGATGAGGATGGCCTCCAGGGCTTCGGGGATGCCGTGACCCCGGATGCGCTCGGAGCCGTAGCGCGCCATCAAGCCGACGATCAACCCACCGGCCATGGGAATGAGGACGGCCGCGACCCCCAATCGGTTCGCAGCTGGAGACACCAGGGTCGAGGACAGCTGATGATAGTAGACGAGGTTCGTGATCAGCCCGATCAGTCGCAGCAGCACTAAGGCGACGAACGCGCTGACGACGCCGATCCCGGCCGCCATCGCGGTGAGGGTGAGGACGCGCGGGCGGGTGGTGAAGTCACCCAGGCGGTCATCCCGCGCTCGGTGCGTTTCGATCCCCTCAGGCTGCGGGGGGTCGGCGTTGCCTGGCATGGCGTGAGAACCTAGCGTCGCTCGCCTGGAGGCGGCAGGGGATTGGGCCGGGCTCCTCCTTCGCGCTCGAGCAGGGCGCGTTTGCGCTCGGCGCCCCAGCGGTACCCCCCCAGGCGTCCGTCTTCGCACACGACGCGGTGACAGGGAACGAGGAGCGCCACCGGGTTCGTCGCGCAGGCGCGGGCGACCGCCCGGGCCGCCCCCGGCGCCCCGAGGGCGCGCGCGACGGCCGAGTAGGAGCGCGTGTGCCCGTAGGGAATCTTGCGCAAGGCTTCCCACACGCGCCGCTGAAACGCGGTCGCGCGCACATCGAGCGGCAGGTCGAGGTGGGGGGCGCGGCCGCCGAGATGCGCGACAATCCGCGTCACCCAGGCCTTGAGTTTGCCGCGATCGGCGGCCACCTCGGCGGCCGGGAACTCGGCCCGCAAGCGCTCCTCGAGCGCGCTGGCATCGTCGCCCAGGCCGACGCGGCAGATGCCGCGCTCGCTCGCCGCGACGAGCAGCCACCCGAGCGGACACGGGGTCGTTGTGAAGACGATGCGCGCGCCGGGGCCGCCGCGACGGTACGCCGCTGGGGTCATGCCGAGCTGAG
>Ga0307477_10000587_pt1 | contig 38827 bp, 60 predicted proteins | sample atmos_gasesECM2C_FD_203316 | JGI IMG/M metagenome (GOLD analysis project Ga0307477, IMG submission 203316) | Hardwood forest soil microbial communities from Morgan-Monroe State Forest, Indiana, United States - atmos_gasesECM2C_515 | ecosystem: Environmental > Terrestrial > Soil > Temperate... | reverse complement strand
CAAGGCAGGGCAGGTCTGGGCTCTCGGCAAGCATAGGGTCCTCTGCGGGGACTCGCTCGACAAGGCCAACAGGGACAGGCTCCTGGGAGGAGAACCGCTCAAGAAGATGGTGATGGTAACCGACCCCGTAGGGAGGGTCGGTTACCAGTCAGAGGAGTGGGACTCGCTGAACACAGACGAGTTCAGGGCGCTCATCAAGAAGATCATGGACGTCTACGGGGAGGCAAAGGACAAGGTGATATTCGGGGCACGGACCACGCTCAAGTGCTGGACCGACCAGTTCCCACCGAGGGACATAGGATACTGGCTCAAGCCCAACTGCAACTCGAGGGGGCAGACCTTCCAGTTCATGCTGACCGACCCGATCATGTTCTACGGAGAGTTCAAGAAGAAGAAGCGCGCAAACGACCTGTTCGAGTACCCGCCGCAGAGCCCAAACCAGGAGATCCAGAGGCTGGACCGGATGCTTCCTGACCCAGACAAGCACCCGCCGGGCAAGCCGGTCAGGCTCATGATGGACCTGATCAGCAGCTACAGCAGCCAGACCGACATCGTCGTCGACCCGTTCGCAGGGAGGGGCAGCACCATGCTGGCCTGCGAACAGACTAACAGGATCTGCTACACCGCCGAGGTCGACCCACACGTCTGCAGGGTCGCGATCGCCAGATGGGAGCAGTACGCAGGCCAGAGGGCAGAGCTCGTTAAGGGGAACGCATAAGAGCGCGTGTGGGGAGCCAGTGGGACGATGAGCAGGATGACGCGGGAGGAGTACGCTAAGCTCGACGAGAACATCCGGCAGGACCTCAGGAACCGGCTGAGGCCGTACGAGATCGCCGACCACCTGAGCCTGGGCAAGAGCACGATCTACCGCCGCCTCGAGGTCATCAGGCAGCAGGACCAGAAGTGGATCGAGCAGATGGCGCTCGAGCAGTTCACCAGCGCCTACCGGACGGCCATGGAGTCGCTGGAGAACCAGATCCGCCAGCTGATCGTGATAAGGGAGGTCGCGCAGGACCCCGACAGCAAGATCCGTGCAACGCTGGCCATCAGGGACATCGAGATGGACATCATCGAGCTCCTGGCGCAGGGACCAACGGTCTACGCGCTGAGGCGCAAGGCACAGAGGACAGGACAACCGATAAGTAGCGAGCAAGCCAGCCAGACTGCATGAGCGAGCAACATGAAGTGCCCTAACGGACACAAGTTCAACGCGCCGCAGCTATTGATCGCGGAGTGGATTCCAACCTCCACAGGGAACCTGACAGGAGCAGGCGGCAGCTGCAATTACTATGCAAGCGGTATGGACACAACCACCGCTACATCAAGCCCGAAGATCTACGTTGTAAAGATGTTCTGCCCGCAGTGCAACGCGGAGATCACGCCAGGATGACCGAGCAGGTCACCCGCCCCAGGTTCGCGTGGCACGAGCTCCTGAGGCCCATCGCTCCGCCCAAGCCGCCCGAGGACAAGGCCGAGAAGCTCTTCGAGGCCGGGCGCAAGGTCCACGCGAGGCTGGAGGCGATCATCGGAGACGCTATCCTGGTCGAGCGCGAGATGACCTATCGCGACCCGGAGCTCCCGTTCGACATCGCCTACCACCCTGACATAGTGCGGCAGGAGCTTGGGCTGGGCGGCTCGGTCGAGACGTTCGTCTACGAGATCAAGCCATTGGTCTGGTTTCTGAGAAACAGGACCTACTGCGAGGCCCAGTGCGCTGGCTACAAGCACTTCACAGGGGCTCAGGACGCGCTCTTCGTACTCTACTGGGACGACGCCCAGTCGCTGTCCGTCCTTCCGGCCCGCAGGGTACCGTGGGAGCAGCTGAAGGCAGTCTCGCTCAGGGCGTACGGGGAGATGAAGGCATGAGCGCCCGAGCCTACTCGGAAATCTTCTGGTGGAGGGCCGGAAACCTCCCCTTCACTGGGAACATCGTCAACAGCAAGGTCTTCTGGAACGGCCCTTCGATGGATACGGACGACAAGGTGGTCACAGGACAGGCGAGACTCGCATGAAGCCACCCACAGGCTCAAGGGCGGAGGCCAAGTCTCTGGATTCAAGGCCGGCCCCGGTCGAGGTCATACAAGGCTTTGTCTGTCCCTTCTGTGGCCGACCGATGTTCCGCCGGATGTCGGTCCCGAAGCAGTTGAACCTCATCTGGTATTGCTCGGGTTGCGAGAAGAGGGCCAACGACTGTGACTGTATGAAGCCGGACAAGGATTTTCCATGACGGGCAAGTCTCAGGGCAGGCCGAAGCCGAAGGAGGAGGAAAGTGAGTTTGGCTCTGGGCTGGCTATCTGTCTGGTGAAGTTTGCCGAGCATTTCGAGAACCAGATGGCGACAAGGATTCACGAACAGTCAAAAGGAGATGGAGCTGCACTCAGCCGTGAAATCGAACTCTGGGCGAACGGGGCGAGCGACCATCTATACCACATCAAGGTTCCTAAGAAGTGGGCTCGGACAGTCTTCGGCAAGAAGGTCGCAGAGCTACAGCACAAGGGACTTGAGATGGGGCATGGGTTCACCGGCAAGGCATGGACGTTCGAAAACTTCTCTGAGCTACAGAAGCTAACCAGAGAGATAGCCTCGACCCTGGATGTGGGTCTGTGGGCGATGATGGGCGAGAAGACGAAACTGGACGCGGGACAGTGGTAGCATGACAACCGATGGACCGGCACCGAGGGCGAAGCCGGCATGAGTTGTGAAGCGTTAGACAAAGCTACTCGCAAAAGATGCCAGAATCAAGCCATGCGCCATATCGACGGATGGGGTGAAGATTCATGGTATTGCGATGAACATTATGCGATTTGGAGAGTGGATGAATCCAGAATAGTCAATGTCTTCGGTCTCAGTGACGAAAAGGTGAAACAGCTGGTGAGTCCACGCCGCTAAAGAGTGAAACTTCCACTCGGAACTGCAGTTGAGCCAGCTCCAGAGAGCCTACGACCAGCTCTACTTCTGGCGCAAAGGGCAGCTCCCCTTCACCGGCAGCATCGTCAACAGCAAGATGTTCTGGAACGGGCCCAGCATGGACACGGACTCGATGGTCGTCACCAACTCCCTCAGCTCCCCCATCAACGCCTTCTCGGGCCAGCAGAACCTGTGTGCTCTCCATCACTGGTTCCAGTTGGTCGCCCAGATGTTGAAGGGGCGCCTGCTGCTCCACATCGAGAACTTCGAGCAGCTGAAGGAGCCCGACGGCTCGTGGGCCACAAGGCCAGACGGAGTGTCGCCCGCCTTCCCCTTGGACGGGCAGGAAATCTACTCGAAATGGCTCGACGGGTTCGACGTCACGAGCGGCAAGTATGACCTCCTCTTCGATACCTGGGACCAGAGCAGCGGCACCATAACCCAGCAGCTGAGGGTCATCGAGCAGGACACCGGGGACTGGACGGCGGTCTCCACGCCCTTCGTATCCAAGTTCTATGACCCGCTGCTGACAGGCTCACTCGCCATCGTCGGGTTCGGGAACGGCTCCAGGGCGACCTTCACGCAGGGCAGCTTCCAGGTCGCGCACAGCATCGGCACTGAGGACATCCAGTATGGGGGCTACTCGTGGAACGCGGACGGGTCGCCCAACAACGATCCCATCCCGAACCTCTGCACGGACACGGGAGAGACGTCGAACCTGAAGTACACGGTGATCAACCCGGACGAATCGAACGTGGAGTTCGAGACGGTCGGCTTACCTGTTTGAGCACAACAGACGCAGTCCTGCTCGCAGTCACCGTCGGAGCCCTCGGCTGGGCTACGGTCATGTATCTGATGAGCCGGCTAAAATGACGGCGCGTGAGGAAGAGGCTCCATGCCCCCCGGTATCTTCATCCCCGTCTATTGGAGCGCCGACGTCTCCGCGATCGTCGCCCAGAAGCAGGCGCACCCGAACGTCCCCATCCTCTGCATACTGAATCCCAACTCAGGGCCCGGAGCGTCGCAGGACCCGAGCTACACGGCCGCGATAGCAGCGCTCCACGCGGTCGGCGCCCAGGCGGTGGGCTACGTCGACCTTGGGGCTGGTTCTCACAGGACGCAGGCCGCGATAGAGGCCGACGTGACGAAATACATGACGTGGTACCCGGGGATCGACGGGATATTCTTCGACGACATGCTGAACGGGTGGACGGCGCTGCCCGCCTGGTTCTCGACTCTGAACGCGTTCGCAAAGTCCAAGGGGGCGGCGCTGACGATGGGCAATCCCGGCGACAACCCGGGCGCGACCTACATGGGACTCTTCGACGTCCTCTGCGTCTATGAGAACGCGGGCTATCCGGCGCCTGCGGCGCTCTCGGGCTTCCCGTCGAGCCAGCAAATCGCATTCATAGCGACCGGCGTGACGTTCAACCCGGCGCTGGTCTCCAGCCTGTCGCCCCTCGCCCAGTGGCTCTACGTCACGGACGACCCGGCCACCTACCAGGTCTTGCCCACCTACTTCGCGCAGGAGGACGCGCTGCTCGACACCGGAGCCCCCCCGACGCCCGTGCCGACCTTGCTCGCCCAGGTCGGCCTCTGCGTCAACTACCCCGAGCCCGCGACCTTCATCCAGGGCCTCGCAGCGGGAGGCTTGAAGTGGGTGCGCCAGTACGGCCCGAACCAGAACACGCTCGACCTCCACGCCGCAGGGATAAGCACGCTGATGTGCCTGAACGCGAACGTCCTGCTCTACCTGAACCTCCCGTACACGGATGTGAGGCAGGTCACGCCTCAGGCGTGGGCCGGCTACGTCACGCAGCTCGCCCAGGCCTTCCCCTGGATAACCTCGTGGGAGTTCATGAACGAGCCCAACCTCGCGGGCGGCTCTACCGGAGCGACTCCGTGGTCCCAGCAGCAGTACCTCCAGTACCTCGCCGCGACCTACCAGGCGCTGAAGGCCGTCAACCCCGCGAACACCCTGATAGGCCCCACCTTGGCGTGGCCGGGGCCTCTCGACCCCTACGACATCACGAACGGGCCGGTGGCCTGGCTCTCCGCGCTCTGGGCGCTCGTGGACCCCGCGACGGGGCTGAAGGCGTCGGACTGCCTCTCAGCCGTCTCCATGCACATCTACACCTGCTGCTGGGGCGGCGGCCTGATGGTCTCGGACCCCTACGCGGCCGGGCTGACCGAGACGGAAGGCCAGATCATCCAGGCAGGGCTCGCCCAGTGCTACGCGGTCACGGGCAAGCCGATGGTCATAGACGAGTGGGGCTGGGGGAGCTCACCGATAACCGAAGGCGGAGCGACGACCCCGAGCACCCCGGCCCAGCAGGCCACCTACTACTCGCAGTTCATGGCCCTGATGAAGGCCACGCCCAATATCCAGGGGGTGTTCGCCTTCCACTGGGCGGACTATTCCGCGACCGACAACTTCGGCGTCTTCGACTCGAGCCTGAACGCAAAGCCGGCGTGGGCCACCTACCAGTCATTCTTCCCGTCGCCTCCTCCAGCGCCCCCTCAGACGTTCTCGATACCGGCCGGATCGACAAAGGGCACCATCGCCTTCTCGTGAGGCCCCAGCGCCTCCTTGACCACGAGATACGTCTTCAGGATGCGGTAGCCGCGCTCGGTTAGGCTGTAGATGAGACGGCGTCGCATAGGCTTCCCTCCTCCCCATCCCTCCGGGAACTGCCCCGGCCTATGCCACCTGTTCCTCCGAGTAGCGACCACGAGCCCGTCCTCCATCAGCTCGCGCACGAGAGCCATGATGACGACCCACGAGGTGCTCATCTTCATCATCAGGTGCGTCGGCATCGCCCCCTCCGGTCCAGCGTCTGCTATGTCCTGGAGCAGGTCGCCCTTGATGGTGAGCCTGTCGCGCTTCATTTCTTGAATCTCCAGGGGACGCAACCAAGAGCCGACCTCGGGCACTTTTCGCTCATTGCCTACACGCAGGTCGCCGTGACCACGACCGTCGCGTTCATCACGTTGATGGCCTGAGCCGTTACCGTCAGGGTCATAGTGAACGGGGCCGTGCCCCTCGAGAGCAGGGAGACGGGGAACGCTATCCCGGTGATGCTGGCGTTGAGCGCGGCGCTGGCATCGGGGACTGCGGTTATCCCGGTGAGCGAGCGCGTGGCCGGCGAGAGGTTGATGACCGAGTAGTTCCTCGCGATGGTCGAGCCTGTGACCGGGGGGACGTTGAAGAACGTGAGCGTCCCGTTCGTCGCGATGTGACCGGCAGAGTCCAGGAGGAAGCAGGCCTGTGTGAACCTGGCGACGACCGTCGTGTGGGTGGCCCCGGTGAAGCCGACGGCGTAGACGCCGCCGAGCAGGAGGACAGTAACAGCAGCCACCGCGAGCAGACGATTCATACAGCAAGCATAACATCTCTGGTTAAATAGCACAGAGGAGGAGCGGCAACCATGGCACTGACATTGAGCAAGAACGCCAAGGCCGCGGTCGACGCGATACTGAGCGTTGCTGGCCTGATCGCCGGCTCGCTGGTCTCCGGGGCGCTCAAGCTGCCCGCGCCCTACGACGTGATGGGGCCTATCATAGGGACCGTCGTCGGCTACTTGGTCTCCGACCTCGTGACCATCGTCGACACAGGGCAGGCTCCAACCACGCCGATACCGGCTACTCCTCCAGCTGCGTAGTCCACGTTGAGGCAGCGGACTCACAGAGCCTTCGACCTTCTGCGAGAGGCGATGGGCGAGGCTGAGCACGCCGACCCCCAGAGTGTCCCGAAGGACTGGAGGCTGTTCAACGAGGCGATCGGACTCCCGCTCCACCCGTCGACGCGGCTGCCTCACGCTCTCCTGAGCTACCAGGACGAGATCGGGACATGCAGGTACAAGGAGTACATCGTGAACAAGGCGAACAAGATCGGGGCCAGCGAAGCCACGATCAGGGAGGCAGTCTACCGCGGGACGGTCGGGGACTGCGTCGGCTACCAGATGGCCTTCGGGGCCCAGGACTTCACCCTGGCAATAAGGAACCTGAAGCGGCTGACCCTTCTCTTCAAGAACTCCGAGCTCCTCAGCCCCTTGGTCGACTGGACCAAGTCGAACCAGAAGGTCCTGCAGCTGATCCCGGCGCTCGACACATACTACTTCGTCCTGCCGCGCAACGCGCCGGCGGCTCGAGGCTGGGACCTTCTCAAGTGGGCATGGGGAGACGAAGCCGCGCACCACGGCCTCCTGGACGACAGCAACTACCCACTGGCTATCCAGACGAGGCTGGCGAACACGGACGGCTACTCGAGGTGGACGTCGACGCCGCTCGGCCAGCGCGGGTTCTTCTACCAAAAGAGCATGGCGGCACAGCTTCCTGCCGATGACCCTGGGCACATCAACGCCAAGTACTTCGAGCTCCCCTACCATGTGGCGGTAGGGAGGCTCTTCACCCAGGAGTGGGTCGACGAGATGCGCCGCAAGATGACCGAGGGAGAATTTGAGCAGGAATTTCAATGTCGATTCATAGCGGGCGCTAACGCAGCTATCGAGCCAGCCTTAGTCGAGTCTATGACAGAGGACTACACTTCAGAGTAGAAACTTTAAATGCGAACCATAGACCGGAACTGAGCTATGAATCGGGGCGGCAGAAAACCATTCCCAATCGGGAAGTGCAAGGTCTACCTCGACATGCACGGCTATCTGCGGACGCGAATAAATGGTAAGGAGGTCAGATTGCATCGTTATGTCATGGAGCAGCATCTTAGGCGTAAGCTCCTACCAACTGAAATCATCCACCACAAGAACGGCGTTCGCATCGACAACCGAATAGAGAACATGGAGATCGTAACAAGGGCGCAGCATCGCGCCATCCACAACTACGGAAGCCACCACAGCGAAGCGACCAAGGAGAAGCTGCGCAATGCGAGCACGGGCAACAAGAACTGCATCGGAAGGGTGCTGAGCGAGGAGACCAAACGGAAGATAGGTGAAGGGCAGCGGCGCTATCAAGAGTTAATACGACAACAGAGAAAACGGATACCATGAGCGTCAAGCACCCTCAACTGCCGCCAGAGATCCCGAAGGGCTGGAAGGTCTACGGGGTCCGCGTGACCCTTCACAACTTCAAGTTCCAGTGGGTAGGGGCAAGGAGGCACATAGGCAAGAAGCACGAGATGGTCGTCGCGGCGCCCGACGCAGAGGCCGCCAAGAGGATGGCCCAGCTTCAGTGCTTCAAGACCGAGAACATGGCCGAGTTCTTCATCGAAAGCATCGAGGTCTGGGAGATGGAGATGCAACGCAACAATTGATCGCGCTCGATGACCTGACCTTTTGGCTGGCCATCTACGCGATCATAGTCGGGGCGCTCGGCGACACATACGCGGTAATCCAGTTCGCCAGGTGGCTGAGGGGACGCCATGCCCACTGACATCTGCAAGATCCACGGGCCGTTCGTCACGGACAAGATCGAGGCCAAGCCCCAGTGCCCGAAATGCCTGGCGGCCACACCCCCGCGGGCTGAGCTCGAATGGTTCTCGGTCGCGGGGCAGGATCTGGCACGCTACAGGGACTACTCTGCCTACGTCTCGCTGAAGATCGTGGACGGGGTAGCCCGGGTCAAGAGGCTCTACGTGTGGCCGCACGTGAAGTACGAGGTGGTGATGTCGGAGACCATGCGGTTCCTCACGCTGGACCGCGTCAGGTCGTTCTGCGTCGACACGACCAACGACTCTAAGGTCGGCGAGGACTACCAGTCTATGGGCGCCCCGATCAGCCCGATGCGCTTCACGGCGCCGGGCAAGCAGGAGCTCGTCGAGTACTTCAGGGACGCCAGCGGCAAGGGACTGGTCAAGCTGCCGACCAAGGGACCGTTCGTCCAGCAGCTGAAGACCGAGCTCGCGGAGCAGGAGCGGATCGTCAGCCTGAACAAGGAGGTCCCGCACTTCGCGCACCCCAGTGGCCAACATGATGATTTGTTTTGGAGCCTGATGCTGGCGGTCAGAGCAGCAGCGCCTTGGCTGACTGCGAAGGTATTCGTCTACATGGCCAAGCACGAGCCGAGGCAGGCCGAAACCAATATGGCGTACAGGAGCGGCAGGTAGAGCCATGAGCGAGCGGACACTATGAAGATCCTTAACAGGCCCAGTCTGGTCGAGCGCCTGGTCCTGCTGTGGACTGACGTCGAGGCAGAGGTCCGCAAGAACATCTCGGCAGACACGAAGATCGCCGCCAACGACAAGGACCTGGCAATAGCCACCCTCGATACCATCACGATGGCCGTGACCAGCAGGATCGTCCAGCAGGCCCACGCCAAGGCTCCGACGCTAAAGAAGACCGAGACGACTGAGACCAAGACAGTGAAGACCACCGGATGAGCTTCTTCCAGTCGCGCAGGTCCTACTCTTCGCAGTTCGTCACAGGGGCGGTAGGAGGACAGGAGTCCATTGTCGTCCCATCCTGGAGGACGGCCTCGGGCGAATACCCTCCCATAACCTACCAGCAGCTGTTCAGGATCGTGACGTCGGACACGATGCTCTACTCCGACATGGTGTTCATCAGGAACCGATGCGCGTCTCGTGGCTTCCACATCGACATGAACCCGAAGGCGCCCAACTACGTCGCAGAGGAGGCGCGGGCGTTCCTGGAGGACTGGCTGAAGTACGTCAGGTGGGGCGACCAGCGCAACGAGCGCGGCTTCTCAGGGCTGACGGAGAACATCCTCGACGAGAAGCTCTGGGCTGGGACGTCGCTCCTGGAGATGATCCCGAACGCCAGAAACATCGAGGCGTTCGCGCAGGTCCAGATCAGCAGCATCTGGAAGGTGCACAGACTCGAGACGGGGCAGCTCGTGACAATCTGGCAGATCCCCAGCTGGAACCCGAAGGCGCTGACGCCGGCCAAGTACCTGACATTCATCAACAACCAGTTCAACCGTGAGGCGTTCGGCTACGGCCTGATCCACCCGCTGGCCACGCCCAAGGTCGGGTTCAACGGCGCACTGATCCAGCCCACGATCTACAGGTGGTGGCAGATGCAGGACGATGCGGCCAAGAAGATCCACAGATACTCGCAGCCGCGCTCGGTCTACTCGATGCCGGGGATCGGAGTCCTCGAGGCAAAGCAGTACGCCGAGGAGCTCAAGGACCCCGAGGCCGACGCCACTATCATCACCAACACTGAGATCGAGCTCAAGATGGACGCGCCAGCCGCGAGGGGCAACTTCCAGCCCGAGATCGACATCGTGGCCAACCAGGTCAAGAGCGCCACCGGCAACATCCTCAACGAGGCCGTCACCGGCAAGGGATTCTCATACGCCTCGATGGTCAAGGGGGCGTCGCTCGCAGACGTCCTCGCATGGTCGACCCAGAACAAGTTCTGCCAGGAGGTCGACATGATGGTCCTGGACGTAGTGCTCGAGCAGAACGGTTTCGACCCCTACATCTTGAAGCCGCACTATGCCCCCAACATCCCCGACGAGCCTACCGAGTGGAACATCGACGACCTGATCCACGCAGCCACGCCGAGCCCGGCAACAGGACAGGCTCTGATCAGCGTGGACGAGTTCAGGGAGAACGTCAAGAAGCTGGCGCACTGGACGCTCCTGCCGGAGACTACGAAGCCGCCGGGCGCCGGAGACCTAACCCAGCAGCAGGAACCGCAGGCCCTGCCGGGACAGCTCCAGACCACCCCGGGAGGACAGCTCGACCCAGCCAGCCTGGCCAACATGAGGAACGCCACTATGATGCGCAAGCAGATGGTCCCACAGAACGGAAGTTAAAGAGCGAACCGACCTCCGAAGCACCTGAATGTCATCGAGGGAGCAGCTGACCGGACGGCACGTTCACGGGATCCTCGCGCCACCCAGACTGTCGCGGAACAACAACCTCTACCTTCCCGAGTCCCTGATGCTGGCTGACGGGATGCGGGTCCCGTGGTATGTCGGGCACGAGGACTTCGCTGTCGACCCGCGGACGGGCAAGGCGACGGGGCAGATGCTCGAGCTCCCGCCGAAGGGTCAGGTCAACCTCCTGTGGAACTCTGAGATGCAGCGACTGGAGTACGACGGCTATGTCTGGGACGACAGGGCGATCGAGATGATCGAGAGCGGGGAGACGCCCTACGTCTCGCTCGCGGCCAACCCGAAGTGGTACGACGTCTACCGAGGGCACAAGGTCCCGATGGGACTGCAGTTCTTCTCGGTCTCGCAGGTCAAGAACCCCGGGATTCCCGAGACCACGCTGACGATGGAGCAGGTGCTCGAGCAGTTCGACAGGGCAGCATGGATCGTGAGGTCGCTCGACGAGAACAACTGGATCGTGATGGAGGGCATGGCGCCTCAACTCGGACAGCCGGCTCAGATGGGGATGCAACAGCCTGGAATGGGATCTCCGATGCTGAGCGAGCCTATCCACCCAGACTACCAGAAGGCGCTCAGGTCGATGCAGCAGACCTACGGCAACTCCGACAAGGGCAAGCAGGTCTTCTACGCCACCATGAACAAGCACAACATCGACTACACAAAGCCCGCGCCCGAGGGCGCTATGATGTGCGACCACGGTTTCCCCTCTGATATGACGGCCGAGTGCCCCATGTGCCAGCAGGAGATGCAACAGCAGCCTCAGCCCCAGCCTGGCGGAGGGATGCAGGGACCTCAGGCTATGGCGGGAGCTCAGGCACCGAACGCATTGACGGTACCACCGGTCCGCAGGATGCAGGCCCCTGCTGGGATGGTCCAGGGAACCGACTCGTACCCGTTCTCTTCACCGCCCAGGGGATACGCTACGCCGGCGCAATCACGCTATGAGGTTAAAGAGGGGAAACGAAAGAACACCCGTTCAGATTTGGCCACCGAAGCAGCGGTCAAGACAAAGGGCGGCAAGAACCAACCAGTAACAGAAGAGACGGTCGCAGGAGACAGCCTCGCCGACCCTCTGCAGGCACAATCAGTGAAGCACTTTGCGAGCGACCCCACAGTCGACGCCGCTGAGAAGAACATCGGTGCGCCCCGCACGACATTCGAGAAGAACCTCGAGGAGAAGGTCAAGTCAGGGACGGCGACCAAGGCAGACATGAAGGTCTACGAGGCTCTCAGGAAGGTCAGAGAGGAAGAGGAGGAAGAGGGCGCAGGCGAGAAGATCCAGGGCAAGGACCAGCCATCGAAAGCAGTACCCGGATCACACCCGACAGAGCCAGGCAACGTCGACCCGACAGGTGAGGACCACACCATGGGCTCTACTTTGCAGAACCCCAACAGGTCGACTGCGATCCCGAGGACCGGGACCGCGATGGACGAGGAAGGTTATGGTTTCAGCAAGGACGCGCTCGAGAAGCTCTTCTCCTGGAGCACGCTCTCCAAGAACGACCAGAAGAACATCGGGGAGGTCTTGCTTTCGGGCAAGTACCCGACTGCTAATACGCTGACCGAGCGGACGGTCAAGCACCTCAGGGAGTCGGGCGTCCTCAAGGAGCGGAGCATCTCCCAGGAGCGCGAGAGCAGAGGCGCGACCGGAAGGGACGTCCAGGCAGGCAAGCAGCCCAACGTGGTCGCAGACGCCTACGGATTCGGGGACCAGTGGCAGTTCCAGGGGCAGGTCCGCGAGATGGCGGACTTCATCGCCCATAGAGGGCGCTTCAGCTCGCCCCCGCAATACCTCCAGCAGATCGGCAGCAACTGGGGCTTCGACATGCCCATGCTCCGGATACCCAAGGCCACTGACAAGGAGGCGATCAAGGAGCGCTCGAAGAGGTTCAACATGGCGCTCGAGTCGTACGGCGAGCAGCAGAACCAGGTCCTGCTCGAGGCGATCGACAGCTCGACCACAGGGGCCGCGCTCGGCATCGACGAACTCGCACCTGCCCTCGTCATCCCAAATCAGTACGCAGGGTTCGCCAGGGACGCCTGCTACGTGAGGAACCTCCCGCAGGGCACCAACAAGAGCAGGATCTCCGAGATCACCACACCGCAGATGGGACCGCTTACGCCCAACGTGCAGCCAACGGTGGTCGACCCGACTCTCACGACGGTTGACGTCACGACCTACTTCAGGGGCGCCCTCCACCAGACCTCCTTCAGGGCGGAGCGCCAGATAATCGGGCCGTACATCGACGGCCTGATCATGGCCGACAGGGTCGCGGTCCTCTACGACGAGGACGTCATGGTATTCGGGACGCCCAACCTGAACAACGCCGGAGTCCTTTCGGCTACGGGCGCCAGCGGAGGGATAGAGGGCAACATCGCCAGCGTCCCGACAGCCAACCAGTGGCAGGCAGAGGGCTACTCGACCGCGCCCACGGCATGGACAGCCGACTCGAACATAGAGAACACCGACCTGATGAGCGCGCAAGCAATATCGATAGTGCAGAAGGCGATCATAGTCCAGGGCTACGCGCCCGAGAACTACGTCCTCTTCATGCACCCGAAGCCCTACGCTGACCTCCTCAACGACACCGGCATAGTGAGATACCTGCAGCTCGGAGCGGCCACGGGAGACGCCCGCGACGCTCTCATATCACAAGGAGTCATACCAGACCTCTTCGGATTCGAGATAAGGCGGTGCACCACAGTCCCGCAGACGATAACTGGAGGATCGGGAAGCATCCCGACGTTCCACGCATGGGCCGTCAAGAAGGGCATGACATGCGTGATGTCGGTCAGCCACGACATCCAGATCGAGACCTACAGGGACGTCAAGGAGTTCAGCACCTTCGTCTCGGTCCACTACGACCTGGGAGTACAGCTCGCGCATCCTAACAGCGCGGTGCTACTGGTGAGCTCATAGAGGTGATGGGAAATGGTCCTACAAACAATCTCTGCAATCTACACTGACCTTGACGCCAACATAACGGTCGCCAACTACCCGCTGGCTTCGGTGGCAGTGGGCAGCCTGATCTACGCCACGGACAGCGGCAAGCTCTACGTGATGAGCGCCACTCTCGGACCGGTGCCGGCGGGGCAGAGCGGCGTAGCGTACAGCACGGCACCTTCGACAGACCCCTCTGCTGTGACGAGCGCCACGGTGGTTGCACTCGGTCTCGCAAGCGGACCAGGGTCTACAGACCTCGAGCCAGCGGGCGGAGTGGCATATCCTGTGGGTACGACGGTGATCGCAGTCAACAGCGCGACCTCGTTCTTCCAGGGAGAGCTGATCCTCATCGAGGGAGCCACGGCCACTGCCGAGATATGCCAGATCAAGTCCATCTCGGGCACAAACTTCACGCTCCAGTCGCCTACGCTCAAGGCCCACGCAGACTCCGGAACGGTCGTGGGGATGTACGCTGGAATCACGCCGCAAAGGTCAGGGAGGCTCAAGATAACGGTAAGCGGAACCATCGTCCTGGGCTCGGCTGCATCCACCTGGACGGCACAGATCTACATCGGATCGGCCATCACGGTAGCAGCCCCTGCGAACGCTACGGCATTCGACGCGAGCGCGGTGGCTGTCGGCAACACACAGGAGGCCATCTCTGGGACGGGCGTCCTCGAGTTCCCATACTCGCAGACCGTCTTCCTCGGAGCAAACGGCAACGCCACCGACACGGCGCCATCAGGAGGAGCAGCCAGGACCGTCGGGACGCCATACTACGTCGACGTCGGGGTCACGAGCTCGACGGGCACCATCCAGCTCATCGAGCCGAGCATCGTCATCGAGGAAGCCTAACACTCAATTCGAGGCGCGAATCCAAGACCGAATTGACCGCCAGGGCAGGTGTGACGCTCCCGCTCGGGCAACATCTTCGCTAAATAGCCCCACGAGCCAGAAAACGGACCATGAGCTGGCCGCCCATCACAGACGGGCCGTACTGGTCACCCAGCCCTGGCGCGAACGTCAACGACCCTGCGAGGAGCACCAACCAGCCGCCTCCGCAGAACTTCACCGAGGACACAGGGGAGTTCACTGTGACCCAGACCTTCAAGGTGACGATCCAGGCGGGAGCGACAGCGAGATTCTACGCTACCTTCGCCCACGACAAGGACGGGGCCATATCACCCGCAGGTCTGGCCGTGGCGTTCAAGGACTCCGACGGACAGACGGTCTTGACTGCAGGGGTGACGGCCACAGCACCGGCGCTGGACAGCGGGAGCACGAACAGGTACTTCACGTCGGCCCAGATCGCGAGCAACCTGCCTCCTGGGAATTATAGGGTCGTCTGGAGCGGGACCTACACGCCAGTCGGGACGTCGACTGCCCTGAACATCCTGTCGAGCAGGCCGTTCGTCGTAACATCTATGACTCCCCCGTCCAAGTTCTTCCTGTTCACCACGGCGAAGGCCTGATGGCCGACCCCATCAGCACGCTCTACAGGCTCCTCACGGATCCGCAGAAGGGCATCATCATCACGGCGGACTTCCTCGACCAGGACGGCGTCTACATCAAGGACGACGAGAACCACCAGCTGGGGCCTAACATGAGCCCGCCCACGGTGGACGTCAAGGTCAACCCCTACCAGCAGGAGGACCAGACGCAGACGCCCCTGGTGGTGGTGGGGCCGAGGAGGCTCGCGACCAAGTCAGACTTTGTCGGCGGCTCGTTCGCCGAAGTGCATGAGATGGTGGAGCTCAGGATCGTGACGCGCACCCAGACTGGCGGTGACATGGGCTACACTGCTGACGGCAACTCGACCAGGAACAAGCTCCTGGAGAACATCAGAGCAATAGTGAAGGCGAACCAGTCGAACCCCGACGGCACCGGCGCGTTCATCTACATGAGGACGAGCGACCCCGGGAGCCGGAACCCGGACCTGCCCGAGGGCACGCCCCTCTACAAGACGGCGATGCAGGTCGAGTTCTGTTGGTTGGAGTAGGAGCCCAGGGCACAGTAGTATCGGGCGTCAACTCGACCATAGTCCTCAACAACAACACCTATGCACTGGTCAAGGCGTTCACTGTCAAATGGGGGAACGCAGTGACGGAGGAGGAGGTCGCGGGGACGGACCAGCCCGTCCCTACTACGGGCCAGTTCCACGGGGAGGGGGAGATGGAGATACTATACTCCACCGAGAACGTCGGGCAGTTTGCAACCCTCATACTGCCGACGGCGGGCGCCATCAACGCGGTCCCGCTGCAGTGGAAGGGGCACGACCAGATGGGGAGCGCGATAGTGTTCAACGTCACGAGCATCTACGCCAAGGACGCGACCTGGTCCGTGGCGGGAGAGAAGTCGGTGAGGGCCAAGATATCATTCGTCCTCGGGGCGAGGCCGACGGTGGTCGGAGGGTTCGCCCCGGTGCCAGGGATGGCCGGAATAGCCACGGTGGCTGCAATCAGCTTCGGATGTCTACACTACGGGTTCGACACACCCGCTAATTATGGGAACCCGTCAGCTTGCCCCATCGTGTTCGACACTACGGGAGGATTTGACACTTGAGCGTCATAGGATTCGGCGAGACTCCGGCCTCCTCGGCCAAGATGAACCAAAAGACCCTGCTCATCGACACCGGGGCGAACATCAACTCGGCGACCACCTACGCGGGGCAGATGGCAGTCTGCACGTCGACAGGGTCGGGGTTCACAGTCAACATCGTATACCAGCGCGACGCAACGAACAGCTCCTGGCACAAGGTAGGCTACCTCAACCCCGCGACCGGGGACCTGCTCTACTGGAACGGGACCGACTGGACGAGACTGGCCATAGGATCCACGGCGCAGGTCATGACGGTCTCCGGCGGCCTCCCCTCGTGGGCGACTCCGGCGGTGACGAGTCTCGACAACACCACCGTCCAGGCCAACAGCGGGGTGCTCTCCCAGAAGTCTGGCTTCGTCTACGCCCCCGTCTCAGGCTCAGCGGGGTTCAGCGTGGTCCAGGTGGCTACCCTGAACCTTCCCAACGCCTCGGTGTGGGGCACGACCCCCGGCATCAAGTTCATAGCCACAGTACAGCTTCAGAGCATAGACGGAGGTCCCGCCAACCCGCCATACATCGGTGTCCAGGCCCAGAACATCATCAGCGGACCAGCACAGTTCGACTACGGATGGGCTATCACCCTCGTCAGGGCTCAGAGCAACGGCGTAGCCGAGAACATATCGACGACGTACAACACGCACAACGCAGACCTGGTCATGGCGGTGGGCACACCTTATGGCTGGAATGGTACGGCCATCCTCACCGGGATCATCCAGGGCTACACTGGGGGAACGCCATCTCTCGTCATCTACATCAACGGCGGCAACGCAGGCGCTACCCTGGTGGCCGCGGGAAACTTCTACGGTTTCTGGTAGGGTAATAAGGGAATCAGGGAGACTAACCTCGGATGCCTAACGTCGGGTCTCAGAACACGGTCGTCTCCGGCGTCAATGCCACCCTCACACTCAACGGGAACCTCATCGTGGTAGCGCGCAACTTCACCGCCAAGTGGGGCAACGCGATCAACGAGGAGGGAGTGACAGGGACAGACATTCCCATAATCCTGACCGAGAAGTTCCACGGTGAGTGCGACATGGAGGTCATGTACTCAACCGAGAACACAGGTGCCAATGAGCAGTTCGCCAAGCTGATGACCCCGTCCAACGGCCAGATATCGGCCATCAACCTCAGTTGGACGGGCAAGGACACCGGAGGGCCCACGACCCGCACATTCACACTTACCGGCACGGTCTGGCCCAAGCAGACGGAGTGGGGGGTGCAGGGCGAGAAGCTCGTCACCGCCAAGATAAGCCTAATATTCAGCGCAAGACCCACGTTGACCTGATGAGCGAGTTCTCAGTCACCATCGACACAAGCCAGTGGGATTCCTACCGCGACGGCCTGATGAAGAGGTTCGGCAGCTCCGGCGAGCTCCTGAAGCAGTTCCTCGACAACAGGGTCCTGCCGGCGCTCTCGGCGGAGGCCGCGAGCCAGCGGAACGTAAGGACGGGCAGGTACTCCGAGACATGGCAGGCCTCGAGCGACGGCGACATGTCGGCCATAGTAACGACGCAGGCGTTCTACTGGAAGTACCTCGAGGACGGGACCAGCAGGATGAGGGGCAAGCCCGTGGTAGCGCAGGTTCTCTCGGGGATAGAGTCAGACCTCGCGTTGTTCCTCGGCGGGGCTCTGGTGCAGGCCTGATGCAGTCCAAGGAAGAGGTCGAGCGGGTCCTCAGGCTCGCCCAGGGCGAGGAGGCAGAGAAGGAGTCCAACAGGACGAAGCTGCTCGAGCGCATCGAGCAGAAGCGCGGCCAGGTCTACTCGCTGGAGATCGCGTTCAAGGAGGCGGACCCGCAGGGCGGGGACTACGGCCAGGTCAGGTTCAAGCTCTTCACGATGCACGACGTAGCCCACCTGGTCGCGCAGCCCATCTTCCAGAGGGCGGGTAAGGTCGTGGAGCCGAAGGCGGACGGGTCGTTTGACCACAAGCCGCTGACCGAAGACGAGCAGGTCGAACTCTTCAAACTCCACTGCGAGATGCTCTCCAGGGTGCTCGTGCAGTCCTCGGCGATGACCAAGAAGCAGCTCATAGATACCGACGACTATCGGTTCGTCGAGGTCGTCTTCGCGGAGGTCTCGGAGCGGTCGGGCTTGGGCGCACGGGCCCAGCAGGACATCCAAGAGTTTTTTCGACACTGACGAAGGACGCGGTTACGGGCTCATCTGGTTCGAGTGGATGAGGCTGCCGCCGTCGCTGATCGCCGACCTGCTTCCGACAGACAAGCTCGCCATCGAAGCTTATTATCGGCCCATCATAGAGAAGCTGAACAGCCAGATGTAGATGTCGAGCCCAGAGATAGCGATCAAGGTCACGGCTGACACGTCCAGCGCCGCGGCCTCAATCCAGTCGCTGAACACAGCTATGGTCGCGTCTGGAAGCGCCAGCACCGCAGGTTTCGGGACAGGAGTCTCCAACCTCAGGGTGCTCAGGAACGCGATGGGTGACGCGGGGGCGTCCATGCTCTCCACGACGAGGACCATGGTCAGCGGCATCGGGAGCATGGTCTCGTCTGTCAACGGGTTGTATGACGCCCAGCAGAGGGTCAACGTGGCCCAAATCTCCTACACGCTGACGGTGCGCGAATACGGAGCCGGGAGCATCCAGGCCGCCAGGGCGCTCGACCAGCTGAAGGTCGCGCAGAACGGGGTCGGGCTCGCCCAGCTTAACCTCAACCTCCAATACCTGAACTTCGCGCTCTCGATAGGCCCGCAGCTCTACGCGACCATCACGAAGATGGCCGCCGCCTCGCTCGGGATGACGGTCCAGAACTACGCGGAGACTGCGTCGTGGTATGCCAAGGCCGCGGCGATTGGGCTGACGGTCGGGCTGCTGACGGCAGGCATCGGGGTGGCCGCCGGGCTCGCGTCAGCCGCGATGGTGAACAACACCATCAACCAGAATAACACGTTCAACCAGGTCGGCGCCGGCAGCACGGCCAGCCTCGTCGACGCGACGAACCAATCAGCGGTGAATAGCCTCAAGGCCTCGACGCGGCCATGATTGGATTCGCGGTCACAGTCACCGGCTTCGGCGGCTCGGCCGTCGACTACACCTCCAGGGTGATGAACTGTAACATCAAGTGGCCCGCGACCACTGCGGTCCCTACCTGCACGGTCGAGTTTGCCAACGAAGATGGCGCCTTCGCGTCGGTCGGACTCTTCGGGACCATACAGATAACCTTGCCCGGTTTCACGACTCCTTTCTTCTTCTACTACGAGAAGCCGCAGTTCGTCTACAGGTCTGGGACGGCGCAGCCAGGCGGGGTCGCCAACATGGGGCACTCGGTCAGGGTCGACGGCAGCGCCGCGCCCGAGCTCCTCTACATGAGCGAGGGCAACCTGGACGTGGTAGGGACGGACCTCGCGGTCGGCCAGTGGAACGCCCGCCCGACCGTCTACGTCCCCTATCCCTCGACGTTCGTCTCGGCGGTCGGGACGAACCTGCTCGACATCGGGAACGCCTTCACCGCCCTGCTCCACACCGCGCAGCCCGGCCAGAAGACAGGCTATCGGGGAAGGCTCGGCTATGACTGCACGGGCGCAGGTCTGGTGACTTCCACTGACATCGACTACCTCGGAGGCACGCTCGGCTTCTACGTCAAGGGGATGTGGCAGGTCGGGCTCGGGGCGACGGGCTCACAGAAGACCGGCCTCGACATCATCCGAGACCTCTGCACTAAGAACGTGATAGACGGAACAGGGAACCCGAACGTCCTCGACTGGTTCGTCGACAACCGGTTCGTCCCTCCCCTTCTGGCTCCCTTCTCCAGGGGCGCCAAGGTCTCCGGCGTGACCTTCACTCTCGGGACCGACGCAATCAGGGACCTGGCGCTGCCGATCGACAGCCAGGATGTCAGGAACTTCGTGGTCTACTGGTCGAACTCCGAGACCGTCTACCCCAACGGCGGCGACGCCTGGAGCAACTACGACACCAACGCTCACATGCAGGCGCAGTGGGTGCTTACGAACAACGTCAACACGGGGACAGAGGGAAGGGACGGCGTCACGACCCGCTACGGTTACGGCTCGTCGAACTTCTACCTGAACGGCGCCATCAACTCGAATTGGCAGCTGCAGTCTAAGTTCAGCCTGGCCACGAACAACTACGCCGTCCTCAACAAGACCGCGAACAGGGGGATCTCGGCGGTCGCCTTCTCCCTGCAGAGGGCCTACGCCGGCCCCGGGGACGTCGTCAGGATTGCGCTCTACGACGACACCGGCGCGAACATCATCCAGAGCTCGTCGGTCGGCCTGACGGCCGCCTCGGTAGGAGGATGGCAGGACTTCTCCCTGGCGTACCCCGCGAGCGGCACCGGCAACGTGGGCGTCTGGGCGGTGCAGTCCGGCGCCTGGAACTACGCGACCACACCGATTGGTGCGATAGAGGTCTTCGCGGTGCTCGGCAACAACTTGGCGCAGCAGCAGGAGTTCTGGGTCGACTACGTCCACTTCATCGACAACTGGGGCTACTCGCCGACGTACTCCTACAACGCCTCAGGCCCCACCGCCTGCACCCTGACCGCCACCTCGGTCGCGCCGACGGCCCACTTCACCGTGACGCAGACGGCAGGCCTGCTACCGGGACAGTTGATCGTCCTGGAGCCCGGGACGGCGAACGAGGAGGTGCTGAAGATAAGCACGGCAGGGGCCATGACCATCATCACCACGACCGTCTCGGCCATCACCCACAACTCGGGCTCCATCGTGATAGGCTGCACCCACGACCCGAACTCGATCGCCCAGTTCAAGTATCGCATCTTCAACTTCGTGGACTTTTACATCAACACCGGCGCGACGGTCAACGCCGCCGCAGGGGGCGCCGGCTCGGACACCGCGGAGTCCATCGCTTACAACATCTTGAACTCCCGCAAGGGCAAGAAGTCGACCGGCACCATCACGGTCGACGGGTACAACCAAGGCGTCAGCAGCATCTTGCCGGGATACCGCTTCTCGTTCGCCGACCCCAAGGACGTCTACACCGGAGGCAGCTCGGACTCGACCATCGACTCTTGGATTGCGGACGAGATAGAGTACGACCTGCAGCCTCTGCTTACCGACGGCTTCAAGGTGACCTACACCGTCGAGCCCTACTACAGCAGCGTCGGGCCGACCTCGCCCGACTCTAACCCGCGCAACCTCTGGCGCTCCTACAGCATGGACCCAGGCCGGATGATAAGTAGACTCCAGCGCACGACCCAGAGCCAGGGGACCCAGCCTTGACGCAAGCGTTCATGCCGGTGATGTGGCTCGGCACATACCAGCTCCTCTACGGTCCCAACCAGGTTACCTTCGACCAGGAGACCACGGTCGCGGTCAAGGACATCCTGACGATGAAGCAGCGGAGCGAGCCGGTCGGGTTCACTCTCCAGAAGCTCCAGATGCAGGGGTTCCTCTACTCGACGAGCAACCAGGCTCTGATCGACATCAGCCTCTTTCATGCGCTGGACAGGTTCAAGAACCGTCCTGTCTCTGTCGGCTTCTTCACCCAAGACAACTCGTCCTCGAGCTCGTCGCAGCCGTGGTTCTCGAACGTAGGCTACCTGACGAGCATCCACTTCGAGTATCGGGGCGGCATCGCCAACTACAAGTATCCCTTCAGGTTCTCGTTCTTGGAAGCCAATCCGCAAGTCCTCATCCCCTGCACCGACCTCGGAGACCACCGCACCTATGCCTTCTCGATGACGGGGCAGGGGAACGGTTACATCGCCGGCGTCCAACTCGTCGGAGCTACGATTGCCACGAGCCTGAGTGCGACGCAGACCATCTCGGCCATCCTCAACAACAGCTCGGCAGTAATCGGGACGGGGCCTGCTCTCGGAAGCCTCGCGAACCAGCTCTTCTCAGGCAACCCCCTAATCCTTGGAGGCGCGTCAAACTACAACGTCGACTGGCCGCTTTCCGACGTCTCAGGCAACCAGTCCATCCAGCTCACCAGCCCCACAGGGACATACGAGGTCGTCTTCAGCCAGGTCTTCGCCAGCCCGCCCAGCTCCGTGAACGTCATCTATCTGCCGGTTTAGGTTAAAGAGCGTTCCAGTGTCAGAAGCCTCATAATGAGTGCGCAGCAGCCGCGAGGTTCGATGAAGCTCAGGGTCAGGGTGGAGGCGCGCAACGCCGACGGCACCCTGGTAGGAATCGACGAAGCGCCCGACATCTCGGTCAAGGCGCTCGCCCAGCTCATCCAGACCAACATCCTGAACACATCGCAGACCGTGACCGACGTCACCAACGCCGCTCGTTCGATAAGCGCGAACAGCGCGTCGACGGCGATCTATGTGGTGGCCGGCCTGACAGGGACCGCGGCAGCGTTCGCTGACTACGCCCTCGGCGACGGCACGGCGCACACTGACTACAAGAGCAACAGCAGCTATGCCCAGTCTGGGACGGTCAACGCAATCTCGGGGACCACGTTCACGATAACGGCGACGATCACGAACGTCTCGGGCGGGAACCTGCTCTACAAGGAGGTAGGGTTCTCCTGCACCTCAGCGACCTTCCAGTTCTTGCTCGCGCATGACCAGGTAAACGGTGGGACGGGCTACACTGTGAGCAATAACGGGACGCTCGCGGTCACTTATACTTTGACCTTCACATAACATATGATTGGTTGGTCAGGAACAACTTCCCGCCCGGCTTTCAAGTTCTCTGCTACAACTGCAACTGTGGTCGAGACCACAACGGCGGTCACTGCCCACACGAGGCCCCCACGCTTCAGAGTTAAAGAGCCGTAACCACCTCGAGCCGACTGTAGCATAGATGGTCGCCGGAGACACAGTCGGGAGCAAGTTCAACTTAGACCCGTCTGACTTCAACAATGGCGCACTCGACGCGACTGGGACGGGCACTATCGCAGGTGCGACAAGCGGGACGGTGGCGATCACGACCGCAGTGGCGAACACGGTAATCTTCGTGTTCGTCGGAATCTCCTCCAACACGAAGGTCTCTACGGTCACCGACACGCGGTCTCTGACATATTACAAGCTCGCCGGCCTGTCCAACAGCACTTCCGTCAGGGGCGAGGTCTGGTGGGCATACGAGCCTACGGCGCAGTCGCACACGATAACGGTCACGCTCGCGGCCTCAGGGAACGCCGGCATGATTGCGGGCAACCTCAGCGGCCTCGCCTCGACCGTCATCCCCAACGGCGCAGTGGCGTCGGGCGGCAACTCTCTCGACCCGCAGACTCTGGCAGGGTCGACGGGGACGGGGACCGCGGTCTCGCTCACCTCGACCAACATGAACCCCGCTGACATCTTCATCGGGTTCGTGGCCTGCACGGGCAACACGTCCCGGACTGTCGGCTCGGGCTACACGACCATCAACAGCACGAACCAGTCGACCAACGTCTCGGTAGGGGCAGAGTATCAGACGTTCACGGCCTCGGCCTTGCAGACGGTCAACTATACTCTGGGCTCTTCCGTGGCCTACGTCCTCATCGGGTTCGCGCTGATTTCCAACGGCGGCGCAAGCGGGGGGACGAACATCCAGACAGTCCAGCCTGCAGCCGCAGTCGAGGAGGTCATACACAACGTCGAAGGCTCGACATCGTTCGGAGTGCTCCTGACAGACGGCGTCAACCCTATCAAGATAGACTCGGTCGCCGGCGAGAAGTGGGACATGGACACGCAAATCCACCTGACCAACACGCAATACATGGTCATCGTCAACATCCACGCGACCAACCCGGGAACCTACGGCTGGGATGGTGTGCAGACGAAATAAATAGGTAGAGAGTTGAGAACAACCCCAATGATTGGAGACGTCTGCCGCAAATGCAAGGTGCTCTTGACAAGTGGGAATTACGTTGGCAAGACTGAGGGAAATATTTGCCGTTCCTGTTGGAGAACTTATTGGAACACATGGGCGCGAAAGACTGGACATTATAGAGGGAAAAGAGCACACTATCTTAGGGAACACTATCTCGGCCAACGAGTCAATGGCAAGAAGGTCTACATCAGAACCGAGGTCAAGCGTCCACATACCGGGTTCTGTGAGATGTGCAGTCGTAGGGTGGGCGACCCAGCGACCGATGGCAAGACCGTGAGGCGCCTCGTCTACCACCACTGGGATGATAGTGACTACTCGCTTGGGCTCTGGCTCTGCCAATCCTGTCACAACGTAGCTCACGCTGTAGAGGAGAATCTCGCCGAGAAGTATCTACGAGCAAAGGACTCTCTGCTACTGAAGCGGAGCATCCAGACGAAGTAGGAGACCTTGAATGGTCAAGTTCAGCAATCGTGGAGCACCAAAGGGTTTTGGCGACTATGATTACTACATCAAGGCTGACGGCACGGTCTACTCTGCCTATGACGCCAACGGCGACAAGAAGTTTCAGAACGCCGACATCTGGGCGCTGCTGAACTCGATAGACGTAGTCGCCCCGCTCTACAACACGACCAAAATCTACATCGCGAAGGGCAGCTATACGGGCAACGTCTCCTTCACTCCTTCGTCGGACAAGGGTTACGAGATAGCAGGGTCCAGCGGCCTGTCAATCAACCAACACGACGTCGCTTCCCCTGCGCCCTACGTGACCGGGACGGTCCTCATCTCGACTTCGAGCACGAAGAAACCCATAGATTGCAACGTGAACTGGAGCGTGACCGGCGACCCGCCCTGGCAGCACTACGGCCAGGTCCTCATCATGGAGAACATCACGCTCAACTGCACCCTGCTGAACACATACTTCATAGACCTGACCGACTGCAACGGCTCGAGGTTTAGGAACTGCTCTTTCATCAGCGGCACTATTACCGGGGGTGCGTCAGGAGTGTCCGGAAGCGTTGGCCTCTACTACCCTACCCAGTCTAACCAATTCGAGCATATCATCGAGAACTGCGAGTTCAGCCAGGTCTACATTGGAATCAACATGGGCAACTCCGACCATATTAGAGTCTCAAACTGCGAGTTCGTCTTCTGCACGACCGGAGGCATCCTCGTCCAGAACGGCTTCGACCTCTCCATCATCAGCGTCCACGGCTACCACAGCGGTTACGTCGTCAGAGACACGAGGGCCAAGAACAACGACCACCTTCTCTTCATGGCGATGGTCGACTCCGAGGCCTCTGGCGCCCCCTACCTCAACACGAGCGGCGGTTTCTACACGCTCCTCAACTCCATCTACGAGACCAACTACCCGAGCTGGCCCATAGAGACCAACGCGATAGCCGACACCCTCTACTCGCAGCCGAGTGACCCGACCGGGACGACATCGACTACCGCCGTGATGATGGGCCTCGGCGCGACGCTCAAGATAACGCCACAGAACCACGGCAGGGACATTGGAGGCGGAGACAACACTTCGAAGGTCAAGGTCACCCTGTTCGGCGATGTCGCCAATTCCGGAATAACAAATGGGGAGACAGCCCAGCTTGCTTGGGGAACCGGGACTGCCCCGGTCAACGGGGAAGCTGCGACCGGAACCACGTTCACACCCTTGCTCACAAGATTGGCCGCGATAGGGGCAGAGGCCGAACAGGTGAGTTTCGTGGCTCAGATAACCGGCCTCACCGTCCAAGTCGCGATATGGGTTGACGTTCAACTCGCGGCAGTGACAGCGGGTACGGCCACCATCAAGAAGATAATGGCTGTAATCGAAGAGGTCTATTAGAGTGTGCCAGCCCTCACCGAAGACGGCCAAATCTGCATCCGAACGAACACGCTGACAGAGACCGGCGAGCATGTCCTCGACAACCCGATTGCCACGGAGACCGGCCGTAAGGTATTCAATTTCATAGTCAACGCGACCACGAGCGCCTCGGTCGGGCTCGCGGTGGCCGCGGCGGTCATCGTCAACCAGGCGGTCGCCGGCGCGCTTGGCCTCTCCGAGTCCGGGGCTGAACTCCTAAGCCAGTCGATGCCCGCGTCGGTCGGGATAGCAGGCTCTGCCTCTGAGCTGCTCACGCAAATCATGGCGGCGTCGCTCGGCATCGGGGTCTCGGCGACCGCGGGCGCAGGCTCGGTAGTCAACGCGAGCCTCGGAATAGGCGTCTCGGCGGGGGAGAGCGAGCCGTCCCAGGTCGTCGCCGGCTCCCTCGGTCTGGGGTCATCGGCGGTCGACGTCAACAACGAGGTCGTCGCAGGCACAGGAGGCATCGCTGCATCCTCGGTGGAGATCAACCAGGTCTTCGCCACAGGCATGGTCTCGACCTCGGCCAGCGAGATCCTCGGGCAGGTCGCCCCCGGTTCGCTCGGGACATCTGTCTCCGGGCAGGCCTTCCCGCAGCCAGTGCCAGGAGGCCAAGCGACCGAGAAGAACGCCATCCAGGTCAACAGCCCAGAGTTAAGTAACCTGCAGAGCGCGGAGACAGGCTGATGGTCGTCCTCACACTGCTGCCGTCCTGGACGGTGTACAGCAACGATGTCGGGGTGCTGAAGCAGCAGACCATAGTGGACTCGGCCGGGAACATGCGCGACCTTACCGGCCTGACGGCCACACTCAAGGTCTACAAGCCCGGGTTCAACGACTCCAGCTACCAGTACCTGAGCGTCGCTATAACGGTGAACAGTCCCCCGAGCGCAGGCGTGGTCCAGTGGACCGTTGCTACTGCGGACATGAACAAGCTGCCGGTCGGGAGGTACATGGCGCAGATCGCCCTTACGAGTTCGGGATACGAGGAGCATAGCAAGAGCTTTATGTTCTATGTGAAGCCCGGTTCAGCCTGATGTTTCCACGCGGGAAATAGTGAAGCCGTTCCAATTCTACGTAAAAGCAGGTAGCGCTTGATGATTCCGCTAAAAAACGGCCTGCCGCTCCCTGCGATGTTATTATGCCTCAGACTATGGAGGAGAGGGTGAGGACGCTGGAGCTCGACAACGCCGTGACAAAGTCCGAGATGCGCATAATCAAGTGGATGGCAGGCGCTGCCGCCGGGACTGGGCTGACCGTCGTAGCGACCATCGTAGTCAGCATCCTCATCCAGGTCTACCATCTGTGAGACTTCAGAAGAATCTTCATGAGTACTTCTCCAAAAATCATATTACCGTTGGCAGAACTCTACTGCCGCCCATGGAGGCCTATAGGAAAGAGCTGCGGCGCAACCTGAGGAGGATAACATGGTTCTCCGCGGTCGCACTGGCATCCTTCGCTCTCGTCCTCCTCATGATACTCGCGAACGCCATCCACATCTGACTCTTAGGACAGGAAGAAGGGTTAGCTCTTCAGCCTCAGCGACCTACGCTTGTCGCGCGGGCCGCCGCGGAGCTTCCTGCCGCAGACCTTCCTCTCGCGTAGCCCGGGGCAGAACGCGAGGCCTGGCGGATGGATGGTCTTCCGGCGCTCGGCGCGCGTCATGCGCCTGGTGAACCCGCAGCCCGAGCAGACCAAGGGGTTCGAGACGCGGGTCTTGGAGCCGCAGCCCTTGCCAGATCCTGGATTGCCGTCGCGGTCGCAGATCCACCAGAAGCAAGATTCACACGGACCCCGCCTGACTCGGTGCCAGCGCTGGCAGCTCGAGCAGAAGCGGTGGGTGTCTGAAAGGCTCAAGCCTGTTCGCTGAGGATGCCGGCTATGACCTCGCCCTTGAGGCCGCACCTGGAGCACGTCACGAAATGCTGCTGGACCTCGCCGGTGTCAGGCTCGAACCCGTCGGGCGGACTCTGAGTTTGAGTTGTCCGCAAACTCGGAGACCCAAGCGGACGACCCTCGCCGGATTTGAACCGGCGAGGGACCATCTCATAGGTGTAGCGCTCATCCCACGGCGAGACCTCGAGGAGCAGGTCCATGATCTCGGTCCCCGGGCTCTTCCCGGACTTTAGGAGCGCGTCGCCGTACGCGGCGAGCAGTCCGACCTTCTCCCCGGGGGGCATCTGCCGCTGGATGTTGTGGTGGAGCTTGAGCTTGAAGAACTCGAGGTCGTCCTTCGTACGGATGTGATCTATGCGCTTCCAGCCGGCCTTGACCCTGTGGGCTCCGGAGACCGGCTCGTTTCTGCGGTCGTCCCAGATTACGGAAGACAATTCCCCTACGACCTTGCGGGACTTTCGGAGCTCGCTGACCGCATCGTCTTGTAAGTACTGCTCGCTCATCGTCAGAGCCGGAACGGGATTTGCCTATAAGATTTGGCCTCTGCGCCATTTTAAAAGGCGGTTAATCGTGGCTGAGGTCATGCAAGCATCAACAAGGACTGACGCAGGAACGGACGATGAGAGCGCGGGCCACAAGTACGCGCTCATGGACAAGCTCGACGAATCCCATATGATCGCCGAGATGGAAGGCAAGACCATCGAGACGTTCTTCTACGAGTTCACGGACCGGGGCCAGAAGCGGATTGGACTCTCACTCGCTGGGGTCAAATACATGGCGGGAGTACTCAGGAACCAGGGGCACCCGCTGAGCATCGAGCATACACATATCGAGATCTCGCCGGACGGCGAAAGCTGGCTCGGCAACGCGATCTGCGAGGACCTCGCCACCCACGAGAAGCGAGCCGGCCACTTCGAGCAGCCGCGCAAGTACTCGAGCGGTCAGCTGAACCCCTTTGCGTACACGCTCGCAGGATCCAAGGCCGAGCGCAACGCTATGCGTCACTTCATGCCAGAGTCTGCAATCGTCAAGGGAAAGGAGGCCTGGGAGAAACTCAACCCGGGCAGGTCGGCTACACTCGACATCACAGCCGAGGCTACGGTGACTACCGTGCCGTCGAACGCCAGCACCAAGGCCTGCAACAAGTGCGGCAAGCCGATCATATTCGTCAAGGAGGGCGGCAAGACCGTCCCGAAGAACCCAGACGGCAGCAAGCACGACGACCCATAGGGGGCCGTCGTCGTGAGGTCTGGAACCTCTCCTCTCCGACTGGGCATATTCCCAAGGCCGTGCTCGCAGACGGGCACCACTTCCACGACCGCACACTGAGGCAGGACAAGAGCGACGCCCGCAAGGACAGCTGGTACAATCGCGCAGGCTACTTGGTCGTCCATGTCGGCGAGTTCTACCTGAAGACCAAGAAGGGACGCGAGAATCTGAAGCCACTCCTGAAGGCGGCACTACTCTCCCCTGATCCCGTGGTCGACCTTGCCAGCTAAACCGATAAAGAGGTCCAGAGCCAAGGCATGCACGAGTGGCCGGCGAGGCCGTCCTGCTCGCTCAGATCGGGACAAAAAGCCTCTGGCTTTGTTTCACCTCCCGGCCAACTCATTTAGACTCAGGTCGATAAAATAGGGGACGGACATGCATCGGCGCTCAATGAGCGAGCAGAAGCGTACGAAACAAAGTAAGAGGCGAACGCCATAGAGTTCAACCACGCCTGGGCAGCAGTCTCCAATCGATTGGTCGAAAGAGGCATCCCGTCGGACCTGATCGCCAAGCTCTCGCGGGACAGCCTGGGCATCCCAACATCGACCAAGACTGTGATCAGGAGGGCAAAGCTCGCAGGCGTCTACGTCAGGCAGAAGGGAAAGTGGGTCAAGAAGCGCGGGCCCGCCGCCGAGCCGTACACCACAAAGAACACCAACAGGTGGACGTCGCCACTGCCGGAGCCGGAAGGATGGGGTGTGGTCCGCAACAGGCTCAGGAAAACAAGAATTCCGGGACCTGCCTTGGTGAACATCGCGCAGGCCTTCTGCGCCTGGTGGTCGTATGCGAGCTCAGGCGGGTTCTTCGACTTCGAGGCAGTTGCAGATGGAGAGAAGCCGCCCTGACACCCAGACCCTGATCACTGGAAACGCAGGGGTGGGTTACTGAGAAGAGGACCGCGAGAGAGAGGAGCGCTATAACAAGAGTAGAATTAGAGCGTAGTAAAGGGGAAGGTTCAAAATACTGATTTTCCGCGTTTAGGGTCTTCGGGCGAAAAGGGGAATGGTATCCAAGGTCTCTAAATCGAAAGCCTATGCGAGTCGGCGTCCAAAACTGGGGTTCTGAGAAGGGAATGACCGGTTCTTTTGAAGTGGGCACTTTTTTAAAGGAGGGATTAGGATAGCGAGGACTATGACACATCTGAGCGAGCAAACAGAAGGAGGACTGAGGGCCTACCACGGCAAGCAGGAGATCAAGGACAAGTATTTGCAGAGGATGAAGATGCACATCAATGCAGACGAGCTCATCCACGGCACCTACTGGCAGAACGGAAAAGGCTGCGCTATCGGGTGCACGGTCGAGACGAATGACGATCCACACTCCAGGTATCCGATTGAGATCGGGATTCCTGAATGGTTGGCGTACCTCGAAGACTCGCTGTTCGAGTCGCTGCCCAACGGCCAAGCCAAGGAGTGGCCGATCAGGTTCCTCGAGGCGATTCCGGTGGGCGCAGACTTGGGGCCTGTCCTGCCCAAGTTCTGCCTATGGCTTCTGGTACACCCCGAGCACGGAGTACTGCGATTGGTTGACTGGAAGCATGACCCCGACGACAGATACACATCGAAGGTCAAGAATGCGGTGACAGACGTCGCTAATCTGTTCAAGGAATGGGTGAGGACGGGGAGCCCAGGAGATCCAGCAGCCTGGTCAGCAGCCTGGTCAGCAGCCTGGTCAGCACAATCGGAACAACTGCTCAAGCTGCTCTCAGAGGCGTAACCACCATGATCCTGTTCGGGTTCACGGAATGGCAACGGAAGGTCATAGAGGCCGTAATCGAGCACGGCTCGTACGGCGAGGCGGCGCTCCATCTTAGCGTCAAGGTGACGGCGGTCAAGGCCGTATTCTACAAGGTCAGGACCACCGACCGGAAGGCCTGGGACTACCACAAGCAGGTAATCAAGTACCAGCGAGGCCTCGGACCCAAGAAGAGGTATCTTACTTGATCCACATCGGCGACGTCACCGATGAAGCTAACATACTCGCCGCACCCGTCAGCATCCCAGTCCTGTCAAGGCAGCAACGTTACTATCAGCGCCACAGAGAGGAACGAATCGCGTATTCGGCTGAGTACCGCAGACTTCACCCCAACTACAAACGTGACTATGACCTACGCACTCGTGACCACAAGAGACTCCAGAGCCACAGATACCAGCTCAGAGTAAAACATGAAGTTCTCGGCCACTACTCAGACGGGAAAATCGTCTGCGCGTGGTGCGGGTTCAAGGACGACCGCGCTCTAAGCATCGACCACATAGCCGATGATGGAGCCGAACATCGGCTGGCAGTCCTCGGGACCAAGCGGCACGCTGGAATCACATTCTATCAATGGCTTCGCAAGAATCACTTCCCACCAGGCTACCAAGTCCTCTGCATGAACTGTCAGTTCATCAAGGCGCTGAACGTCAAGTATGGGATGAACACGCCTTGATTTTCATTGGAAAGACCGAATCGGGCGAAGATATTTCGGTGTCGATCCATCACACCGGTATTTTCGGCCAGACCGGCACCGGCAAGACCACCCTCGTCAAGGACATGATTCGCCAGGCCGTCGGCCAAGGGTTCTTCGTCGTCGTCTTCGACTCCAAGGTCACGCACGCGGAGTTCGAGGGTATGGACATGAGCGAGACGATACCCTTCTACCTCCAGGAGAACACCGACCCGGACGTCTACCGCTCCCTCATCGAAGGAGCTCGCACCCGAGGACGCGGGAGCATGGAGAAATACAGAGGTGGGTTCATCGAGCTCTGCGAGCCGCCGGACGAGCCCAAGGCCAAGGACTACACCGAGATAGAACGGAGGCTCCTCGCCAAGCTCGCCGACAAGAAGGCGATCAAGGGCACGACCCGCGCTATGTATTCAGAAATCTACCACGACCACCTCAACGTCAAAGCCATGCTCGCGAAGCACGACTTCGACGACCCACCTCACATTGGAATCAAGTATGGGATACACCGCATCTACAGGGTCCCCGTCCGTGAACTGCCGAACCTCAACCTCCAGGGTCTCGTAGTCCGCTCCATCGTAGAGTGGGTCCTCCAGTCGGGCTACCATAAGATGGTCATCGTCGTAGACGAGGCGCCGAACTTCGTCAGCCAGCTCCAATACAACCCGGCCAAGTCGGCCCTCCAGATGGTCGACTCCCAGGGGCGCAGCGCGGAGATTTTCGGCTGGTACACCGGGCAGACCCTCAGCGGCTTCGACAAGTCGAACATGAAGAACCTCATCTACTGGATTCTGGGACGTCAGATGGAGAAGAACGAGGTCGCCTCCGTCTACGAGACCCAGACCGACAAGGTGCTGACGAGGGACGCCATCAAGAAACTCAAGACTCGGGACTTCATCGTCTCGACTCCCGACTGGTCGAAGCTCGTCAAGGTCCCCGATCTTAGCAAGAGTTCCCTCCAAAAGGCCCAGGAGACTTACGGCTCTGGGGTCGACCAGTTCGGTCAAGAGGCGCCCCAAGTCGAGAGGGTCCGCCACGCGCTCGGAGTGGCCACGCTTGCCGCAACGGCCGGTGGCTGGAGAATCGAACCCGAGGAAGTCCAGAAGGCCGTCGACAAGCTCGCCGGCAATCCGATACCTCTGAGGGACGGACTCGACGGTCCGACCGTTGGGCAGGCGACGCTCAGTATGGAACCCAGACCCGACACCAAGGCCATCGGGACATTCACCCTCCAGGTCACGAAGCTCGAGTCCGACAACATGGGCGCCAAGGTCGCCTACATCCTGAAGCAGAACGGCAAGATGATGTCGGCCAGCGAGATAGAGCGCGAGGCCGTGGAGTACGGGTGGACCCTGAACCGCAAGAGTATCAGCCAGTACGCAAAGTCCACGGAGGGGGCCGTGGTAGCAGACCCCAACGGCAACGGATGGCGGCTCGCCAGGATGGTCAAAGTCGAGGAGGTGACGGTGGCAAGATGAGTCCCGAGTTCTCCGAGGTCGGATGCCGCAAGTGCGGCAAGGGTGGCGAGTGGAGAATCTTCACCGACGGCGAAGGAAACTTCCGAGCAGAGCACCCGTGCGGGCACAGGAGCGAGTTCCAGGTCCGCCAGAAGCCAGACCCACAGAGCATCGACATGAGGCTGCTAACATGATCAACCAGTGTCCGCACTGCATCAACAACTGCCGGGTGGACGAGGCAAAGGAGGTCAAGAAGGTCGGGGACTGCCAGTGCCCCTACCTGCACACCAACGCCGACCATAGCCGGAACGTAGCAGGCTCAGGGCTATGAAGCAGATTCCCCGCGACCAGCTGAGCATGAAGTCATTCACGCAGGACGTCATCAAGCCTGTCTACGCCAAGGAGGACGAGCGCAGGGTCGCGCTCGAGGAGGCCAAGTCGAAGACAGAGGACATCCTGACCAGGTGCCCATTCTGCCTGCGCTCCCAGAACCTCCGGGAGATGGTGATTCTGAAGGACAACTCGGTCGAGGCGTCGAAGATGCGCCGATGCAAGTTCTCGCGCGACGCCCTGAAGGAGCGCGAGATCACGGAAGTCGAGGAATGCCCCAAGAACGGCAAGATGCAGAACCTGACTGCGATCATATGGTTGAAGGGAGCGAAGCAGTTTGGCATCCACATCGGATATTACGACGGGTTCTGGCAGATCGTCGACCACGACAAGTGGCTCGCATCTCTGAAGGACATCGCCTTCAAGGCCAACGCCATCAACCTGAAGGACTTCTGGAATGGCTACGCAGAGGCGAGACCGAAGTTCGCCGAGAAGCGCAAGGCCGCAGACGCCGAGAGGCAGTATGCCGAGGCCGAAGGATTCAGGGACGAGGAGCAGGACACCGACGAAGTGGACGAGGGCGGACGATGACAGACGTCGAGTGTCCCCACTGCAGGGCCAAGAACCTGCTGCCGCGTCCGCACAGCAGGCACAACATAGACTACGTCCAGATCATGCAGTGCAACTCCTGCGGCAGGTTCTGGAACGAGCAGGTAAAGGTCACGCAGCCGCGTCAGGCGAAGCTATGAAGTACGCGATCAGGACCATCAAGAGGATCAAGAAGGGCGGAGTATCGGTCCTCGAGCTTGTGGCGGACGGTCAGTTGAGCCTGGACAACTGGACATGAGGTCATGCCCGGTCTGCAGGTCGACGAAGCTCAGGCGCGACAGCCAAGGGAACCTCCACTGCGAGCGTTGCGGCTACAAGAGGCTACAAGAACGTCCGGTCCAGCCGATAAATCAGGCCGGACAGACAGGGTCAGATTTGGAGCCCGTTCGGGAAACGGGGCGCGCATCAATATATACCTCTTCCGTGGGAAGGAAAGGCTATGAGCGAGCAGATAACGGCAAGACAGAGTACTCAGATGAAGTGCAACGAGTGCGGCAAGATATTCCGCAAGTCAATCGGAGCACGAACCTACGAGGTCAGATGCCCCAAGTGCCATGGGGTCGACACGGAGGTCGCTTAGGGAATGTCGAAGACCTTCGAGAACGGCAAGTGGCGCGACACGACGACCGGCCAAGTATTAGAGCCGGTGCGTGACATGCCCGGAGATCAGCAGGTGAAGAACCCGAACCTCGAGCGGCACATTCCGAGGAGCTGGGTGCTGGCGATCTACGGCATCCCGCAGACGGCCGAGGGGATGAGCCTAAGGCGGAAACTGTGCAGGGTCCTCAAGACCCACGGACTCCAGAGCATCGATAGGGGCGGCTCGGTCTACCTCGGGCCGGCGAACCCTCACATGGACGAGGAGATCCGCAAGGTGGTGGACAAGCTCAGGCAGACGACCGGACTTAGCAACCTGGTCAACATCTTCAACGGAGAGTACGACGGGCTCACCGCGGGAGTCTTCCTGGACAAGGTCACTGGATCGGCACTCGCCGACATGAACGACGCGGAGCGGCTGCTGGACGAGTTCGAGAGGGCGATGGCGGGCCAGGTCCAGATCAAGAACTCGCAAGGCAAGGACGTAGACCTGGTCAGCACAGGCTACGGACGGATCAGCACAGCCAAATGGGCTATAGAGGAGGTCGACTCGGTACTGGCGCGGTTCAGCGGGACAGAGGAACTGAGGCAGGAGGCGGACAGGCTCAGCCTCAAGGTGCGGCAGCTGAGATCCTGGGTGACCAGGGTCGACACGGCATTCGGACGGTTCGCCAAGACGGAGCGGGCGAGAAGGGCGGCTGACGGCAACCAGGAGGTGGCTTAGGTGAGCCTCCCGGTCCACCAGAAGCCAGCGGACGATGCGCAGGACCTCAAGCTGGCACAGAAGATCGGTAGGCTGTGCAGGATCGCGAGGATGGCGGCCAACTCGACGATCACGACCAAGAGGGTCAGGATGGAGCTGGAGCCGAACAGCGGTACGATGCAGCCGCGCATCGTCGACGACCCGGAGCCGACGCCGGTCGGGAGCGAGGTGATCATATTCAGGGAGATCCTGGGGACCTTCATCACCCCTCAGGACCTGAAGCTGAACGGCGAGGAGCGATAGGAATGTCGCGCAGAGTCAGGGCTCGGCTGACCGAGCTCAACATCGAAGGGACGACGCACGAGGAGCGGGTCGCGCTCGACCTCGAGATCGAGCGAATCACCGGAGGATGGTGCGACGACACGGTCGGCCAGCTGACTGAGGAGCAGTTCAGGGCAGCACTCGCCAAGGTCCAGGCGGCCCTGAAGGGCAAGTCCAAGCCCAAGATGCTCTGGGAGGACGAGAGGAGCGCAACGGCGGAGCAGACGGTCTCCCAGGAAGTGGCTCAGGAATGAGCGAGGAGATACTACCCTTCTTCACGGCCACAACCTATCAGGCCGTGAAGGCGGAGATGGAGACCATCGTCAGGGCCCAGGGCATATCGAAGATCGAGGCGCTCGACCAGGTCATCGACGCAGTCGAGTTCTGCACTATGGAGGTCGACGTCGAAGGCACGCCTGCCGGACTGGATGAGGTCAAGCCGCTGGACGAGATCGCGGCCAACGCCGAGCGGATTCTGAAGGAGCAGGGCTCGAAATGACCGAGCAACGCGGAAGGCAGATTGACTGGAGCATAGGCGAAGTCATGGAAGGCAAGATGTTCGTGGGCGGTCCCAGGCTCGCCAAGCACTGCCCGGCCTGCAACTCACCAAACGTGAACGCCTGGACGGACTGGAGGGGCGAGCACCTGAAGTGCGACGACTGTCGCGCGACGTTCGGCGGAGCGAGCGCGAGAGCATGATGGCCAGGGAGATCCCGCCGGGTGTCCCGGATCCGGTAAAGGTATGCACGGTCTGCGCCGCCCACTCGGACGCCCACCCAGAGTTCGACGACGCAGACTGGCTCATGAGCCCAGGAATCGGAATGCTCGGGGGAGGACGGGTCTGGTTCTGCCCCAACTGCCGCAAGGACGTGTTCGAGCCCGTGCTCAAGCTGGTGCAGGAGCTCGAGCAGAGGATATCGGAGATCCGGGGCGAGTAGAGTGGAGCTCAGGAAATGCGTCAACTGCGGCTATGGACCCTATCCGAGCAAGGGCGAGACGAACAGGTGCCCGAAGTGCAAGCACGACTACCGGACAAAGGGACCAGGACACGACTGGGCTCGAGGCAAGACCTGGGAGGAGATGGGGCGCAAATGAGCATTCACACATGCCCGAACTGCGGGATGAAGATCGACTGCGACAAGCGCAACATTGGGACGGGCCGCAAGACCCCTCTCACCAGGTACGGCGCCAACCACGAGGCTGTGCACAGGATCCTCCAGGACCAGCCCGGGTGGTGGACCATGCGCCAGCTTCAGGCGAACCTGTCCTTCAAGAACATCGAGCATATGGGCAAGAGGAGCCAGTGGAACTACGTCGCAGTCCAGTCAGTACTCAGCGACCTCGCGTGACCGTGGGGCTACGCCGAGATGGCCAAGGTGCCCAAGTCGCGCGAGTGGATGTATAAATGGGTCAAGAGCCATGAAGTATAGTCCTCGTCTGCCTTGGCGCGAGGCACTGGTCGCGCGGCGACAAATCCTCAAGAATGGTTGTGGGCAGGTCGATTGAGCGAGTCCATCAAGCAGCACAAGCTGACGATGGTCCCACTTTCAGAGATCAGGAGCGACCCAGAGAACCCGAACGTCATGACCGCGGACCAGATGGAGGCGCTACGCAAGGACCTGAAGGAGTTCGGCTACCTCCAGCCGATCATACTGGACCAGCACAACATGGTCGCGGACGGGGAGCACAGGCTGCAGGTCTTCAAGGAGCTCGGGCTCGAGAAGGTCCCCTGCATCGTAGTGGAGCTCAGGACCGACGAGGACAGGCGACTGCTCAGGCAGACCATGAACAAGCTCCACGGAACCCACGACCGCGTCAAGGACGCGGAGGAGCTCAAGGCGATCTACGACGCTGGCGGCATCAGTCACCTGGCCGAGCTCATAGGCCAGGACCGGAGCACGATCATCAACCAGCTGTCCAAGTACTACGACATCCCATCGATAAAGGAGGACGAGCAACCCAAGATCCGGCACCACGACCCGAGGATCAAGCGCGGCGAGGTCTTCCAGGTCGGGCGCCACAAGGTGATGTGCGGGGACGCCACAAACAAGAAGGACCAGAGCAAGCTGCTGGGAGACGTCAGGCCGAAGCTCTTCTGCCCAGACCCGCCATACAACATCGGCTACGGGTACAACGAGTACGCGGACAAGGTCGACGAGGACAAGTACGTCGAGTTCGTGCAGGGCTGGTTCCCGCTGACCGATCGGGCAGAGGTCTCGGTGGTCACGCCGGGGCCGAACAACCTGACTAACTGGCTGAAGCGCTGGCCACCCAAAGACATGGCAATCTGGATCAAGCGCAACACGATGAGCTCGAGCGCGGTCTTCCACCTCAAGGCCGTAGAGCCGATCTTTCTCTACGGGGACCTGCCGAAGGGAGCCAGGCTGAATGACGTCTTCGAGTATCTCGCAACCAACCCGAGCCCGAGGATGCTGATGATCGAGCAGTCCGTACTCCCCAAGGGACAATACGCACCGGCTTTGCCGGTGCGTATGTGGTCCGAGTTCATGCAGGTCTTTAGCAAGCCCGGAGACGCCGTGCTCGACTGCTTCCTGGGATCTGGGACGTCGCTCCTGGCAGCCGAACAGACGGGACGCGTTGGATACTTCAGCGACATAGACCCGAGGTACTGCGAGGTCAGCATCAGGAGATGGGAGCAGCTGACAGGGAAACAGGCGAAGCGCCTTGGCTGAGACGCCGAAGATCCTCTTCCACCACCCTCTCAGCATCAGGCTCTCACTCCTCAAGCCGGACCCGGAGAACCCCAACAGAATGAAGGACGCTCAGATGCAGGCGCTCAGGGAGTCGATGCAGAAGTTCGGCTACCTGGCGCCGATCATCGTAGACCAGTACAACAACGTGATCGACGGCCACCACAGGCTCATGGTCTACAAGGAGTTCAAGCGGGAGACGATCCCAGCCCTGGTGGTGGAGATCAAGGACAAGAACCAGGCCAGAATGATGCGGCAGGCGCTGAACAAGCTGCGCGGCGCCCACGAGCCGACCCGGGACGCGAGGGAGCTCAAGGTCCTCTACGGAGCAGACAGGCTCAACGAGCTCAGCATCCTCACGGCCAAGCCGCGTGACGAGTTCCTGAAGGTCCTCGAGCGCTACGAGGGGATGCAGTTCGGAGGCGGGTCGACCACGCCTCTCCCGATCAAGACGGAGCTCCCCAAGGCAGGGCAGGTCTGGGCTCTCGGCAAGCATAGGGTCCTCTGCGGGGACTCGCTCGACAAGGCCAACAGGGACAGGCTCCTGGGAGGAGAACCGCTCAAGAAGATGGTGATGGTAACCGACCCTCCCTA
>Ga0307477_10000586_pt1 | contig 38838 bp, 39 predicted proteins | sample atmos_gasesECM2C_FD_203316 | JGI IMG/M metagenome (GOLD analysis project Ga0307477, IMG submission 203316) | Hardwood forest soil microbial communities from Morgan-Monroe State Forest, Indiana, United States - atmos_gasesECM2C_515 | ecosystem: Environmental > Terrestrial > Soil > Temperate... | reverse complement strand
ACTTTCACGCTTGTCAGATGATGAATCCTCGTTCACTCCGTCGGGGCAATTCGTTTTGGGTTCTCATGTCCGCTTCGGGTCACGTCCCGCTCTAGCAAGCCTGCCTCTTCACGTCGGCTCCGCCCATGCCAGTCCATCCAGCATTGTTGGACGAAAAGGGGTCTGATTCTGCGCCGCGGCAGACGACAGCGCGGCGACGCACGCGGCACTTGCGTGGTGGCGCTCAAGGCTTCGGCCGTATATTCTCACGCGCGCGCAAAAGGAGCAGCCATGATGAAGGCGATCGGTTTCACGCGGATGCTGTCGGGGGTGGCCGTGGTTTCGTCGATTGTGTTCGGCGGCGTGCCGGCGAGAGCCGCCGTGCTGGAGCAGACGAAACAGGTCGCCGGCGCCACCGTTCACTACAAGGTCGTGCTGCCGGACGGCTACGACGCGAGCAAGACATATCCGGGGATACTCGCGTTCGGCGGCGGTCCGCAGACGATGAACACCGTGGACGGGATCCTGACGCGCAACTTTCGAGCCGAAGCCGAGAAACGCGGGTACATCGTCGTGGCGCCGGCCGCGCCCAACGGCCAGCTGTTCTTCGAGGAAAGCGGACGGATCTTCCCGGAGTTTCTGAAGATGGTCCTGGCCGACTACAAGATCCGGGACGGGAAGTTTCATATCGCTGGGCCATCCAACGGAGGCATCACGGCATTGCACGTCGCGGCTGCCAATCCTCAATATTTCCTCTCGGTTACCGCGTTCCCCGGATACATGTGGGAGCCGACGCCGGCCAAGCTTCAGGCGATATCGAAAATGTGCGTCTTCCTGTATGTCGGCGAAAACGATGAGTACATGTGGCACGATGAGATGCGGAGTGAGGTAGAGAGCCTGCGCGCGAAGGGAACCGTTGCGCGCTACACGGTCGAGAAGGGGCAACCGCATCGGCTGGACACGCTCGCCGGCGCGAATGCCAGCCGGCTCTTCGACGGCTTCGAGGAAACGAAGAAGGGCTGCGCCAAGTAACGTAAGGGCGTCAAAACTGACATTTATCGCCGAACGGCTGATTTGCGGCTGGAAGCGGATAGCGCGCTCGGACGGGATGACAGCAAGGACCTGCTGAACCTCGTCTTTAGCGCTCTGTCATTTTCGGAGGGATCCATGAAGCGCGTCATCGGCTTGGTCGTGGGGAACGCTGCGCTATTTTCGCTCCTGGCATTCTCCGCCGCTTCGACGAATGCGGCGGATTCTAAAGGCGCCTGGTCCATCGCGGCGCAAATGACGACCGCCCGGACCGAGATTGTCGCCGATGCGTTCAACGAGAAAATCTACGTGGCGGGAGGCCAAACTCCAGTTATTCAAGATTCGCCCCTGTTTCAGGAATTCGATCCATCAACCGGCCGCTGGCGTGATCTCGCGCCGATGCCGAGAGGCGCGTCCCATCCCGGCGTTGCGGCGCTGAACGGCAAAATCTATGTCGCCGGGGGCTTCGCCGCGACGGTTCATAAGAACCCGGTCGATCAGGTCCTGGAATACGATATCGCCGCCGGCAAATGGCGCAGTCTGGCGCCGCTTTCCTCTCCTCGCGGTTCCATCAGTCTTGTCGCGCTTGCAGGGCGGCTTCACGCGATCGGCGGGCGCACCGCGGACGGAAAAACCGTCGCCACGCATGAGGTCTATGATCCCACCACGGGAAAATGGACCATGGCTGCTCCCCTACCCGTCGCGCGCGATCACTTGGCGGCCGTCGTGGCAAATGACGGACTTCACGTTTTCGCCGGACGCACCGACGCCACCGTCGACAATGTTGGGCTTCACGACGTTTACGATGCGGCTGGCGATAGATGGCGCGCGCTAGCGCCGATGCCGACGCCGCGCAGCAGCGGCGCGGCCGTGTTTTATCATGGGCTCATTCTCTATTACGGTGGCGAATGCAAGGACGCCAAGGCGCGCATCGCCTATGGCGAATTTGATGCCTACGATCCAAAGACCAACAGCTGGAGCGCGCTTGCGAAAGCCCCCTCGGCGCTTCACGCGCAAGCCGCCGCCGTCGCCGCTGACACGGCCTATTTCATCGGCGGCTCGTCGAGCTGCGGGAGCGACCGGCCCTCGCTAGCGGTTTACGCATTTCGGCTGCCGTAAAAATCGGCTCGATGTGCCGTTTCAGTTGCGTTGCGGAATACGAGGCAACAACGATGCCGGTAAGATATCCCCGAGATCGAAGTTGTACGCAACTCCAACGCCAAATACCGTCTGTGTGTTGTTCTGCACGATCGGGCTCCTGGCCGCAGCGCCGAACAGCCATCTGAACTCGCCGAATGCGCGCACCAGGATGTGCTCCGAATAACGATAATCCAGGTTCAGAAGCAGACCGGCATCCGCAACGCCGCCCACCGGCGTGTAGGCGGGCAATCCCGAAACGGCAGCCTGCTTCTGCGATACGCCAAACCACGTCCGCTCGTAGCGGCCATTGCCGAAATCGGCTTCCGGCCCCGCCAGCAATGTCAGCGTGCCGGGAATCAGTGTGATCCGGCGATCGAATTGGACTCTCCCCACCAGGCCGTAATTGGTGTGAATGACCGATTGCCGAACAATCCCGATCAGCTCGAATCCCTCGAAACGCCAAAGCCCAATTGCGCCCGCAGCGATGGTCGGCGTGATGTTTCGAAGCCCCTGCAAGTGCTTGTCCGACGTTTCATTTCGCCCGCCTGAAAAATCCAGCACAGGACCAAAGTGAAAACCGGGGCTGAATGTTTCACTGCTGCCGAGCCCGGCCTGACCCAGATAGGCCAGGCCGCGATAGGCAAGTGAACCCAAAAAGATCGGTTCGGTGCGATATCGGGCTGCTCCGGGGAAAACCGGTCCCCCGGCCGCACCAGCGCCAAAGCTGACTTCCCACGTCGGGGCGGCCTCAGTCTGTTGGGGCGAAGATTGCGCCCACGCCAAGTCCGGATAAGTGCTCGTGAATCCAGTTACGCATAAAATTGCTGCGAACCCGGAATATCCGGGTCGCCGGCCGGCACGGCACGAACTTTGGATTATCCGATGCGGATAGAACACTAGCGACCTAGGCTGCTGGCTCGAGTGCACGCGACGCGAACATGTAGGCCAACCCGGTACTGAGAAAATTCACGCCGAGCAGCATTCCCAGGACGATCAGCGAGACCCCTGGCCAGCCGGCCACAATCAGAACCGCAAGGACGGCACTTGCAATGCCCGAGATCAACATCCCGACCCAACCGGGAAGCGGCCGCATTTCGAATGCGAAGAAAATTTCGAACGCCCCCTGGAACATGAAGAGAGCGTTCGCGAAGCCGCACGCAGACGGCCATGAAACAGATTGTCCAATGACGATTTATCGTTCATTGCGCTTACTCCCATGAGCCGATTAAAATCGTAGTCGGCTCGCCGTGCGTTTGAAATAGATCAAATGGTGGATCGGCGCAGGAAACACGGCCGTCGACCCTTGTATTTCCCGCCAATGATGCAACTTCAATTCCAAGCTCGTGACCCCAGATGTTCCCACTTTCGGATGTGTTGTTCTTCGGGATTTTTTTCCGCATCACCGTTATTCCGGCTGTGTTCCGGCGGGAAAGGGCTCTTCCTTCTCTCGAAACTGCATTACAAACGCAAGCAGAGGTCGTCCAAAATGATGGTGGAAGCCGCCAATCCCTTTCCCCCTGAAGGAGCGACTCCATGACGCCAGGCGAGATCATCACGGCGCTAGACTTGAAACCGCATCCCGAGGGCGGCTTCTACCGCGAGACCTTTCGCGACTACCCGGGCCCGGACGGGCGAGCCCGTTCGACGGCGATTTATTACCTGCTGCAAGCGGGCGAGGTCTCGCGCTGGCATCGCATCGACGTGGCGGAAGTCTGGCATTGGTATGACGGCGATGCTTTGGAGCTGTCGGTTGTCGGCTCAGGATCCATCAGTCGCATCCTGCTGGGTCCAAAGCTGAGCGAAGGCCAACGCCCCCAGATCATCATTCAGGCCCGCGCCTGGCAACGCGCGAAAGCTCTCGGATCATACGCCCTGTGCGGCTGCACGGCCGCGCCCGGGTTCGAGTTTTCGGAACTTGAAATCGCGCCTGAGGGCTGGTCTCCCCGTAGCCACTTTTAGGGCGCCGTTATCGAAGCCAAGCCGCGCAAGCGATGAAGGTGAGAGATGACGCCGTTTACTCTCTCTTGCCGATCGTCTCCAGCCGGGCGAGCACGTCCTTTGACAACGACATCTCGGCTGCTGCCAGGTTCTGGTGAAGGTGTGCGACCGACGATGTGCCGGGGATCAAAAGAATGTTGGGTGCGCGGTGCAGAAGCCATGCCAGGGCGACCTGTATCGGCGTCGCACCAAGCTGCGCCGCCACACCCAACAGTGCCGATGATTGGAGCGGCGTGAAGCCGCCGAGCGGGAAGAACGGAACATAGGCGATGCCCTTATCCGCCAGTTCGTCTATGAATGCGTCGTCCTCGCGATGGACCAGATTGTAGAGGTTCTGCACGCACACGACCTTGGCGATGCCGCGCGCCTCCTCGAGCTGCGCGGACGTCACGTTGCTGAGGCCGAGGTGGCGAATGAGGCCCTGCCGCTGGAGTTCCGCCAGTGCCGCAAACGGTTCCGCGATCGATCCCTCGCTCGGTCCGTGCACGCGTCCCATGACGCGCAGGTTGACGACATCCAGGGCATCGGCGCCAAGATTGCGCAGATTGTCGTGGACGGCGCGGACGAGATCGGCGGGCGCCATTGCAGGATTCCACGACGCGTCTTCGCCGCGCGTCGCGCCGACCTTGGTGACGATCGTGAAGTCCTTCGGATAGGGATGAAGCGCTTCGCGGATGAGCTGGTTGGTGACGTGCGGGCCGTAGAAGTCGCTGGTGTCAATGTGGTTGACCCCGCGCGCGATAGCTTCGCGCAACACGGCGATGGCGGCGGCACGGTCCTTGGGCGGCCCGAAGACGCCGGGTCCGGCGAGTTGCATGGCGCCATAGCCCATGCGATTCACGGTGCGGTCGCCCAGGAGAAAGGTGCCGGCGGCGATGGTATTGGTCATGTCGGGTCCTCCTTGATGGAACGCCGCATATATAGAGTTGTTGGCATCGCTCGATAATGCCGCATAATCGGCACAGGTTGTGCGGAACGGCTGGCGACGGGACGTAATCTTATTATGATTATACTTGGCTCGGTCTAGTTCCTGGTTCCCCACAAGGGGAGCCAGGCAATCGAATAGAACGTGAGGGAAAGAGCGATGATTACAGAAGCGCAGATTATTGCCGCGCTGGATGAGCCGAGGAAGCTGTACGCGATCCTGCAGCGGGTATCCCCCGGCCAAAAAGAAACCGAAGAACTGCAGATCGTGCTGATGCAGCTACGGGATCAGAAGAAGGTCAAGTTCAACATCCATTCCGGCCGTTGGAGCAGGGCATGAATAGCCCCCCTGTTTGGATCCTCAGGCATAGACGTGGCTCACTGCTCCCTTGGCATCGACGGCCCAGCTCGAAATGCAGTTCACATGCTCCATCGGGAACGCGCCCACCGGCGGCGTGCTGCGCGGTTCGCCGCGCTGGGCGATGAGTTGATACCGCGTCGGCTGGACATTCCCCGCTTCGTCGGTAGCACGGCTTTGCAGCACCACGGGCTGCCCGTTCCAATTCCACGGCATGCGGAAGCGCGTCAGCGCCTTGGGCAGCACCGGCCCCTGCATCGCCGCCAATGCCCAGCTCTTGCCGCCGTCGGCCGAGACCTCGAGTTTCGACACGCGGCCGTGGCCCGAATAGGCGACGCCGCTGATCTCGTAATAGCCCGGCGAAGGCATTTGCATGCCGGGCGAGGGCCGCGTGATAAAAGACTTCACCTCCTGCGGATAATAGAACCGCCACGCTTTGCCGGAATCGAGCAACAGCGTGTACTGGCGCGACTCATTGATTGCCATAACCGGAGTGGCGGTCAGCTTCAGCCTCCGTAGCCATTTGACGTTCATATTGCCTTCGTAGCCCGGCAGCAGCAGCCGCATCGGATAGCCGTTCCACGGCATGACCGGCTCGCCGTTCTGGTAGAAAACGATCATCGCGTCGTCCATTGCCTTCGCGATGGGGATGCTGCGCTGCATGGTGATGCCGTCTGCCCCCTCGGCGATCATCCAGGCCGCCTTGGGATCGACCCCCGCTTCGTCCAGCAGCGTCGAGAGCCGGACGCCCGTCCATTCCGAGCACGAAAGCAGGCCATGCAGCGCCTGCACATTCGCCTGGAGCGGAGTCTTCGACCATAGGGGCGCGGAATTGCCGCCGCATTCGACGAATCGGATGTGCGATTCCATCGGATAGCGCATCAGATCGTTGAGCGTGAAGACCAGCGACTGCTTCACCATGCCGTGGATGACCAATTTGTGCTTTTCGGGATCGATGTCGGGCGCGCCCGCGCGCGCGACGACAAAATGCAGACCTGCCGGCGTGATCATGCCGTCGAGGCGGTGGTGCGGCGTGCGCGCCTGCATGGTGCCGGGCCGGCTCGTGTCGGTGAGGGTGCGCGCCATCTGCGCGCGCGGCGACGGTGTGGCATAGGGCGGCGGCGGCGCGCCGATGGCCCTGCTCCAGGGATCAACAGCGAGCGGTTCAGCCGCCGCGCCGGCGATGGAGCCCACGACGCCGGTAGTCATGGCGCCGGCGAAGACCATGCCCGATTTCAAGAGCAGCCGCCGGTCCAGCAGACCGTTCCCTGCGACAGGTTGCAGCGACACTGAATCCGAGTTGCGACGCGCGCGAGCCATAGGCCCCTCCTCTGAATCTTGCCGGCTGCATCCTACTCCTTACCCAATGCGTTTGGCAGGCGGTTAAAGTTCATCCGGTTAGAATGGCACGTCGAGCGCACCGCAGAGAAAACGGATCAGAGGCGCAATGCGTCTCATTCCGCCCGCGACTTCGTCGACGAAGGCCGGCGATCGAGCCGTTGCGATTGTCGAATCGGCACCTGCAACGAAGCTCTTGCGCTTGATGTCTTCGATAAAAGGATGCGCCGGATCGAAACCGCGCGGCGGGCGCAAAAGCTGCTCCCCTTCGATGCCGCCGAACGCTTTGATAAAGTTCTTGTCGGCGATAATTTTCTTCCACAGTGCGGGTTTAGCCGCGATCCGTTCGCGGATTCTCGAAAGCGCGGCGGCCTCCGGCATCCATAGACCGCCGCCGTAAAAGATTTCGCCGGGCGCGATGTGAACGTAAAATCCCGGCGCGTGGGCGTCGCGCCCGAGGCGATGGCGAAACTGGCAGGCGGCATGTTCCTTATAGGGCCGTTTGTCGCGGGCGAAGCGCACATCGCGATAGATGCGAAACATCGAGCCGCCATTGGGACGCGGGTCGGCCACGAACTGCTTGCTGATCTTCGCCAGATGCGGCGCCATCGCGGCGATGAAATTGGACATCGGCGCCTGCACGCTTTGTTGGAAACGCGGCTTATTCGCCTCAAACCATACGCGGTCGTTGTTCGCCTTCAGTTCGCGGAAAAAGGCGAAGAAGTCTTTCGGAAACCCTTGAAAACCGACATTCATTAGGGGGTGCGCTCACGATCCCGCATCCATTAAGCCGCCCAGCAGGGGTGATTCAAGCTCGCGTTCGAGTGCAATAACACCCCTCTATATCCCTGAGGCACCCGTCGTGCCGATTTACCACGCCTTGGTAACAACCAGCGACAAAGTCCGTTGTAGCGGGTCCTCGGTCTGATTGAAGGCACGCGGACTCCCGCCGTGTGTCGAAATAATATAAGCGAACTCCGGTGGCCTATCTGTCAGGTCGACGACGGTGAATTGAAAGGCGAGGTTTTTAAGATAATCGTTGGCTGGCCTGTCGCCGGTCTTGTATCCGATCGAAATATCAAACGTAATACGTGCTGGCTCATAGTTGGTCAAAACGCGATACTGCTGGGTGTATTGCGCGAATTCCGGTAAGCCGCTGGAATCGCATAGCGGATTCCCAATCAGGAAGCAGGATGGCGGGAGCGTCCCGGTATTGCCGGTATGCGCCTTGTAATTCATGATCCCGGTTACGCTCCATGCGCCATTGTTTCCTTCGATCCAACCCAAATGAGTGTGGTAGTTCAGCCGGCCGCCTGAATTTACACCCTTGAATGCATCTATAATCGGAGTTCCGGGGACGTTGAGCGACTGGTTTTGGAGTGCATAATTTCCTGTACCCCCGACATTCCAGAGACCCCAATCGCCCATATCCCAGTCATACTGACCGGTGAAGTCGATTCCCTCCCTTAATGTCCATCCGACATTGCGCAGGGCGCCGTCGTCGATATACATGATATTCGACGCAATGATGTTGGGTAACGCGGTCGGTTCCTTGATGATGGCGGATACGTATTTCGCGAAATTAGGATCGGTATAGAGAATGTAGCGAGGAGCGGCTAACGGGTCGTTCAGGGGTGTAGTGCTCGTACCTGCGCTGTACGCCTGGAGAACATTGTTGATCCGGAGATGGTAAACGGTGACGTCGACGTTCAGACCGCGCAGAAAGTCCGTCGGCGCAAAATTGAACCCTATCGCCTCGTTGATCGCCTTCTCCGGAGTAAGACTGGTAGATCGTATCGGCGCAGCGACGCCGGATCCTCCGCCAATCGCTATGCCGCCGGGAAACAGGAGATTCTCGGCGCCGGAACAGGTCGGATTCAAGACCGCGGCGGCAGTTCCCTTTACAGCGGGAACTCCGACGACGGAACAAGTCGGTTGGTTATCCTGGCCACCCCCTCCAAGGGCATTCACAGGATCAATTGTCGCTCCCGCCACGGCCGAAAGTTCAACAAATTGCGGGGCACGGAAGGATGTGCCCCAGGTTCCGCGGATCGTGAAGCCTTCCCCCAGAGTCCAGTTGACACCGATTTTTGGATTCGTCGTGGAGCCGACCGTTGTGTAATGATCGAAACGGTAGCTCAGCTCCAGATTCAACTGTTGGACCAGCGGCAGCGCATTCGTGGCGCTGATTACGGGCACGTTCAACTGGGCAAACGCCGCATAGAAGGAGAACCTTCCGGAATCGTCGGCCATATTGATGATTCCGGTGTTGTCTGTGCCGTTGTTGCTGTGGTCTTGAAAAAAGTAGTCGTTCGTCGTGTAGGTTCCGCCGATTGCGGCTTTCAGGGGGCCCGCAGGCAGGTCGAACACCGTCCCTTGGAAGATTGTGCCCGCTTCGTCGAGCGAGGCTCTTTCGAACGTATGTCTGTAGCCGTTGATGTAAGCCAGCGTCACAGGCGAATTGCACGTGAATGCGCTCGAGTCACAGAACAAATTCAAGTAGGGAATGTTCGCGGGTTTGGTGAATGAAGCCTGGCCGGCTAAAACACCCGAACCTGGGACAGCCGCCACCGTGTCGCCGAGAGCGGCGCTCACCATGTTTTGGTTCACGTAATTATTGGTGTTGGCGAATTCCTGATCCTGGCTCTTCGAGTAATATAGTTTGCCTGTCCACCCAAAAGGCAAGTCTTCAAAATTCAAACCGGCTTCGAAACGTCCGCCAACCGTGCCCGATTCGGCGAACCCTTGGTCCTCCCTCGAGAGATTGTAGTTCACTTCCAGACCCGGCGGCGCGCCGATCGGGTAAAAGGGATTGCTGGTCGGTACCAGCACGTTGCCGAAGGCATTAGAGTCTGAGGCGCCGGTCGTTCCGGCAGAATGGATGTTGTTGCGGCGGTTGTTGTAAAAACCGTCGATGTATAGCCCGATGCCATTCGTGATGTTTTGATCGAAAGTTAAGGTGGCGGCATTACGCTGCACGTCGGGCACCGCCCAAGCGTCCTTATACGGATTATATTCGTTTGCCACACCTGGGCTGGCCAGGATCTGCGCCCAGGTGAGGCCGATTCCGTTTTGGCCTTTTGGGATTGAGTAGCAGTTGCTGCAGGTTGTTCCGACGGTCGCGCTAAATCCGGACGGGGTACCTTTCGGCTTGGCAGCATCGCCGATCGAAACGATGCCAGGGGCGGCTGAGATGAGCGGCGTTCTGTTGTCAAGCCCCCAGGGTGTGAAGTCATACGTATCGTATTTGGTTGCAGTCCCGCGCGCGTGGAATAAACCATACGTTTCATACGTCACAGTGATGTCGCCGCTCGACCATTTGGTGCCGTAGAGCTGCGATGCCTGGTAGTTGCCGGCGCCAATGCCCGGCGAGTCGCCATAACGGAGCTGGGTGATGGCTCCGTCAAACCCACGTTTGAGCGTGACGTTGATCACTCCGGCCACGGCATCCGACCCGTAGGTCGCCGATGCACCGTCCGCGAGCACATCAATATGATCGACTGCAAGCTCCGGAATGATCGAGGGGTCGATGAGGCAGCTGCCGTGGCCCTGAATGGGATAACGCACGCCATCCACCAGCAAGAGCGACCTGGGCGCCGTGCCGCCAATGCCGTGAATGGTAACCGCTTGATGCCCTTCAATCGCTCCGCCGTTCTCGGTCACGGTGAGAGATCCTTGAACGACGACGGACGGAATGTATTTCAGGAGGTCGGATGCGGTGATCGCACCGACGTCCTTGAAGTCCTGATCGCTTAATGTCGTCACCGGTGCGCCGACGGCAGGCGTGCCGCTAATTAGCGAGCCGGTGACAAGAACCTGTTCAGGAACCGCCGCTTGGGCCAATTGTCCCTGAGCGTTCTGTTGGGCTTGTGCCCCGAGCGTGCCGGCGATTACCAAGAGTGAGGCCGTGCCCAGCAGTGAAGCCAAACTTGTGCCGCGGGCAGCGCAGCTCCATGTCTTGTTAGTCATCAAGAGTCCCTCCGTTTCAGGCAGAAGGCCCCTCCCGCCGGTTTCCTCGGTTCTGCTTTCTCAGTTGAATAAGACGCCAGGCGACGAACGAAGCGAGGCCGTTCCTAGACCTCGATTTACGCCTTGAGATGCGAACTGCCCCTGCAGTTGCGCGCGCAGCGCTACAACAGCGTCAAGCGAAAACTATGTCGCAAAACGCCCCCTCCATAAAGTCCATGATAGCACTTAAGATAAGCGAACACAGAGATTTATTGCCCGATCGCCTTGTTTTCGAGGCGATGGGCGCCACGGGGCGCGTCGTCCTTCGGGCCGTAACCGGCAAGACTCATATGACGGTCGAGATCGAATGCCGTTCGGCGGAGCAGCTCGATCAATATCTAAAAATGGGAGTCGATGCCGGCACGTCGCAAACCCTCGACAATCTTGTCGCATATGCGCGGAGAATCACTCGGCCGGCTGCTGAGCTCGCTTGAACCAATGGGGCGGATACAGCCCCAGCGGGACGAGCAGTAATTTCAGATAGTTGGGCTCATCGACGTACCCGCTCGGATGGCCAAGCCGGACCGGCTGCGCCGGCCCTTCCGCCATCTGCGGCAGATAGAACGTCCCAAACAGGATATCCCAAAAAGAATATTCCACCCCGTAATTGACCGAATACCGATGTCCTTCCGGCACGGTCGCCGAATGGTGCCAACGGTGCACTTCGGGCGTCACAAAGAAATAGTTCAGTACTCCGCCTTTCACATCACCGCCCCAATGGGAAAACACGCCGCTCACTTGAACCGCGGGCACCGCAAGCACGATTGCCAACGGGCTAAAACCGATAACGCCGAGGATGAAAAAGACGAGAACGTTGCGCAGCCCGAAGTCGATCGGATGAGACACCAAAACGTTCCTGGCCTGCAGATCCGAAACTTGGTGATGGTAGGAATGGAGCTTCCAAAGGAATCGGTTCTTGTGTTGAAAGCGGTGCATCCAATAACGGAAAAAACTGACAAATAGCATGATGATGGGAAGTTGCAGCCAGAGGGGGCCCAGTTGCTCGGGCGACGCGAAGACAAGTTTTCGGCCGAACAGATGTTCCGGAAGAAACACTAAGACCGGCAGCACGACGAACCCAACTACCGCCCCGGTGACGAATAGATTCACCGCAGTGGATGACATGTCTCTGAGCAGAAGGCTGTCTTGCGAAACCGCGCGGCGATATCGGTACACCCGCTCCAGAACGATCATAATGGCTATGAACGCTAAGGTGACCCATTTCTCAATTCCGAGAGCGTGCGTCCCAACATAGGTGGCGTAGGAGAGCACAAAGAGCGCGGGCAAAATCCACCAATTGCTTAATTTGGCGATGGTCTTGGCGAGCATGAAGAAAGGCCCTTCCCCAGTGTTATTCCTAGTTTAATCCGCGCAATGGCGATGTGCAATTCGCCGAGAAGCTTGCAGTTGAGGCATGACCGCCCGAGCAGTACTTTTGAGCCACTTCGGCGAGTTCGAAAAGGAGGTGGCAATGTGGAGCATCCGAAAGGTGATGATAACCGGTGCGGCAGTCATTGCGGCAGGAGCGGCATGGCAGGTAAAGAGCGGCGCGCAGGAGAACGCGGCTTCGGGAGTGGGCGTCGTCACCGTGTTCGACCGCGCGAAGCTGGACGCATCGTTTGCCAAGGCGCTGGCAAACGGAGGCGCCGCGCCACTCTGGAGCCGCACATCCAGCTATGGGACGTCCGATGTGAGCGTGCACAGCCGGGAGTCAGCGAAGTCCGCATGCCCGCCACAGGGATGCAGCCACAAGGGCTATACGGCGGTGGTGATTGTGGTGAGCGGTGCGGCGACGCTGGAGGTGGGAGGAACAGGCAAGGCTGCGGCGGCGGACAAATTCGGAGGCCTCCTGGTGCAAGGCGGCGAGTCGCGTCGCATCAGCCAAGGCGATATGTTCATCATGCCGCCGGATACGATTCACTGGTATAAGGACGTGGCGACACCCTTCCATTATATTGAGGTGCCGGTGCCGTAACTCTGTCCTGCAGCAGGAGGACGCCGATTATGGATCCGATCAGACGCGATATCCTCACAATGGGCGCCGCCGCAACGGCGGTGGCCGCCGCGCCGCGCGTGTTTGCTCAGCAGACCGGTCCGGGAGGATCTGCCGCATCATTCTATGAGAAAGGCAACGTCCGCATCCACTACCAGGAGGCCGGTTCCGGCTTTCCGCTGCTCTGCGTCCCGGGCGGGGGCTTGAACTCGCGGATGGGCGGTTGGCCGACCGCGGTCATCAATGCGATGGAGGTCTTCAAGAATGACTTCCGCTGCATCACGATGGACCAGCGCAACGCCAACGACGGTGAATCCACGGGCCCGATCCCGGTCGACAATCCGTGGGACGCTTTCGCCGACGATCAATTGGGGCTGATGGACCACCTCGGCATCCGCCAGTTCTTCTTCTTCGGCAATTGCATTGGTGGCTCGTTTGCATTGAAGCTGATGGAGCGGGCCCCGGACCGCGTCGTCGCGGGCGTGCTGAGCCAGCCGATCGGCCACCGGCCGGAGAACCCGGACGTGATGTACAATTCCGGCCGGGATGTCTGGGCACCCGAATTCCGCAAGCGGCAGCCCGGTGTATCGATGGAAACCATCGAAAAGTACTTGCACAATCTTTACCGCGTCCGGCCCGACTTCGTGTACAGCGTGTCGCGCGACTTCGTGCGCTCCTGTCAGACCCCGATGCTGGTGCTTCCGGACGACACCGACGCGCACGCCTATCAGACGTCCGTCGACGTCGCGTCGCTCGCACCCAATGCCGAAGTAACGGTCTACCCCTGGAATAAACCCCCGGAACTGAAGGCCCGGACGATCAACCGGGTGCGCACTTTTCTCAAAGCCCATCAACCCATGACAGCGGCCCGTTAGAGAAAAGAAATGCCGTCGCGAGCGCTGAGCCCATACTGCAAGCAGCCCTCGTTGTATCGGTCATCATCGTGCCGGCACTTGGACGCGCTATAGCGGTTCGCGAGTTACAGGTTTCATCCAAACGCGGAAGGAGGACATCATGCTCAGGACACGCGTGACAATCACGGCGCTTCTTGGCGCAGGTATCGGCATCACAATGGCGCTGGGCACAATGGCATCGGCCCAGACGGCGCAACCGTCACCGGGCGCCCAGACGCCTCCGCCTGCAAACACTCAGCCGCCGGCGACGAACATTCCGACGGGTACTCCGGAGGGTGTGGCACGGATGCAGAACCGTAATTCGACGGGGTTTCCGGCACCGCAAACGGTCGAGGGCAAGCCGATCGAAACCCGTCCGCCGGAATTGGCCGACGACCATCCTGTTTTCGCCGGCGAGACGCGGGCACCCTATCATGCGACTGCGCCCTACAATGTTGCGACTATCACCGATCAGCTCAAAGCGCCTTGGAGTTTGGCGTTTCTTCCGGACGGCAAAATGCTCGTCACGGAAAAAGGCGGGAATTTGCGCATCGTGGATGCGCAAGGCGCGATCTCGCCGCCGCTCGCCGGTGTTCCCGCCGTTGTCGCACAAGGTCAGGTTGGCCTTCTGGATGTGGCACTCGATCCGAACTTCGCCTCCAATAAGCGAATCTTCTTCTCATATAGCGAGGCCGTCCAGGATCCCAACAGCAGCCTTCCTAAAAGCAACATTGCCATAGCGCACGCGCGTCTGGATGAAGCCGCCGGCGCGCTAACGGATATAACCGTGATCTTCCGCGCGAAGCCGTCGCTGCCGCGCACGGTCGCGGCGAACCAGGGCGGCCGTATCGCGATCGGTCGTGACGGCACTCTGTTTGCGACGATCGGCGACCGCTCCAGTTCGCCGCCGTGGGACATGGCTCAGCGGCTGGACACCGACCTGGGAAAGATCATTCACATCACCCCTGACGGCGCGCCGGCGAAAGACAACCCCTTCCTCAACAAGGCTGGCGCCTTGCCGGAGATTTGGTCGATCGGGCACCGCAGTGAGGAGGGCCTGGCGATCGATCCGGCGACGGGCCAATTGTGGGAGACCGAAAATGGTCCCCGGGGCGGGGACAAACTGATCAAAGTCCAGGCAGGGAAGGATTACGGCTGGCCAATCTATGTCCACGGCATCGACTATCCCGGCGAGACGATCGGAGAGGGCATCGTCGAGAGTAAAGGCACCGAACAACCGGTCTATTATTGGGATCCCGTTATCGCTCCTTCGGGCCTGGCCTTCTACAGGGGCAACCTGTTTCCGCAATGGAAGAACAGTGTCTTTGTCGGTGCGTTGCGCGGCCAGATGCTCGACCGCCTTACTCTCGCCGGGGACAAAGTCACGGCGGAAGAGCCCTTGCTCGTCGACCTGCATAGCCGGATTCGGGATGTCCGGATTGGGCCAGAAGGCGCGGTCTATGTGCTGACGGACGACACCAAACTTCTGAAGCTGACGCCAAGATAATTCTGGCAGGTGTTCGAGCACTGCGTTCGTTGCGATACCTATATGATTCGACTAATTCTATGCGGAACAAGAAAGCACACCGGCGGAGCGAATTTCCGAGCCACACCAGCGAAGGAGAGCGACCGTGTTTGAGTCTATTTTGAAAACATCGTTTGTCGCGAGCGCCGCCGTTGCGGCGGTTTTTGCGCCTGGTGCGCTTGCGCAGCCGAGCAAGTCCTATCCCGACTTCTCCTCGAGCAATTTCGGATGGGTGACGATGCGCGGCGTAACCGCCATGCCGGGGAGCCCGCCTCCGGTCGGCCAGGATCCCGGGCGGCCTCTTGTCGCCAATAATACCGGCAAACAGCCGACCTTTCCTTATGCCGACCTCAGCAATCCCAATTTGACGCCATTCGCCAGGGACGGCCTTAAGAAAGCCAACGCTCTCGCCGATTCAGGCTTCGCGATGTATTCGCGCGCATCGCGCTGCTGGGCGACCGGAGTTCCGGTAGCGCTCAACAGTGTTGTGCAGCCGATTTTCTTCATACAGACGCCGAAGGAAGTGACCACGATCAGCCAGGGCGATGCGGCGGTGCGTCACATCTACTTGGACGTGCCTCATTCGCCGAATCCAAAACCATCCTGGTACGGAGAATCGGTCGGACATTATGAGGGCGAGTGGCTGGTGGTCGATACCATCGCTCAGAACACGAGGACCTTTGTCGACAATTTCCGCACGCCTCACAGCGACAAGCTTCATGTCGTGGAGCGCTATCACCTGATCGATGGTGGCAAAACTCTGGAGGCGGAAGTCACCATCGAAGATCCGGCATCCTTTATCCAGCCGGTGCACATCCAGATGCATTGGCGCAAATCGCAGGGACCGATAATTGAATCGAGCTGCGCCGATGGGGAAAGCTTCAATCCCTTCGGCCAAAGGGAAGAACCAATACCGGTCGCGAGCAGGCCGGACTTCTGAACCGGCCTTCTCCGCGCGCCAAGGAAGCCCCAGTCTCGGAAGTAGCTCCGATAGGACTTCGCCTGCGCAGATTGTATAGTGGTCCACGCCCGGGGAAATCCCGGCGCAGATTTCCGAACGGGAGGAACAGGCAATGGAAACGCTCATCGCAAAATTGGTCCAGGATTTCGAACAGGGAAAAATGAGCCGGCGGCAGCTCATTCAGAGTTTAAGCGTCGCGGCAGCGGCGGCGGCCGGGATGGCGCCCGCAGCGGCCGCGGGCAAGCCGCTCGAGGCGCTCTACGTCAACCACATCTCGTATCAGGTGAACGATTACGCGAAGGTCCGCGACTTCTACGTGGATCTCCTGGGGATGAAGGTCACCGAAGACGACGGAAAGCAGTGCCGCCTGGTGTTCGGCAATAACATCCTTGTTCCGCGGAACCGGGCTAACGGCGGTCCGGCCAAAGTGGACCACATCGCCTATACCATCACAAACTGGGACGCGGAGAAGGACGGGTTAGAGGCGGAGTTGAAGCGGCGCAATTTGAAGTACACGGGGAGCGCCAAGACCAGCTTCCAGGTCAAAGACCCAGAGGGGATGGGAGTACAGTTCGGCGGATTGCACCAATAATCAGCCGGCAGTGAGGGTGCCAGCGACGCCGGATCACTGCTTCGCTTCGTTCTAGAGCATGAACCGATCATGTGGGATCGGAGCATGCTCTAGACTCCTTATTTTTATCGCGCAATCTGCGGCGAGCGTGCTTGCAGTCGAACGTGGATTTGATTCAGGTGCAAAGCGTTGCGGCGATGTGCGATATTACGGGATGTCCCGCCCAGATCTCTTCGACTACATCGGCGTGGCACTACTCGCCATGCTTATAGCGTTGTGGGTGGCCCACTTTGTGCTGCCTGCGCCGCCGCCCCTCCCACCGGATAACGCTCCACAGATTCCTTCGATGCTTCCGCCGGCACGGTAGTGTGGCGTGAAGATCAAGGTCGAGCCGTGCGATTCCCGTGCGAAGACGGCGGCTCCCGGCCGGACTTGATTCGTATTCAACAGATTCAGAAGTCCGGCGTCAGCGCGGTCGGAATGGGATCGAGCCCCTCGCTGAAAAAGTCACCGTTATTCTCCGCGCACACCACTTCTTCCAACGGCCCTTTCGACACGCGCGGGTCCACCGGGTCGCCGCTCGCATGGATGCGGTGATAGTGCTGGACCGCGTTCCACGCCGTTGTGAAAGCACCTGGATCTTCGACGTGGATATCGGCTTCCAATGTCTTGCCGCCATCAATCATGTGGAAGCGCTCTACGACATGGAGCTTTTCAGTATGGGGCGTGCGGAAATTGTCGACGAAGGTTCGGGTGTTCAATCCGACGGTGTCGACCACAAGAGTATCGCCGTTTTCATAGTAGCCGACGCTTTCGCCGAACCAGGACGGCGTGACATGGGCCGAATGCGGCACGTTCATATAAATGTGCCGCACCTGATGATCTTCAGCCCAGATCATCAGGACTTCCTTCGGCGTTTGCTGGAAATAGACCGGATGCACCGGATAGGTGTCGAACCCGGGCACGCCGTTCGGCCAGCAACGTTCCTTCGGCGTGTAAGCCGGTTTGCCGGAGAGAGCGCGCTCGTTCGCCTTGCGCAATTCTTCGCGGGTCCAGGGTTGCAGGATGGGATTGGAAAGATCGGCAACGCGGAACGCGGGCTGGCCCGGTTTCGGCTTATGCGCCGGATCACCAACGATGGGGCCGGGTCCGCTTGGCGGCGCAGCGAAATCCTGGGCGAATGCGACCCAGGCAATGTTGCTGTCAGGCGCGAAATTCGGGATCGTGTCCGCGCCGGAGGCCGGCACCAGAACCGCAAACGCACCCGCGCACGCTACCATCGAAAACGCCGCAATGCGCCCGAATGCGCCGTGTTCCGTTGTTTTCTTCGTCATCGCAGCCCACGAAATTTGCTTCTCAAGATAATATTAGCACAACGGGCAAAGGGCCGTTCCTGACTTGTTAAGCTCGCCTATCCATGTTGGCACCTGTCTGACTTGCCCCAAGAACAGCCATGCTGGGATCGAGGGGACGCGGCGGGATTCCGGCACCATTCGTTAGCATTCTTATTGATGCGTGTTCCCGACCGGAGGTACGGTCACGTCCGCAATTTCTCGGGCGTCGCCGCCTACGCCAAGAAGGGGGCTGAAATGACTTCTCACCCTAAATCGTCGCATGACCTCCAAGAGGGGATGAGCCGCCGTGATCTGGTGCAGGCGGTGGCCGCGGGCGCGGCAGCAGCGAGCATCGCTACGCCCTCATTGGCGCAACCCACGACCATCGTGGCTGAAGCGGCACCCGCTGATTATTCCCGTGATCCCACCCGTTGGGGCAGCGCCGAAGTTGCAGCCCTATTCCCGGGCTTCAGGCATCTCGATATGCGCACCAAAGGCGCCGTCATTCGCGTGCGCCATGGCGGTTCGGGGCCGCCATTGCTGTTGCTCCATGGCTATCCCAACAGTCACGTGCTTTGGCACGCGGTCGCAGCAAAGCTGGCGCAGCGTTATCACGTGGTGTGTCCCGATCTACGCGGCTATGGCGATTCCTCGCTGCCCGAGCCCGGCGAGAAGCTCATCAATTACAGCCATCGCGTGATGGCCGAAGACATGATCGAGGTGATGGAGCAGCTCGGCCATCAGCGGTTTTTCCTGATCGGTCACGACCGAGGCGCGCGCGTTTCCCATCGTATGTGCCTCGACCGTCCTGAACGGGTGATGAAGCTCTGCCTCCTGGACATGCTGCCGACCTATTATGTCTGGACCACAACAACCAGGGAGTGGGCGCTCGGCACTTGGCATTGGGCGTTCCTCGCGCAGCCCGAGCCGTTCCCCCAGACCATGATCAACGCCGTAACGCCCGAGTGGTTTCTCACCAACCGCGGCGGCATTCCACGGCAGCGACCCAAAATCGTGATGGACGAATTCATACGCTGCTTCACGCCGAAGACCGTCAGCGGCGCCTGCCGCGACTATCGCGCGGGCGCGACCATCAACTTCGAAATGGACGCGGCCGACAAAGACAAGCAGATCACGACGCCGCTTCTCGTCCTCTGGGGTACAAGAGGCGCGACGCCGACAGACGAATATCCGACGGTGTGGCGCAAATTCGCACGCAACCTCGTGGCCATCGAGCCGCTCGCCACCGGACACTACATACAAGAAGAAATGCCCGAGCAGTGTCTTGATCGCTTCGTTAAATTCTTTGTGGCCTGACACCAGCCGGGACCAGCCCGAGGCGAAACCATTCGCGCTCAAAAATCCGGCTGTTACGGCGCGGAGAGGGTCATTTCAGTCTGGCCGGGATGATCATGCTTTTGATCAAGTCGCTGATCGACACCGCGCGATCCACGCTCCAGACCGCATCCGAGATGCGTTGGATTTGTTCGGGTTTCAGGATCGGTTTGGCATTGCGCTGAAATTTCGCCTCGGCGTCTTGGCGCTGCATCGGGCGCCCGGAGAATCCCGGCAGGTCATCGATGCGCTCAGTGATCGCACGTCCATCATCGAGTGTCGCCGTCACGCTGTTCGGCTGCCGCGGAGCCAATGCCGTCAGCGCCGGATCTTCGCGCACCGTAATCAACTTCAGCAGCGCCGCAGCCTTCGGATCGCGCAGAGCCTGGGGCGAGTAGCTCGCCGGTGTGATCGAGCGGTCCAGCATCGCCCGCGCCACGATATAAGGCAGGCTGTGATCGGCCGTCTCCGATGTCTTTGGCGCCCAGCGCTCGGGCGTGCTTCCGGTCATCAGCCAGCCCATATGCGTCGATTTCACTTCGATGCCGCGGATGCGCGATAGATCGCCCACCGCGGCGGCAACTTTGGCTGCTGCCGGAATCGCGGTTTGCGTCTGCGCCTGTGCGGGATAAGACTTGATAAAGCAATCATGGATTCGGAAGCGTCTGCCGCGACCGCCGAAAGTTTTCGTATCGATCTGCAATGGCCCGGACACCTGTTTGAAGAATCCCGCCTCGCCTTCGAAAATCGGCGACGGCCCGCTGATCCCTGCCCGGGCGAGCTGCACGGCGAAAATGGCATTGCGCGCAGCCTCCGGACCGGCGAGTCCTTTCCAGTTCGAGAGCGTACCGAGCCGCGTTTGATCCATCGCCAGATGTCCGCTAAGCGCCAGGTTGACGGCTTCCGCCAGCTGCTGCGGCGATAGCTTCATCAACCTGCCGGCGGCGAGAGCGCCGGAAATCAGCGCGTAATTGGGATGATCCCAGCCGTGGTTGTCGAGCGCCCCCGCATCGAGAAAGCGGCACTCGACTTCATAGGCGAGCAACATCGCGAGAAGGAATTCGGCGCCGGACGAGCTCGCTGCTTCTGCGGCAGCAAGGCAGGCCGCGATATTGTCGCTGGGATGGGCATTTTGGCGCCCGACATAGAAGTCGTTGATGTCGTCGGCGCGAATGCCGGCACCATTCGCGAACGCCGCCCATTCCAGACTGGCGCGGCGGCCGGTGCCGATGATGGTAGCGGCATTGCCGCCGCTCGCCAAAGCGAGCTCGCGCACCGCGTTGACCGTCCGTTCCTCAAACGCTGCGAGGCCGCAGCCGAGCGAGTCCAACAGATGCACTTTTGCGCGCTCGAGCGTGACGGCATCGAGGTCGGCAGGGCTGGTGGAAAAAACATAATTGGCAAGGCGCTGCGCGAGCGGCTCTTTGCCGGTGGCGGATTTGTCCGTGGCCGGAGCAGGTTGGGCCAATGCCGGAGCCGCAGCGAGACCTGCAAACAGGCTGAACAGAACGCGTCGATCGAGGTCCATGGCCACACCCCCAAATAGTTGGTTCAGTTCTGCCGGCTCAGAAATCCGGTTTGCCGGCTCGCGGGATTGGATAAAGCCCCTGATTAAAATGATCGCTATTGTTCTCGGCACAGACCATTTCATGCAACGGTACTTCGCCGGGGCGCTGGTCGCGCCGGTAACGTTGAATCGCGCTCCAGGGCACTGTGAAGGCGCCGGGGTCCTCGACCCGGACATTCACCTCCATTGATTTGCCATCCTGGGCGACGCGGAAGCGCTCCACGACGTGAAGCTGCGTGGTGTGCGGTGTCCGGTAATTGTCGATATAGGTCCTGTCATTGAGTCCAATTGTATCGACAACAAGGGTGTCGCCGTTTTCGTAGTGACCGACGGATTCACCGTACCATGACGGCTTGGGATCGCTGCTGTGAGGCTGATTGAGAAAGACGCGGCGCAGTTGGAAGTCCTGTCCCCACGTCATCAGAACTTCCTTCGGTGTTTGAATGAAAAATATCGGATGGACGGGATAGAGCAGGAAGCCCGGAACACCATGCGGCCAGCAACGCGAGCGCGCGGTGAAACCGATTTTGCCGGCAAGAACTTCATCATTGGATTTCTTCATCCGCTCCGCCACCCAGGGCAACAAGATCGGATTGGAGATATCCGCGATCTTCACGGTTTCCTGCGGCGCCAACGCGTTCGAGACATAGGGGTGGGAGGGATCGGCTTTCACCGGCCCGGGGCCTGAGGCAGGCGCGATGAATTCATCGCCCGGCGGTTTCAACCAGCCGGTGATGCTGTCCGGCGCGAAATTGGGGATCTTGTCGCCTTCCACCGCCGGCACGGGCCAAGAGAGGCTGCCCGTGAGGAGCGTGGCAAGCACGAGAGCAAACACGACGACGACGGAACGCGCATGGCGCCGCGGGTCGTTTCCCTCCGATATGGGCATTGCGCGTGTCACCTTTGCGGGCCCTGCACAACACTATAATCTTCCCGAGCTTGCGCCAACACAGCCCGGGGAGGTTTCATGAACAAGCCAATCGCCGCATTCGTGCTCGTCGCAGCCGGCATGGCCGCGGCAACGGTATGGTCACAGGCGGCAGCGCCGCAGATGCAGAACCACCGCTATTTCACCATGCCGTTGGAGAAAGACCCCACGCGTGAAGTCGGATTGCAATCCGTCACCATGCCGCCTGGCGCGGGCAACGAATTCCACCGCCATCCCGGCGATCAATGGACCGCCGTCCAAGAAGGCGAAGTGACCTTCACCATCAAAGGAAAGCCGCCACAGGTTCTGAAGGCCGGCGACTACAATTATGTTCCTCGCGGCACTGTGCACCGGCAACAGAATCTTTCCGGCAAACCGGCGCGCTACATCGAAATGAGGATTTTCGACAAGGGCAAGCCCGCATCCGAGCCGGTGCCCGACTAGAGACACCCAGCCGCTCCGGCCTCTAGCGCTGACGTTTTGACCTGTGGTCAGTTGCGCTAAAAATCCGCGTTCTTCGCCGTCGGCAGCTGGACATCCTCTTCCGTGCCGTATTTGTGTGGATTTTCGCCGCAGACATCTTCAGGCCAAGCGTCAAACCCTTTCAGGGCCGGGGGGACCTGCCGGCCGTAGGTCACCGTCGCGGACCAGGGCGTGGTGAAAACGTTCGGATCATCGACTGTGAACAGAAGCTGAAGCCACTTGCCGCGGTAATTGAGATCGACGACCGGCGGATCATTGAACTCCCCAATCGTGTTATCTTTGAATGCGCGCCGCACACCCTCTTTGGCCTGATCGTAATCGATGAGCCGGTAGCGCTCGACAACATGCAAGGCGGGGCTTTGCGGCGTGCCGAACCAGTCGATCATCGCAAACGGCCCCGGCTTGATCGCGATTGTGTCGATCACCAGAGTGTCGCCCTCGTAATGACCAACTGAATCGCCGTAATATGACGGCGTAATCTTCGCCGGGTGCGAAGCATTCATGCGCACTGTGCGCACCTGATGATCCATCCGGTAAATCATCGTCAGATGATCGCCGCGGTCGAAAATTTGCAGGCCGTTGCTCGACAGCACGAAAGGCAGGCCGTTCGGCCAACACTGGTTGCGCGGATTGTGAAAGCCGAAATGCGCTTTCGACTGCTCGCCGAATTTCCGCACGGTTTCGGCCGCTTGGGGCTTGAGGATGGGATTCTTGTAGTCGCCGACGAGCTGCCGCACCTCGCTGACGCCGTCTGGCCCCCGCGAGAGATTGACCAGGGCAGTTGGACCGGATGGAAGCGCCTCAAACCCGGGCAGCCATGGATGCGCCCAGATGCCCGAGAAGTCCGGAACGCCGGCCGGCGCTGACTGTCCCGGCACAGGCGCCGCCGTAACTGCCGCCAATGCTGCCGCCATCAACAGAATCCGCCCGAGCTTCATCATCGCCCTCCAGCTTTGCATCAGCCGATTCTACACCCGTTCTGCGCAAGGCCAAAAGCCCGCGCTGTTCTTAGAAGTCGGGTTTGCCGGCCTGCGGCATTGGCACAACGTCGTAATGGAAAAAATCCACATTGTTCTCGGCGCAAACACTTTCCTCTAATGGGCTCCGCTCCAGGTTAAAGCGCTGACTGCCCGACCACGGCCGGGTGAAGGCGCCGGGATCGTCAACAGTAATGAAATCTTCCATGGACTTGCCGTCTTGGCTCATTTTGTACCGTTCCACGACATGCAACTGCTCCGTATGCGGAGTGCGGTAGTTGTCCACATAGGTTTTGGTGGAGAGACCGATGGTGTCGACGACCAGCGTGTCTCCGCCTTCATAATGACCGACCGATTCTCCGTACCAGGATGGCTTCACGTGCGGAGAATGGGGCACGTTCAGGTAAACGCGGCGTATTTCCGGCCCGCCTCGATTGATGATGGTGACTTCGCGCGGCGTCTGAAGGAAGTAAAATGGCTCGACCAGCGCATAGATCACGAATTCCGGGACGCCGCCGGGCAAGCAGCGCTCGCGGGGACGAAAGGCCACGCCTCCGGCCAGCACCGCTTCATTCGCCTTCCGCATCTGCTCCGCCGCCCAAGGCTGCAAAATAGGATTGCTGAGATCGGCGACGCGATACGTCGATTGCGTATTCGTCCGTCGCGCAACTGCGGGACTGACGTACGGATATCGCGGATCGTTGGTGACCGGGTGCGCTCCGCTCGTTGGAGGAAAGAATTCGTCCCCGACTTCATGCCAGGCCATCTCGCTATTGATGCCAAAATCAGGCACTCGCGAGGCGGTGGTCGCGGCGGCGGCGACTCCGTTGCTGTCGGCGGTTCCCGCGAACAACAGTCCCCCGATCAACGCGCCGCACACCGTCATTGGGCCGCTAACCGGCCAATTTCTTCGCGCCATGGCAATCCTCCAGCAGAAGTAAAAACTTAAAACAAAGGGAATGCCGCCGCAATCGACGCTCACCGCATGCAACGCATTTGCCCGCTACACGCGCGCGCTGCGCGGGAGCGTTAATGAGCGGTGAGGCATTAGTCTGCCGAACGCGCGGCCTGCCGCCGCCGGTTGAGGGCGAAACGGCGTGGACGCGAATTCACCCTGAAAATGCCCTTGTAACGACACAGTAATGCCCGCAGGACGATAAAGGTTTTGTCAACGAATTTTGGCGTTCCATTGCTCGATTTGGATGTCATGCCGGATACGGCCGTCGCTTCGAATCCCCTGCTCGATGGCCGCCAGTCTGGCGAGATTTTGCGGGTGCTTGGACTATGACAGCTCTTCAGGAACTTCGTCCGGTTCACGGTAAGCCGCTTGAGAAGAACCGCTGGCCCGGAATCATCTTTGTCGCGGTGCTGCATATCGCGGGAATCTACGCGCTGATCGTCGGATTGGGTAATTCGACCATCGCATTGTTGCGCGAGAACATCCAAGCGGTAGTGACCACCGAAATCTTGAAAAATGATCTTCCGCCGCCGCCGCTCCCGCCGGATTTCAAACCGCCGCCGGTCGAGGCGGTCCAACCGGAAGTCCAGATCAACCTCAGCGAGGCACCGCCGCCGGTCACGACGCTGACGCGGACGGCAGCACCGGCAGCACCGGAGACGGTAACGGTCGTGCCGCCGACCCCGCCTGCCGCGATTACGAGCCATGCCGTGACGGCGGACGATTATCCGCCGGTGTCCATCCGCCTGCAGGAACAAGGCATGGTCAAGATCAAATATCTGGTCAAAGAAGACGGCACGGTCGGCGAGTGCACCGTCACCGGGACCAGCGGAAAAAGCCGTCTCGACGACGCCGCCTGTACGATGGTGAAGAAGCGTTGGCGCTTCAAACCCGCGACGCAAGGGGGCAAGCCGGTTGCTGAATATTTGCTTACCAATGTGACATTCAGACTCCAGTAACCATTCCGATTCAGCCGGAGAGCGGATATTTTCGAGCCGCGAGGACGGCACTCCCCGCTAAGACTAAAAGCCTAGGCCGTTTGGCCTAGGGCGCCTCGCCCGCAGGTTTAAGCCATCAGGCTGAATAGTCTCGATCGAATCGGGGGAATATGAATGCACCTCGTGAACGGTGCGCATCGGTGCGTGCCAACTTTTAGAGGTGCAACCACCATGAATAACGGCTCGAGGAAACTGCGTACTCTGGTTACCGGCGGTATCGCAGTCGCCGCACTGGCCACGTTGTCTGTGTCGGCCATGGCCTCAACGGCAACCACCACCTTCACGGTCAGCGCGACGATTGCGGCGAGCTGCCAGATCTCGGCAAGCAATCTGGGCTTCGGCGCCTATTCCGGAAGCCAGAGCAACGTCTCGACAACGGTGTCGGTGACCTGCACGAATACCACGCCGTACAATGTGGGGCTGAATGCCGGCACATCCACCGGCGCGACGGTCACGACCCGCGCAATGACCGGCCCCGGCGGCGCGACGCTGAGCTACGCTCTTTATCAGGACTCCGGCCACAGCACCAACTGGGGCAACACCGTCGGAACCGACACGAAAGCCGGTACCGGAAACGGAAGCGCCCAATCACTCACGGCATACGGGCAGATCGCTGCGGGCCAATATCCGTCGCCCGGCAGCTATTCCGATACCATCACCGCGACGGTCACGTATTGATCCTGCGCGCGTGCCAACTTTTAAGGGGTTAGAACCGTGATGAACAATGGCTCGGGGAAACTGCGTTCTCTGGTTACCGGCGGTATCGCAGCCGCCGCATTGGCCACGTTGTCTGCGTCGGCCATGGCCTCAACGGCAACCACCACCTTCACCGTCAACGCGACGATTGCGGCGAGTTGCCAGATCTCGGCAAGCAATCTGGGCTTCGGCGCCTATTCCGGAAGCCAGAGCAACGTCTCGACAACGGTGTCGGTGACCTGCACGAATACCACGCCGTACAATGTGGGGCTGAATGCCGGCACAGCGAGCGGCGCGACGGTCGCCACCCGCGCAATGACCGGCCCCGGCGGCGCGACGCTGAGCTACGCTCTTTATTCTGACTCCGGCTACAGCACCAACTGGGGCAACACCGTCGGAACCGACACGAAAGCCGGTACCGGAAACGGAAGCGCCCAGTCACTCACGGCATACGGGCAGATCGCTGCGGGCCAATATCCGTCGCCCGGCAGCTATTCCGATACCATCACGGCGACGGTCACGTATTGATCCTGCGCGCGGGAATCGGTTATCCAGGTGCGGGAGTGAATGCGCGATGTCGCCTCGTAGCGCGATTGGGATTGTTTCAGCGGTTGCATTGTGTCTGCTGACACGATCTGCATGGGCGCAGGCGCTCACGGTGATGCCCGTTGTCATTCAGCTTCAGCCAGGTCAATTGGCTGCGACTCTGACGGTTGCCAGCGACGCGCGCGAGACGTCCTTTCAGGTGCGCGCCTTCGCCTGGAGCCAGGACGGCAACGCCGATCGGCTCGACCCAACGAACGATGTCGTGCTGAGCCCGCCGCTGGGCGTGATACCGGCGAACGGGACGCAAATCATACGTCTTGTCCTTCGCCGGCCTCCACAGAATCGGGAAGCGGTGTACCGGATTCTGCTGGATCAGATTCCACCGCCATCCGAGCCGGGTACGGTACGGATGGCCCTGCGTCTATCCCTTCCGGTTTTTTTCGAACCGGCGACTCGCGTCGCGCCGCATATCGAATGGCATGTTGAACGCGACGGGGCGGGCGTATGGCTGGTTGCGGTCAACGACGGCACTCGGCATGAGCGACTTCGCGACATGGCGCTGACCGCCGGTACGGTGACTTTCAAACTGGAGGGTGACAGCTCACCCTATCTCCTTGCCGGGGTGACAAGGAGGTTTCGCCTGTCGAACGGTGACGCGCTGCCGGAAACGGGCGCCGATCTGCGCCTCACCGCGCAATCCGACGCCGGTAAAATAGACGTCCTGGTCCATACCGCGCGACGACAATGACTCGGCGTGGGGGGGCGGCCGCCATTGTCGGGCTCGCTGCCGTTCTCTCGACGGGAGCTGCTGCTGCCGACGCTACGCCGCCAGAGTCGCCAAACACACCGGCTATGGCTGCGCCGGCCAATACCGCGGATATGATGCAGCCATTGCTGCTTGAAGTTTTCGTCAATGGGCATGACACGGGCAAAATTGGAGAATTCGTGCAGCGCAATGGCGCACTCCTGGGCAAACCTGCCGAGCTCGAAGACCTGGGGCTTCGCGCAGCCAAACAGGCGGGCAACCCCGATGAACCGGTTCCCCTGATGACAATCCCCGGATTGAAATACCGCATCGATGCGAGTGCGCAGACGCTGTTGATTACAGCGCCCAATGAAGCGCTGCTACCCGCGCTGCTGGCTGCGGGCGCGGGTTCGGCCGCTCAGGTTCCGGTGGAAAGCGGACTCGGCGCCACGCTCAATTACGATCTCGTGGCCACACGCTCCGGCAGCCAAAATGCCCTGAATGGACTTTTCGATCTGCGCGGTTTTTCGCCGTGGGGCGTTGCATCGTCCGGACTGCTGCTAACGCCTGATCCGTCGGCTGCGAATTCGAACAAATACCAGGCCGTACGGCTCGACTCCAACTGGACACTGTCGCGCCCCGACACGCTGATGCGCTATGGGGCCGGCGATTTCATCTCCGGCGGGCTTGGCTGGTCTCGTCCCGTTCGCCTCGGCGGACTGCAGGTCGCAGAAGATTTTTCGCTTCGCCCGGATCTGATCACCTTTCCTCTCCCGGCGCTCAGCGGCACGGCAGCAGTCCCATCCACCGTCGACGTTCTGGTGAACGGCACACGCGTGTTGAGCACGCAGGCGCAGCCCGGACCCTTCGTCATCCCGCAGCTTCCCGTCGTCTCGGGTGCAAGCAGTGTGTCCCTGTCGGTCACCGACGCGCTGGGGCGGCAAGTCATCACCACCCTGCCGTTCTACACCGGCGGCGGATTGCTTGCGTCCGGATTGCAATCCTTCTCTTTGGAGACAGGTCTGGTGCGGCTGGGCTACGGCACCCTCAGTAACGATTATGGTTCCGCCGCCGCATCGGGCACCTGGCGGCGCGGTCTTTCCGATGACATCACCGCGGAAGCGCATGCCGAGGTGACGAAGGATCTGGTCATGGGCGGGGGCGGAGGCGTGCTGAACCTCGACAATCTCGCGCTGCTCAATTTTGGCATTGCCGGCAGTTCCGGGTCCGGCCATAGCGGTATTTTGCTTCAGGGCGGAATCGCACGCATGGCGCAGCCGTTCAGCATCAATCTGAATGCGACATGGGCGCAAGCAGGTTTTCGCGATATCGCATCGGAGAACTTCGATGCCGTTCCGACACTGCAACTGAATGCCGGCGCGGCATGGACCTTCGGCACCTTCGGATCGGTTTCGCTCTCGTACAACCACATTGACCGGCCAGCCGCACCAATGGCCGCCGGAAGTCTGCTTCCGCAAGCCGCTGAGCGCGCTAGACTTCTCTCCGGCAGTTACTCGGTCCAGTTCGGCTCCGTTTCATTCTATGCCAACGCCTTTCGCGATCTCCTTTCCGGAAGCACCGGATTCATATTGGGGCTCACCGTTCCGCTGGGTGCGCGCAGTTCGGTAACCGCCAGTGGCGTTTCCGATTCAGGCCATCTCTACGGTGAGCTCGAGTCGAGCCAGTCGGCGTCGGACATCGGCGAATTCGGCTATCACGTCTATGCGGCCGAGGGCTCCCAGTCGCACGAATTTGGCGAGGCCCGGTACGTTTCGCCCTGGGCGCAAGTCGTCGCCGGTGTCGATGTCAACCGGGGCCAGACCGCCCTCCGGGTCGAAGCTCAGGGCGCGCTTTCGGCCATCGACGGCACCGTGTTTCCATCTCCGCCCGTCAATGATGCGTTTGCCGTCGTGGATACCAACGGGCTCGCGGGCGTGCGCGTCCTGCGGGAAAATCGCACCGTCGGCCAAACGGATTCCGGCGGCCGCATTTTCATTCCCGACCTGCACGCCTTTCAGGTTAATCATCTTTCGCTCGATCCCAATGACATCCCGCCGGACATCGCGCTTTCCTCGGCGACGCAGCAAGTCCGGCCCCAGGACCGCACAGGCGTCGTCGTTCCGTTCCAGATTCGCCGCAACCATAGCGCTCTGCTGCGGCTGGTCGACGAAAGCCAGCAGCCGATTGCCGTTGGAAGCGCCGCTACCTTGCGCTCAACCGGCGTTGTCGTGCCGGTGGGGTATGACGGTGAGGCCTATGTCGAGGATCTTGCCGAGCATGATGGAGTGAGCGTTCAGGAGCCGGATGGAAAGCGCTGCACTGCCGTATTCGACTATCAGGGCATGCCTGGTGAAATCCCAGTCATCGGGCCGATCGCGTGCCGGGAGGGAAGACCGTGAAACGTTCGCTGATCCTTGCCGCTGCGGCGCTGGCGCTTTATCCCGATCTCGCCTGGGGCGCGGCATCCTGCTCGGCGTCTGCGACCGTCATTTCTTTCGGCACAATTAACCCTTTTGGTTCAGCGGTTACCTCGAACGGAACCATCACAGTCGCCTGCTCCAACGGTCAAAACTCCGCAACATACACGATCGCCCTCAGCACCGGCGGTTCCGGCAGCTACGCCAACCGGCAAGTTAAAAACGGCACGCAAACAATGAATTACAACCTCTACACAACCACCGCCCTGAGTACGATCTGGGGCGATGGCACGGGCGGCACCAGCACCGTCACCGGAACCGACACGAGGACCACAAAGACATTCACGGTCTACGGTCAAATTACTCCGGCGCCCGTTACACCGAACACATACAGTGATAGCATTACCGTCACCGTGACCTATTGATCGCCGGGGAAACAATGTCGAGGGGATTGCAGCGCTGGAGGGGGGGTGCGAACACAATGGCCGCAATCTTCATCTCCGCGACAGCCTCGACGCATTTTGCCGTCAACGCGGTCGTCTCGTGGCCGTGCACGGTGAATGCATCCATGACAGGTGGCGCTCCCGTCTCCTGCGCGCCGGTTCCGACTTCAGCCGTCAGTCCCGTGATCAGCTATGCCAACGATCCGCAGAGCGACGAAATGGTGATGACCGTCGTGTTCTGATCCGCCCTGTCCCGCAGCCTTATCCCATTTTGTCATCCGCGGCGAGCCGAGCGATAGCGAGGCGGCCGGGCGAAATCTCTTACACATTTTCTCACGCCTACGCAGAAGAACGCAGAATCATACCTGAAATGAGGTTAAGCCGGTTGCTGAATATTTGCTTACCGATGTGACATTCAAACTGCAGTAACCATTCCGATTCGGCCCGGGCGCGGATATTTTTCGACCGCGACGACAGCACTCTCCGCTAAGACTGAAAGCCTAGGCCGTTTCGCCTAATACGCCTGTCCCACAGGTTTAAACCATCAGGCTGAATAGTCTCGATTGAATCGAGGGCTTAAGAACACCCGCATATTGCATGGCCTATGGGCGCCGGCGCGATGGGGGACATCGCGTCGGTGTTCAGGAGTAAGAGATGCGGGTGTTCGTAGCGGCGTTAATGTTTGTCTGGTTTGTCCTGGGCGGGCTCACGGTTCCGGCATCGGCCAGCGACATTCCTGCCGTCCCGCAAAACATCGCGGCCCCGCCTCCTGGCACGGTCGCGCTCTGCCTGCGCAATCCTTCGCTCTGTCAGCACGCCGAGGCGGCCACTGCACCGGTTTCGATGCAAGACGAAATCCTTGCCACCAATGTCGAAGTGAACAAACGCATCCAATCGCGCAACCTGGAGGATAACCCCTATAAGGACGGGGCCGATGCTTCGAACTGGCAAATGCTGGCGCCCGGCGGCGTTGGCGATTGCAAAGACTACACCTTGACCAAGCTGTTTTTGCTCGATTGGCTTGGCGTGCCCCGCGGTGCGATGAGGCTTGCCGTCGTCCATGTTCCTGGGAGCTCCGATAAATTGAATCATGCCATTCTTATCGTGCGTATCGGAGGCACCGACTATGTTCTCGACAATTTAACGGATGAAATGCGGCCACTCGCCTCGGTGGCCTATCGCGTGCTCGCGGTCCAGAACCCTACTGAACAAGTCTGGATTGCGGCGAACTAACCCACCGGGCGCAAGCTTCTTAGGCGGAATCCGCGCTCATCCATTCGGCGGCGCGAGTGCGTGCTAAGCGTGCGCTGATCCCTGCGCGATTAAAGATGCCTGAGATATCGCCGCCTTCCCTGCAGGCCGTCTCAAGCTCTCTGCACAAGCCGGAAAGATCGGAAAAACCAACCAGGCCGGCATGCGAAACCAGCCTGTGGGCGCGGGAAGCGATTTCCCGCCGATCCGCGCTTGCCGAAGTCTTATCGAATAATTCGGCAATTTCTTCGCCGAGTTTGGCAAGGGCGCGGTCCACCCAATCGTTTCCCATGGTTTCACGGACCTCATCAATGGCCCTGGTCTCCTCATCTTGTACGGAGATTTTTTCCTCGCCCGGCTTTTCTTCCTGACGCTTGGCAAGCCAGACGTTCAGCGTCCGCAGCAGCTCCATCGGTTTAAACGGCTTACCGATGTGGTCGTTCATGCCGGCTTCTTTATATTGTCTGACTTGCTGCGGCAGCACATTGGCGGATAAAGCGATGATGGGAACGTCGGCCGCCGGGTGGTTCATTGCGCGAATTTGGCGTGTTGCCGTGACGCCATCCATCACCGGCATTTGCACATCCATCAAAACCAGATCGTAGGTTTTGGCCTGAACCGCTGCGACGGCTTCTGCGCCGTTAATCGCGATATCGACTTCGTGACCGGCGTCCGACAGAATTTTTTTCGCGAGATCGCGATTGTGCTCCAGGTCCTCCACAAGCAGCAGACGGCCTGACAGAAAGTTCTCCCGGCTCGGAAGAGCGTGTGCCTTATCCAAATCCTCTTGCTTGGCCGGAATCAGAGGAACTTCGAACCAAAACGTCGACCCTTTGCCCTCCTCGCTGTCAAAGCCGATCTCGCCGCCCATGAGATTGGCCAATCGCTTCGAGACCGCCAAGCCCAATCCCGTTCCGCCGAATTCGCGCGTTCGCGAAGCGTCGAGCTGGGAGAACCGCCGGAATAATTTTTCGCGATTATCCTTCGGTATGCCGATTCCGGTATCGCTGACGATGAATCGAACGACGATACTTTGCTCAAAGGTCCGGCCTTGGACCGATAAACCGACCTCCCCCTCGCGCGTGAATTTCAGGGCATTGTTGAGCAGATTGAGCAAAATCTGCCGGATGCGCGCTTCGTCGCCGGACAGCACGTCAGGGAGCGCGGCATCGACGGAAACGCGCAGCGCCAAGCCCTTGCTTTCGGCGAATCGCTGAATGATGGAAACGCTGTTGTTTATGAGAGCCTGAAGCGAAAAGGGGTGGTGCTCAATCTCGAGCCGGCCGGCTTCGACTTTCGAAAAATCCAGGACATCATTGACGACCGTAAGCAACGCCGAGCCAGCGAAGTGGATGCGCTCGACAGACCGCCGATGATCGGGAGAGAGAGCATCCTCAAGCAGTAATTCCGAATAGCCGATGATGCTGTTCAGCGGTGTTCGTATTTCATGACTCATGGAGGCAAGAAAGTCGGTTTTCGCTTTACTGGTTTCTTCCGCCGTGTATTTCGCGGAGAGCAGCTTTCGTCTGGCGAGGCGGCCATAGGTGGCAAAACGGCCTGTGATGAACGACGAACCAAGCGCAAGCAGACTCGCCGCGAGTGCCGTCCAAACGAACGCTTTGGTTTGGCTGGTCATCGGCTCCGGACCTGCCGAAGCGATTTCGACGACAAGAAGAACGATAAGTGCAATCGCAGTGAGCGCGACCAGGATCGCGCCTCTCATTGCCGCCCGATAGACCGGCGAAGATTTACGCCAGCGCGCCACTAACCGTCGCGGGAGTCGCATGGTTTCAGCGCTCCGCCGATAACAGTTCCGATCCGGCCACGGCGGCTGCCGTGCGCGTATTGACGGCAAGAACACGGAAAAGCGCGGCAAGGTGTACCTTCACGGTGCCCTCGCCCAATTTTAGGGCTCGCGCGATCTCCTTATTGGACTTGCCCTGGACCAAAAGCTCCAGAACCTCTCGCTGACGCGGCGTAAGCGCCCCGATTGACGGGGTCCGCGCGACCGGCAGATCCGATTCTCCTTGTGCCGACCCAAGATTGGAAATCGAGGCTGGAACATAGACGGCACCGTCGACAATCAGTTGCAGGGCGCGGGAAAGTTCGAGGGCGCCCATGCCTTTCGGAACGTACCCGTTCACCCCGGCTTCAAGTGCAGTCAGGATATCGTGGCGGCTCTGCGAAGCCGATACGACGGCGATCCGCAATTCCGGGAAGCATTCCCGCACGGCTTTGAGGCTCGCCGCACGGCTCATTCCCGGCATTTCGAGATCGAATAGAGCCAGCGAGATATCGTCACTTTCGGAAAGCGCACGGATAGCGTCGTCAAGAGACGATGCTTCAATGACGTTTTTGAAGTTCAACGTCGTCGTCAGCAGCGTATGAAGCGCCATGCGGAAGAACTCGTCATCGTCGGCGATGAGCGCGGTCAATCCCGAACCCCCCATGGGTTTGCTTTCCCTATCGCATGAAACGGCGACGCCGTTTTTGCGATGGCAACCTTCGCCTGCAACGGGGCGCACCAAGGCTTTTTGCCATCACAATTTTCCCTCGAAGGGACGGCTGCGGTGATTCGAATATAGGGCATGCAATCAGCAATTGTGAAGCACGCAGATCGAGTAGTTAATACGTGCGAGACACAGCCAGCGCGCGTCAGGCGGGGAGCAGGTATTTTTTCCAGCGGTCGAAGAAGACGCGCTGCTGCGCGACTACGGCTGCGGCTTCGGCAGGCGTCTTTGGCGTCATCACGAGGTCATTCTCCTTTGCCCAAGTCTGCACCATCGAATCGCCTAAAGCCTTGGTGAGCGCCAGGGAGATAATGGCTTGAGTATCGGGGGGCACGCCGGGCGGCGCGCCGACCAAACGCTCGATGGTGATCTGATCGAGATCCGGCTGACCCAACTGGGTTGCATCCGGGACCCCGGGAAAACTTCCTCGCCGTTCGAAGCTTGCAAGAATGCGGATGTTCTTGCCGCGCACGAACCGCATTGCAGTGGGAATCCCGGCAATCACCGCGTCGGAATCGCCGCGGATGGCGGCAACCACATAATCGGCCGAACCCTTATAGCCGGTGATCAATTGGGTGCGCAGACCGAGCAACCGGGTGCCGATCAACGTTGCCGCATAGCCGGTGCCTTCCGGTCCGGTGGCGGAAAATTTGACCGGACGCTTCTGCGATAGCGCCTTCAGGTCCGCATACGACTTGAGCGGCGAATTGGCACCAACCGCGATGACGTAATGCTCGCCCTTGCCCACCACGCCGATCCAGGTGAATTTGGCGAGATCGTAGGCGCCGCTGCCTTGCTCCTGCTGCAAGATGAAGACTCCCGGGATGTTGAAAATTCCCAGCGTGTAGCCATCGGGTTTCGCCCGGTAGAGCTGCGCCGTGCCTTTTGCGCCGCCGCCGCCCGCGACATTCACCGGCACAATATTGACCTTCTTCGGCAGGTATTTTTCCATCACCGGAGCGATGACGCGGATGTAGACATCGAAGCCGCCGCCGGGGGCGTAAGGAATGATGAATTGGATGTTCTTGGCCGGAAATCCTGCATTCGCAGCGCGAGTCTGCCCTGCTCCGAACAGAATGGGGCCCCCAATTCCCGCCGATAAGACAAAGTCACGGCGGCTGATCGGGAAAAATTTGTTTGCCGGCATCTCGCGCTCTCCTCGCTCCAATGATAGCAAAAACCGGAGCGTTATTCAGTCAACCGACGAAAACCGCCGAAGGGACGAAACATGCATGACGTAACCTCCGCCGAGCACTGGCACGAACCGCAAGGGCGCAAGAATGCCGGCTACGGCGCCTGGAAACGGCCAAAGACGCCCTATGACAATTTCATGGAAAGCCAAGGGGTGCCGATCTATCGCGGCATCGGCGTGCGGCGCGTTCAGGACATGCCGCTTGCCGCCTGGCCTCGCATGGGCGGGCGCGGCACATTCATCCAGCTCTTCGGCACAGAAGGAAAATGGGGCTGCTATGTTGTCGAGGTACCGGGCGCCGGCGCGCTAACGCCGGAGCGTCACATGTATGAAGAGATCATGGTCGTCGTGGAAGGGCGCGGCACGACCGAGATCTGGATTGACGGACAAAAAAAGCCGCATACGTTCGAGTGGCAGGCGGGCTCAATGTTCTCCGTGCCGCTCAACACTTGGCACCGCATCGTCAATGCAGCGTCCACTCCGGCGCTGATCTTGGTCGCGACCACAGCGCCGAATGTGATGAATCTGTTTCGCGATACCGATTGGATCTTCAATTGTCCGGTCTCGTTTCCGTCGCGGTTCGACGGCAGCGCGGATTTCTTCAAGCCCAAGGACGATGTCGCGCCCGATCCTCTGCGCGGGCTCGCGATGCGCAAGTCCAACCTTATTCCGGACATCGTTAATGGTCAGCTTTACCTCGATAACCGCCGCTCACCGGGCTATCTGCGCGTCGAGCCGGCCATGGCGAACAACGTCTTCTACGGATTTGTCGGAGAACATGAGACCGGACGCTATTCCAAAGCCCACGCGCATCTCTCGTCTGCCGTGCTCGTGTGCCTTAAAGGCAAGGGCTACACCTACACTTGGCCGCGCGCGATCGGCATGACGCCGTGGAAGGACGGCAAAGCCGATCAAGTCTTCCGCCAGGACTATGAAGCGGTCGGCATGGTCACCGCCGCGCCCTATGGCGGCGACTGGTTCCATGCCCATTTCGGCATCAGCAAGGAGCCGTTGCGCCTGATCGGCTGGTACGGCCCCAACAATCATCGCAAGGATAGGGCGGGCGTACCTGGCGAGAAAGACACCGATGAAGGAGCCATCGACGTGACCGAGGGCGGTACCGCCATTCCGTATTGGATGGAGGACCCGTTCCTGCGCAAGGAATATGAGGAGAGGCTGAAAAAAGAGGGCGTTATTTCGCGCATGGAACCGTCCCTTTACGCCGAGCCGCTGAAGCAAAGCGCCTGACGGCCGCTAAGCTGCTGCTACGGAAAGAGAAAAACGCGACTTGAATCGGCGGCGGCTTGCCGTCATCCTGTGGCTTGACCACCCGTTGAGGCGCCTGCGGTCAGTATGGCGTCTTGCTTCACCTCGTGGCCCGATATGGAGCGCGATGGGCGCGACCGGGCCCTTTAGCGAAAGAATTGTCATGTCCAACCCTACGGAGGAGCGCCGGGACCAAGCCCGACGCAAGGCGCAAAACCATTTCGCGGCTTCCGAACAGCGCGATGCATTGGTGCGCAAAGAGATCGAGAAAGAGCGCGCCCTAAGCGCCGCCAAGACCGCCAAATTGCGAGCGCTGCGGCTCGCCAAGGAAGCCGTGGACAAAGAGGCGGCGAGTAAGCTCGCCGCTGAAAAGGCCGAGTTGAAGGCAAGAAAGCCTCATGCGCCGCGGCCTAAGCGAGCGCCCGATCACTGATCCATTATCGAACCGGTGATTGCAAATTGTCACCGGGCCGCGTATTTAGAGTTTGCGACGGCGTCTCGTCAGAAGAAGCGCACTGTTGATACTGGACTCGCCTAAGTGCGCGCCTGGCAGACAGCCGAAACTTCCTACTGATAAAGCCGCTTCCTCGCACCGCTTGGCATGTCGCCATGCGGAACCCGATGATTAGGAACGTGAAATGGCCATCGGAACCGTAAAGTTTTTCAATGCCGCTAAAGGCTTTGGTTTTATCGCCCCGGAAGGCGGCGGAAAGGATGTCTTCGTACACGCGACCGCCGTCGAAGCGGCCGGTATGCGCAGCCTGGTTGAAGGCCAGCGCGTGTCGTTCGACATCCAACCGGATGCGCGCGGCGTAAAGGCCACCAATTTGAAAGCGGCGTCATAGCCGTTTTGAGCCTGTGAAACGGCCGGCGAAGCAAATGCTCCGCCGGCCGTTTCATTTCAGCCTAACGTCTAATACCCGTAGCCATAGTTATAGCCGGGCGTGGCGTAGCCATAACCAGGATACGCATAAGCGGGCGGCGGCGGGGCTGGGGCGTAGTAGCTGGGCGCATAGTCGTCATGTTGCGATGCCAATGCGCCGAACAGTCCAAGCGCAAGAATTCCGGCGCCTATAGCGAGCCCCGCGTTGCCGCTATGGTCGCGGCTGTGTTCATAGCCGCGATACGACGCCGAGTAATTATTATGGCTGCGTTCCGCATAACCGTCATAGCCGCGAGCCATGGCAACCGAGCTGCCAAGAAGCGAGAAAGCCAGAGCAATCGAGAGCAGGCGTTTCATGGGATTCATCCTTTTCTTCACATCGTCCTCCCGTATCTTAGGGGTCGGGCGTGAACCTCGACTGAATGCTGCCGGAGGGTCGCGTTCATCACGGTAGGAGGGAAACATTGTCGATTTGGGCGCAAACAAGGCGCTGGTTCAATAGCACGTCCAAACGGACCTTTGTCGTCTATCCGGTTGCGGTGATTGCTTTTGAGCTTGGCCTGCACCGCGGCCATATCCCTTTTCATCCTGCGGGCGCCATCCTGCTCCTTTGGGGTTATCTGCAATACCGGCTTGCCGGAATGTACCGTATACGGAAGGGTGGCGGCGGGCCGGGGCTTGAAGTTCCTCCGGAGCGTCTGGTCACCGGCGGACCTTATCGCTACACGCGCAATCCGATGTATCTCGGCCATCTGATTTTCATGCTCGGCCTCACGGTGGCGTTTTCTTCATGGCTGGCGGTAGGGCTTTTCGTCTTTCATATCGTGTGGTTTCACCGGCGCGTCGTAGGAGACGAGGGCCGTTTGGGAGCTCGCTTTGGCGAACCCTATGTGAGCTATCAGGGGCGTGTGAAACGCTGGATACCCGGACTATTCTGAAATCCGGGACCGGTGCTCTACCACGACCAATCCGCGTTGTTGCCTTCTTTGAGCCTCGGCAATGCATTGCGGGCAAGCGTCCAAGCTTCGGTGGGACTGCCTGCAAACCGGCATAAATTCGCATTGCCGGTCCAGCTTTCATGAAAATCCCGATTCTTGCCGGAATCATCGTCAAGAAGAATATGAGGAATGCCGAGTAGCAGGCAGAGAATATGCGCGCGCAACCGGTCGGTGACGACGATGCGGCCAAGCGATAAAATATAAAGCGCGCGATCGACAGAGGCTTTCGCTCGCGTGTCGAATTGCAGGCTATGATAGGCAAGCCGCGCTTCCTGGTTTTCGAACACGAGAGACGACCAGTCGGTGAGCATAACCGTCGGAGGTCTCTGCTTGATGACCAGGCTTATCTCGACCCCGTCGGAGAAACGAGGCAGAACGGATTTTTCCGCGGCTTGGGACAATAGTCGCGCGGCGATTTCCACCTGATCGCCTTTTTGTTTCCGATCGGTTCGGGCCAACCAGAGGATGTCGTAGAGCGGCTCTCGCAGCCGGGTTTGCGGCCCCAACTGGAAAACCGCGTCGGGTGCCAATTCAACTTGGTTTGGGCCGAGATATTGTCCGAGCATGGTCTGCGCAGTCCGGCTCGCCGCAAAC
>Ga0307477_10000585_pt1 | contig 38916 bp, 30 predicted proteins | sample atmos_gasesECM2C_FD_203316 | JGI IMG/M metagenome (GOLD analysis project Ga0307477, IMG submission 203316) | Hardwood forest soil microbial communities from Morgan-Monroe State Forest, Indiana, United States - atmos_gasesECM2C_515 | ecosystem: Environmental > Terrestrial > Soil > Temperate... | reverse complement strand
ATCGCTGGTCGTGATCTCAGTTGGGATGATACGTATAAGAGAGTTCCCGTTGCGCTTATCTCCGAGAATTTCGCCATTGAATATTGGCGCACGCCCGCCGAAGCGCTTGGCAAGCGCATTCGAATCAACACCGTCGATGACTGGCGCCAAATCGTCGGCGTTGTCGGCGATGTACGTGACGACGGTATCCACAAGCCTGCCCGTACCGACGTCTACTGGCCCACGCTGCTGGCAAAATTCCAGAGCCATCCGCTCCGGGCGAAGCGCCACGTAACTTTCGAGGTCCGCAGTCCTCTTGCCGGCTCGGAAAGCTTTATGAGCCAGATTCGTCAGGCTGTTTGGTCCGTCGACGCCAATCTACCGCTCGCAAGCGTTTACACGCTGAACTATTTCTATACCAAATCCATGGCGCGCGCTTCGTTCACTCTGGTAATGCTGGGTATCGCCGGAGCCATGGCCCTGCTCTTGGGCGCGGTGGGCCTCTACGGTGTCATCGCCTATTCGGTTTCGCAGCGCACTCGCGAAATTGGGGTTCGCATAGCCCTCGGCGCTCAGCGCAGGGATGTGATGAGTCTGGTCTTGGGCGAGGGTGTGTCGGTGATTCTGATAGGTCTGGCAATTGGGTTGGCGGGATCTCTGGCCCTGACCACATTCCTATCGAGCCTCCTCGTCGGCGTGACCGCCACCGACCCGCTTACTTTTGCTGGCGTTGCAGTCCTGTTGGCGCTGGTCGCTCTCGCGGCATGTTACATCCCCGCGCGCCGCGCTATGCGTGTCGATCCTGTCGTGGCCCTGCGCTACGAATGAGAGGCCAGCAATATAGGAAAGATTACAAATGTCCCTGATTAAACGCATGCGAGCCATGCTTCAAGGAGACAAGTTGGATCGCGATCTCGATGAGGAACTCCGCTCGCACGTGGAAATGCGCGCGCAGGACAACATCACCTTCGGCATGAACCCTGCGGAAGCTCGCTGCGCCGCACAACGCCGTTTTGGAAACACGATGCTCATGAAAGAAGACACTCGCGCAACACACATCATCGCCTGGCTGGACACCGCCGCGCGCGATCTACGTTACGCCGCCCGCATGCTCCGCCACAGTCCCGGTTTCACCATGATTGCCGTCCTCACGCTCGCTCTCGGCATCGGCGTAAACACCGCCATCTTTTCCGTCATCGACGCCGTCCTGCTCCGTCCCCTTCCGTACCCCAATGCCAAGTATCTTGTCCGCGTCGAAGAGCATCACGAAGGCTGGACTGCCACCGGCATCTCTTACGCAAATTTCCTGGATCTCAAAAACAATTCCCAATCTCTCTCCGATGTCGCCGCCATGCGCTGGTGGACCGCCAATCTCGCCGACGGTGGTGAGCCGGAAAGCGTTCAGAGCGCCCTCGTTTCCGCGGAATACTTTTCTGCGTTGGGTATCCAGCCTTTCCTCGGCCGCGTCTTCACGGCAGAAGAAGATCAGCCCGGAAAAGACAATGTAATTCTGATCGCTCATGGCCTCTGGCAACGCCGGTATGGTTCGAATCCTCAGGTTGTCGGCCGCAATATCAAGGTCAACGATGAGCTTCGGACCATCATTGGCATCATGCCGCCCGGTTTTCGCGAGCCCTTCCACTGCGAAATTTGGGCGCCCTTGGTTGCCACCGGTGAGCTTGCCACGAATCGCCGCTCGCACTTACTCTTTGCGGTGGCCCGGATCAAACCTGGCATCAGTCTCAACCAGGCCAACGCCGAAATGCAGCTCGTCTCCAATCGTATTCAAGTGCAAAACTCCGGCATCGATCCTGGATTCACATTTAGCGCTGCCGATTTCCAGGAACGTTCTGCCGCGCCCCTCCGGACTCCTCTGCTCGTCTTGTTCTGCGCCGCCGGTTGTGTACTCCTGATTGCCTGCACCAACCTGGCGAGTCTCCTGCTTGCTCGTGGCGCCGCGCGCAACAAAGAGTTCGCCATTCGTGCGTCGCTGGGCGCGCCGCGTTCCCGTCTGGTCCGCCAGCTTTTGACGGAGAGCCTGTTGCTCGGCGGTCTCGGAGGAGCCGTCGGGATCCTCCTCGCCTTCTGGTGCCTCGCTCTCGTCAAGGAGCCTCCTCTAAACGCGCTTGTGGGATACGCGGGCGTAACCCTTAATATGCGCGTGCTTCTCTTCGCCGTTGGCGCAAGTTTGGTCACGGGCATCGTCTGTGGCCTCGCTTCAGCGTTTCACTCGGCGCGTGGCAGCACCATCGCCGCTACACAGCTCCACGGCAAAGCCACCGCCGGAATCCGCAACGTCCGCTTGCGCAGCTTCTTTGTAGTCTCGGAAGTCGCACTTGCCTTTGTCCTCATGGTCGGCGCCGGACTCCTCATTCACAGTTTTGCAGCCATCTTGCGGCAACCGCTCGGTTTCAATCCGGAAAATGTTCTGACCATGCAGCTGTTCCTCTCAGAAGTCCGTTATCCTAGCGACAGCCCCCAGGCCAAACAGTATCTCCACCGTGTTCTCGAAAAACTTGAGTCTGTCCACGGCGTGCAAAGCGCCGGCATGATCGATGCCTTGCCTCTTGCGGGCGGCGCTTCCACCGACATCGAAATCGTCGGACGCCCCATCCCTGATCCCAACCACGAACCCGAAGTGGACATCCGCATCGTCAGTCCTGGTTTCTTCCGCACCTTGGATATTCCTCTTCGAGCGGGTCGCTGGTTCACCGATCGAGATACCTTCGAAGCCCCTCGCGTCATGATCATCAACGAAACGATGGCGCGCCAGTTCTGGCCCAACGAAAATCCGATCGGCCGCCGCGTAACGATGAAGGATTGGGGCCCACCCCTCACCGGGGAGATAGTCGGCATTGCCGCAGATGTCCGGCTGGATTCCCCCGCGGCACCCATCGCGCCGGCTCTTTACTGGCCCTATCCGCAGTTTCTTAACCCCTTCAGCTCCATCGTCGTTCGCCTCAATTCCGATGCCAAGATGTCTCTCCCCGATATAAAAAGCGCCATCTGGTCCGTGGACAAAGAACAGACCATAGCAAGTATCCAAACCTTCGACGACATCCTCGCCGATACCCTCACTACCCGCCGGATCAACATGTCCATTCTCGCCACTCTGGCCGCGCTCGCTCTACTCCTCGCCTCGCTCGGTATCTACGGTGTGCTCGCCAATTCCGTTGTCCAGCGCACCCAGGAAATTGGCGTCCGTCTTGCCCTCGGCGCGCGCCCGGGCCAAGTACTCGCGCCGGTTGTAGGGCAGGGGCTTCGCCTGACCACAATTGGGCTCGCGTTCGGTTTGGCCGCTGCCCTGGCTGTCTCTCGGTTGTTGTCCGGCCTCCTATTCGGCATCAAAGCAACCGATCCCCTCACATTTCTAGGCGTCGCCATTTTGCTCACGCTCGTTGCGATGGCGGCGTGTTACATCCCCGCGCGCCGCGCCATGCGTGTCGATCCCGTCGTCGCCCTGCGCTACGAATAGCACTTCTGCTGCACAACCGAACGGCATTTGATCGCGAAGTAGGTGGTAACCGAATCCACCCGCGATGCGTAGTAACATCGAGGGTCCATGATGCCGCCAGGGAATGGGTTTGCCGTCCGTACCGAGCGCGTTTCGCGTCACTATCAGATGGGTTCTACGATGATTCGCGCGGTGGATGACATCACCCTTGAAGTCCGCGCGGGCGAATTCCTGGCCTTGCTCGGCAGCTCCGGCTCAGGGAAGTCCACGCTACTGAATCTCATGGCCGGCCTCGACCGCCCCACCTCCGGCGCCATTTTCGCGCAGGGCCGCAATCTCTCGGAGTTGAACTCGCTTGAGCTGGCCCGCTATCGCAGCCGCACCGTCGGCATGGTTTTTCAATCCTTCAATCTCCTCCCGCGCATGACCCTCGAGGAAAACGTCGAGTTGCCATTGCGCCTCGCCGAAGTGGACCGCGCCGAGCGCGCCACGCGTGTCCAGGAAGCGCTCTTGCACGTCGGCCTCGAAAAGCGTCTCACCCATCGCCCCAGCGAACTTTCCGGCGGCGAACAGCAGCGCGCCGCGCTGGCGCGTGCGCTGGTGAATCGCCCCCCTTTGCTTTTCGCTGATGAGCCCACCGGCAATCTCGATAGCGCCACTGGCGAATCTATCATGGTGGTGTTGCGCGAAATCCAGCGCTCCCTCGGCATGACCATCGTGCTGGTCACGCACGAACGCCCTCTCGCCGAGAAATTCGCCGATCGCATCGCTTCCGTCGCCGACGGCAAATTGGTAAGTGACGGGGTGCATCCGTGAAGGCAGGTGACCTCGGCGAGCTCGCCCTCCGCAATCTACGCGAAGCTCTCTTGCGCAACTCCTTGACCACGCTCGGCGTTGCTGTCGGCGTCGCTTCTCTCGTCGCCATGCTCTCGCTCGGTGTCGGCCTTCAGGAGCTCGCTTCGAAGCGTCTTGCCAATTCCGGTCTTTTTGATACCGTGCTCGTGACCTCGCGCCGCAACCTCCGCGATTTCAACCGCTCCTCTGCTGATAAGTCAGTTTCCTTGCAAAAAGCGCAGCCTCTCGACGATGATGCCCGCAAGGCAATGGCGCAGTTGCCCAACGTCGTCGAAGTCTACCCGCAGATTCGCTTTCCCACCGAAGTGCGCTACAACGGCAACCCTTTTTCCACCGTTGTCGCCGGCGTGCCCGCTTCCGCCCGCGGCAACGGCGCCTACGACAGCATGCAGGGCAGCTTTTTTTCCAGCCCCACCGCCGAGGAAGCGATCCTGCAAATCGAAGTTGCAAAAGATTTGTCCGATCAGCCTTCTACGCTCATCGGCAAGGAACTCATCGTTCGCTACGTCGAGCGCCAGCCGCTCGCTCCGCAATCTGCGCCTGCAGATCCGCCCGCCGCCAGGAAAGCTGATGGCTCCGCAGCGGCATCTGCCAATGACACTACGAACGAAGGTTTCTCCATCGTCCCGCGCGAAAAGAAACTCCGCATCGTCGGTATCATCGAGACGGAACCCGCTGCCGGCTTTGGCGGCTTCGGTAACGGCCGCCTATTCATCCCGCTGGAGGTCGCCACCGCCTTGCGTGCGGCGCAGGTCACCGATCTCCGCGATGCCGTGCGCACACCGGCCGGCAAACCCACCTACGCCAATTTGACCGTGCGCGCCAAGAGCCCTTCCCAGGTCGAAGCCATCGAGTCTTCCATCAAGAACATGGGCTTCTCCACTTTCTCTTTGCTCGACGCCACTCGCAATTTGCGCCTCTTCTTCACTATCTTCGATCTTCTCCTCGGCATCTTCGGCAGCCTTGCGCTCGCCGTCGCCACGCTCGGCATCGTCAATACTCTCGTGATGGCCATCCTCGAGCGCCGCCGTGAAATCGGCATCCTCAAAGCTCTCGGTGCCGCCGACCTCGACGTCAAGCAGCTCTTCTTCGTCGAAGCTGGCGTGATGGGCCTCCTCGGCGGCATCTTTGGTGTCTGCATGGGCTGGCTCATCGGCAGAGCGGTCACCTGGGGCACGAATCTTTATCTCCACCGCCAGAATTTACCCCCCGCGCACGTTTTTTCCGTTCCCTGGTGGCTCGTACTTGGAGGAATCGCATTCGCCGTCGTCGTTAGCCTTGCCGCCGGGCTTTATCCCGCAACTCGCGCCGCACGCCTCAACCCCGTCGAGGCCCTCCGCTATGAATAATTTCGCCCGCGTGGCAGCGGCTGCTCTGTTTCTCTTCTGTCTCGACACGCCCCAAAACCTTCGCGCCTCCGTCCGCGCCGAATGCCTTTCCGCTTCCAGCGAAATCCTCGGCCGCCCCGTCGCTTACTGCGTCATCCTGCCTCCCAGCTACGATACGGAAAAGGCGCGCCGTTACCCCATCCTCTACCTTCTTCATGGCCTCGGCGACAACGAGCAGATGCTCATTCATTCCGGGGGATTCAATCTTGTCCAGGACCTCTGGGAGCGGCATCAGCTTGGCGACTTCCTCATCGTCACGCCTGATGGAGGCTCCAGCTTCTACATCAACTCGCGTGATGGCCGTCTTCGTTACGAGGATTTTTTTTTCCGGGAATTTCTTCCCCAAATCGAAAAGCGCTATCGCGCGCAATCCGGGCGCGCGTCCCGCGGCATTGCCGGAATTTCCATGGGCGGATACGGCGCGTTGCATCTCGGCTTTCGACATCCGGAACTGTTCGCCTCCGTCGGCGCTCACAGCGCCGCCCTGCTCGAAAAACTTCCCACGGTCGCGATTTCCGACTCTCGTCAGACGGCCAGGTCGCGCATTCTCGGCAATGTCTTCGGTTCGCCGCTCGATCCGGTTTTCTGGAAACAAAACGACCCCCTGGCCATCGCGCACACTGCGGATCTCTCCGCTTTAAGAATCTATTTCGATTGCGGCTCAGAGGACGATTTTGGCTTCGAGGACGGCGCGGCAGCGCTCGACAAGATCCTCAGCTCGCGCCACATTCCCCACGAATTTCATCTCTACCCCGGCGGACACAACTGGGTTTACGTGGCCGAGCATCTGCCCGCTCTTCTCCAGTTCCATTCGAGAATCTTCGGCAAGGCGGCGCCGCAGCACCGCTGAGGTAGTGTCAGTTCAAGTTTGTTTCGCCGTCGAGGATGGAACGTATCTGCTTGGCATATTCAGCGCTGTCGCGGTCCCCGGTCAACAATTCAATGTGCTCGGAACGGCTGACTCCGAGATGCAACTCGACAGCGCGGGCAAGTTGTTCTTGTTCGAAGATGGTTCCCCGGCTTACCTCCGGGGTAGTGCCGAAATAGCGCAGCAGCGCGACGCCCACCGCGTCAATTGCCACCCGGTCCGTTCCGGCGAGAACCACGTTCGCTTGCACCAGTTTGCCTGTGTCCGGTCCTCCAGTGGCGAAAGCCTCCACGCCGTCCAGCACGATGAGGTCGGGGCGATACGCGCTGTTGATTTCGGCAATCATGTGTCGCTGATGCGGTGATCCGTGCAACTCTTGCATGTAGTTGTATGGCTGACCGGGGACAAATTTGGCAGCCAGTCCAACGGAGTTCTTTAAAGACAATGTGAAGTGTCCGCCGTAGCGGTGTGTCTTGAGGCAGCAGGTTTGCACGATGCCTCCGGCATTGCGCACCAGGCGCGGCAAAGCGAACCCTTGCTGCCAGTGGCTGTCCGAAGGCTTGATCTGCTCCCAATCTTCAGCACGCAGTTCATCAAAAACTACTACTCTGGCGCCCAGTTCAGTTGCTATCTTGAATATCTGCTTGGATTCCATCACTTCACGGGTCTTCCCCATGCCGCTTCGGTCGCCGATGGTCAGCGGCCCTGCTCCCCTTGCCTTCAATTGGCGGATGAGAGCGACGAGTGTATCCTGATGAGTAGATCCTGGCGTAGCATCGGCACTGTTGAAGTTTGGTTTAAGGAATAGGTCTTTACCTTGGAAAGGTTTTACGTTCAACAGATCGAGCGCGCGGCGAACACCTGCCGCTCGGTCCGTAGTCTTAACAAAAGCGACGTGAGCCGTCGCGGATGAATTGCTGGCTAGTGCAAAGTCTTTCAAGGGCGACGGCGCCAGCATCATGCCCGTTGCATATGAAGCGTCCCTGAGAAACCGTCTGCGCTCCATCCCTGGTCCTCGCTTTCAACCTAACCTGGTCTCCACGTCAGTTTGGGCTCCGTAATTTTTACCCGTGAAACCGCGTCGCTTGCGCTCTCCATTAATTCGCTGAGCGTAGCACGGTCCAGGCTGCGGTGGCCAAGAACTATTGCCCCAATCCATTCGATATTCTTTATCGACGCGAGAGAATCTGCTTAGTAAGCCACGCGGGGGGAGGAATGAGCGCCGCGTTTCCGTCAACGATGACTTGCGCGGCGCTCCAGAGGATTCTGGCCGGTAGATGGCTGTTTCACTGAAGTACTGCCGTTGGTAGGACTCCATTCGCGGAAAGCCGCCCCGCGCTCTTCATGGGGGCGCTCACTTTCCGTAAAGGTTTCACAATGATGGTCAATAAGTGCAGGAGGCTTGCCAAAGTCCAGTTGGCAAATCCTTGCTTACAAGCGGCTTAGTAACGGTCGTGCTTAGAAGGTTGCTTCAATCCGGGACCATGTCCCTGCATGGAACACCTCCCGTCCCAACGAGGGCACTATCCAATCCAGGAAGGACGCCGGGGAACGCTCAAACTTTCAATTTGCTTGTCGGCGACGTGAGCATTCACATTACGCTTACGACCCTGTCTTCGACACTCGCTCGTGTAATCGGGCTTCTTTTCGCCGCTCTTCTCCGTGTGGGAAATTCCTCATACAGCGGCCGCTCCGCCAACAATCGAATAAATTCCTTCAGGTAGGCGGGTGCGCGCTGATCGCGCAATTGCGCAGCCGACCATGTCCGGCGAAAGCCTTGCGCGGTCAGCGGCAGTCCGATCACCGCTCCGGATGTCAGTTGCGGCGCGGCGGCCCATCGCGGCAGCGACGCTACCCCGAGGCCTGCCCTCACCATCTCGACGATACCGTCCGTCAACATCACTTCCTGGATTCTTCTCGGTGCTATCCCCGCCGGCTCGAGAACCTCTTTCAGCACCGTGCATTCCTCTTTCGGCGGGTAAATAATCAGATTTTCCCCCGCAAGGTCTTTGGCTTCCACGTATCTCTTTCCCGCCAGCCGGTGCTCGGGCGGCACGATAATATATATTTCGTCCTCGAAGAGCGGCGTATAGACGATCTTGCGATTCCGGATCGGGTCGCACGCGATCGCCAGGTCCAGTTTGCCCTCCAGCAGGGCTGTGAACGGATTATCCGTGGCCTCCACCACCAGCTGAAATTCCACGTCCGGAAATTTCTTCTGAAAAAGTTTTAACCTGGGCGGCAGCCAGTAGTAGACCGTGTAGCATTGCGTTGACAATCGCACCAGTCCGTGCGAGTCCGGGTCGCGCTTCTGAATGTCCGTCTCAGCACGATCCAGCTCCGCCAGCACACTCTTCGCCGTCTGCAACAGCCGCTCCCCCGCTGTTGTCAGCGCCATCTTCCTGTTCCTGCGTTCGAAAAGCGGCGCCCCCAGTTGTTCCTCGGCATCCCGCAATTGATGGCTCAGCGCGGACTGCGTCAAATGCAGCCAGCTCCCCGCTTGCGTGACGCTTCCTGTCTCGGCAATTGCGGCTACGAGTTTCAGATGGCGAATCTCAAGGTGCATGGACGCCCCCTTTTGGCCTGACATGAATCCTGCTCATTTAGACGATGAAATCATTCAATGAGCTTTCATCTTTTTTGCGCCTTGCCCTCCGTCTAATAAGCAGCAAGCGCTTTTACTCTTCGAAAGAAGAGACATATTGGAGGGTGAGAGTCATTTTGGCGGCCACACAGCTCGTTGAGGATTCGCCCTTCGTTCCACGGTTCGATGAAGCAATGCGGATAGAAGTCGTCCGCGCTTGTTAAAAGTCTGTTTTAACGGCCTTATTCCCGGAGATTTGCTGCATGAGGATTTTCAATTTAATGGCTCAGGAAGCGCTCAAGCTGCCCCGCCGGGTAAATGTTCGTGGCGCCGGCACGAAGTTTGTGGCGAAAACTCTCGCAGGTGCCCGTGGTCTCTGCGTTCTTGCTTTGGTTTCTCTTTTCCTGACACCTCCGGCACTCCCGGACAAATCCGATGTCGTCTACGTTCCGTTCCGCACCGCGCAGTCAATGATCCTTGTGGATGCCCGCGTGAACGACAATCGCGCCACGCTCTTGCTGGATACTGGCGCCAATCACACCATCGTTAGCCCTAAAGCTTACGGCAATGCGCAGTTTCAGGTGCGCAATCTCCACAAGAACGATCAGGGCCCCGGCATGCGGGGTGACGCTATGCGCCTCCGCGCGAACTTCGCGCTCGCCAATCGCGTTTGGATCTCCCATCCGGTTTACGTATTGAACGTGGACGAACTCACGCGCCGCTTCGGCACTCCCGTGGACGGCCTCCTCGGCCAGGACGTTCTTCAGGAATTCCGCTCCGTCCGCATCAACTACAAGTCTCACGTCATCGAGCTCGAGCAATAAAACTCTTCCCACCAAAGGCGTCTCAGCCCCCAACTCCCGACCCACCTCCGCGGCCGTTCCTCCCGCCTCGACCTGTTTCAGCGCTCCAATCATCTCCACTCCCGGGTGCTTCTTCATCGAAATGCTTGCCCTCCGTCCGCGAATCCGAAATCATATAAACTTCTGCACTGCGCATGGGACCAGGTCATACGCATACGGCGCGCCCGCCGGCGGAGGGATTCTTGGGCTCAACTCAACAACGATGGCTCGATCAAGTAGGAAGCGTTCTCGAGACTCTTAATCAGGGTGTCATCCTCAATGACGGCCTCAAGCGAATCGTTTTTGCAAACTCCATTTTTCTCGACATGATTCGAATGAAAGCCGAGGACCTTCTGGGGCGCTCCGTCACTGACTTGTTTCCGCCTGAAGAAGTTTCTCGACTGCTTGAATTTATTGGGCGTCGGGAAACGCAGGGGCGCGCGCGATACGAATTTTACATTCCGCAGCTCGGGGGTGGACGCTTGCCCGTTGTGGTCACCTCCCACCAAATTCAGGACCCCGATGGAATACCATTTGCCGTGGTCACTGCCACAGACATAAGTGAACAGAAGCATGCCGAGATGGAACTCCGCCAGGCCAATGCACTGCTCTTGGCTCGCCAGCGCCAGGTGGAAGAAGAGCTCCTGCTCGCGGAACGCGTGCAGCAAAGTCTGGTGCCGAAGAGCCTGAGGTGGGGAAACGTTTCCGTCGAGACGTACTATCAGCCGGCTTGGTCGATCGGCGGAGATTACGGACTTGTCGTCCCCGGCGACGACTGCCTGGACGTTTTAGTTTGCGATGTATCCGGTCACGGCATAAGCTCCGCCCTGGTTGCGAACCGCATCTATTCGGAAACAATGGCCCAGATCGAACGCGGTGTGGAACTTGGATCGATGCTGCGGCATCTGAATCATTTCGTGGTTCAAAACCTGGCGAGTTCCGCTTTCTACTTTACGGTGGCGGCCGCGCGGTTCAATCGCAGTTGCCGTTCACTTCAATTCGCCGGTGCGGGCCATCCCCCTGCCATGATTGTCCGCCCGGGAGAATCGCCGCAACTTCTGGAATCGAAGAGCATGGTCCTCGGCTTATTCGAAGATGCCGTGCCCGCCCACGCGGCCGCGGAATCTCCTGTGCAGGCGGGCGACCGCGTGGTGATCTACACCGACGGCCTGACTGAAAATTTCAATTCCCAACGCGAGATGCTCGGTACCGAGGGCCTCACGGAAATTGTCCGCGGCGTTTCCAGTCTGCCTTTGGCCGAAATGAAGCAGCAAATCCTCAATCGCGTCGCGGCCTGGCGCGACGGCCCAGCCGCGGATGACGTATCACTGGTGGTGCTCGAACTTTCCTAGGCGTTCCTTGATCGTAGGATTATGGGCCTTTTCTCACCTGTGGGGCGGCGGCTGGCCTGGAGGGATTCGAGGGTGGCTCTATTACGATCGATGTTGCTGGTCAGACGATGGGCGGCATCTGTGGCCGAAGTCTGCCGGTCCGTTCATGCGGAAGCGCGGTCCGACTTTTCCGGAGCGGGACGCTCCTGGCCATCCCGTTTGAGGTAACGGTACAAACTCGTGCGCCCGATTCCCAGGATTTGCGCCGCGCGCAACCGGTTGCCCTGGCTCATCGTCAGCACCCGCTGGATGTGCACCTTTCGCACCTCGTCTAGCGACAGAGGGCGCCAGTCATCACCCTCCGTGGGGTGTGACCTGCGCCGCTGCATGTGCTCGGGCAAATCATCCAGGTCGATAAAATCGCCCGGCGCGGTGATGCACGCGCTCGAAATCACGTTTTCGAGTTCTCGCACGTTTCCCGGCCAGGCGTGCTGCAACAGCACGCTCTGCGCCCGGCGCGTGAGCCCCGATAAATTCTTTCCGTAGGCCTCGTTGTATTTCTTCAGGAAGAATTGCACCAGCAGCGGAATATCCTCGAGCCGTTCCGTCAGCGAGGGAATCCGGATCTGTATTGAACTTAGCCGGTAAAAGAGATCCTCGCGGAAGCGTCCCGCAAGAACTTCCGCGCGCAGATCCCGGTTCGTCGCCGCAATCAGCCGTACGTTCACGTGCCGCACTTCCGGCGAGCCCACCCGCTGGATTTCGCGATTCTGGATCACGCGCAGCAGTTTCGCCTGCATCGCCAGCGACGTCTCGCTCACTTCATCGAGAAACACCGTCCCGCCGTTCGCGTATTCAAAAAGCCCCGGCCGCGTGTCCGTCGCTCCCGTGAACGCTCCCCGCACATGCCCGAATAGCTGGCTTTCCAGCAGCGTGTCCACCAGCGCCGAACAATTGCACACCGCCAGCCTCTGCTGGCTCACCGGGCTGATCAGGTGAATGGCCCGCGCCACCAGTTCTTTGCCCGTCCCTGTCGGCCCCGCGATCAGCACGTTGGTGTAGTGCTTCGCCACTTTCCGCGCAAAGTCGAACACTTCCAGCATCGCCGGGCTTTTTCCCACAATCCCGTGAAACTCCAGGTCCCGCAGCAATTGCTCCTCGAGCGCGCGCACCCGCCGCCGTTGGTCATAAAGCGCCGCCACCTCGTCGAGCGTGCGCTTCAACCGGATGCGGTCGATCGGCTTCGGCAGAAAATCCGTTGCGCCTCGCCGGATGGCCTCCAGCGCCGAATCCAGTGTATACTCACCAGTCATTACTATTACATGTACTCCAGGATCCGTTCGCAACGCCCGGTCCAGAAATTCGTACCCGTCCATCCCCGGCATGTGTACGTCCGCCAGCACCAGCCGGCAGCGTCCCGAGCGCACCAGCCGCAGCGCTTCCTCCGGATCCGCCGTCGCCAGCGTTTCATATCCCATGTCGGTTATCAGCGCAGACAACACGTCCAGCTGCCCCTGATCGTCGTCCAGGACGCACGGCGTCAGGGAAGTCTTCAGCGTGACGACTTCTACCGTCTTGTAAGGTGCATGCGCGTGTCCCACGCTTAAACAACGGCACGCTTAGTTCCACCCTCGCTCCTTTGTTACAACCTGGTGAAATATGCTCTCTCTGGCATCGCACTCTCGTCGCCCGCTCTAACTCTCCGTTTCTGGGAGGTTTACGCGCCACGCCTCCGCCATCGCAACTCCTCCTAAGTCCTCGCGAGGAATCTGCGGAGCTTTCCTGTCTTTCTTCTAATTTCATTTTGGTTCACTGTGCCGTTTCGGCCCGGAAAGTGCCCGCAATATTCGCCGCTAGCGCTTTCCGCGGGGGCGGCCCTTAGCATTTCTTAAGAATTTCTATTGGTGCTCGCGAGTGACCGGCTTAGGGCGTGGAAGGACAGCGGTCAGCCGAAATTGTGATAATCCAAGGGGGTTGGAGCAGGTAAATTGCGCCTCATACGCTACCGGGTACGACCGCTCTGTTGAAAGTGGTTGCAGCAGCCGCACAAACACGTGTGCGCGCTCGGGCAGCATACGGCGCAGCGCAATGCACTTACCCGAGTGCTCGTTCCACTCGAGCTCGCACGTCTCTACAAAAAAACTCTCGGAGACGTCCCAGCCCGAGACTTCCACGCTGTAATGGTTGCTGGCCAGATCGTGGGCAGGCGCAAGCATCGGAATCCTCCGCTTCCAGAGATTGCAGCGTGAGGACCAAAGACGGACTCGGAAAAGTCGGAGACTAAAGGAGTTAGGAGAGGGCCGCCCTTTGGCATTGTGCGCCAGTGACACATCCACGAAGGGAGTGTGCCGGAGCGAAACAACGACTCCGGGGAAGAAACAACATCCGGCGAAGCGGCGTTTCGCTTGAAAATAAGATTTCCCCTGGCCGCAGGCGCGACCCATTGCTTGAACACGGCACTTGTCGCGGCGGCCGGCATTAGAAATGCCCTCTCAGGAGCAAGTTGGACACAAAAAATTCTACGTAACGGTAGAAACTGCGGAAAACCAGCAGCGCAACGAGCAATCCCAGCATTGCGTAACTGTTGCCACGCAGCCAGTCGAGGTAACGCTGCGCGCGGGTTTCGTTCATGAACAGCATGATCCCCGTGCTGCCGTCGAGCGGCGGCACAGGCAGCAAATTGAAGGTGCCAAGCAGCAGGTTCAGGGAGAAAAACGCGAACAGGGCGGTTGTCGGCAAATCGTAGCCCGTTCCCGCAGCATTGTAGTGCAGCCAGTGCATGGCCGCGCCCACGCGAACGCCGACCGCCGCGAGCAGCATCAGCGAAAAATTCGCCGCCGGGCCGGCAAGCGCCATCCAAGCCGCGCGGCGGGGATGACGGCGTTCCCACAAGGGATCATACGGAGCACTGGCCCAGCCAATCATGGACCCGGACATAAAAAACGCGAGCAGCGGGATGAGCACCATGCCGAAAGGTTCGCGGCGGATATGCGGCCACGGATTGAGAGAAACCTGCCCGCCCAGAGCGGCCGTTTCGTCGCCGCCCATCTTGGCCACCAGGGCGTGCGAAGCTTCGTGGCACGTGGTGGAAAAGAGAAACGCCACGACCAGATGAAACCGTTGACGAGCATTTCCGGGGTCAGCTCAGGCATCGGTGAGTGAGCGTAGAGGTTTTGCGGATGGTTTGCAAGGGAGGCTGGGGCGTATTGCAAGCGGCGCGGCTGCGCAATGCCGGCAGTTTGGCGCGCTCGCGGCGGATGGCGGCCATTCGGCGTTCCGCGGTGTGCGTTGAGGGGAGTAAGATACGGTCATGGCTGTGGGCGCGAACATTCCGGTATTTCGAGAGCCGACTGCGGTTGAAAAGCTTTTCAACCGGGCGTTTGGATTCCTCGTCGGCCTGGGCCTGGGGCTTGCGCACAATTATCTTTTGGAAGTGCGCGGGCGGAAGAGCGGGCGCGTTTACTCCACGCCGATCGATCTGCTCGTTGTGGGCGGACCGGGTGCGCCAGAGAAACGCTACCTGGTCGCGCCGCGCGGGCGTACGCAATGGGTGCGCAACGCGGAAGCCGCGGGAGAAATCACGCTGAAGAAGGGAAGTAGGCGGGAGAAATTCCGCCTGCGGTCCATCCCCGACAGCGATAAACCGGAATTCCTGAAGTTGTATCTGGAGCGATTCGCGCCGACCGTTCAGCGGTACTTTCCGATCAAGGCGGGTTCGTCGGTCGAAGCGTTTCGCGATCTCGCCCCGAACTACCCCGTGTTCGAGCTGATTCCGGCTTAGGGGCTTCCTTCCGGCATTTCTTGGTAAGCTCATACCAGCCCGTGCCTTCCATTCTGTCAGATCCCAGGGAGACACAGGAGGCACAAGTGATCACTCCCGGCCAACGACTCTCCGTTGCTGCACGATCATTGACCGTCGGCGGCTTGTTCCTTGGGGCTGCAGCGGTCTTCCACTTCCTTGCCGCGTCGCACTTACCCATGATCCTAAAGCGAGTCCTCGACGCCAAGACGTACGCATTTCTCGGTCCGGTCGTATCCTTCACGTTCCAATTGAGCGGCGTTCTACTTCTACCCCTGTCATTCAGTACTCTTTACAGTGCGGCTGGTCTACGGCGGGGAGAGCGTTGGGCGTGGTGGATAAGTCTCGCTAACGCTCTTACGGTACTCGTCCTCCCTTGCCTGCTCGTCTCGACCATGGGCGTCCGTTACTTCTCCGACGCGCCGCTCTTCCTGGCGGGAGCGGTGTCAGTTACGGTAGCAGGGCTACTGATGATGCTGCCTCTATTGTGGGCGCGGCGCGACATTGCACGAGCCAAGGAATAGTGCCTGGTGGGCGTGTTGCAGTTGGCAACACGATTCCGGGCCGTATCGTCGCCTTCTCGGAACTTATCGTCGGACCAAGGCGCTAAGTCATGATAGGTCGGCTTACCGGAAACTGACCACTACTGAAAAGCCCCACCCTTGCCCGGCCGGGTCCCCGAGATGTCCGGGGGCAGACGGGATAGATGCCACTCGCAAGGATGGGCTGACTGGAATCTTTTTAGCGCGGCTGGGCTGGACCGCCCGCCGATAGACTGAAGGAATTCCAAAGTGGAGGTCGGGCCGCCTCCGCGCCAGGACGGATATGTGTGGAGCACGTGGGGTGGGGGCCCTGGCCACGGGAGGCAGCCCGATGTCACGTATGCGCGCATCTTTCATCAAGACTCTGGTCGCCGCAATCGAGCGTTTACCCTCATCTCGTGTCAGGTATTTCCTCGAGTAACGCGGTAAGAAGTGTAGGCTCTGCTATGGCAATGCGATTCCCCTGCGTGAGGACGCGGGCGGCAGCAAGACGAAGAAGAATAGAGCAAACTCAAAACCCGCACGCTTCCCGACCGGGCCCCCGACCAGGTCTCCGAGAGGTTCAGGGCAGGCCGGGTAAACGCCGAGCGAGGCTACAGCACGCCGCTGCGTTACACCCGGGGTAGCCATCGGCGGACCGAGCGGCAGTAGGCGTCATAGGGTGGGCCAAAGGTGGCGCGGAGATGCGGTTCTTCGTAGAGAATGACGAAGAGATGAGCGAACAGGAGCCAGGGCGGTGCGAAGAGCACGATCGCGGGCGAGCCTTCGTAGACGCCGAAGCCGAAGAGCGTAAGGAAACCCCCGATGTACATGGGATTGCGCACGAACTTGTAGGGGCCGGCGGCAACGAACTTGCGAGGCGGGTCGAACGGCGCCGGTGTGCCTTCCCCGCGGGTGACAAACGTGGTGACGCAGGCGAGCGCCAGGGTTCCGCCAGCAGCGAATAGCGCGACGCCGAGCCCACGCGTCCATTCTGGCAACGCGAAGCCGAGCGTGCCGTCATAGCGGAGATGCAGGCTCCAGGCGACCCAGCCCCAAAGGAAGATAAAACCAGTCCCGAAGACCGCCGACCGCAACGCGATAAAGATCGTTTTCATGGCGTCACGACGGCGGGTGGCACATTGTTGCGAAGAGGATCGGTTTCTTCCGGCACTAAATGAGGATAGCACCGTCACACATGATCACGGAGTGATACGAAGGCAGCGTTCGATCATTTAGGATGCGGCACACGACGCCCGCGCAGCGGGCCAGCCCAAAATAACTTGCCTGGCTGTACATTTTAAGGTACAGTAGTACTATATAAGGTGCAGGATGGCGGAAGACCAACAGCCGCGAAAAATCCCGCTGGTTTTTTACCGCCTGCGGCCGGGAAGTGAGCCAGTGCGGGAGTGGCTAAGGGGATTACCGCAAGCCGAGCGACACGCCATAGGGAAAGACCTTCTGCGTGCGCAATGGCGATGGCCGGCAGGGATGCCGCTGTGCCGGCCGTTGGGAAACGGATTGTGGGAGGTCCGCACGGACCTGCCGACGAAACGCACGGCGCGTGTGCTGCTCTGCCTTCACGAGGGGCATCTCGTGGCGCTGCACGGGTTTATCAAGAAAACGCGGACGACGCCGGAGGATGATTTGGCATTGGCGCGCAAGCGCCAGAAGGAGTTAAAACGATGAGCAAGAAGCGCAAGCAGCGCAAGAACCATATGGGTTCGAGCATTGATGATTTCCTGAAGGAAGAGGGCATCTTTGAAGAGGCGCAAGCGCAGGCGGTCAAGGAAGTCGTCGCGTGGCAGCTCGACGAGGCCATGAAGAAACGGAAAATATCCAAAAATAAGATGGCCACACTGCTCAAGACAAGCCGCACCCAAGTGGACCGGCTCCTTAATCCGAAAAGCGACATCACGCTTTCCAGCCTGCAACGGGCGGCGGCCATGGTCGGACGGCGGGTGATGATCCAGTTGGTTTGACAAGCTGAGCGATTTAATTCCTACCGGGTCCCAGGCCTTGTCGAGCTGATTCTCCCGGGCTGGTTCTGAACGGAGTTTTCTGATTTCTTGATTCGTCCGCCACTCGCCGGTGGAGTCAAATCAGAGCGACCCCGCCTGTCGCAGCCGCTCCCGGAAATATTCCTTCCAACTCTCTGGCAATTCTTTCACACCGAGCGCACGCTGAACCGCACGGATCTCCGCCTCTCCATACCTCTTCACGACATATAAACGTGTGATCTCCGAAACCGGAACGGCGTTCGCCTCCCGCGCAATGAGCTTGATCTCATCGCCCGCGCCAACTTCTCCCTCGCGCGCGACGGCGACGTAGAATCCCGTCCTCCCGCTCGCCAGAAATCTCTTCACCATGTCGTCGGAGCCGAATCGAATGCCCAGTTTGTAGCAAGGCAGCCGAGGCTGCGTCACCACCACTTCCGCCGTACCGATAGAGAATCGGTCGCCCAGATGGATAGAGTCTTCCAGCAATCCCTGCCCGCCTGGGAGGGCCTGCCCGCCGAGGAGGGCATCCTTACCGGCGTCGGCACTACCTTCAGCACTACCTTCAGCATTACCCTCAATTGTGAAGTTTTCTCCAAACATGCCCATCGGCAATTCCCGCCCAGGCACCTCCGCCCCATCGCGCGTTTTTTGCGCGATGAACTCTTTCTTCCAGTAGGCGTAGTGCGCCAGCGGGTAGCAGTAAACGGCCTTGTGCTCTCCCCCGTGCACGGTGAGATCCGCCTGACAGTCTCCGTCCAGATTCAGCTTGCGCAGTGCCACCCGTCCCGCGACCGGCTCTTTGAAGATAGCCGTTGTCACGATTCTCCCGCCTGCCCGCCTGGGAGGGCCGGCCCGCCCGGGAGGGCCGGCCCGCCGTAGTTCCGACGAAGGCGAGTGCCAACTCACTTCGCGCGGCAATCCGGTGTTCACGGAAACCAGTTTCATCATCCGTCTATCCTTTGCCTAGTTAGTTCGTCAGGGCACGGCAAAACTTGTCCTGAGCGCAGCCGAAGGAGCTGTGCCGAGTAGTGTCGAAGGGAAAATCTTCTGGAAATATCTTTGGCTATATGAAGGCCGGCTGACCCGCCAACCCATTTGCATAGGTGATATCCTCACTTTAGCAAACTTGGGAGGTTCCGACGTAGCATCATGCGAACCCTAACAGCATTTGTGGCACACAGCTTTGCGCCCGAAGATCAACTTAAGATTCGCCCAATCCTGGCTCAACTCGACGCATTCCATGAGATGGGTTTCGTCTGGAAATCTGGAGAACCCGCCGAGGCGGACAGGGTATCCGAAAAAATTCGTCGCCGTATCCTCGATGCCCAAGTATTCATCGGGATTCTCACTCGCAAGCATCCCGTCTTCAATCTTACCAATACTTTCAAGAGCGCTTGGGAGCTTGTTACCAACAAATTGCAACCGGCCCGCTGGACCCCACCCGCTTGGGTCATTCAGGAAAGTGGTTTTGCACTCGGCCTCGAAAGGAAAGTGATTCTCTTCGTGGAACCAAATTTGGACTTTCCTGCACTCCAGGGAGACCTCGAATATGTTTCGTATAACTATTTAGATGCCACAGACGCGGTCAGGCGCCTCTCAGAAATGATCAGCAAGCTTATTGCGGAACAAGCTGGCATAAGAGTGGAAACAGTAGTGCGAGACGAGTCTGAGGGGCAAAAGAAACAGGAAACGATTTCAGCAACCGCCGAGGCGAAGGAGACTGTAAAAGCATCACAATCTTCCGAACCAGGATTTGTAGAGATATTTCGTGAGTTTAGGTTGGCGATTAGCAAAAAGGATGTAGCCTTAGCGCGCAAACAACTTGACGCAGGGGTTGAACTGATAAGGGCCGGGAAGTCAACCGCAGACGAACTTACCTGGCGCTGCCACTGCCTTTTTGTCCTCTACCGCGCTGGAGATGTTCCAGCCTTTCAGGAACTAAAGCGAATAGAGACCGAAAACCCGAAGGACCCCACACCAGCCCGATTTATAGGGGAAGCACTTTGGTCTTTCAAAGAGTTCTCCGAAGCCGCTGGATATTATAAGCGGGCCGCGGAACTTTCCACCGACGAGGAAGATAAGGATTCTTTCTTGCTGGATTGTGCTAGTGCGCTTATCGAGGCGAAGTTGTCGGACCAAGCGGAACCTATCTTGACCCGTTTATTGAGAGAGGCGAAGGATGAGCTTCGTACTCAAGCTGCCGAGAAACTCTACGGCATTCTTAAGTCCTCTAGCAGACACTTCGAGGCATTCGGAACAGCAGAGGTATTGCTCCATGAGAATCCCGGTCTCGCAGGTTTTCGCTTTAGTCTTGGGTTGGACTATCACCGACGCAATTTGCATGACCTATTCCTGCACCACTTCTACCTGCTAAAAGAGAAGGAACCAGACCGTTCGGACGTGATGCACAATGTTGCGCTGGCATTCTCTGAATGCAAGTTGCCGATTGCATCTGTTGCCCACTACAAACGCGCAATCGAGTTGGGGGGCACTCTAGCGGCGAGCAATCTTGGACACAAGTACATCGACGCGGGGATGGTGGATGAAGCTGGCGTTATGCTGAAGGAAGCCTTAAAAAAGGCGGAAGTTGAACCAGAAGTCCCGCGATGCTTAGCTGAGATCACCGAAAAGCAGGAGAAAGAGGGCGAGGAATTCAATAAGTTATTGGAAAAAGCTGATGAGCAGAGGGACTTCCTTGTCGCGCTCGGCAGAGGTCTTCAACAGGTGGAATCTCCACCCCTGGAAGGTACGTGGCGCATGCCATTTGGCGAAATCCAACTTCACGCCGTAGAGGGGAACCTCGGAGGGAAAACAGAAGTCATCCACGACCCATCAAGCTATGCCTCGTTGGCCCAGATGCTAGGCGGGCTCGGCGGATTAGGCGGCACATACAATGAGCCAAAGCAGATTCGTGTTTATTCCATCACTGGACCCATCACAGGAAGCGTCTGCCGGTTCACAACCAGCGTGAAGCCTAAAGAGATTGTGGGAGCGCTCGGCAGTATCATCGGCGGCGAGGAGTCTATCCACGGGTACCTCGTATTCAGCTCCGATGGACAATCAGCGCGCTACGCCGAAGTGAAGAACGATAAACTGTCAGGTTTTTCGTTGCTCGAGCGGGTGGGCGCAAAGACTGGCTAGGAGTTGTGGCGCGCCCTTTGGGGTTCCGTTTTTCAAAGAAGCCTGTGGCGGGTGGCCCATACGCCGGTTTTGCGTGTGGGGCATTTGACTTTTCTTTCTATAGCCCCGGGCGGGCGGGCCAGCCTTTTGAATTGCTCCACCTTCGTTTCGGTCGCCCACGATGAAGTACAGGAGTGGTACTCTCTCGTCGTGCTTTTCCGGTAAGGAATAATTCCCAGGCGCCGCACACTTCCTGCTTAAGGGCGCGTGGTTCAGGAGCTGCGCCTGAACCACTTTTCCTAGCCTTGCCTCGCCAACACTGGATTTCAGTCAGGCGGGACGCTACACTCCCATCCATGTGGGAAACGGTGGAAGCAATTGCCCTGATAACGATCTTTTTTCTGATTTGGAAAGAGAGAAAAGAAAGCCGGGAGGAACGCCAGGAACAGCACGAAGAAACCGCTGCAGAGTTGCAACTCGCTCGAAGCCAAGCCGAGGCGACTAAGAAGTCCGCAGACGCGGCGACCGAGGCTGCCTTGGCCGCGAAGAAATCAGCGGAAGTCGCGTTCGCTCTTCACCGGCCATACATGGGGCTGGATCATGTAAAACTCAGCCCTGATCCCAACACGCAAAACCGGCCTGTGTGGAGTATCGAGTGGGGCATCAAAAACTTTGGCACTCTTCCGGCAAGTCAGGTAGAGGCGGGTGTAGAGATGCGTTTGGATGAGAAACTACTTCTAACTGACAGCGGTCCCAAAGGTGCGGAAGTTTTCCCGCAGTCAGATCCTATTACCAAAATATTAAACTACCCATGGGAGGGAGCGGACGGTATTGCAAACCGTAGCGCAGTCATGAGTGGACAAAAAATCCTCATCGTGCGAGTCCATGTCCTCTACGCCAGTCCAGATGGGCGTCAGTACAAACATACCGCGACCGCCCTGTTCAACAGGGGCTACGGAACCTTCTCGATCATCGAATCAAAATCAGAGACGATCAAGTAGTGACGGCTGCCGCTGCTTGCGCGGCGCGGGCAAAAGGTGCTTAGAATCTACCGGCTATGGCTGACATTCGCGTTGGCACGTCCGCATCAAGTGCCGAAAGTTCCTTCGAGCAAACTCTAATCGAGGTCTGGCGGCAAGCCCTCGTCGAGGGCGCGAAGGTCGTCGCGCTAGGCACAGAACGTTACCCCGTCCGGCGTACCCCCAAACGAGGTTTGCGGCAAGTGGACTTCGTTTTCGATGGAAACGAGATTCGCGGGCTAGAGCAGAACCCTGATACAAAATCCCGTTGGGCACAAATGGCACGCTCTGGCAAGAAGGTGATGCAGTTCCTGAGCGAGGGCCGCTACGTAGCAAACGTGGTTAACGGGAAGGTGAATTTCTACGGGAGAAGACCGGGGACAAGTCGCTAAGGCGTCTTTCCTCGGTTTCGTGGTGGGTGGGGCACGCTTCTGAAATGGGTGGCAACCCCCTTGGGGCTTGGTTCTTCAAAGGAGCCTGTGGTGAGCATGGCCGAACCATGCGGCTTTTGAGAGATGCCGGGCTCTCCCCGCATGGAACGCGGGGAGTTCCCAATAAAGACAACTGGGAGAAAGCCCGACGCTGGAGAGCAGGGCACTGAAAGAGCAAAAAGCAGATCCCTCCCTCCGGGGCGGGCACCCGCTATCCCTCAGCATTCAAACCACTTACAAGTAATCATTGACATACGGTACCAATATGCTATAATGCCTCCGTTAAGTCGGCACCCTTCCGCCGCCTGCCCGCCGTAGCCTTGGCGTAGGAGGGTGCCCTGCGAACCATGCGCGCCCGCCAGGTCGTTCTTCTAACTCCTTCGGAATCTTTATGCTTGGCCCAGTTACTTTCTTGCAAACAGACAGCTCCCCTAACCCCCTTTAGAATCAACACTTGTAAAAGTGTAACAAAACAAAAGACTTTAACTATCTTTGGAATGAACACTTACAAAAAATAGGGGGGAGGGGGTCTGAGTCTACTGAGGCAAATGAATTTGAGCGAGGGGCGAACATGGCGAGGTCAACTCGCCGCTACAGAGGGAAAGCAGGGACTGCAAGGGCTAAAGCCCGGGATTCCTCAGACTTCGGAATGCCGCACCACCCGACAGGAGCGGGGACAGGCTCCGGTGCGACCCACAAAGCATTCGGAGCTAGCGAGGGCAAGAGCGCGTTCTCTCGAACGGGTCGGGACAAGTTCCGCTCCGACCCCCAGGGCAGCTGGCAAACCTTGCAGAGATTACTGCTCTCTGGAATCTTATTCGTCCGTCAGAGTGTCGAACGGCCTCAAATACCGGCTCGGCTTGAAGTCAAAAAACGCCGGCGCTGCCGGTACAGCGATTACGGAGCCTTCCGGAGTCGTGACGAAAATGATGTTGGCCGGTCCCAACGCTGCGGCGCCCTCGTTCAGGTCCTCAGCCTTCAAACCACTCCACTTTCCCGTTTTCAGGCGGTTCAGCAGGGTCTCCACCGCGGAAATCGTTTCCGCGGGCGAGAATTCGCAGTGCCCCGCACGATGCACAAACGTCCGGCGCAGAAACTCCGCGTTGCCCGCTTCTTCCACCACATTCTTATATGCGGATTCATTCTGCACCACCACGAGTCCGTCGCCCTTGGTGTGCAGCGTCAGAACCGGAATGTGAATCTGGCCATTAAAAATAATGTTTTGCTCCAGGTATTTCAGGGCCTGCGGGTCCGCGCTCACGCGCACAGCATCGTTCAGCGTATCCAAGTCAGCATCGAGGTCCAGGCCCGCTTCCTTGTAGAGCGCTTTCACTTCCTCTCGATCGATGGAGCGCGCCAATTGCTTTCTGTAGTCCACGCCCTCATTCGACGAAGGATTTCCCTGGGCGCGGAATTCCAATTCGGCTCGCAGCGCAAAGGCGAAGCCAAAATCGACGAATTTAGCCCAAAGAAATTGATTCGCCTCCTGGCTGGCAAAATCATCCTCCGCCGGCTCCGGCGCTGTCGGGTCAAACCAGCCGGGCCCATCGCCCATCGCCGATACAAGAGCGAGGCGCGCCCGCCCTTGCGGGGTGGTCTGTGCCGCGGCAAGCGCCCCCTCGGCAAAAGTGAGATTCCCCACCGGGTCGGTGATATGCACGATCTGCAAACCGTTTCCCGCGACCAGCGTGTTGAACGCAAATGCCGAATCCAGCGCCGTATTCCACGTCGCCACGCCCCCCGAAAGCACTCCGCACATGGGCAGCGCCGCGTCAAATACGCCGGGATTCTGTTGAACAAGTCCGGCCGTAATAATTCCCCCGAGCGAGTGTCCCCAGGCGATTGTGAGTTTCGGCTCCCCCACCGAAGACTTGAAAATATCCAGCACCGCGATTTGGTCAAGCAACGCCTCCTGAATCGCCCAGCCCGCGTGGGCATACGAAGTTCCCGCGAGCGCGAACCCCCGCGACAACAGGATGCCTTGAGTGACCGGATCGCCCGCATCGAATGCTAGATTCGGTTTACCGGGCACGACATACCCGTGGCTGTACAGAAACAGCGTCCCGTTCCAGTTCGGCGGAACTTCAATCAGATATGTGGCCCCGTCCGGCAACGTTCCTGTCGGTGGCGGCGGGAACACGCCCTGTCCGTAAGCTTCGCCTGCAAACAAAAGCGCCAACCCGATTCCCACTCCTAGAGAAAACACCTGCTTCTTAATTTGTCGCATTTGGAATCCCCCAAAACCGGAAAATCCGATTTCCACTTTATCTTTGTGCAAAACCATATGCCCGCCACACACTGGTGTCAAGCTCGGATCACCGTGGGCACAGTCAAGTGGCAAGTGCGGCCGGCGCAGAAGCAAATCGAATCTACTCTGCGCGGGAGTTCATGCAGTGCTTGCAATCACGATCCGTCCGCGGCGGCGAAAGCGAACAGCATAGATGGATCAGGACCGGTGCAGTTCTTGAAGCGAAAAAGGAGATTGCAGCTAAAATTGTGGTGGCCTGTGTCTTGGTCATACTTGCCGAGGCGGCGGATAAGATGAGAGTCGCGATCGTATCGGATATTCACGGCAACCGGCGCGCGTTTGAAGCCGTGCTCACCGACCTGCGGCGAGTTGCGCCTGACGCCGTGGTGCATGGCGGCGATTTGGCTTACGGCGGAGCGCACCCGGCGGAGGTCATCGATCAGATCCGCGCGCTGGGGTGGCCCGGCGTCCGTGGAAATACAGATGAAATGCTTTGGGCTCCGGAAAGCCTGGCGAAATTTTCCGCGGCACAGCCGAAGCTTGCGGCACTTATGGCCCGAATCCAAGAATTGATTCCGCCGACGCTCGCAAGCATCGGCGAAGATCGCTTGCGATGGCTGGAAAGACTTCCTTGTCTGTATTCGCAGACTGGCATTAGCCTGGTTCATGCCAGCCCGGATGACCTGTGGAGGGCTCCCATGCCGAATGCCAGCGATGACGAATTGCTGAAAACTTATGCGTCGCTTTGCGCTCCCATCGTGGTGTATGGACATATTCATCGTCCGTTTGTACGCCGGCTGCAAGGGATGAGCGTAGCGAATACAGGGAGCGTCAGCCAATCGTATGACGGAGATAGGCGCGCGTCGTATCTGGTGATTGACGGAGAGAGCATAACCATTCGCCGGGTCGAGTACGACGTGGAAAGTGAAGCCGCAGAACTCTTGCGCTCGGGGCTACCGCATGCCGAATGGCTGGCTCGGATCCTCCTCGCGGGACAATACTGTCCGCCGGAGTAGATAAAATCTAAGATGGTGGGCATCAAGCGAGAACGTAGGGCGGCGAATGGGAATGCGCATGCTGATGGCAAGGTGTTTTCACCTGGCACTGGCTGCTCTGGCCGTCGGCGCGGCTTGCGCGCAGGAGCTGCCCGCTGTTCCTCAGCAGGCGCCGGCTGCGCCTATGCAGGAGGAGACCATGAAAAATGTGGCGGGCCAATGCCTTCAGCCGGCGCCGATGGTGCGAATGAAAGATTACGACGGGCCGTTTAAGAAACTCGTGGGAACATTTGCGCGGCCGCTGGAACGCAAGACGGTGCACCCGCCGCACTACAAGCCGGGCGTGAAATTGTGCACGCTCGGGGTGAAAGATAAGTTCGTTTTGTTCGTACGCGACTCGTTTGACCCGGTGACGTTTCTCGGCAGCGGTTTTAACGCGGGGATTGACCAAGCGGAAGACACGGACCCCAGGTATGGACAGGGGGCTGAGGGTTATGGGAGGCGCTTTGGCGCCGATTATGGCGGTCAGGCCACGTCCAGATTCTTTAAGGACTTTGCATATCCATCGATATTTTCGGAGGACCCGCGCTATTACCGGCTGGCCCACGGAAGCGCGGGGAGGCGATTGCTCCACGCGATGGAGCACGCGGTCGTGGCTCACCGCGATAACGGGAACCGCATGTTTAATTTTTCCGAATGGCTGGGGACGACGAGCGCGGTGGTGGTGAGCAATAGCTATCACCCGGACAACAAGCGGGGCTTCTCTCCAGCGGCGCAGCGAGTGAGCTCCAGCATCCTGCAAGACACGGGTTTTGATGTGCTGCGCGAATTCTGGCCGGAGATTTCCCGCAAATTCAAGCTCCCCTTCCGCGGTGAAGCCAAGCCGGTGAGCGGCAACTCCAATCCCGCAACGCAGTAAGCCTTTGCAAGCACCACGAATACGGCGTCACGAACTCCGATCGCCTGTGGGCGCGCGAGCGGGAGAGAGCCGGGGGAATGACGATTATTGCATGACCGGGCTGGCGTTGGTGCAGGCAGCGCCCACCGGATCGACGTGGATCACGTTGGTCTGATCGCTACAGTACATCGATTGACCCGTTGAGCCGGGCGCCTGTGGCGCGCCTGTGACCGTGTAGTTGAGCGACGGCGTGGCGCCGTCGCCTGTCCACACAAAGGCGTAGCCGCCCTTCGCGCCTTGAGCAATGGCGTCGTCCAGCAAGCAAGCCGATATCGCGGAGGCTGTGCAAGGATCTGGACCGCCGAGCAGGTTCATCGTTGCGGGAAAGCCGAGATCCGGATAGGAAACCGAATACGTGACAGCCGCGGTGTCGATCGCACGGATGGAGGCGACAGCGGAAGCTTCATTGGCACGGATGCGCGAACGAAGAAAGCTGGGAACGGCGATCGCCGAAATGATCAGAATTACGGCGACCACGAGGAGCAACTCGATCAGCGAAAATCCCTTTTGGTTTTTCATGAACCCTCCTCAGCCCAACATCACCCTGCAGGGCGCGGAGCGCATAGCCTGGGGCTGAGACTGCTTTTCCAGATGGGGGGACACTGCTCCGCGGGCGTAATCCTACTCCAGAGCGCTGGTGTAAGGAAAGCATTACTTTTGGGGTAAGCGCGGAGTTCGCCCGTGAAGAGTTCAGGGCATGGCAAATAGCGACATTCCTAAGCTCAGCGCGGGTTGCCGCTTGCGCGCGAGCGAGGGAGCAGGTAGGGTCAGGCCGAGCAGCAAGATTTCCTTCAAGTTTGCGAAAGGGAAGGAGACACCATGCGAAGGTGGGGCGTGCTGATATCCGTGTTTTACGCTCTGATACTGGTGGGCGTTCTTGTCCCGATGGGCCCCATGCTTGTCGGAAAGGATCTCCAAGACCTGCCGAAATTGCCGCATGCAGTAATAGACCTGTATAAGGAATGGACGCTGTGGATTCCCATTGGGGCGGTCCTGTCAGGCCAGGTCCTTCTGCTTTTTCTCTCGGTGGACACAAGCTGGCGAAGACTGAAGCCGCGGACGCATATCTTCGTTTCTTGTGCCGTTGCCGGGGCGCTGGTCGCGCTGCTCACGTTTGCGCTGGTGTTCAGCCTAAAAGCAGGGATCCAGGGTGACAAATTTGACCACATCGGAGAGAGGACTATCACCACCGCACAAGCTTTAGGTTTCGCGGGCTTGTTGTGGCTGTGCTGGGGAATTGTGTTTTTCGTCTATTTGCGAAATTCCTCGGAGGTGGTGACGCGAATTGTGTCGTGGCTGCTGAGAGGAAGCGTGCTGGAATTGCTGGTCGCGGTGCCTTGCCACGTCATTGTGCGCCGGCGCGACGATTGTTCTGCGCCCGGTGTAACGAGTTTCGGGATCGTCACGGGGATCGCCGTGATGCTGTTGTCGTTCGGGCCAAGCGTGCTGCTCCTTTACAAAAAGCGTTTGGAGGGATATGAGAGTCACACAACAGCCGCCGAGTGAGAAGAACAGCGATGCACGAAGGAAGAGACACAGGATTCGCGAGAGTCAATCAGGCGAAGAGGTTTTCTCGCTGTTTTTCACGCGGACGAAGGCGATGCCGTTCACGCCGCTGCAGGCAAGCCAGACATTGCCGTCGGGAGTGTGCACCATATTGCGCACGACGCCCCCGCCGGAGGGAATGATCCAGGTCTGGAATTTTTCGGTTTTGGGGTCAAAGCGTACGACCGTGTTTGGCCTGGTATTCGATTCGCTGTACCAGAGGATGTCTCCCACGGCGGTGATGCCGTAGGGTTGAGAATTCGTACCGCCCGGAGAGGCCCACTCCGTGATCTTGCCTGTTTTGGGATCGAAGCGGCCCAGGTAGCCGCGAGAATAGTCCGAATACCAGAGGACATCGTCGGGGGTGATGGCGACGCGGCGAGGACGCGAATCTTCATGCGGCAAGAGATATTCGTGAATCGCGAGCGTGTCCGGATCGATGCTGGCGATTTTGTTGGCGCCAAATTCGACGAAGAAGGGAATGCCTTTCGAGGTTACGACCATGCCGTAAGGGCGCGATTTCGGTGTGGGTGAATCGACGACCTTCACATCGCCGGTTTTCGGATTGAGCCTGCCGACCATGTTGGCGCTTTGCAAGGTGAAATAGATATTGCCGTTGGGCGCAAAGAGGAGCGTGTGAGGATCGCGGGCTTTGGGATCCGGCATGGGATATTCGGAAACCTCGCCAGTCTTGGGGTCGAGCTTGCCAATGTAACTTTTGAAGTTTGCGGTGAACCAGATGTTGCCGTCTTTATCCGCCACCAGGCCATGCGGGCCCGAGACAGGCGTCTTCAGGTGATATTCCTTGAAGTGATTCGTCTGGGGATCGAAGCGTCCCAACACGTTGGCCATCTGCCCGGTGTACCAAGCCGAGCCGTCCGGGGCGACCGCAGGATCGTGAGGCCTCGAGCCGGGCGTGGGCACTTGCCATTCGTTGATGGAAACCACGACGCTTCCGGGAATGACGACGGCACGGGGCTCCGGCTTTTCGGGGAGGTTCCTGGCAAGATAGTCGAGCACAGTGGAGAATTGATCCTGCGGTACCGGCGCGCCGACGTTGACCATCATGTGGAGGACCGTCGTCCATTCGTCGCGGGAGTGTCCGGCAGAGGTCACGGTAGTAATGGCGTGACATCCGACGCAAGCAGTCTGGACGGTTTCTCTGCCCTTACCGTCGGGCAGTTGGTCCTGACTCCAGGCGGGAATTGAAGAGCAAAGAAGCGCAGTCACTAGAACGGGCAGGTGCGGTTTCATTTCGCGAGTCTCCCTGTGGATAATGCGTCGCCTGGCAATTTACCGCTGGCCGCGCCGGTATGCAATGAGAGACGGAGATTTTTTGGGGAGGGTGGCCCGCGCGGCCGTTTGAGTCAATCGATACATCTTGCGGCCGTCTTGAAGTATCTTAGGGGCGCCGGGAAACGGCGATGGCATGGTATTGCGCGCCGGCAGGAGGAATCTTTCCCATGAAATTCAGCGGAGTTTTTGCGTGCGCGATGTTCATGTGGGGTGTGGCTGCAAGCGCTCGACCGGCAAGCGCCGCGGCGGATACGCCCGTAAGAGAAGTGGCGGTAACGGTTGATGACTTGCCCGCGGCGGCAGCATCGCCGACGCGCGGCGATGCAAAGTCCATCATTGATATGACGACAAAGATAATCGCGACGCTGAAACAGCAGAATGTTCCGGCGGTGGGATTTGTCAACGAACAAAAAGTCTACAAGTGGGGCGAAGTGGATGAAAGGATTCGAGCCCTGGCGATGTGGCTCGACGCGGGATTCGAGCTGGGGAATCACACATTCAGCCATCCGTCACTGAATAAGGTAGGACTCCAGGAGTTCGAGGACAACGTGATTCAAGGCGAAACGGTACTGAAGCTCTTGCTGGCGCAGCACAAGATGAAGCTGCGCTATTTCCGGCACCCTTACCTCGACACCGGCAGGGACCTGCGCACGAAGATGGACGCGGACGCATTCCTGACGGGGCGCGGATACCGGATCGCTCCCGTGACGATGGATGCGTGGGACTGGATGTTCGCGAGCGTTTATTCGGACGCCAAAACGCGCGGAGATGCGGCGATGGAGCAGCAAACGGTCAGCGCGTATCTCTCGTATACGGAGACGGTGTTTGCGTTTTACGAGAAGTTTTCCAAGGAACTGTTTGGTTATGAGCCGAAGCAAATTCTGCTGCTGCACGGAAATCAAATGGAAGCGGATCACCTGGGGGACGTTTTGAACCTGCTTCGGAAACGTGGATACCGCTTTGTCACGCTGGAAAATGCGTTGAGCGACCAGGTATACAGCCTGCCGGACACGTATATCGGCGAGGAAGGAACCGGCTGGATTGACCATTGGGCGATCGCGCGGGGAATAACCCGAAAAGACTTTCCCGTAGCGCCGGCGGCGTTTTTCGAGAAGTACCAAGCGCTGACGCCGCCGGACTAGAGCGATGCTCGGTTTAGGCGGGTAAGAATCGTGCCGGATGCGATCAGGGCCGCGTGTCGAGCGGGCGTTTGCTTTTCTCGCAAAACTCGTTCTGGAGTTTGAGGCTCGATTGGTTCCCGCAGTTTGCAAGCGAAAGGAGGAGGAAAAGTTGACCGTTCGTTTTTCGAAAGACCAGGCCCAACGCAAGGAAATTCAAGGAGGCACGGATGTTCAAGAAGCTGACAGCAACGACCGATGATCCCGTCCTGACAATTCTGAGGCTGGTATTGGGAATTGTGTTTTTCTTCCATGGTGCACAAAAGATGCTGGGCTGGTTTGGAGGGTACGGATTCAGCGGAACGATGAATTTCTTTACCCACAACATGGGAATTCCGGCGGGGTTGGCCTTTCTGGCCATTGCCGCCGAATTCTTCGGGAGCCTGGGGCTGATTCTGGGATTGCTGGCGCGAGTTGCCGCCAGCGGGATCATAGTGAATATGTTGGTGGCGATTGCGATGGTTCATCGTTTCAATGGTATTTCCATGAACTGGACTGGACAGCAAAAAGGCGAAGGTTACGAGTTTCACCTGCTGGCCATCGCCATTGCGCTTGCCGTGCTGATCCGAGGCGCGGGAGCGTTTTCGATCGACCGGATGATTGGCGCGGGAAACAAGACTGCGAACTAGGTGGGCGGGGTTTCAGCGAAGAACGAGAGTATTGATTCGCTTGGGGACCTCGCCTACGGGAATAAGGGCAACTTGCTTTAGGGCCTTTGTGTCGATCACGGTCACGGACGCTGCGCCTGAATTCGAGATGTAGATTGTCTTGCTATCGGGCGTGAACGTAATCCACTCAGGCACGGAGCCGGTGGGAGAGTGTCCCACTGGATGAACCTCAGGCAGGGCAACGTGGCCGATCAGCTTCAGATCGGGCAGTGAGTATGCAAATACGGCATTTGCGAACGTGCTGTTGACCCACAGCGATTTTCCATCCGGTGAGACACCGATACCGTGCGAGGGAGTGCCGAGCCGGCCCTCAGCGAGGCCGAATCCTCCGGGTTGATCGGGCAACTTAATCCTGGCGATTTCGGCACGATTGGCGAAATCCACGACGGCGAATCCATTCACATCGGAGAGCTGGACGAAAATACGGCGCGTCGAACCATCGGGGTTAGCCTCGAAGGCCATCGGGCGCACGCCCTTGTCCAATTTGACTTCCCACGCGACCTGGTCGGTTTTCAGATCGATAACGCTGACAATCTTCGTTTCGATGGAACCGCTGACGGAATACTTGCCGTCCGGCGTGATGTAGATGTTGTGCACCGGGCCGTTCACAGAAATGGATTTGACTCGCTTGAGCGATACCGTGTCGATGACATCGACGGCGCCCGGCGTGCTGCGAATGCCGACCAGCACACGGCTTCCATCCTTTGTTACCGTGATGTTGTTGGGATGGCCGCTGAGGGATATTTTCTGCACTATTTCCCCGCTTTTGAGGTCCACCACGTCGAGCACGCTTTCCGACTCGTTGCTGATGTAGACGCGCGTCCCGTCGGGAGAGAAGTTGACGCCGTGCGGCAATTCGATGCCGTGGATGACTTGCACGACTTTGTTTGTTGCGGGATCGACGATGTCCACGGTGTCGTCCGCGCTGTTGGTGATGAAGATAAGCGAAGACGGCGTGGCCCTGGATGAGGAGGAAATTTCCGATCGCGAGCCGCGCACCCATTCGGCCAATGTGAGCCAGTCGGAATCGCTCTGAGAGTGGAATTGCCTGCCTCCGGAATGGAACGGTTCGCCTCCCGCTTCGGGCGCGAGCGGATGCATCAGGAGCCGGCTGGAAGCGGGATCGCCGGGTACAACTTGTTTCAGAGCGCTTTGAAAGTTTTGCTGCGATTGGTCATCCGTCCAGTCGGCGCTGCCCGGCGAAAGCGTTTCGAGGTGAAAGTCGCGGTTAGCCGAGGTGTGGCAGCCGTAGCAGCGCGCGTGACCCGGGCGCTCTTTCAAGAATATGGGCTGAACCCTGGCTTTGAAGAACTGAAAGTCGAGCACGGATGGAGTAGAAGCAGGAGATGAACCCGCAGTCGAGGGCGCAGGAGATCCGCGGCGGATCCAGTCCGCAATCATCTGCCACTCCGGATCATTCTGCGAAGCCCAGAATTTGCCTCCCGTGTGCGTGGGATCGCCGCCAGCCTCTGGAGCGAGGGGATGCAGCAACAGGCGGCTTTGCAGGGGATTCGCGGGCGTGACTAACTGCGAGACGGCTTCGAAGTTTCGGCGTGACTCCTCCTCAGTCCAGGAAGGATTGCCCTGCGACAATGGTTCCAATTTCAGGCGCGTGGGCAATATGGAATGACAGTCGTAGCACCGCATGCCATTTGCGCGCTGCTTGAGGAAAATAGGTTCGATACGGCTGCGATACGCGTCAAAGTCAAGAGACGCTTGCGCTTGCACTACACAGGGATACGAACTGCAGACAGCGACGACGAAGTACAAAAGGAATTTTGCCATTTTTGTGTCGGGCATGTTCACGATCCCTCGAAGTTTCTAGCCGCCTCTCGCCGTCAGCGCCCGTAAACCAGCAGACGGAACGTCCCGGACACAGGGGTCGGCTGCGGGTTGGGCTGTTCCGTGGTGGGCGCCGGGGCCGGAGCAAAATCCGCGGTGTCGATGAAGAGCCTGTGCGTCTTGGGATCAAGCGCCATGTTGCGCGCGCCGAACTCCGTCTTAACGGTCTCGACCGCGCTGAATTTATCTGGCGAATCCTCGTGGAATACGTGCAATGTACCTTCGCGGGTGGCGATGAATAGGAGCCCGGATGATGGCTCATACATGTTTGTATCCACGCCCGCACCGATCGGAAAGTTTTGGATGACCTTTCCCGTTTTCACATCCATGATCGCAAGAATCTTGTTACGCCCTCCGATGAACAGGCGTCCGTGCTTCACGTCCAGATCGATCGCCGTGGCCTCCTCGGCGGGTGCAATTGGCCATCGGGACTTGACGGTATTCGTGTGGGAGTCCAGAGCCACCACTTCATTTTTGTCCTCGATATTGTCGTAGATGGTGCCCTTGCCATCGGCGACGGCGTACTCCGGGCGGCCGCTCATGGGGATTGTCGCCACAACGGTCGCGGTCGCCGGGTCGATTACGGACGAATCGTTGGTCTTGCCATTCATCGTGAAGACATGTTTCGAGGCGGGATCGTAAATGATGCAATCCGGATTGCCGCCGGTTTTGATGTGCCCGGTAACATTCAAAGTTTTCAGATCGAAGACGACCACTTCGTCGGCGCCGCCGTCGCTGATGAAACCCCGGCCAAGATGGGGGACCAGCGCGATTCCGTGGACCCTTTTCAGATCAGAAACGCTGCCGAGCACTGCTCCGCTGTCCGCGTCGACCACCTTCACTTCGGTATTGTGCGAAATGAAGAGGCGCCGCGCGGAAGGATCAAACGTGATGTAATCCCAATACTCCTTGCCGCCCGGCGGCGCGCCGAGGTCGTATTTTTTCAGGAGATGATAGCCGCCCTCGGTACGGCCAGCGACGGCGCCAAGCAAGAGAACCGCGCATGACAGGATGAGAAGGCGAAAGTTCGAAAGTTTCATCGAGAACTCCCGTTGAATTCTTACGCGCTTCATTTTTCAGCCGCCGCAGTGGAAGTTGGTTCCGGGTCCCTTTTGCAAAGCTCTAACAAAAAACTGTTGCCGGGCTTCTAATTTCGTGTCCCAGGCCCCGGGCGCAATCCTACTTCGCTTCGCTATAAATTTGACATTAAGTTTTCTTTAGATTGGCGGCCATAATCCATCTGGATTTGGTGCGGCAAACATTGGTAGTTGAAACCCTGAGGTACCGGCAGAAGCTGGGACTTCAGGATTCAAGAGTTTTGGGGCCACAATCAGAAAATTATCTTGATTGCGAATTGGATCTGCCGCTCCGGGATGGTCGTCCTGACCAAGGCACCCGCCGTCCCGCCCGCTGATGGGGCCAGCGACGCTCCCGTCGCATCGAAGATGTCGGTATTACCGTCAGTGGCCGTCTCCGGCGGCGAAAAGTTAGCGTGATTGAGAATATTAAACATCTCCACCCGGAACTGTACGTTGAAGTTCTCCGAGATTCTTCTGATGTGGTTGTTCTTGAAGACAGAGAAGTCCAAATTGGTGATACCTGGACCAATCGCGATATTACGACCGGAATTACCGCGAAGGTTGAAGCATTGCAGGGAAGCGGGATCAACGGGTCCTCCCACGCTTGGTGGCGCTGGGTCACAGTGCGTCGCCCAGTCAAAGCCCGCGGGCGCGGTCGGAACGGCGAAGCACTGGGTCTTGATGTAATTGGCTGGGTTGCCGGGATTCGTCAGCGTACTGCAGCCGGGTCCGCCCAGACGGTTCGGGTAGGCAAAATCGTCGCTGCTCAATGTATTGGCAGGGCCAGGGTTATTGCCGCTTCCCCATGTTGGGGTAAAGGGAACGCCGTCACTTACGGTGAGAATAAGTCCCAGTTCCCAGCCGTCGGTAATCCACCGGGCCGGCCCGGAGAATGACTTAGCTGTGGGAACCTCCCAGGTACCATTCACAACGAGCGTACGTCCCACGTTGAAATCGGAAAGACCACGGGTCAATTTCGTGTCGAAGTAATTCAGACTGGAGATGGAGTTGCCGAAGGCGTCGCCCGCAAGGGTAGCCGAGCTCGTATCTATGCTCTTTCCCCAAGTGAAAGTGCCCTGCACCTGGAAGCCGTGGCTCATGCGCTTGGCCAATTGCAATTCAAGAGCGTTGAAATAGGACTGTCCCTTGTAAAACATTCCGCGAATGGAGCCGAAGGCCGGGTTGACAGGTTTGGGGCCGACGCACTGAGCCGGGTCAGTGAGTGTGGGGTCGGTCTGATTACATACTCCTGGTACGTAGATATTTCCCAGGACATCTACTTGCGGCCATAAGTATCCGGCAGACGTCTTTGTCGGTAGGACCAAATTGGCTTCATCCACGCGGAAGGGTTGGTGCACGCCGCGCGAACCGACGTAGGCAACCATCGCTGCCAGGCTTGGGGTGAGCTGGTACTGCACGTTGAGGTTCCACTGCGCAACGTAGTTGCGCTTCTGTCGTGACTCAAGGAAAGTGCTACGTGACGTGGTACCAGTGATCAGACACTGCGCGACCGAGGGGAAGGTAAGTGTGGTTCCAGGCGGACAATTCGGAGGAGGAGGCGCTGACACCTGCAGCGTCGTATAATTGAAAAAGGGAATGGCCTGAGTCTCCAGAAGGATGTACTGGTAGGGAAGAGGCAGGACATCGAACAGGCCTGCACCTCCGCGGACGGCCATTTTACCGTTGCGGAAGGGGTCCCAGGCGAAACCGATGCGCGGCTCAAAATTTTTCAGTGTAGGGTTTGAGATTAAAGGTCCGGTACCGGAGCAAGATAGCGCGACGAACTTCCCGCAGACGGGCAATGGGTCGGTAATATTCTTCAGATTGACAAGCTTGCCGTTTATTTCGGTCGGCACGGTGGCCATCTCATAGCGGAGTCCCAGATTCAACGTGAGGTTGGGCTTCCAGCGCCAGTCGTCCTGCACGTAGCCGGCGAAGATATTCTGGCGAAAATCGCGCGGGGTGAGGGAACTAGCGACGCCCCCTTGGAATTGGTTGGGATTATTTGCCAGAAAGGCCGGTAAGTTGCTGAAGGACCAGATTCCATTCGGATCGGTGAGGGCGATGGCTTGCAGGAACATGCGCTCGAAAGCAAAGCCAAACTTGATGGTGTGGGTGCCGCGATTGAGGAAGGCGTCGTCATAGCCCTGGAAAGAATTCCAATGATAGAAGTAGGTCGGGAGCCCACCTACTCCACCTGGCAACGTAGTAAGCCCACCGACGTGCACATTGGCTGCGTTACGGCCGGCAAAAGCGCCCAGAGAGGGGTCGGCCGCCGGGGAATTCGCCCCTTTAATCGCATTGAGGCTCTCATTGTTGTTGACCGTATCGCGGTTGTAGCCGAACCGGGCGGCATTGATAAAGGAGGTCGTAAAGCTATGGGTCTCTTCCGCTGCAACAATTTGCCTGGCGGTGCGGCTGCCGAGCAATACGTTGTTGAAGGAGTCCGGAGACGAGTAAGGAGTTCTGTCGAACAGATACGTTCCGAACAGGCTGTCCCTGTCCGAGAACTTGTGATCGACTCGTGCGGTAACGAAGTTCTCGTTGACGATCTGCTTCGCGGAGATAGTAACTTGACAGACGTTGCTCCCGCAGCTTGGCGACGTCGGGTAGAGTGCGAGGTATTTCAGAATGTTAGGATCTGTGACGGTAGCGCGGGCTTCGGGCGAGGGCACGAAATTCACATTGGCGATGCCCTTGGACTGCCGAATTCCTTCGTAGTCGGCGAAAAAGAACGTGCGGTTCTTGATAATCGGCCCGCCGATGGCGCCCCCAAACTGATTCCGCTTGAAGGGCGTTCGCTTTCCCGCTTCAAAGAAATTTGCGGCGTCCAGGGAGCTGTTGCGCAGGAATTCATAGCCACTGCCATGAAATGAATTTGTTCCCGAGCGGGTTGTGGCGTTGACGACCCCTCCGGAAGTCTTCCCGTACTCCGCCGAATAGTTGCTCGTGAGGACGGAGAACTCCTGAATGGCGTCGACTCCGAGGTTTCCACCCAGAACGCTGCCGGGCGCGCCGTTGGAATAATCGTTGAGGCTAACGCCGTCGAGACGATAATTGTTCTGCTGAGGGCGCGCGCCGGAGATGGTCAACTGTTGTCCGAAGCCGCGATTGCCGCGGTCGGATCCGGCTGCAAAGCTGGTTTGGGTTTGAATGGTATCAACGCCGGGCTGCAAGGCTGCCAGGTCCGTCCAACTGCGCCCATTTAGAGGTAGCTCACGGACGGTCGTCGCGTTGACAGTCGCGCTGATGTCCGAGCTGGCGAGCTGGATGGCGGGGGCTTCGGCGGTCACCTCAACCCTGTGTGTCACCGTGCCGATTTGCAGCGCGAGGTCAAAGACTTGCCGCGCACCCACGTTGATCGTAAATCCCGACTTTACTTCTGAGTTGAATCCCTTCGCCGTAACCGTGACCTGATACTCGCCGGGAAGCAGGTTCGGCACGGAGTAGAAACCGTTCTCGTTCGTGGAAATATCGCGTTCGACGCCGGTGGCCAAATTCTTGATGGTGATTTGCGCTTGAGGAATGCCTGCGCCGGAGGGGTCGGTGATCGTGCCCGAGAGGGTCCCGCCGGCGACCTGCGCGCCGACTGGTAGGGACACAAGAACGGAAAGAAGCAGAGCGGCTGCTAGAGTGAAGTTGCAAGCATGCTTGCAGAAAATTTTTCGATAGGACACAGAAACACCTCCCCAGGTGACTTGGAGCCTATTGTACACACCGAGATGATGCCTTAACGCAAGATTAATTTTTGTTTAGGCAGATTTTCGAGGAGCGCTTCGCGAGGCTGAGTGAAAGGCAGGATCACCGTGAAAGTGGAACCGACTCCCGGCGTGCTTTCGCATTCCATTGATCCGCCCAGTGCCCGCACAATGGCTTGAGCAATCGCGAGCCCGAGTCCTCCGCTGTGCGCTTCGCCGTTGCTCGATGGTGCGGCGCGATAGAACCGATCGAAGATTAAGGGCAGATGTTCGCTGGAAATTCCAATGCCTTCGTCCTCGAACCGCGCCCTTATCGAATCGTCAAGATTCTCCAATTTCACGCGGACGGTTGTGCCATTAGGGGAATACTTGATCGCGTTGTCGAGGAAAATCAAGAACAGTTGGTGAAGGAAAGCCTCGTCCCCAAAGTAGGCGACTTCCTCATCCAGTTTCCTTGCAATGCGGATATCTTTCGCGCGGGCCCGCGAGGTGACCAGAGCGCAAGCCTCTTCCAGTACTTCGTTGATATAAATCGGCTCGCACACTAGGTGCAGTTGCCCGGCGTCGGCCATCGAAAGGGTGAAGAGCCCTTCGACGATGCGCGTCAGTTTCTTGAACTCGTCGTCAAACATGCACAGAGTCTTCCGGTATTCCTCAGCGCTGCGCTGCTTGGAAAGGAGCAGCTGCGTCTCGCCGTGAAGAACGGCGAGCGGCGTGCGGAGTTCATGCGAAGCATCGGTCACAAATTGGCGCAGCTGGCGGACGGCGGAATCCACGCCCTGTAAGAGGTGATTGAATGTCGCTGCAAGCTGGCCAAGTTCGTCATGAGGGGATGAAACCGCGAGCGGTGTCCAGAAGCCTTCCCGGTTGGTGACGCGCTTGGCCATCAATGCCGCGTGTTCTGTGAGCGCGGTGATAGGCGCAAGACTCCTCCCCACATAGAAAGCAGAGATCCCCGCCGTGAACAGGAGGCTCACGGCAAAGAGCAACAGTGCGACGCTGCCAAAACTTTCGAGAACAGCATTGGTGCCTAACGTGGGGATCGCAAGGACCAGGACGCGTGGCTGAGTTGCTTGTTGAAAAGGGATGAAGGCGATGCGCACCGATTCACCGTTCCGGAGCGAGGCAATTCCGAAGGTGGGGCGTGAAACCTGCGGGCTGATTCCCTTCAAGTCCATCGGCGCCGTGAGGTTTTTGGATTGCTGGAGCACACGTCCC
>Ga0307477_10000584_pt1 | contig 38965 bp, 29 predicted proteins | sample atmos_gasesECM2C_FD_203316 | JGI IMG/M metagenome (GOLD analysis project Ga0307477, IMG submission 203316) | Hardwood forest soil microbial communities from Morgan-Monroe State Forest, Indiana, United States - atmos_gasesECM2C_515 | ecosystem: Environmental > Terrestrial > Soil > Temperate... | reverse complement strand
AACCGGGGCTGAAGAGCGCGACCGCTTCGAGCGTAACCAAACCGGCGAAAACCGAAACCGGACTCGTCGTCTACGTGCCGCCATTCATCAACGAAGGCGAAAAGATTCGCGTGGACACGGCGGAAGGCGCTTACTTGTCCCGGGCGTAGCACCGGAAAGCAACCGCTGCAATTCGTGTGTCGTTATAATCTGTCCTTGTAAATCTGTGATCCTGAGCGACTCTGATCGTTCGCTGGCGAACGATCTTGTGAGTCGAAGGATCCCTAACGGGCTAAATGTCCGTCGTTGGTGAGTGGAGAGTTTTCTCAAGCTCGAACCGTTCGAGGAGATGCGTCAGAGCGCAGCGAGAACGGAGCTAGGGATCCTTCGACTACGTAGCCGCTTTGCGAATCAAAGCGGCCACTTCGCTCAGGATGACATTACCTCTAAGGATGACGATCGGCAGAAGCATCATGACTTCCTCCGAAAAAGCGTTCCAAGCCCGCCGTTTCGTGGTGCGCGGACGCGTGCAGGGCGTGGGCTTTCGCTGGTTCGTTGAACGCGAGGCCCATATCCTCGGGATTGCTGGATGGGTCCGCAATAACCACGATGGCAGCGTGGAAGTTCTGGCTATGGGCACACATGATCAGCTTGCCGGCTTAGGATCGCGGCTGCGGCATGGCCCTCGCGCGGCACGCGTAGATCATGTCGAGGAATCGGAAGCCAGGCCGGTATCTGGCCTGACTACATTTCGTATCGAAGGAGCCTGGTGATGCCGACGAACGCAGTCTCCACACAGACCAATGCTAAATGCGAGCCGCTGAAGAAGCTTATCCGCGAAGTCCCGGATTTCCCCAAGAAAGGCATTCTCTTTTACGACATCACCACTCTGCTGAGGGACAAGCTGGGCTTCGCAACCTTAATCGATGCACTCTCCGAATATTATCTGCAAAAGGAAATTGACCTGGTGCTGGGCATCGAAGCCCGGGGCTTCATCTTTGGGCCGGCGCTTGCCTACCGCTTGAATGCCGGCTTCGTCCCGGTGCGCAAACCAGGGAAGCTGCCCGCAGCCACAGCCCGCGCGGAATATGAATTGGAGTACGGCAGCAACACGCTGGAAATCCACAAAGATGCGATTCAGAAGGGCGAGCGTGTAATCATCGTGGACGATCTGCTCGCCACTGGGGGAACCGCCCAAGCTACAGCGACGCTGGCTTCCTCGCTCGGGGCGGAAATTGCCGGTCTGGGTTTCGTGGTGGAGCTAGACTTCTTGAAGGGACGCGGCAAGCTCAAAGGATACGACGTGCTCTCGCTATTGCATTACGACAAGTAGTCGCTGACTGTGAGCTCTGCCCCCTTCGGCAAATAGCTCTTTCGTCGAAACCAGTCTTCCATTGCCGCTTTCAACTCATTGAGCGGAACGTACGTGCCAATCTCCATGACGCCATCCGCTAAGGGCAGAGTGTCGTCGAAAACGCTGGCATTGGTGAAGTTGCGCATGGAGAAGCTGTCCAGCCACTTCAATGGACAGGGCAGGCGTCGGCCTTTTTCTTCGTACTCCACGCGGACCTTGCGGGCGAACATGAATAGATTTAAACACACAGGATCCTGAGATAGGCAGCAGGCCGCGCCGCCTCACCTCACCTGACTTGACACAGAGAGATTCCGGGCATACTCTGCCGCGACACCCTGCAGCCAGTCACGGCCCGATTTTCCGACGCAACAAACGTTACATCATGCAGCATTTAGGAGGCGGTATGCTCTATCTTTACATCATCCTTGTGGGGCTGATCGCGGGCTGGGCGACTGGCAAGATCATGAAAGGCTCGGGGTATGGCGTGCTGGTCGATATATTGCTTGGCATTGCAGGCGCCATCTTCGGAAGCTGGATCTTGGGACTATTGGGCATTTACACCTCAGGTGGGCTCGTCCCCAACATTTTAGTCGCCATTCTGGGCGCTGTCGTCCTTGTCGCGATCGTGCGCGCGGTGAAGAAGGCATGACCACTCAGAAGCGGCTTTCGCGCCGCATCGGGAGTAGCGGCTAGCTAGGATGAATCTGCACTAGCTCCGGCTTCTGTTGCGGTTCTCTGGAACCGGGGTCCCAACGACTAGGCTTGGTTGAACCCTCGCGAAAACGGTTGACGAAGGAACCCACAGCCATTGAACTCCTCACCAGGTGACCAAACCTTAGCCCTCCGAGGATTCTTATTTGTTCAACGTAATGCAGGCCACTGGTGGCGGCACATCCACACTGACTGCAATCAGGCGTACCTCCAAAGATGCAAGGCTCGACGCGGGTTTTTAGGTCGGCAGAGTAGTTCGTCGACAGTTTGGAGAACAGGCAGGCCGCAGGATTTGCCGGCGGAGAAAGCAGCGACTGAGCGATGCCGGGACTCATCAGCAGCTTGGGATACCTCGCGCGCAAACCAGGCAGTTTCTCAGCCACCAATCGACGATCGTCGTACGTCAGCATTTCCGCGCTTTGCTCTCCTTGTTGCGGACTGTAGAGGCTGACCCATATGCGCTTCGCTTCCGGGCGAGCATCCCAGAAGGATACATATTCCTCTAGGTAGCTGGGCCTTTGGAGCATGGGGCGAGTGATGGTCCAGTGAATGTTGACCTGGCGGCCCTCGATATTGCGCAGAATGCGATCATACGTCGCCGGCTTACGGCGCTCATCGTGATGTTCTGGGAGCCCGTCCACCGACACAGCCACTCGAGTGCGGGGAAGGCTCATCCACTCCATTGGGACGGGAATGACGGCGCTGGTTACCACCATGGTGAATATTCCCATCGCGCTGAGGGCGGGCAGAATCTTGCTCAGCTCACGGTGCCGAACCAACGGCTCACCGCCGACCAGGGAAACATGAAGGGGGCGATGCTGCCGAACCAGTTCCAACACGCCCTCCACCAGTTCGTCGCCACGAAAGTCGGCCAACTGGCGCAGCGTGACACCATCTCCCAGATGCTGATCACCGTATGCGTAACAACCAGGACAACTCAGCGGACACTCGCGAGTAATTTCAATCGAAAGGATGGGAACCCTGCCCAGTAAAATGTTTCCGCCAGCGGCGAATAGTTCCCTTAAAGTGAGTCCAGGACGAGACTGCAGAGACTTCATTCTGATATTAGATGCAGGCGGGCGACCACGGTAGTCAAAATCGTCAAAATTACAACGCTATAAGAATCGGATGGAGCGATAATGATGCAACAAGAGACAATGATGCAACAAGAAAAGAGTCGGGTCGACCCCGGGCATTAAAACGGAATAATCCATCGTCATCGCAGCAAAAGGCAACACGAACACGCTCAAACAATCTCCCACCGCGATATTGCAAGCCCCGTCCAGAATCTCCCTGTTTTTTGAGTTTCCCTATTTCGCCGCCTTGAGCCGCCGTTCCAATTCGTCAACTTCACGGTTCAAGCCGTTCGGGAGACGATTGCCGAACTTGGCAAAATGGTCTCTGATCAACGGGATCTCGGCCAGCCAGCCGTCGACATCGACACTTAGCAGCTTGGATAGATCGGCGGAGGGGAGGTTCAAGCCACGAACATCGAGATCAGACGGAGCCGGTAGGCGTCCAATTGGCGTCTCAACCGCGTGGGCCTTGCCTTCACAGCGCTCGAAGACCCACTTCAGGACGCGGCTATTCTCTCCGTAGCCGGGCCAGATCATTTTGCCATTTTCATCTTGACGGAACCAGTTCACGTAATAAATCCGAGGCAGCTTCGATGGCCCCGACTGTGCCCCGATCTTAAGCCAGTGCGCGAAGTAATCACCCATGTGGTAGCCGCAGAATGGAAGCATCGCCATGGGGTCACGGCGGAGTTGGCCGACTTTGCCGGTGATTGCTGCCGTGGTCTCGCTGCTGGCGGTTGCTCCCAAGAAAGTGCCATGCTGCCAGTTAAAGCTCTCTGTAACCAGAGGAACCACGCCGGCGCGGCGTCCGCCAAAAAGAATGGCATCGATGGGCACGCCGTTAGGATCCTCCCACTCCGGAGCGATCGACGGGCACTGCTTGGCTGGAGCCGTAAAGCGTGCGTTGGGATGCGCTGCCTTGCGGCTCGAGGCCGGAGACCAGGGCCGTCGCAGCCAGTCCATCAATTCCGCTGGCTTCTCAGCGGTCATACCCTCCCACCAAACGTCGCCATCGAGGGTCATAGCGCAATTGGTGAAGATGGAGTTCCGGTTAACCGTGAGCATGGCATTGGCGTTCGACGTCATGCTCGTCCCCGGTGCCACGCCGAAGAAGCCGCACTCCGGGTTGATGGCGTAAAGGCGGCCGTCGGGGCCAAACTTCATCCAGGCAATGTCATCGCCGATGGTTTCCACCTTCCAGCCAGGAACTGTAGGAATCAGCATAGCAAGGTTGGTCTTGCCACAAGCCGAGGGGAATGCCCCGGTGATGTACTTCACCTGCCCTGAGGGACTGATTAGCTTGAGGATAAGCATGTGCTCCGCCATCCAGCCCTCGTCGCGCGCCTGCACCGACGCAATGCGGAGCGCGTGGCACTTCTTGCCCAGCAGTGCGTTGCCACCGTAGCCGGAACCGAACGACCAGATTTCGCGCGTTTCTGGGAAGTGGCAGATGTATTTGTGCTCAGGATTATTGGGCCAAGCTGAGTCCTGCTGGTTGGGGCCAAGTGGAGCGCCGACCGAATGCAGACCCCGCACAAACTCACCGTTTTCACTGAGAACGTCGAGGACATGATTGCCGACTCGCGCCATGATGTGCATATTCGCAACGACATAGGGAGAATCGCTGATCTCGACCCCGATTCTCGCGATTGGCGACCCGATCGGCCCCATGCTGTACGGGATCACATACATGGTGCGGCCCGCCATGCAATCGGCGAACAGACCCCGCAGTTTGTCTCTCATCTTTGCCGGATCTTCCCAGTTGTTGGTGGGGCCCGCGTCGTCCTTGCTGCGCGAACAGATGAAAGTCCGGTCTTCTACCCGGGCCACATCACCTGGGCTCGACCGAACCAGAACACTATTCGGCCGTTTCTCAGCAGCGAGCGGGATGGCAACGCCGGCCAGGATCATCAGCCGCAGCATTGCCTGATACTCCTGCGGCGAACCATCGCACCAGTGCACCCGATCCGGCTTGCACATTTGCGCAACTTCTTCTACCCACTGCGCCAGATGCTTATGGTTTTTCCCGCTGGCTGCTGATTCAGCTTCGAGAGTTTGTGTAAGAGCGGACATGAGGGCGTCTCCTAACGGACCGAACCTAGGGGCGTACGATGCCACAAGGTGCAGCGATTATCAGTGGCGGAACGTCGCCGGTAGCACAAGAGCAGTATTGTCTCGCATTTGAAAGGGCCTTCCAAGAGTTCACGCCCCGCGGGCTCGGCTCAGCACCGTAAATCGTTGAAAGGACAAAGTGTTGGGACAATCTATTCCTGTCCCACCGGCTGCGCGGACTCGAACTCAGCGACAATTGCATCCAGATGACTGAGGGTCTGATTCACTGTAAGCGAGTACATCTCTCGATCCACGCCCTCACCAGATTCAAGCGCCATCTTCAAGTAGTGTCCGGCGATTTCGACCGCCAATGGATCGGTGATCACTTGGCCGGTGCGGTTCTTGTATTCCACCCATGCGGGATGCGGCAGGGCCACCCACACCGGACGTCCGTCCACCAGAAATTTGATGTCCACCGCGTCAGCGTGCCGCGTAGCAATAGCCACGATGAGCGCTTGATAGACACAATGCACATCCCGTTTGCTCCAGCGATCGATGGCGCGAAAGTCCTGATACATAGCGTTATTAAAACTATATCGAAGGTAGGAGTGGTGGGCAAACCGCTCGTCCGAGAAAGGGGCACCGAGAACCGCTCAATACGGTACCGTATGGCAGAAACACGAGGAAGACGCAAGTGTCGGACAATTGCCTACAGATAGCCGCCACTCGGAAGTCCATCAGCCCCAAAGCGCCGTTCCTTGAAAGCGCCAGGTGCGATATCAGATTGGTGACGATCCTTAATCTGCCTGCGTGGGCCGGGGAGACAAGGGAGGCACAGGACGTGGCTGCGACGCACGAGGTTTTCGGCTGGCCCAGAGCCGCAATCTATCCAAATATAAATAGACGACCGGGGTGGTGAAGAGCGTAAGCGCCTGGCTGACGATCAATCCACCAACGATCGTAATACCCAGCGGACGTCTCAGCTCTGAGCCAGTTCCAGCGCCCAACGCCAGCGGCAATCCGCCCAACAACGCCGCCATGGTGGTCATCATGATGGGGCGAAAACGCAGTATGCAGGCCTCGTGAATCGACTCGGCGGAATCTTTTCCTTCGCGCCGCTCCGCGTCCAGCGCGAAATCGATCATCATGATTGCGTTCTTCTTCACGATTCCGATCAGCAGAATGATGCCGATCAGCCCAATCACATCCAGTTCGTGCTTGGTGATCAGTAAAGCCAGAATCGCACCGACGCCAGCGGAAGGCAGCGTCGAAAGAATTGTGATGGGATGAATATAGCTTTCATAGAGCACACCCAGAACAATGTAGACCGTCACCAGTGCCGCCAGAATCAGCAGCGGTTCACTGGATAGCGATTGCTGGAATGCGGCAGCCGTCCCCTGAAAGCTGGCATTGATGGACGCAGGAAACCCAATCGAGCGTTCCGCGTTTTCGATGGCTACTGTCGCCTGCCCCAGGGAAACTCCTGGCGCGAGGTTAAACGACAAAGTGACAGAGGGATACTGGCTCTGATGGTTGACCGCCAGGGGAGTGTTTGAGGGGCCGAAGTGGGTAAATGTTGCCAGGGGAACCGGTGTTCCGTTGGAAGCTCGCACGTAGATGTTCTGAAGCGCATCCGGGCTTCGCGAGAATTGTGGGGCCACTTCCATAACCACGTGATACTGGTTGAGCGGTTTGTACATGATTGAAACTTGTCGTTGGCCAAACGCGTCATAGAGGGCATTGTCGATGTCGGCCGCCGCCACTCCCAACCTGGACGCGGTGTCGCGATCAATGATCACATTCGCTTCCAACCCCTTGTCTTGCTGATCAGTGTTGACGTCGCGGAGTTGGGGAATGGTGCGGAGTTTTTGTAGCAGCCGCGGAGACCAGTTATTCAAGTCATCGAGGTTCTCCCCCTGTAGCGTGTACTGGTATTGCGCCTGGCTTTGGCGGCCTCCGATGGTCAGGTCCTGGGCCGATTGCATGTAGAGCGTCGCACCTGGTACCACTGCCAATTTTCTTCGCAATCGGGCGATGATCTGGTCTGCGGTTATCTTTCGTTCTGCTAGAGGCTTCAGAGTGATGAACATGCGGCCCGTGTTGTAGGTAGTGTTGCCTCCAGCGAATCCGACGATGGTTTGCACGGCAGGGTCCTGCATGACAATGTTTACGAACTGCGACATCTTCCCCTTCATGGATTCGAATGAAATGTCCTGCGAGGCCTGCACCGAGCCCATGATTCGACCCGTGTCCTGCTGCGGGAAGAAACCCTTGGGAACAATCACGTAGAGATAAATGCTCAGGGCAGCGGTGGCAACGGTCACCAATAACGTCAGAGGCTGATGCCGCAAGACCCACTCCAAACTATGGGTATAAATGGCCAGCGTCTTGTCAAAGGCCCATTCGCTGGCCCGGTAAATTGGATTGTGCTTTTCGCTGCGTGCCGGCCGCAGAAATTTGGCGCACATGGTAGGCGTAACCGTGAGCGACACGACCAGCGAGACCGCGATGGCCGCGCTAAGGGTGACGGCAAATTCGCGGAACAGGCGGCCGACGATGCCGCCCATCATCAAAATAGGAATGAACACGGCAACCAGTGACGTGCTCATGGAGAGCACAGTGAAACCAATTTCGCGTGCCCCTCGAAATGCCGCCTCCACGGGGCGCATCCCTTGCTCGAGGAAGCGCGTGATGTTTTCCAAAACCACGATGGCGTCATCCACCACAAATCCGGTCGAAATGGCGAGCGCCATGAGCGAGAGATTGTCCAGGCTGTAGCCCAGCAGATACATAACGCCAAAAGTTCCGATCAGCGAAAGCGGCACGGCAACGCTAGGAATCATGGTGGCGCGAACCGTGCGTAGGAAAGCAAATACCACCAGGATGACGAGAATGACTGAGATAACTAGGGTGAACTCGATGTCCGCTACCGAGGCGCGAACCGTTGTAGTCCGGTCCAGTACAACGTCCAGACCGATTCGAGGCGAAATCGACGACCTGAGATACGGTAACGTGGCGCGCACTCGATCCACGGTGGCGATAATATTTGCGCCCGGCTGCCGGAAGACAATGATCAGAACCGCCGGCTTTCCATTCGCCAGGCCCACGACATGGGCATCTTCGACTGAATCCTGCACGTCGGCGACATCGCCCAAACGAACCGGAGCGCCGTTGTTGTAGGATACGATGAGGCTACGATAGTCTCGGGCGCGAAAAATCTGATCGTTGTCATCGATGGCCCATGCGTTGACCGCATCGGCGACACTGCCCTTGGGACGGTTCGCATTGGCCGCTCCCAGAGCAGCTCGCACCGTGTCCAGTCCCACGCCCAGCTTGTTCAACAGAGTCGGATTTACTTCGGCACGAATTGCTGGTTTCGCGCCGCCACCAACAAACACCTGGCCGACGCCGTTCACCTGGGAAAGTTTCTGCGCCAGAATAGAGTCGGCCGCGTCATACATTTGGGGCAGCGTGATGGTGTCTGAAGTGAGGGCCAGAATCAAGATTGGGGCGTCTGCCGGGTTGACCTTCCGGTAGGTGGGATTGCCTGGCAGATTGGCGGGAAGCTGGCTGCGGGCCGCATTGATCGCGGCCTGCACATCACGTCCTGCAGCGTCAATATTGCGATTGAGATCGAACTGCAGAACGATGCTGGTCGAACCCAGCTGACTCGTTGAAGTCATCTGGTTGATGCCGGCGATCCGTCCAAACTGACGTTCCAGCGGGGTGGCTACTGCCGAGGCCATAGTCTCGGGACTCGCGCCCGGCAGTCCGGCGCCGACCTGAATGACGGGGAACTCAACTTGCGGCAGCGGGGCCACCGGCAGCTTGGTGAACGCCAGAATTCCCGCCAGGAGAAGCGCCAGCGCCAGCAATGACGTGCCAATGGGACGCTTGATAAATGGCGCTGAAATATTCATGGCCTAATCGCCCGCCGCCGGCTCCTCGATAGGATTGCCGATCTGGAAGCGCTCAAAACGATGTGCCAGCCGGTCAAACCACAAATAGACGACCGGGGTGGTATAGAGAGTCAGTAGCTGGCTCAGTAGCAGACCGCCGACAATCGTAATTCCAAGAGGATGCCGAAGTTCCGAACCGGTTCCCCTGCCGAGCGCTAGAGGCAAGCCTCCGAGCAGGGCTGCCATGGTCGTCATCATGATGGGACGGAAGCGCAGCAGGCAGGCCTGAAAGATCGCTTCCTCGGGAGGCTTGTGCTCCACGCGCTCCGCTTCCAGCGCAAAATCGATCATCATGATGGCATTCTTTTTGACGATTCCGATCAGAAGTATGATTCCAATCAGTCCCACGACGCCTAAATCATTGCCGGTCAGCAGCAGGGCAAGAATGGCTCCGACGCCCGCCGACGGCAGGGTGGAAAGAATTGTGATGGGATGGATGTAACTTTCATAAAGAACACCCAACACGATGTACACGGTGACAATCGCGGCCACAATCAGCCAAGGTTCGGAAGCGAGCGAATTTTGAAAGGCCGCGGCGGTTCCCTGGAAGCTGGAATGGATGCTTGTGGGCAAGCCGATATCGCGCTCCGCCTGGTCAATCGCTTTAGTGGCGTCCCCCAAAGAAGATCCCGGCGCCAGGTTGAAGGAAAGTGTCACGACCGGAAACTGGCCTTGGTGATTGATGGCTAAAGCGGTGTTCTTGATCTCGAAGTGACTGAACGCCGACAAGGGCACTTGAGCGCCGTTGCCGGACGCTTGGGTCGCTGATGTCGGCGTCCCCGATGTCGAGTTCCCGGATGTCGCACTTCCGTTGCTGGAGGTTTGTGTTCCCGTAGTGGAAGGTGGCACACCGTTGCTGGACTTGACGTAAATATTCTTCAACGCGTCTGGGTTCTGGCGGAAGCTGGGGTCCACTTCCAGTACCACGTGATATTGATTCAACTGCGTGAACATAGTGGAAACCTGACGTTGTCCGAAGGCGTCGTAAAGCGTGCTGTCGATCGCCTGGGGAAGAATACCCAGCCGCGAAGCCGTATCCCGGTCAATCACCAGATCAGCTTTCAGTCCATCATTCTGCTGGTCGCTGGCTACGTCGCGCAGCTGTGGCAGGCTTTGTAGTTTGGCCACCAGCCGTGGCGCCCACACGGCGAGCTCCTGAGCGTCGGCGTCTTCGATGGAGTATTGGAACTGGGTGCGGCTGACGCGGTCTTCCACCGTTAGGTCCTGCACCGGTTGCATATAGAGGGTGATTCCCTCGACCTTTGCCAGCTCTGGCTGCAAGTCACGAATGATCTCGGACGCACTTTCCTTGCGCTGGTCTCGCGACTTCAAATTGATCTGGATGCGTCCGCTGTTCATGGTTGTATTGGTGCCGTCAATTCCGATGAACGATGAAAGACTATCCACGTTGGGATTCTGAAGTATGGCCCGGGCCAGATCCTGCTGGCGTTGCGCCATAGCATCGAAGGAAATGTTCTGCGGTGCCTCCGAAATCCCCATAACTACTCCGGTGTCCTGCACCGGGAAAAAGCCTTTCGGCACGTACACATAGAGAAGTAAGGTCAGGATGAGCGTGCTCACCGTAACCAGCAGAGTAGTTTTCTGGTATTGCAAAACAAACTTCAGGGTGCGGCCGTAAAACGCGATCACACGATTGTAAAAATCTTCGGAGGCTTGATAGAAGCGGCTTCGTTTTGTGAGGTCCTGTTTCTTTAGTAGCTTGGCGCACATCATCGGGGTCAAGGTCAGAGAGACTATGGCTGAAACCAGAATGGTCACCGCCAAAGTCACGGCGAACTCGCGAAACAGGCGGCCGACGATATCGGCCATAAATAGCAGCGGAATCAGCACCGCAATCAGAGAAACGGTCAGCGAGATGATCGTGAACCCAATCTGGCTCGAGCCCTTCAATGCCGCTTCCAGGGGAGAATCGCCTTCTTCCAGGAAGCGATCGATGTTCTCGATCATCACAATGGCGTCATCGACCACAAATCCCGTGGAGATGGTCAGCGCCATCAAGGTCAGGTTGTTCAGGCTATAGCCCAGCAGATACATCACGCCAAACGTGCCCACCAGTGAGAGCGGCACGGCAATGCTGGGAATTACCGTGGCAGACAGGTTTCGTAAGAAAAGGAATATGACCATTACAACCAGGGCCACAGTGAGCATCAGCTCGAATTGAACATCTTTCACCGAGGCCCGGATGGTCTGTGTGCGGTCCGTCAAAATTTGGACTTTGATGGCCGAGGGCAGGGACGACTGCAGCTGCGGCAGGAGCAGCTTGATGCGGTCAGCAACGCTAATGATATTCGCGCCAGGCTGGCGCTGAATATTCATGATGACGGCTGGAGTGGTATTCACCCAGGCGGCTTGCTTCAGATTCTCTGCGCTGTCCACTGCCGTCGCCACATCGGAGAGCCGCACCGGAGCGCCGTTCCGGTAGGCCACCACGATCTGACTGTATTGGGCGCTGGAGAGCAGTTGATCGTTAGCGCCAATGGTGAAGGATTGGCGTGGACCATCGAGCACGCCCTTGGCCTGGTCCACGTTCGCCGCAGCCAGGGCGGTGCGCACGTCTTCGAGACTCAACCCGTAAGAAGCCAACGCCGTTGGGTTGGCTTGGATCCGCACTGCCGGCTTCTGTCCTCCACTGATGGAAACCAGACCGACTCCGGGGAGCTGAGAAATCTTTTGTGCCAGCGCTGTGTCGGCAAGGTCTTCCACTTTGGAAAGAGGCAAAGTGTCGGAGGTTAGCGCCAGGGTGAGGATAGGCGCGTCCGCCGGATTCACTTTGCTGTAGATCGGCGGATTCGGCAGATCTGCGGGAAGATAGGTCGAGCCTGCGTTAATCGCGGCCTGGACTTGCTGCTCCTCAACGTCGATGTTCTGATCCAGATTGAATTGCAGGGTAATAATCGAACTGCCGAGAGAACTGGTCGAGGTCATCTGGCTCAAGCCCGGGACTTGGCCAAACTGGCGCTCCAGGGGAGAAGTCACAGACGACGCCATCACGTCGGGATCTGCACCGGGATAGAACGTCACGACCTGGATTGTGGGGTAATCGACTTCGGGCAAAGCTGAAACCGGCAGTTGCCGGTACGCCACCAAACCTACCAGGAGCAGACCCGCCATCAACAAGGTGGTCGCCACCGGGCGAAGAATAAATAACCGCGACGGACTCATGGAGTTCCCGTGGTGGAGGACTGTGCGCCTTGATTTCCCCCTGTGCTGCCCGCGCGTGGCTCGACCTTGCTACCCGCTTGAAGCTTGTCCTGGCCATCGATAACAACCATGTCGCCGGTCGCAATTCCGTTGCCGATTACGGCAGCATTGTTCTGCGTAAGCGCGACTGACACGGTTCGCACTTCGACCGTCTTGTCCGGCTTCACCGCGAATACGTAGGTCCCCTGCGGGCCGCGGAGAATGGCGGCAGAAGGAATCACGATGCTATTCTTCCGGGTTTCAAGCAGCAGCCGCGTATTTACGAATTGATTGGGCCACAGCGCGTTATCTTTGTTATCGAAGATTGCTTTCAGCTTGCCAGTCCCAGTGGTCGGGTCAATCTCGTTATCAATGGTGAGCAGCGCGCCTGTGGCCAATTTGGTTTGATCATCGCGGCTGTAAGCTTCCACCTGCAGTGTGCCGTGTTGCATGTGTTGAGCGACGGTGGGAAGGCTGTCCTCGGGAAGTGTGAAAATCACGGCAATGGGCTGTAGCTGGGTGAGCACCAGCATGGGATTGGTATCCGCGGCATGGACCATGTTCCCGATGTCCACCAGCCGCAGGCCGATTCGCCCGCTTACCGGGGCCGTAATGCGGGTGTAAACCAGGTTTAGTTTGGCGTTCTCGACTTGCGCTTGATCGGTGCGCACGGTTCCTTCAAGTTGATCGACCGTGGCCTGCTGCGTGTCCACTTGTTGCTGCGACATGGATCCCGAATCCTGCAGCAGCCCTTTGAAACGTTCATAGTTTAGTTTGGCGTCGCGCAGCGAAGCTTGATCCTTGAACAGTTGAGCTTGGGCCTGACTCAATGCGACTTGGTAGGGACGAGGATCGATGACAATCAGGAGCTCACCCTGGTTTACATGCTGTCCTTCCTTGAAATTAATCTGCACGATCTGGCCGTCAACCCGACTCTTCAGGCTGACCGTGTTGTAGGCCGTTACCGATCCCAGGCCCGTAAGATATACGGGCATATCACGCTGCACAGCCGTGGCAACGCCCACAGGGACACCCTGCGCCGCCGCTGCTGCTCTGGCCGTAGTCGGCTTGGGATCTGCGCTGCTGCACCCGACCCAGACCAAGCACGACAGCATGGAAAAGAAGAAAAGAACATCAAGGGCGCTGCGGCGCCAGTTGCGGGCAGAGAATCGCTTTGTCAATGGAATCGATCTCGATTGAGCAACTTGGGGATCGGGAGACACTTTGTCCTCAGCACTCGCATTATGGCGCATTCGACCCCCGTCCTCACAGTGTTCCCGGTTGGCACACTGATGCTGCCAACAAATATTTGACGTGTCTCCGCCAGGGGCGGTTGCGATTTATCTTTATTCTTTACAATACTTTACAAAGGGCACAAAGGCTTTTGCTCCCGACGTCTGCGTCCCGGCGCCCGCACCAAGCTAGTGGGTAAATGAAACGTTCAAGCCCGTGGTCAGGATGATATCGTTCTGTTTCTTCCCGGCCGGCGGATTGGTGACATAAATGTCTCCGAAGGCATTCTGCCATCCGAACCATTTGTTGATCTTAGTGACGGTCCCAAAATTAAACACTCCGCGATATTGGCTGGTGTCGCTCAGGTCGGGGTAGAAGTACAACTTCTGCGTAAGCACAGTGGATGCACCCAGCTTCTGAGATAGTTCCTCTCCGAGTGTGAGTGCGGCAAAATTGCGGCTGAACGTGGTGTAATTCTCTCGGGTGTAATTCAGTCCACCAAGCAAATCCAGAGTGGTGCGATTGTCGTTGATGACGTGAAAGCCAAGACCGCCACCCAAAGCGGAACGCAGATTCAGATTCTGCAGAGCATCCGTCTGGAAGTCGGCACCGACGAAGCCGAACAGTCGCGCCGTAATATTGTGATCATAGCGAGCACCGCTTTGGATTGTGTTAGCGGTCGTGGCAGGAATAGCGCCGGGAGCGTCGTTGGTGGCATATACCGAATTGAGATAGAGCCCCAGGTGGTCGGTCTGGGTCTTGCGGTCGGCACTGAAGGCGAGCGCGAGGTTCTTGGTCTGGCTGTTACCGCGAGTCAGGGCAAAACCAACATTCGCTCCGCCGCCCCAGCCTTGAGTCAGTCCGGGGCGCAGCGACTTTTGATATGCAGCCTCTTCGGCGTCACTCCGCATCGCCACTACTGCGGTCTTCGGCATGGTCACGGTCCCGTTGGCCGACGTGTTTACGGCAAAGTTGCCATCCGAGGTCGCGACTGGACCCATCACGGTTTGGCCGTTGTTGAGACCTACATGCAGTGACTGGGTGGAATTAATTTCCTGGATTGCGGGCCACTGCACTGTGACCTCGCCAGCAAATTCGGTCTTGATTATCAGGGCCTTGCCGTCTGATTTCACTATCGTTCCTGTGAGGCGATCTCCATTCTTCAAGACCACCAGATCCGCGAATAACCTCGAAGAGAACGCAAGCACGAGAAAAACCACCACCAGCCGCAGATTGCCCACGACGTTGCCTCCTCAAATAACTGGATAATCTTTCTGGAAAATATGGCCGGAGCTGGGACTAGGATTCGGATCGCACAGCATTCTGGGTGACTTGTAACCCAATCAGATACCTAACTGTATGGTCTTTTCTATAGGCAATCTGAGGTCGATTGTCTCAGAACCAAGAAGCAAACCTGGGATGCGATGAAAGAAACTGGGGTTGCAATGAGCGCGATCAGGCATTCGAGGGAAGCAGAGCCAAGGTTCAAGGCGGTGTTCTAGCTCTTAACGTCCGGGCCCGGATTCTTAGGCGGCTCCGCCTGGGCATCTTTCATACCCTCTTTCAGGGCACGAATGCCCTCGCCGATCCCCTTGCCGAGTTCTGGCAGTTTCTTGGGGCCGAACACCAGCAAGGCGATGAAAAAAATCACCAGCAGGTGCATCGGCTGAAAAAGGCCTTCAAACATGATTTTCCTCCGAGTGCCTGCGAAAGGCCAAGCCCCAACGTTACTGAACCGGCGTGCGGGAGTCAACTGCCGATGTGGTCACGTTACGGGGGCAAAAAGCCCTGCAATCACCTAATAACCCTGGAACCACCCATAACTTGCGGAAGCCAAAGGCCAAGGTACTTCGGTGACCTACTGGCGCAGGGGTGAGCCGTTCTATGTTGCAGAGAGCCATGGCCGCAGGGTCGATTCTGATCCTTGGCTGAGGAGTCGTCGTGCGTCGTAAGGGCCTCATTTTTCTTTCGCTTGTTGTCTTTGCGCTTCCTTCTTTTTGTGAGCAGAAGGGCTTAAACGCCCTGGACTGCCCGCAGTTGATGGCGTGGGTGGCCGGTGGCGTTTCCCGCCAGCAACTGGAAAAACGGATCGTCGAGAACGGTGTCACATTCGTCACCAATGGCGCAACCGCCAACAACTTATTAATGGCAGGCGTACAGCCGGAGCTGATTCAGGTGCTACGCGACAGCAAAGTTCTCTCCGGTGGGGCTGATGCGATCTGTCCAGCAGCGCTTGTCCATGCCAACGAGTTGATTCGCCAGAAAAAATTCGAGGACGCTGAACCCATTTTGCAAAGGCTGATTTCAGCGGACCCGGGAAATGCGGCCCTGCATTTCGCTCTGGGCTATTTGCGGCAGCAGCAAGCGGAGTGGAACGAGGCCTTCGATAATTATTCCGATGCCCGCGATTTAATGCCGGGCTCGTCGGAGATTCATGCCCGGCTGGCCTACGTCTTCTATCGTTTTGACGACGGGGACAACGCCATCGCTGAAGCTCGTACGGCGCTCAGCATCGATCCTAAAAACGCTGAGGCATATCGCTATCTTGGCCTGGGTTTATACGCTAATACCCAGTATTCCGCTGCCATGCACGCTTTCCAGGAATCGCTGGCACGCCAGTCCAACAACGCCGATGTCTACTATGACATAGGAATCACGCTTCGCGCGCAGGGGGACATGAAGGCGGCGGAAGCTGCCTATCGCAAAGCGATCGCCTTGGATCCGCGGTTCTGGGAGGCACACAACAATCTGGCCATGATGCTGCATGACCTCAAGAACTATGATGGCGCTATCTCGGAGTATCGCGAGGCCAAACGTCTGGCGCCGCATGAAGCCTCAATCCGAAACAATCTTGGCAACACCTATTGCGACAAAGGCGAATACGACGCGGCGATTGCCGAGTTTCGTGGACTCTTCAAAATGGATTCTGGCTGGGAGCGTGGACACGACTGCCTTGCCAAAGCCTTCATGGCCAAGCGGGATTATCAATCAGCGATCGCGGAGCTGAAACTTGCCATCGTGCAGAATCCCACGGGCGCGGCCGAACACCGCGTTCTGGGGCAGGCTCTGCTCTTGCTTCACCAGGAACAAGAGGCGCTGCGTCAGTTGCGAATCGCAGTTCAGTTAGATCCCGATTCTGCTATGGCACACCACTACCTGGCGACCGCACTTTTCAACACACAGGAGTTCGAAGCAGCAGAACGCGAGTTCTGGCAGACCGTCCGCCTGGAACCGACCGCCAACAACCATTACTACCTCGCGGCCTGCCTGATGAGCATGGGCCGTTACGATGACGCGATGGGCGAGCTCGAAACGGCCTCTCGCATGGCCCCGGGACAGGACCTCTATCGCGCCCGGAAAGAAGAGCTGCTGAGACTAATGAAGGAAACTGCGAGGAACACACCTTGAGTTTTTCGCAACGCGTCTCATTTTGACTGCCGACCGAACGGCATGATTTGAGGCTGGGACGCATTGCCTTAGCTAAGTTATTGGTTTTAAGGCAACACCGTTTGGTTCGCCAACTGCACTGTACTAAGGGGCAGTGGGAGCATGAACTACTGTGCCGTCGGCGACAGGAATGTCGGAGCCTAGAATGAGCACGGGGTTCCAGCGTCGAGGCAACTCGTTATAGCCAGCATCGGTACAACTCCGGGAGTAGCGCACATGAATTCGGTCCAACCGCCATATTCCACAGGCAGCAAAGCGGCCACCCAAGCGGTTTTTCAACCGAGTAGCGAGATCCGGCGAGGAGAACGGACAGTCGCTGAAGGGCTTCCTGGCGCGCTGCTGCCCTCCACTCGATCGGGTTACGGCCTGCCTTGCGCAAAATGCAAGACGTATTATGCTGCCGGATTGACCGCCTGCCCGGTTTGCAAAGACACGGAAAGAGTGTCGCCCACGGCCGGAGTGGCGGTGACCACAGCGCCATCCAGTTTGGCCGAAGCGACTGCTCTTGGACCTGATGAAGCTGCACTGGAGGCGGAGCGGGAGCGCTTTTTGCGGGAGTTCAAGTCGCAGGTCTACGCCTCACACATGCAGATCAATGCCGCGGCCAGCTTCCGTTGCAGTAAAGAAGAAAATCATCAGGGCGCGTTTGAGCCTGCGGCTGTTTGCCAGGCCTGCTATGACCATCTGCAGGAGCGGGTGGACCTGATGGAAGCGGGACTGCACATGGATCTAAAGGAAGCCGCGCAAGTGGTCTATGACGCAGTGTGGTCCGATCCTTCGGATCCAAACAAGACTTACCTAAACGCGGCGCAGGCCCTCCTGACCGTGTTGCGAAAACGTGCCGGTATCGCAACCGTGCTGGGACCACTCCAGCCGTTGCCACACTGAGGAGCGTCCGCAAATCACTGCTCCTAGTCCTTAGCAAAACCTCAGCTTTCCGAACGCGCTGGGTACGTGAAAATTCGGTTGCGGTGTTCCTGTCGGTTGCCACGCCAAATAGGCGCGCGGTTCCTTCTTCCCTTCAACACGATAAAAATTGGCGCGCCAAACTGCTGCGGGATCGAACTGCAGTGTCAGCGACTTCATCGGGATCGCAAGTTCCGCGGTCCAGATATGTGATTTCTCGTCCAACACGACCGATCGCTGCATTCCGCTCCTAAGGTCTGCACGTCCTCCGGGAAAAATGTCGAGATCGACCCACATCCCGTTGGGACTGACTTCGAATTCCCGGTAGTAGCGTTCACGCGAAGGATCAGGCTGGAGAAAAGTTTCCGCTACGTCGCGGTCCCACAAATGATCGCGGCGTCCATCGGGATCGGAATCGGCAAACACGTAAAGCTCCCGGTAGCGGCACTCAAAACGCAAGTACAGTGTTTGCGGCGACCACAACGCCCGGACCTTGGTTTCTCGCCCAGGATCCGGATTCTTGCCTTGCCAGTCCGAACAGAATGCGATTGCTGTCGCATGGCGCCAATCGTCTGCGGGATGTGCCGCATCCAGCCTAACCTCGGTAGCAACATGTGCCGCGACGATCTCAGCGGATATTGGGAGATTTTGCGACGGTATGCGGTTCGGGCTCATCGTCTAGACGAAGGAAACAAGATCGTAGCTGAGAAACTGCATATTTGCTCTCGTAGACTGCAAAATCGCTTTGACCACAAGATCCGGATAGCCCACGAGTGCGTTGCGGCCTAGTCTTGGAACACTATGACGACCAGTGCGATACTCAACTCGGCAGATGTAACAGAAGCGGTGCAGAAGACCATGGCGCAGAACACTGATTCGCTGAGGAATGCCATGCAGAGCGGCGAAGATCAATGGCAAGCGGTCCTGGACCGTGATGCCAGTCGGGATGGCAAGTTTGTTTTTGCCGTCTCCTCGACCGGGGTCTACTGCCGGCCTTCGTGTCCTTCCCGGCGTCCTCGCCGCGAAAATGTAACGTTCTTCCGCAAGCCGGATGACGCTGAAAAAGCTGGCTATCGCGCTTGCCTGCGCTGTCGGCCCAAAGCGACCGGTGGCAATGCTCAGATGGAAATGGTCAAAGCCGTCTGCCGCTACATCGAGCAGCACCTGGATGAGCCGATAACGTTGGCTCGTCTGGGATCGGCTTTCGATCAGAGTCCGTTTCACCTCCAGCGCACGTTCAGGGCGGTGCTGGGGGTCACTCCACGCGCTTATGCCGACTCCTGCCGCATGAACCAACTCAAGCACAATCTCCGGGCCGGCCATTCTGTTACCCGCGCCATGTACGACGCCGGTTACAGCTCCAGCAGTCGCTTGTACGAGCGTACCGCCTCGCAGCTCGGCATGACGCCAGACAAGTACCGCCGGGGAGCGATTGCTGCTCCCATTCGGTACACCTTCACTGATTCCCCTTTGGGACGCATGCTGATTGCCGCCACTGACAAAGGTGTTTGTGCGATCCAGTTTGCCAACTCCGACGACGAACTGGAGCACGGTTTGAAGCATGAGTTCCCCTTTGCTATTCGGCGCCGAGATGACGCCGCCATGCGAACTTGGAAAGAAGACTTGCTTCGGCAGATGCGCGGACAGAAGCTGAATTCGTCACTGCCACTCGATATTCAAGCAACCGCCTTCCAGCGACGCGTCTGGTCTTGTCTGCAATCGATTCCGTTCGGCGCGACCCGCTCCTACGGTCAGGTGGCGAAAGCCATCGGCCAGCCAACCGCGAGCCGGGCAGTGGCCCGTGCCTGTGCGACCAACCCAGTCGCAGTAGCAATTCCGTGTCATCGCGTAGTCCGAGCGGACGGAGATGGGGGAGGCTATCGCTGGGGCGTAGAACGAAAGAAGGCCCTACTGGAGATGGAACAAGAGGCAACGGGCTCTCGGGTTTAGTCGGATGATCTAGAGCTCGGATTCGTGGGCAGTTTGGCTTCCGTTCCTAGTTCTCGTAAAGACGGTGAGACCCCTCGACTCCGCTCAGGGCACCGGGCAGACACGGACACCCAAGGAAAGTCCCCGCCCAAGCACAGTTTGGACGGGGCACCCTCCAGAGTAAGACGAATGCGAGCAGTCCGGGCTACCCACCAATCTCAACCACATTGTCGTCATCCCGAGCTATGCGAGGGATCTGGCGTGCAGCGCTGGAATGTGTATAAACCGCAGCACTACCGACTAGCTATTGGTTTGACGCCAACGAAAATTCCCCCTAAGATGGCGCGACCACGGTTCCTTTCCACGCCATGATTGGGCAGACAATTTCTCATTACCGAATTCTAGAAAAGCTCGGCGGCGGGGGAATGGGAGTTGTCTACAAGGCTGAAGACACCACTCTGGGACGGTTTGTAGCGCTGAAGTTTCTCCCCGACGAGGCCTCGCAAGATTCCCAGGCACTGGAACGTTTTCGGCGCGAGGCGCGGGCTGCCTCCGCACTTAACCACCCCAATATTTGCACGATCCATGAAATTGGCCAGCACGACGGGAAGCTCTTCCTGGTCATGGAATGCCTTAGCGGTCAGACGCTAAAGCACCTGATCCACGAGAATCCGCTGGAGTTGGAACTGTTGTTGAATCTCGGCATCGAAGCGGCCGATGCGCTGGATGCCGCGCATGCCAAGGGCATCGTCCATCGGGACATCAAGCCAGCGAATATTTTTGTGACCGATCGCGGCCACGCCAAGATCCTCGATTTTGGCCTGGCTAAGGTAGCGCGTGCCAGCAAGGCCAGTAGTGGCGAGTCGCAGACCAGGGCGGATGTAACCAATCTCGATCTCACCAGCCCCGGGACGGCCGTAGGCACCGTGGCCTACATGTCACCAGAACAATTGCGAGGGAAAGAGCTGGACGGCCGAACCGACCTGTTCTCCTTCGGCGTTGTGCTTTACGAAATGGCCACCGGGGTTGTGCCCTTTCGTGGAGAGACCTCTGCGGTCATCACGGAAGCCATTCTTAACCGGACACCGACTCCGCCCGCCCGCCTGAACCCGAAGCTTCCGCCGAAACTGGAAGAGACGATCAGCAAGGCGCTGGAAAAAGACCCTGACCTGCGCTGTCAAACTGCTGCGGAGGTGCGAGCGGACCTAAAACGCCTGAAGCGTTCCATTGATTCGTCGCACACCTCTGTGGTTCCCGAAGGGTCTGGATCCGGACCCGCAGTCAGTGGAGCTATCCAAACTACAGCGGCGCCCACAAGACGTTCCTTTGCGACGGCGGTGGGAGTCTGTACGCTGGTTGCGTTGGCGGCGGGCGTCTCTGTAGGCAAGTTGCTGTTCACGAAGCGGCCGATGCCACCGCCGGTCTATCGGCAACTGACGTTTCGCCGTGGCAGTATCAGGTCTGCGCGGTTTGCGCCGGATGGACAAACAATTCTCTACAGCGCGGCCTGGCAAGGCAGTCCTGTAGATGTCTTTACCGCGCGGCCGGAAGCTCCCGAGGCGCGTTCTATGGGCTTGACGCGGACACAACTTGCTTCCGTGTCTTCCGCGTCCGAGATGGCCGTCCTGCTGAACAGCAAAGCTATCGGTACCTGGGTGAACATGGGCACGCTGGCGCGAGCGCCGTTGGTTGGAGGTGCTCCGCGGGAGGTGTTGGAGCAAGTGCAGTGGGCCGACTGGTCGGCGGACGGGAGCGGACTTGCCGTGGTACGCGATCTCGGCGGCCGCAATCGGCTCGAATACCCGATTGGAAAACCGTTGTACGAGAGTGGTGGCTGGATCGGTCACCCGCGTGTTTCCCCGAAGGGAGATCTGATCGCATTCATTGACCACCCAGTGCAGGGTGACGACAGCGGTTCGCTGGCGCTGGTCGATCTCGCGGGAAATAAGAAGTCCTTGTCAGGCGAATGGTTCACCATTCAAGGTCTGGCCTGGTCTCCGGACGGAAAGGAGATCTGGTTCACGGCCAGCAAGTCAGGCGTAGACCGGACACTGTACGCGGTCACATTGGACGGTAAAGAGCGCATGGTATTGCGCCTGCCGGGTGCAGTCATGATCTTCGATATCTTCAAAGATGGCCGGGTTCTGTTGATGCGTGCCAGTTGGCGGCGTGAATTGATCGGCATGACCGCCGACGATGCCAAACAGCATGATCTTTCTTGGCTGGACTACACCTACCCCGCGGACTTATCGGGAGATGGCAAGACGCTGCTCTTCGACGAGGAGGGCGGTGGCGGCTCTTTAGATTACTCCAAGTCCGGCGGCTTATCCTACGCGGTCTACGTCCGCAAGACTGATGGGGCTCCTGCCGTCCTGCTGGGTGAAGGCGGAGCCGTGGCCTTGTCGCCCGACGGAAAATCGGTGATCGCCCAGACCCAGAATTCGCCTTCCCAGCTAAAGCTGCTGACTACAGGCGCCGGTGAAGCCAAGGACCTGACGAAAGGTAATATCAACCATTCGTGGGCCCACTGGTTTCGCGACGGGAAGCGCATCCTGTTTTCGGGCAATGAGCCGGGCAAGGGTGTGAAGCTTTACGTCTACGAGCTGGCCTCGGGAAAAAGCCAGGCCATCACGCCGGAAGGGGTGAACGGAACTGCGTTTGTTATTTCTCCCGACTCGGAGTGGGTGGCCGGGATCGGTCCAGACCAGAAGGGATATCTCTATCCAGTTGCCGGCGGAGAGCCGCGAGTCATTGCCGGCCTCAACCCAGGAGAGCAGCCGATTACCTTCAGCACCGATAGCCGCTCACTCTACGTTTACCAACCCGGCGAGTTGCCCGCGCGCGTCGATCGCCTCGATGTGCAAACCGGGCAACGCACCGTCTGGAAGCAGCTTATGCCCTCCGATCCTGCTGGGGTTGAGACCATTGGTCCTATACTGATGACCCCCGACGCCAAGACCTGTGTCTTCGGATACCATCGCATGCTCGCCGACCTCTATTTGGTTGAGGGACTAAAGTGAAGGTCTTGAACGAATCGCTGCCCGCGGTGTTAGAGGAAGCCTGAAAGCCATCTGATCAACGCATAAATCAAGAGATTGTCATCCCGAGCGGAGCGAGGGATCCCTAATCCCGGCAAGAAATTAAGAAGAGGTAGGGATGCTTCGACTTATCTAGTCTCCCGCAAGCGGGAGGCCTGATCCGCTCAGCATGACAAAGCAAATGTTGTCTGGGTCGTCGTGGAAGGGGCACCGCTTCCAGAAGCCTGCCTTGAGCGAAGTCGAAGGGTGCCGTCGGGATTCCAGAAACACGGCATTAGCCGCTGGGATTTGCCGCAGCCTCACTCCTACATCTGCGCGTAAATCGCCCGCGCATAAGCCAGTATATCCAGCACCGAGTTCTTCTCGGCTTCAGTATTCCAATCCTTGTTGGTTTTGACCTCTTTGATCAGCCGGTCAATCCAAGTGATGAAGTAAGACGCGTCTTCAGTAGGCTTCGCCGAAGAACCTGCGACGGTGATATAGATCGGACTGGTGGTTGCATAGGGATACGCGTCCAGTATTGGGTACTCGGCTTTTTCGCTCCAGGCTCGCAGAAGACACCACCCGCTGCGGGAAATTGGAACAGTGTCTTCCACGTTCATGCTCGCGCGATCTCCTTTCAGATCGCGCACCACCTGCCCGTTACAGACAATTTGCAGATGATCAACGGGAACAAACGAGCGCAGCCAGGCGGTGAACTTTACTTTGTTCTGGCCCGCGGGCAGCCGGACTTCGTCTCCGATCTGATGGCCCCCGAGCGTGAACCCAAGTAGCGGACCGTTGCTGGCGAAGGTGTGCCCGTGTTTTATGGTATCCAACCACAAGGTGATGTTTAGAGCTCCGGCGGGAACACTGGCATAAACGCGATTCAGGCCCACCGGCCCGCGCAGGGAGGCGTAATTCGCCATTGCATCCGTGCCTGCTGCGGCAGCGAGATGAAACCCACAATTCAGCAGCCGGTACCAGATTTCGGCGGTCAATTTATGATCGGAGAATCCCATCACTTCCATGTAGTCCACCTTCCCCAGAGCGACGTCGATTGGCAGTTCGCGCGCGTCAGCGAAGGGATCGTTTACGGTTTCGAAAGGATGGGCGTAACCGACCAATGCCCGCTGCTCGTGCGCCAGGTCGGCGACTATCGCATTCGCCGGAAAAAGACTTGCGGCGGCAGTATTGGGATAACCGGCGTACCCAGGAATCAAGAAATTTCGTGTGAGGTTGAGCAGTCCTAAGTGTCCCCAGTAGCTAGTGTGAAATTCCTGGCCGTGAAGCAGCAGGTTTGTCGCGGTCGACGCCGCATCTGATTTGTTGCTGAAATACGCAATGTCGGGAATGCGCTGTTCTTTGTTGACAATCAAATCCTCAACAATAGGAAGATTCTCGGCTATCGCCTGGGCCACCAGGTTCTTGGGTGTGTTGCGGTAAGAGCCGCCATAGTTCATATGGACGTGCACGTCTCCACTTACCCACTGAGCGCGCGCGTCCCGCGGGAGATTCAGTGGCTGCAGATATACCGTCAGGGTTGAGTGTCGGCCCGAGGCGATCAGTACACTTTTCTTTTCAAAGCGATATTCGAAGCCTTTCGTGACTTCCACATTTATTCGCCCGGCGGGAACGGTTAGCTCGCTGACGCCTGCAGAATGAAAGTAATGAGCCTCGAAGGGACGCTCGGCGCGGACGAACTTGTCATCACCGTGCATCCATGCGGAATCGGGGGCGTAGGCGCGACCGTCTTCCCCAGTGACGAAGACACGCGCCGGTGTGGGATGTCCTGCTGGATTCAGCACGGAGATGGTGAGTTGACCCATCGGTTTCAGATAGTGTCTTTCTCTGGCTACGACCTCGGTCTGTGCTCCGCCAAGAACTTCCTGCGTCCAAAGCGAAATATTCCCGCCGCGATTAGAAGTGAAGGCGATCCGCTTTCCATCCGGCGACCAGCGTGGAGTCACATTGTCGAAGTCACCGTAAGAAAGAGGAAAAGGATCGCCGCCCTGGGCGGGCATCACCCATAGTTGGTGCCATTGCTGTCCAAGGTAAGATGCGTACAGGATTCGCTTTCCGTCCGGCGAGAAATCCGGCCGCGCCTTCCAAGCCGTCTCCTCATAGTGGATCTCGTGGGCTTCGGCGCCAGGCTCCGCCTTCATCCGCCAGAAACCACCGGTACCGTAAACGTGACCGCGGTTGGAAACAAAGAGGACTTCAGATCCATCCGGCGACCACGCTGGACTGACCTCGTGGTCAAACGGGCTGTAATAATAACGCGGCAGATCAGTGCGGGTTTCGCCCGTCAGGCGTTGCACGTTCTTGAGTTCGCCGGCGCTAAATTGGCCCACAAAGATGTGGAAATGGCCCTTATACGACGTGGAAACGAAAGCGATGCGCTTGCCATCGGGCGAAAATCGAGGTTCCACATTAACCGCTCCGCCCCAGGTGAGTTCCCGCGTTCGTTTACTTTCGAGGTCGAGGGCCCATAGTTCAATCGCGTCTTTGGCATATGATGCATAAACCACCCAGCGCCCATCGGATGAGCAATCGGGCTGGTAGTCATAGCCTGGCCCAGCAGTCAGTTGCTCGGCCGCAGTTGACTCGACTTTCTGGCGCCACAATGAACCTGCCATCGAATAGATCAACGAGCGGGAGTCCGGTGTCCAAGCCACCGAGCTTGGGCCGGTCGTAAGCTGGGGCAGGTACATTTCGCGGTAATAATAGGAATGAGGTAAGTCGATCTGCTTAAGCACCGGTTCGCGCTGTGCCAGCATCGGGAGCGAGATAAGCATAAGAACGACCAGCAGACGACTCCATCTTTGGGTGAACAAAAGTCCCTCCTTATCAATTGTGCTGGACGGCGGGATTATATCGTGTGGCGCGGGCCCGCCCTGAGCGAGAGTCGAAGGGGTCCTCCGGCGAGTCTAACGCGGCACAATCGGCAAGATGATCCGGGAGGGATGCTCCGCGTCGTGGTAGATGCGGATGTTGGCCTTCTGCATCTTTGCCGAAACGCTTTCCAGTTCTCCGGTCTGCAGATTGCGCGAGAAGTTGGGAAAGAACGTCGCTGAAATTTGCGCTCGAATGTGGTGACCTTTCTGAAAAACATTGCTGGTAATCAAGTTGGTCAAATTGAGCTCGTAAATCTGTCCAGGAGTGAGCAGTTGCCGTCCTCGCTTCAGATCGCGATAGCTGGCGCGTAGGACATCCAAACCGGGACTCATCAGATTTAACGCGGTTCCGTCTGGCGCGACGTCGAGCAGACGCACCCACAGGTCAGTGTCGCGACAATCGCAAGAGAGGTAAATCTGGGCGCGGATGTGCCCAGTCATTTCCGTATCTCGCTCCATTGGAGCTGAGTCGAAGACTAGAACATCGTCGCGTTTTGCGAGGTACTGGTAATCATGCGCCCCCGAAGTGTCATACCGATTGGGTGCGGGATGCACCGGGTCGGAAACAAATGAGCTGGGCGGAGTAGCGGTTGGCGGAGCTTCTGTCGACAGGACATGGTTATTTTCAAAATAGTAGAAGGTCGGCTTGGAAGACGGCGGCCACACATCACTGTCCCGCCACTGGTTATCTCCCATAACGAAATACCGAACCGGTTTTCGTTTCTCCACGCCATTCTCGGGGCCACGCAGATAATGGTCCAACCAGTTGAGAACTACTTCGTCATAATTGATAGCGGCAGCCGAACCAAACTCGCGCTCCCCCGACTTCGTCACCGCCGTTTCCTCTGAGCCATGAGTCCACGGTCCGAGGAGAAGATGGGTCCGAGGGTCAGCTTCCCCGGCGCGTGCCTTAAGCAATCCTAAGAAATTCGTTGTGGCGCCTTCGGGGCCGTAGTTGTCGTCATACCAAGCGGACAAGTTCAACACGGCGGCATGCACTCGGTCATACCGGTTGCGCAACTCGCACCAGTCCCACCAAGGATCATCGGCCGGATGACCGAGCCAGTCGTAATAATAAGGAGCGATGCCGCGTAGTTCTTCCAGCTGATTCAGGGGCAACGTGTTTTGCATTTTCGGTCCGACTTTAGCCCAGGACGCGCTCGCTTCTTGATAGGTCTTTGGCCCGGGAAGGTTGTTTTTCGTCCGCACATCGGGCGCCATGTTGTCCCAGATCCATTCCATCCACGACATGTCCCAGACCCCTCCGGCATAGAAGAAATTCTGGGGAGTGGAAAAGGTCATCGCCGGCACCATCGCCTTGAGGTGCGGCGGATTCTCGACTGCGGCCAGCCACTGCACGGCCCCGGGATAGGAAAGGCCAAAAGTTCCGACGGCGCCGTTTGACCATGGCTGGCGCGCGGCCCATTCGATAGTGTCATAACCGTCACGGCCTTCGTTTTGGTAAGGCTTGAATTCTCCGCCTGAAGCGTAGCGTCCGCGAACGTCTTCTACAACCAGCGCGTATCCACGCTCGAGCGCGTGCCGGAACGTGGGGTAGTCCTTCAGCGCAAACTCTTTTCCATACGGCGTCCGGTATACCAGCACTGGGAAACGGCTCCCGCCAAGTGGCCGCAAGATATTGGCCCTCAGCACGACGCCGTCTCGCATGGGAACGGGCACGTCATTTTCGGTGAGGAAGTCTGTGGTCAGCGGAGAATGTTGCTGAGCGCGAGGGAAGAGGCCCATTCCAGCAAATAGAAATGTAAGGAGAAGGAATCGCTGTTTCATCGACGGCGTAGGCTAGCAGCTTTACTGAAGCCAAAACAAGAATCAAGGCGTGGAAACTTCCGGACGGGACCGCCCGCGTACCCACATCCAATTGAGAAAGGCGGCCAGAATCGTGGCCAGCAGAATCAGCGACCCGATCCGATTAACCTGTCGGGCCGATTGCAAGCAGTATCCGATGATCAGCACGACGCAAAAGCCAGTGCCCAAAACGGAAAAAAAGATTCCCCCCGGCAGACGAAACCAAGCCGTGCCCGGTTGTTTCCGGCGCAGGACAGGGACAGCCGCGCACACCAAACCATAGCAAAACAAACGGGCCACCGCAGATAGCAACACATTCCACGAAAAGCTCCCCAAGAGCGACAGCAGCCAGGTGAGGGAGGCAAAAACAAGAATGGAAAAGTATGGCGTGTGGAAACGACCGTGGATCGAGGCAAAGAGGGAAGGGAAATCTCCACGTTCGCCGAGAGCGAATGTAATGCGGGGAACCGCTAGCATGTTGGCGCTCAGATATCCGTAAACTGAAATCAATGCTCCGATCGCCATCAGGGGCGGACCCGTGTTACCGATGATGAGTCTCACGACATCCGCCAGCGGACGTTCGCTGTGTATGGGATCGACTAGTGTCCTAACGACTACGAACTGGATCGCTGCGTAAAGCAATGTGCACATGACCAAAGCTGCGAAAAGAGCAAAAGCAGCATCCCGGCGTGGATTTTTCGCCTCGCTCATTGGAGTGATTCCGCCCTCAAACCCTCCGTAGGAGAACATAAGCAGGAGAACTGCTTTGAGCCAGGCGCTTGCGTCGGCTGAGAACGGAGCAGGCTGAACCAGCGGGTGGCTCGCCAAGTATGCGATACCAGCAATGGCAACAAACACCAGCGGAGCAAGTTTGGCCACTGTGAAAATATTGCTGACTTGGGATGCGCTACGAACGCCGCGCAGATTGATCAAGGCAAGCACGCCGATCAGCAGTGTGAGAATGAACAAGCGCGGAAGAGGCTGTGTGGCTGCAGGCCAAAACTGTCCCAGATAAATAACAAATAAGTTCGCGTTGGCGGCAGGCGCGGTCAATCGTACCAGCCAAAGCATCCAGCCGACTTGGATTCCCCAGAAGCGGCCGAAAGCAACCTCCGTGTAGAGATACGGTCCGCCCGCCTCAGTAAATTGTGACGCGACCTCGGCAAAGCAGGCCATAATGACGCCCACCATGGCGCCCACAGCGAGCACTGCCCAGGTGCTCGCGGTGCCTATCAAACCGGCAATCTCAGAGGGCAGTTTGAAAACCCCGCTGCCCACGACGGAATTAACTATCAACGCAGCCAGGCTCCAGCGGCCGATGGCGCGTACCAATCCGGTCTGGCTGAGTTGAGTCACTGCGCGTTTGTATCACAGGATGCCCCTAGGCGATGCTGGCGGTTCATTGGTTGATGGAACGCATACCAAAGTAACGGCACGAATTACGAAAGCGCATGCACATGGGACATCTATTCGCTTCGCACTGCGAATGAGATGTTGAGTTGTCTTTCGCTAGTGGAACACCCGACCCATGGCAAAGAGGGAATTCTTGGACGACGTTCACATCCGCATCCTGCGTGTAACGGAAGATCTGCGTGCCATCCAGCGTGAACTCAATTGCGCGGCCATGGAGGCGCCTGGAGATCCGGAGTTGATGGAAGCCCTGAGCCAGCTGCCGGAAATGGACGCGCTGCAGGTCTTAAAATCAGCTCTGGACCAGATGCGTCACTTCCTGTGGTTCTACATGCAGGTGATGGCCAATGAGTCCGAGAGCGGAGAAAGACTGCGGCAAAGTCTCCGCCAAAAACCTGCTGAAGATGCCGCCTCCAACCCACGAGCCTCAATGCTGGAAAAATTCAAATACGCGGCTGACACAGCCATGTTGCGATATCTTTCGGACGGCAAGAACCGCAAACCCAACTAACTCCGCCTCGAAGGGCAACTACTCCAGCGTCACCGACTTCACCAGATTCCGTGGACGATCTACATCAAGTCCTTTCCTGACGGTCATGTAGTAAGCGAAGAGTTGCAGAGGCACGATCTCCAAAATTGGCGATAGCAACTCCGGCGCTTGTGGAACAAAAATAGTATGGTCCGCCAGTCCGGGCATGTCTTTGTCCCCTTCCGAAACAATTGCTATCACGCGGGCGGACTGCTGCTTGAAACCCTTGATATTGGCCACGCTTTTTTCATATCGCTGCACTGAGCCGGGGTCATCGCGATCACAGGTCGCAATAATGACTACAGGCAGGTTCTCATCAATCAAGGCATTCGGCCCATGCTTAGTCTCGCCGGTGGGATAACCTTCGGCGTGGATGTAGGAGACCTCCTTCAATTTGAGCGCGCCGTCCATCGCAATTGGATAATGAATGGCGCGGCCGAGAAAAAGAAAATCCTGGACCTTGTGATACTTGTCTGCTAGCCGTTCGCAGTCGCTTGCCGACTTTAGAACCGTTTCCACTTTTCCCGGGAGATCGAGCAACTCGCGAATGTATTGACGGCGTTGCTCTTTGGTCAGCTTCCCGCGAACCTGGCCGAGATAGACGGCAAAAAGGAAGAGCACGGCCATTTGCGCGGTAAAAGCCTTGGTAGAGGCGATGCTGATCTCCGGCCCGGCGTGGGTGTAAAGCACTCCGTCGGCCTCGCGCGCGATGGTGGAATCCAACACGTTCGAAATGGCGACAGTGCGCGAACCTTTGGCCTGGGCTTCACGCTGGGCGGCGGTTGTGTCCGCAGTCTCCCCTGACTGGGTGATCACAATCGTGAGCTCGCCTGGTCCGATGAGCGGATTGCGGTATTCAAATTCGCTGGCGTAGTCTACGTCTCCCGGCAAGTTGGCCAGCTCCTGAATCATGAATTGCCCAGCCATTCCGGCATGCCGGCTGGTTCCCGAAGCTACAATGTTAATGCGCCGCAACCCACGAAGTTCCTCGGCGCTGATGCGGACGTCGTCCAGGCGTACTGCGGCATCTTCGAGCGAAACCCGGGGCACGATGGTGTCGCGCAACCCGCGCGGTTGCTCGAAGATCTCTTTGATCATGTAGTGGGGAAATCCTCCCTTATCGTCCATTCGGTTCTCCTCGACTTGTGCCTGCGTCTTCAAATATCGGATCCACCGATGATTGTTTTTTTTACCTCACCAGTTGGACTCAGTACAACGATATCAGCCTGGGCGCCGACTTTTAACCGGCCCGCCCCAGCCAAACCCACTACTCGTGCCGGGTTTAAGGTTGCGAGACTTAGTGCTCGTTGCAGATCCCACTGAGCGAAGTGCATAACATTGCGAATGGCGCGATCCATCGTCAGGACGCTTCCCGCCAGTTTTCCATCGGAGAGACACTTGCCATCCTTCAAACTAACTTCTAACGATCCGAGACGATATCGACCGTCGGGCATGCCGGTTGCGGCAATGGCGTCGGTGATGAGCACCGCGTTGTCGGGTCCTTTGGCCTGCAAGAACAACTGCACCACCACTGGATCCAAATGAATTCCGTCAGCGATGATGTCGGCGGAAAGCTTCGAATCGGTCAGGACCTCACCAAGAATTCCGGGATCTCGATGGCCTAAAGGGCGCATGGCATTGAAAGTGTGCGTTGCATGTCGGGATCCGGCAGCCACGGCAGCTCGAGCCGCGTCCAGATCAGCGTCAGAATGGCCGATGCTGACACAAACGCCGCGCCGTGCGGCCTCCGTAATCACTTCCAGGGCGCCGGGCAATTCCGGAGCGATGGTCATGACTCGGACGTGGCCGCGTGCCGCCTGCCACAAACGATCAAACGTTCCGAGTGTTGGTGGCAGCAGGTTTTCCGGCGGATGCACACCACGGCGGACGTGACTGAGAAAAGGTCCCTCTAGATGTATGCCAACCGGACGGGCCCGCAAGTCGCGGGATTGCTGGTGCGTCTCCGTATCTTCGATAGCATCAGCCAGCCGCTTTAGGGCCGCAAGTGTTTGATCAATAGGCGCCGTGACTGTAGTAGGGAAGTAGCTGCTCACTCCGTGATGCGCCAAAAGCCGCTCCACGGATGGGAGTGCGTTCGGCTCCGGTTCCATGACATCGTGCCCGCCACCGCCATGAATATGGATATCAACGAACCCCGGCGTCAGGATGCCGTCGCTGAAGTCCATGACGCGGCAGTCTTTGGGAACTTCCCGCCGGGTTCGCGAGTCAACTTCGACGATGACGCCATCGTCCACCAGCAGTAACGGCTGCTCGATCCGCTCCTGCGGTGTGAACAAAGTTGCCGCGGTCAGTGCGATCATCGGATGAGAGTGTGGCGAATTGCGCACTCATTCTATAGGAAATCCGAGATAGGCCCAGTTGGCATGACAGGTGTTCGCGGAATTGCCTCGCAGCTAAGCTCGGTGAGTTGGGAAAGAGGTAAGTTGCTGATCTCAGCAGCCGGGAACTTTGGTGTAGTCGACGCACTGCGATGTCTGGTTGCCTACTGTCCAAATGGCCGAAGTATTCAGCTGATCGGGGAAATCATGAAACCAAAAGGTGTATCCGAAGCCGCCTAACGAGAGCGGATTTCCGAAGCCGAATTGGTCGGCCCATTGGTTGGGGTCGCAAGTCGCGCCAAAAAACAAGAGACCGTTAAATGGCACGGTGCCAGATTGGTTCATTTGGAACTTCACAGCTTGATAGCGGTGCCCGCTCTGATTCAGTACGCAGCCAGTCAATGGGCCAACGATCCCCGAGGATCCATTGCTCACTGTCAACTGTATGCTCGCAGCACGCGTCGTGATTCCGTCGGTACCGCTAACCCGGATAGAATAGTTGCCTGCTGCAACGTTGCTGGCGACGCTCACGTCCACTTGCGATGAGCCCGCGCCAGGCGAAGCAATCATGGTTGGATTTAGGTTCACCGTGACACCGGCGGGCTGACCGGAAACGTTGAGTAAGAGCGAATGATTGAAACTGCTATTCACCGTGGTGACGACGTTCGATGAACCTGATCCTCCTGCCTGAATGCTGAGCGACGAGGGGCTTGCGGCCAACGCAAACGTGGATGATGATGTCGGCGGATTGACCTTCAGGTTCCTTCCGGCAATCGAGCCATCGTAGCTAGCGGTGATGAGAACAGACGTTGTCGCAGTCACCCGCACTGTGGTGAGATCCACCCTTGCCGAGGTCAGGCCTGCTGGTACACGGACACTCGCCGGAATCGAAACGATGGTGGGGATAGCGCTGGCAAGCAACACCAACGCCCCCCCGCTGGGCGCTACCTTGTTGAGAACAATTTTTGCTGTCGAGGGATTGCCGCCAGTGACCACGTTCGGACGCAGCCCGACCCAGGAAACGATCGGGGGGTTGATCGCTGCAGGGGAAACACCTTCGAGACGCGCTGCGGGACTGCCGGAAAATCCACTGCCGGAATTGCCAACCCGCGCGTTGTCGCCACATCCGGGCAGCGAGCACAAGGTAGCAACTAGTAACCAGAGCGACCATGGGGTGCGTTTTTGAGAAGAGATCAAGGGTTGTAAAACCTCAGCATCCAGATGTCTAGGCTTGCGAAATGCAGAGTAAGGCGACTCTGGCACGGCAGATAGACAGAGCGAAAGAGGCCGGAAGTACATAACCTTGGGAGTTGGCCCCTAGCGTGAGCTACTTGCGGGCTCAAGCAGTCCCGCTTAAACTGTTTTACAATTACGATTAATCCGACGTCGGGGAGTGGCTCAGCCTGGTAGAGCACCTGGTTCGGGACCAGGGGGTCGGAGGTTCAAATCCTCTCTCCCCGACCATCTTTACTTTAGTCGTTTGACGTAGATAGCAGAGGTTCAACAGCGAGCCTCTTTTCGCTTGCATTCACATTGTGCCCAAAATTGTGCCCACTCAACCGATCAAGAGCAGCAAGAACTGCATCTTCGCTCGGGTGAACGTACCGGGCAGACATGGCCACGGAACTATGTCCCGCGATTCGTGCTAGTGTCCAAGCATCACAACCCGATTCCCCCAGCCTCGTTAGGAACGTATGGCGCAAGCTGTAAAGAACGAAAGGGCGGACCCGGCTGAGTCGCAGCGCCGTCTTGTGTTGCTTCTTTAGCGTGGATTTCTCAAAGTGCCCACTGCGCGTGGGGGCAGCCCAAACCCATCCCTCTGCGGGACTTCCTGCGGTCTCCCAACGGAGCTGCAGGATATTCCGGGCACGGACGGTCAAAGGGAGCACCCGGCGAGCAGCAGCCGTCTTGCCGTGAGTCACGAGAATGGTTCCATTTCTTCCATTGATCCAAGTCACAGATTCCCACCGCAAGCGATAACATTCGTCCGGGCGCATACCCGTATCAATCAGAATTGCTGCAACTGATCCAAGAGGCTCAGGTGCCGCTGCAAGATAGCGGGCCTCCTCCTCTAACTTCACTACATGTTCTCGATGCCGCTCTCCCGGCAGCATCTTTATTGACGGCGCAACCTCTATTTCTTTCCACTGGGCGGCAAGACGCATGATGCGGCGAAGCACTTGAAGAGAGCTGTTGATGGACGACACTTGTAGGCCAGCCGATTGCCGCCAAGCGGCGAAGTCTGCCGCTTTTTCACTCGTGATCTCATCCAACCGGAGGTTGGCTAGAGGTTTGTGCGATTGAATTGTACGGATTCCTGGCCGGTAGTAGTCGAGCCAAGTCTTGGTCGAAGTCGATGCCTCAGCCCAAGATGCAAAACGCTGTGAGATGAAGTTTGCTAGGCTTGGGGCGGTTTTCTTCTCTCGGATGCCGACCTCGCCCTTTGCCAGAGATGTGCGATGTGCAGACTCCATCTGTCGCGCCGTGTGATGGTTTGTTTGCCGAGTGGATTCTCGTATAGCTTCACCGTTGAAGGTGAATTTGTACCAGTAGATTCGCCCACGCTTAAAGATCGACATGACGACCCCTCCTTGCATCTGTAAACTCCATCAGCGTCATTGGTCATGATTTCTTACTACACCCCGTGTTTTGGGTTGTGCTTTCCTGATGCCGCCCGTCTGCGCTTTTCTCGAACCGAAACCAAGTGACCACAATATTGCTCACAGTAGATTTTGTTCGTGCGGTCAGCGGCAAACGGCTTGGCACAATCTGGGCGAGCACAGATTTTGAAGCGAACACCCCTTAGAAAATCTATTGTTGTCGCTGTCTTAATGGCATCGAAGCAGCCCTGATCTTCATGCACATAGTGGGGAAACGTTAGACGCGGACGGAATACCAAGGTTCTCCCCCACGCCCAGCCCTCCGCCCCCTTCTTCAGTGCCTCCCTGATTCGACCTTGTTCATTCCAGAAAACTGCTGGGATCGCGATCCGAGGACGCCTGCCCCCGGTGCCGGGTAACATTACGCTGCTCCACTCGCTCCTCCACGCTCCGTATTTGTTCAAAAATGCAATCAAATCGGTGGTCGATCGCTCAAGGGACAGGAACTCATCCCGAGCCTTCCACGGATCAATTGTCATAGTTCGCGGTTCTTCGTTAGGTGGAACATAAAGCAAAGCCTCTATGGCGATGCGGCGAAACTTGGCAGGAAAACGAGCACCGGGTGAAGGTAGTTGCCGTTCTACTCGGACCGGGACATTGGCCGGCCCGATGCCATATATCTCGCCCTCAAACTCGGTGGGCGATAACACGGATGCCTCAATGTACCAAGGGTCGCCGTGCCGTTCGTTCCGACGTCGCCGCCAACGATTCAGGCTGAGCCTGGCCAAGACCCACTTCAAGCGTTCACTGGTGAACTCGAACTGCGCCGGCAGTGAGATTGTCTGTGCCATGATTAGTTGGTTGTTTGTGGCACTATAAATCCCCTACCATTCCTTTGCAAGCCTTTTGAAGGGAGGGTACAAGCTTGGAAGCACTTCTTTCGGTTGAAGAAGCCGCCCGGCGCTTGGGTGGAGTCAGTAAATGGACGATCTATGCTTGGCTCAGCCAGGGCAAGCTTCTGCGCACCAAGGTCGGCGGAAGAACCATGGTTCGGGAATCGGAGCTTTCGAGAGTAATTCAGGATGGCGGGAAGTCGCCAGGGCGTGCTCATACGCATGCATGAAATCGTGGTGATGGGACTGTCATCACGGCGAGCGGCTGACTCCAGGCCCAGTTTGTAGATCACTCCTGCCAGGATAGCCAGGCGGCACGCCGAGTAAAACCAGAACCAGCAAGAGCAGGACTAGTAAACACGGGCACCCGTGGAAGGTGCCCGTTTTGGATTCCCCTCCGGGAAGAGGGATAGAAAGATTCACGCACTCAGCATGGAAACGTTCTCACACAACCCGTGTGAATGCAACCCGTCCGAAACACCCCTTCGAATGGTGACCAGGGCCGGGAGCAATGTAGGTCTCTGCAATTCCCTCGTGACAGTTGATCCACCTACAGAATTCCTCGGCAAGCACATGGTAGTGCTCGAACCGCTTGAGGCGCTTTTGTATTTGCACAGCCGCCCCGACGCGGTGATCCATTTCTTGCGCAAGCGCACACACCTTGACCCGTCGAGCTACACGGATCGCGGAGGCCGCCTTGTAAAACTAGGCAATCTCATAACCCTCGGCGCTGTTCCGGCTTCGGAATTGCGTGACAGGTGGGCGGACATGGTTCCGCACCTTGGGGCCGACAGCTACTTTTCCATCAATTCAACCTCGCTTCACCCCTTCAGCCGTAAAAACGAGGACGTCAGGTGGCTCAACGCCATCAAGCTCGATTTCGATTGGCACGATCGCAATCTTACCTTCGACGGTATGTTAACTGCTTTCTTTCGGATGTTGGGCGAGGTTCAACTTCCCGAACCCAATCTTTTGGTCCGCTCCGGTCGTGGCCTCTGGGCATTATGGAAGATAGCTGAAAATAGTGACCGGCGAAGTCTCTACCGCCGAGTCAACGACGCCGCTGTGCAGGCGTTCGATGCACACAAGCCAGACGGTTGCGTTGTCGATCCGAACGTAAGTGACGCAGCCCGGATCATGCGCGTGCCAGGTTCGATAAACACCAGCAGTGACAACGTCGTGGTGGAATTCTATCGGTGCTCTACAGCGAATTACACGCTCGCCCAGCTTGCCAATCTTCTCGAAGTGAAGCCGGAGAAGACGCGTTTAATCCCTGGTGAGTGCTCTGCAGCCAAGCGGAAGGCTGGTCTTGCACGCTGGAGCAATCCTCTTCAATCCTTTTTCCAGCTCTGGCGAAAACGTGGGCACTTCTCCATTGGCAGTCGGCACCGCGCACTTTTCGTTTTTTGCTATCTGGCCCGGCGAAACGGATGGCGAGAGGGGCATATTCGGGAATATGCGGAGAAGCTTGTCGCGGATTGTGATCCAGTCTTAAGCGTGTTGGACATCGAGGAGTGCATGGTATCCAGTCGCAAGGCATGCGCAAGACCTTGGAGCAAGTCGCTCAGGAATCAGACAATCTGCAACATGCTCAGGGTCACGACAGCGGAGGAGAGGCGCATATTTATTAAGCCCCCCAGGAAGCCAAGGGCGATGGTGCTCAGGGAACGTCAGGAAGCGGTCATGCGACGTCGCAAGCTGATTGTTCAGGAACTCTTGTGGGCGGGTAGGAATGTTTCAGGCCGTGCCATGACTAGGTTGCTGGTGGAGAAACATGGTCTGCGAGTCAGCCATGCTACCGTGGCGGCTGACTTGGCTTCGACAACCGTCCGTTCGGCGACTGTCCAATTGGGTTGTGCTAGTAACTACAGCTTCTTCAGAGAACACACAGCAGAAGCTCACTGGACAGCCGAAAACTCCCGTCAGCAGCTCAGAGGCTAGCAGACGGGCAGTTGCGCAGGGCAGGGTGGTATTCAACACTCTCCCGGAAACGCATAGTAATCCATTTGGCAAAATGGCAAGGCATACTGCAAAGACATAACAGGAGACGCACAGAAAAGGCGTTACGGAGTCCCCACAATCTCACTGTAGGCCGAAAAAGTCCGATCATCGGACTTTTCTAGAGACTAAGTCACAGAAGCTCCGTGTGTTAAGCCAGTTTATTCTTTTCGGAAAGAATATCTAAAATAGATTGAAATAGAGATAAATTGTATTTCAGGTCTTGAGTTCCGACCATCGATTGCCCATCTGAACGACTCCGCCAAAGGGGAGGTAGCAGAACTGGTCTACCTTGCCTAGCAAATCGTGAAAAGTCTGAACAATCGGACACTTTGGAAGGCTAAGCTGTAGAAACGACTACGGCTCGAGCCATTTCTATTTTGCGCGTGGTTTTCGTAAAGTAGGTTGAAATAGGAAACCATGGGGCTACCGAAGGGCGTCCAGAAAACACCGGGCAGCGGGCGCAAGGCTGGAACCCCGAATAAGGCAACAGAAAGCCGCGATCAATCCCGGCAACCCGTGCGGGTCCAACCGTTTTAGAGCCAACAATACGGATCACAAGCACCTGATTAGCAGCGTGGAACATCGTGGCACTGCCTCTGATTTTTGCGCGTCCGATCTTGCCAACGACAAAGCCTCTGTCAATCCGAGGATGGCTCTTTGCAGCGGTGCCTTATCAATGCTGCACGAATTGGCAGGCTGGTGGCAGATTCCGCCGAGGCCATGTTTTCTCTGTTTTTCGCCTAAGACCACGACGATGCGTTTGCTATCGGGTGACCACTCGAAGTCATTGACGTCCTGAATGGTATCCGTAAAGCGCTGGGCTTCCCCACCATGGCGGTTCAATAGCCATACCTCAGTCTTGCCAGGATCACGTTTGGACAGGAATGCGAGGTACTTCCCGTCAGGGCTCCATCGAGGATGCGAAGAGGAAGCCTCATCCGAGGTCATTGGAACGGCATTACCGCCGGCGGTCGGTATCATCCAGATTCGGGTTACGTTTTTATCGTCTTTAAGGGATGAGGTTGAGACCGTATACGCCACGGTTTGGCCGTCTGTGCTGATCTGCGGGTCTTCAACTTCGAGGATATGGAAATAATCGTCCACGGTGATGGGTCTCGGCGCTCCGAATTTGGGTTGAGCGCCGGCAGAGGTCACGACGAGTGCCGCTGTAAATAGCAGTAGCACAATGAGCGGAACAGACGAGCGTAACTTCGTCTTTAACATGGCTCGCTTACAGAGTCACAAGAAATCACAGGGGAGTGTAGCAAAGGAAGGCTGAGGTCGTACGAATACCTGTAGAACTGTCAAAAGTCAAAGAGTCGGTTTCAAAGACCGTCGCAGCTTTTCGCAGTGGATGAGCAACTGAACGGCCGAGATGATTAAACGTAACGCGTTGCGGTTGGCTTTTGCAGGTATGCCCATGCATATGCTAGCTAGGCGTGTTCAACCGAGTGTACAATGTCGGCACAACGGAGGGTAAGCTCAATAAGCTTCGTCGTGACAAGAGACTGAAGTCAGCAACTATTCCGCTAACCAGTAACTTATCTCGTATCAAAGAGCATCGAGGATGTCCATGAAACAAAGAATGCTCGCATTTTCCTGTCTCCGCGCCCATCTTTCGGTGAT
>Ga0307477_10000583_pt1 | contig 39006 bp, 63 predicted proteins | sample atmos_gasesECM2C_FD_203316 | JGI IMG/M metagenome (GOLD analysis project Ga0307477, IMG submission 203316) | Hardwood forest soil microbial communities from Morgan-Monroe State Forest, Indiana, United States - atmos_gasesECM2C_515 | ecosystem: Environmental > Terrestrial > Soil > Temperate... | reverse complement strand
GGCCAAGTGACCACTAGAGGTTAGCCAAATGAAGGTCTGGATGTTAGTCGGCGTCTCAATTCTAGTTGCCACACTGGCAGCTCAGACCTTCACCACCATCAATCTAATGGGCGTAAGTCCATCAGGCGCCGTGGTGGTGGAGCAAGTCACGATAATCTCGGGGTCCACACCACTGCCCACAACGGTCATAGCGGCGGGAACCTGCGCATTGGCGGCCACAGCGGCAACTAGCCTGGCTAGCTCTGATGTCATCATTGCCACATTTGCGTCTGACCCAGCGATGGTTACTGGGTACCTTGCTGGGCTTAGCGTTTATTCGTTCCCTAGCCAGAATTCGGTGAACTTCGAGGTCTGCAACATTTCGGCTTCCGCTATCACGCCTGGGCCACTGACTCTCAACTGGAAGGTGTTTAAGTGACCACTGAAGAACGTAAGAAGCGTATGTATGAAGCCGTAAAACGCTGGCGTGCTCGTAATCCTGAGAGGTGCCGACAGCTCAGGCGCGAATCAGACCGGAGGCTATACGGTACGATAAAGGCACTTAAATTAGAACGAAAGGAACGAAACGAAGGAAAATCATGAAAACGTTAATGTTGACTTTAGCGCTCAGCCTGTGTGCTGCCGCGCAAAACGTAGTTGGCGGAGTCGATGACTCCCACGGAGTTTTTATCGGCGGTCCAACTGACCAGCCTACGATTGTCAACCATTCCGATAAGCCGATCCTGGCTTGGGCTGTTAACGAGAACTTTGCTGGCTATAGCGAGGCAAACCTGAACCTGGACATTAATAGGCTGGCCAAGGGCATGGTCATGCCAGGAGAAGAGCATTCACTGGGGATATCACAATCGTTCTTTACTAATCCTGGCGGACGCGATCAGGTTCTTGGCTATTCTCTCGTGGCGGTGCTATTTGCCGACGGGTCTTTTGTGGGAACTGACTATTGGCGCCAGGAATTCACCAGCCAGCTCTACAAATGGAGAAGCGTGGCACGTGACTTTCAGTATCTTTCCGACAAGTACAGGCTTATGGAGGAAGATCGCAATATGGCCAGGGAGCACGGTAAGCGGATTGAGCGAGGCGTAACGGCTCATGTGCTGCTGGTAATCAGGGAGAACGAAGGAGAACAAGCGGCTGACGCGGCGCTCGCGCGCCTGGCTTCATTGCCAGATGTGAAAGGAGAAAATCAGTGAAAACAGCTATCGCATTGTTGTTCTTGGCGCTTGGCCTTGCCCATGCGCAGGGATGTCCCACATACAGCCCAGATGTCTGGCTATGGAATTACACTGGAGATCAGGCCATTGGGGGCACGCTACAGCTCTACCAGACCGTCCAAGTACAAGGCTCGGCATATACCTCTAACGGCATCCCGATGCCTGGGTTTCCGTCGCCCCTGCCGCCCTGTACCTGGACTACGCCGTGGGGCCGTACGGTTGGGGGAGTACTGGGGATACAAAATATCACGCCACAATGCAATGGGATCAAATTCTCGCTTGTGTCATCTGGATTTTCTGAGCGCTCGGATAGCAATCTGGACCATATCGAGCAAACAGGATGGGCCTGGGGCTCTAATCCTGGCGATGGTATGACATCAGCAGTTCAATCCAATCAGGAAGCCGGATCACTATTCGGGGACATAGGCCGGAGCGCAAACTGGGGCACGCCTTACAGAATCACAAATGTAGAAGGCTTCTGTAACAACACATATAAAATTTAGATCCCCCAGGGGAAGCCCCGTGACTGCCACCTAAGTTCCGTGGGGGAAACTAGGCACGCGGAAGCGGGGCGAAAGGATTACATGAACAGGACCGGACATAAAGGGTGTGTGGAGAAGCTAACCCCAAAACGTGTTGCCTTCTATGGCCGACATCGAATGGGGCTTGAAGAAATGATTGGCCGGCGGTTCGGCCTATGGACGGTTGGGGCTATCTTGGATCGCAATAAATGGGGCCAGCGTTTGGCCGCTGTGGTGTGTGATTGCGGGACGAGGTCTACAGTAACCGTCAAACATTTGCGGAATGGGGACTCCAGCTCATGTGGTTGCTGGAAACGGCAGACTACCATCGAGCGATCCACAAAACATAAGGCTTGCGGGTCATTGGAATATAACGCCTGGGCGGCCATGAAACAGCGATGCCTGAACAGTAAGACATACGGCTATCCATGGTATGGGGCTCTTGGGGTAACGATTTGCCAGGAATGGATCAATGATTTCTCTGCATTCCTGCGCGACATTGGTCCAAAACCGAGCCCATCTCATACTTTGGATCGCATTAACCCATTTGGGAATTATGAGCCTGCGAACTGTCGATGGGCTACATGGTTGGAGCAGGCCAGGAATAAGAGGAAATCACGTGAATAGGACTGGGCACCGTGGGAGAGTAGATCTGAACCATGCGGCAATTATCAATGGGCTGCGCCAGGCCGGCATCGCGGCGCATTCCATCGCCTCTGTAGGTGATGGACTGCCCGATATCCTTGCTGGCTTCCGGGGCGTGTGCATGGTCCTAGAAGTTAAGCGCTACAAAGAAGGCCCCACCGAGGCCGAGAGAGAATTCGCTAGTAGATGGCCTGGGCCTTATGCGATCGTTACCAGCCCGAATGAGGCTGTTGAGGCGGTCCTTGAGCACGCTAGAAGCTGTGGGAGGGTATGAGGGTTATGGCAACTGATCGGACGGCGGCGCAGTTCATTATAGGGTCTTCGGTCGGACTTGTAATGGGAGCATCGCTTGGATTTCTGGGCTGGTGGGCGCCCCCGCTTATCGGCAGCCTTTTGGGTATAGCGCTGGCCTTCTTGGCATCTTCTAGAGAAAAGAAAAACCCATGAAAGCACTAATCCTATCGTGGACGCTGTTGATTGGCTCCGGCGGCCTGACTTGGCGCTATGCGCGGGCCGGCAATACCAAATGCGACATTTCCAAGGAGGGCGCCCCCTGCAGCATGAAGAGCTGCGCCCATCTGGCCAAGAAGCAGCCATGGTGTTCGCCAAAGTGCCATAAAGATTGCTGTTTCTGCCCTCGTGAAGGGCGGAATAGCTGCAATGGGCATAATCCGGAGCAGACACCGAGCCCCGAGGAAGAATAAAAGAAAGGAGGAAGCATGCCCAAGCAATTTTTGGATAACTACCCGGTCACTGGCGTCATTGAGTACTTTACCAATGCGCCTTTGAACCAAGCTCAACTAGTGCTGGATATTGTGACCAATCTGATGTCTCAGCGCGGGCCGAAGCTGAACAAATCCCCCAGGGCGCCACGCGGGCGCAAGGCGAAGCCAGCTATGGCGGTCGGAGCGGCGGCCGAATAAAACATTTTCAGTGGAAATGTTGCAGACAAGTGCCTGATATGATAGATTGGAATTCTGGGTACAGCTCTTTGGCTAGCTACCAAAGAGTCCAGAATTTCACCCGTGCTCGGTCGGGGCCTCCCTTGTGGCTGCCGACCGACACGGGATAACAAGGGGAAATCGAATGAATTGGTGGCGCGCTCATCACGGGATCTCTCATGATGCAAAGTTGTGTCTAATCGCGCGAGTGGCTAAGGCCAAGAAGTGCGAAGTCGGTTGGGTTTGGATATCGCTCCTCGACTATGCTTCGCAAAATGAAGATAGGGGCAGCATCGAAGGACTAGACGTCGAGCAGCTTGCCTTTCAAACTGACGTTCCGATACTGACAGTGGACCGGATCTTGGTCGCCATGAGTGAGCGCGGCATGCTGACCGATTTTAGGGTGGCTGCTTGGGTAAAGCGGCAGTATGGCGACGTATCCACGGAGCGCGTAAAACGCCATAGAGAAAACAAAGCACTTAATGCCAAATGTAACGGTATGAAACGCGATGAAACAAATGAAACAGGCCATGAAACGCCTGTAACGGTTGAAACTCCCAGAACAGAACAGAACAGAACAGAACAGATACAGAACAGAACAGACACACACACAGAAGCGGTGGGTGTGCGTGAGATGCCGCGAGCAGCAGACCTTCAAGGGCAAACCAGCCAGCGTTCCGTGGAATTTGCGGATGCTTACCCCGAGCAGTCAGACCGGGCGAGCACTGTACGGGAGTATCTCTCGCTGGTGACGACGGAAACCGAAGAGGCATGTTTTGCCTGCCTGGAACGCTACAAGCGTAGCGATCAGGTGAAACGTGGGGTGGTAATGGCCGGCTGGAAGTGGCTGCGCCAGCAGTATGAGAACAAATGGCAGGGAAATTGGGCAGTGGCCCGCGATTCTCCCAAGAGCAAATCAGAGGAACGGGCCGCGGAATATGCGCGAATGAGGGAACTGGAGGAACAAAGGAAACGAAATGCCTATTAATCGTGAAATGGCCTTTAACCTAGCCGGGGAGCTTACCACTATTCCTGAAACTCCTAGATCTGAGGAAGCTATTCGGGCTATCGCTCGGCATTTGGAATCGCTATGTTGGAACGAATCAGAAGCCCGCTGGCTTGTGAACGAGGCGCAACTGAAATGGGAATCTTGGCGCGGCCCGCATCGCTTGGCGGAAATGCTTTATGACCGGCGCAACCCGGAGATTCCCCCGTCTAATCAATACAAACCGATGCCGCCCCCAGAGGCCCCGACTTGCAAGCTTTGCGGTGATTGGGGCCACCTGGACGATCCAAAATCTAAACTCCGCGTGTGGTGCAAATGCGAAATGGGCGTGTGGCAGGCCCAAAGACATCCTGGTTTAGTGGAAGCCCTAAATCGCTTTAAAACCAGAAATGGCAATTTCTCCAAGCCGGTAACCAAAACGGAAAGCCGGTCCACGCCTGACTGGCTCAAAACATTTACGGAGGGCTACAAGTGACTTGCGATCACATGCTTGCATACTTCGATGTGAAGGCTGGCATTTGCCGGCTATGCCGTTCGGAAAGGCGCCGTGGCAGCAACACTAAAAAGGCGCGATTGGAGCGCGTGGCCGCAGCGATGCGCGCGTATTACTTGACTCATGGCAGGGGCTGCAAGAGCACGGCGCGGGCGATCGCGCGCCGGCAGGGGGCGGCATGAGGTATCAAGGCGAATACATCTGCCCCACTTGCGGCCTCGGTTCGGGGGATCTAAAGCCGGAATGTCTAGCCTGGATTCAGTCACGGCTGGGGGATTCCTGGAAACTTCTGTGTGATATTTGCGGTCGGAATTTCTTGGTAGTGGAGCGGCGGCAGGGGGCGAAATGAAAATATACCCACTAGCGATATGGACTTGGCGAGGGGTTTACGCGGCTTCATGGGGTCACCACTCATCGGAATCATTCGCGAAAATACTACGGGAACAGTGGGGAATTGATGCCAAGACCAGCCAAATCCGCCACGGATATGCGCGCGTGGGGTTTGATGGAGAAAGCGGGAGATGCTGTCTTTATCCAGCCAAAGGGCCGGGCCGCGGCGTGCGCCCAACAACGGAATGGGAGCGAATATGAGCTGGGGCTGGAGTCCAGGATTCTCGAAGATGTACCCGCCACGGCTGGAGCAATGCAAGACGTGCGGCTGCGATTACATGAAGAACAGCCCGACGCATATACGCTGTTCGGCTTGTGCTAAGGTGGCCAAGCGGGAGCGAGACATCAAGAGCGACGAGCGGGTCAAGGCGAGGAGGGGGAAATGAATATCAAAAGCTTTGCAGCACGGCACCGACTCAAGGTGCGCCTCGATGAATGCGGCGACCAGGTTATACCTGGGAAACGGGGTCACATGTACTTCGATGACAATCAGCTTTGCCTGATGGTCACTGACGGCGCGCCGGCGCATCAATCTCGCTGGGCCGCCTTGGGCGGCAAGCTTTGGATGGGCGATATCGGCTCAACTGGCCGAGGCCATCGTGTCCAGGATGTCAAAATCACTGGCATCCCGCCCGAAAATGCGAAAGCGGCCATTCGGATAATCCGGGCACGGGCGAAACGCCTCTTATCCCCAGAAGAACGCCAAGCACTTCGGGCCAGGATGCTACATGCTCGCGCATACCTGAATAAACCGCATCCAGCGGCCGTAGAATCCATCGGAGAGCCTGAGGTGGGCTCGTGATACCACCAAACAAGAAAAGGGCGATTTTGATGCGTCCTAGATAGAAGATTGCAGCCAAAGAGGCCGGCGGGAAGGTGCAATGAGGAAAATCGACCAAAATGATCCAACCGTATGCCAAGTCTGCGGACAAAGCGAAGAGAATGCCGAAAAGCCTTGGCGGGCGCGCGTGGCGGAACTGGAGGCGGCGTTGGGGATTCTGTATAAAGACTGCAAATACGGAGGATTCCTAATCTGGCCAATAGTTGAAGGGCAAGTATGTGCCGTATTGGCGTCCGATTGGTCCGCTAATGGGCAGGGTTTGGAGCGCAAATGAAACTGATTCTGCTACTGTTGTGCGCATCGGCCTTCGCGCAGGAGTCGCCCTTGATGGAATGTTGGACGGTGCTGCCAACGCGAGGTAATGCGCCGGGCACCGCCCATCGGACCTGTATCACGATCACATACCTATGACACATGCACAGGTTGTGCTTAAGCCCTGCAAAGGCGCATGTCCCGCGCTGAGTGCTTCTTGCCGCATTTGGGGCACTTGCGCATAACGGGAGGCCGGCCGCCCTTGCACTGCTCCGGTGCTCGCCGCCGTGACAATTCGGACATCACGGCGGCTATGGTTTCAGCGGATGGCGACTTCATGGGCATACATTTTTGTGATTCGACCAGGCGCACCGGCAAACCGCGATGAGCTCATCGCAGTCTTCGCACCTTGCGTCGCGAGCTGTCTCCAGTAAATCCAGGACGAAGCCGGCTACTTTGCTGGAACTGTGGGGATATAAGTGCATTGTTTGCACGCTGTTATAGGTTTTGGCGTCGCGCAAGCAAGAAACCGCTTGATCGAGCGCCGTTAAGGCCTCATCCAAGAAGCGAATCGCTTCGGCATGAGATTCTTTGGGAGTACAGCACTCCAGATCCATCGGCGGCACGGTCCATTTGGGTGTCATGCGTATTCTCCATACTTGTTCGGTGTGAAAGCTTTTCGGAACTCTCGGTCTGCGGCCGCATTCTCGGAGCTTCTGTACACTTCGGTTGCCCGCGTCACTAGCTCGTCAAGGTACGCGATGTGCGTTGTTTCGAGACGATAGACTCGTTGCCCGACACGGACAACTACATCAATCCAGGCTATGGGGCGTGATGTGTTTGCCCACGCAATTGCTTCTTTAATTGTCTTAAAAGGCTTCATTTCTCCGGCTCCTTACATTGAGAGATCAGGCGGTCGGGAGACTCTCTGTCGGGGTCCGTGCTGCGCGGGGTGACCTCGGCCGGCTTCGTCGTCCGGGCGGTCTGCTCCAATCCGCTGTTCCCCTCGGTGCCCTCTCCGTTCCGCCTTGTCTCTCTCTGTCTCACACCCCCAGTCTCCCACCAACTGCCGCTGTTTGTCAAGCGCTCCTCTAAAATATCTGTGGAAAACCCCAAGATTTGCGTCCAAAATGATTTTGTGCTATTCGTGGGGTGAGGAGTTTTCGGCGCATCGGTTTGTGTATGCGTCGGGCACGCGCACCCGGCACCACGTGAAGTTAGGCGTGACCGCGGCAGGCTGAGACCTGGGAGACACGCACGTACAGACACGAAATAGGCCTGGTGTGTCTACTCGACTCTTTTTCGGGTGCCTGAGCCACCTATGGGGGGACTTGTTTCTGTGTCCAAGCATATGCAAACCAAGCAAAGAGAGTCTGCAGAACGCGGTAACTCTGCCAGAGAGCGCTCTTTAGCTTATGCTTACGGTACGCCCCTACCAGCTAAACCAAAATACAAGACGAAGGGCCTAAATATATATATGGCGGGCGGAGTCGATAAAACCAAAATCAGGCGTAAGCCCAAGCATGAATGGGTCGCTTGGTCTCCAGAACAAAAAGAGCGGCGGCGCACCAAGTATGGCTGGAATAATTACACCTGGAGCGCCGAGCGGGCAAGAGTGCAAGCCTTAGCCGATGCAGCGGCCCCCAAAACTAAAGCTTCTCCGGCCACTGACGATGGATTGCCACCGTGGGGACAGGGGCGGGCTGAACCCGAGGCTATACTCTAGATGCCGAGCGAGCAGGAAATAATCGAAGCCGGTCGCGCTGCTCTGGTGGCCCTGATCCCCGAAGCAATTGAGACGGCCGCCACGGTCATGCGTCGGCCAGGGAGGAATGCTCAAGCCCAGATTGCGATAGTCAAGACCATCCTGGATCGCGCTGGTCTGCCGGCGGTGGCTGAGACTAAGATCGGGGACCACAAAATAACCGTGGAGTACACCATTGCCGAGGAGCTCCGAGCGGCCAGGAATGCCAGGTTAGCCGCGGTGCCGAAAGTGATTGATTCCAAATGAGAATAAAGGCAGCATGGGACAGCGGGCCGTATGGATATTTCTATCGGCCCGAACGAGAAGATGACAACCACCCTGACGTGTTCGAGGCAGATGAGGCGCTATTGACCCGATACTATGAAGCCGAGAAGGCTTTAAGGGAAGCCGAGCTTAAGCTGATAGAGGCTCATGATGACTATACGAGAAAGAAAAGTTGAAGAGCGGCTCTTGACCCTAGAAGCCTACCTGCAGCTAATCCTGGCGCGCATCAACCAGCTTGGGAAGTATGGCCAATTCGACCCGGCCGAGGAGCCCGATAAGGAGCAACACCTTGGAGCCTGACAGGCCGGCTGCGCTGGCCGCAGAGAACCAAGGCCTGCGGGCGCGGGTGGCGGAGCTGGAGGTGTCACTCAAAGATTTGATTGAGTTAGCCATTCTAGCCGAGCGGGAGCGCTGCGCCCAGATCGCGGAATCTCACCCTGGCGCCTGCCAAACTGGCTGCGAAACCGGGGAAGAGATTGCTGAGCGCATCCGCGAGGCTAAAACATGGTGTTGCCGTAGCAAAGCTCTCCCGCATGGCCAAAATTGACCGCAGCACGTTTCTCTACATGGAACCCCCAGCTGGCTACTATCAGCCAGAGGAGTTCGCCCAGTGCGAAACTTGCCGTAAGTTCATTTCGACTGATGATAAGTGCATCGAGCTTGGCCCCAAGCCGCGAATTGTCGCCGGCAAATCGTGCTGCCTTTATTCCCCGTGGCCGCTTGGTAAGCCGAATCCAGAAGTTGTCAGGAATCACCTAGCTGAACTCAAGCAAGCCGAAAAGCGGGATGCGCATGACTTCGTCACCCCGAAAGAGGCTGGGCTGGTTGAGCGAGAGGTTAGGTGCGAGAACTGCGCGTACTTCGATGAAGAAGAAAGCGATTGTGAGCTTTACGAAATGCTGAATAAGACCATGCCGGAGCATTTCGACCTGAATGTAAAGGTTAAGCCGCTGGCCTGCTGCAATGCTCAGACCCATAAAGGCGTGTTTCGATTGATGAAGTCTGCGACAGAGCTATGAACGCGGCAATCCCCCGTCGAGCAGCCGGTAAGAAGTGAGGCAGATGCAGGGCTGCTGCTGCGCGGCCTCATTCACGGGCCTAAGACATAAAGCTGTGGAAATGTGCTAGAAGTAATATGTGGCAGCCATCACAAGCAGGTGGCGCAGGTTCCTCAGCCTAGATGACGTGCTTCCAGTATTTGCAAAGGGCAATGTTGGATATCACGGCAGCATCCACTACAAATCCCCTTCCGAGGCTTGCACGGGTACGTCCCTGAGCCGAAAGCTCTGGCCACAGCGTTTACATTGACGTCTCATATAGATCATTATGGCACATATCGGACACAAATGGCTTAAATTCCTTAGTTGTGGGTGTAGCCATGGGATATTCGCTGACCCTGATGCGATAGCAGCCGTATTGAAGTTTGCGGAGCAGTTCAAGCCGGAGACCAGGATTCATCATGGCGATGTCTGTGACTACGCAGCTTTTCGGTCCGGTGCTCCCAGCTCCAGAGATGAAGCTTGTGCGTTGGGGCCCGATCTCACCGCTGGAATCGAATTCCTCTACAAGTTTAGACCAACGCATGTCATCTTGGGTAACCATGACGACCGGGTATTCCGAGACGCCAATCACCATAACGCCATCATTGCCCTAGCTGCAGCTCACTGCCGTGACGAATTCCGGTCCGCCATTAACAAGCTAAAGGCTAAGCTGATTGATATCTATGACATCAATGCTGCGCAACTCCAGCTCGGAGACACAAAGTTTATTCACGGCTTCGGCATGGGCGGCGAGAATGCCCTACGTGACCACGCTGAGCACTTCGGCAAGTGCATATGTGCTCACTTTCATAGAGCAGAATCCGCCGGCGGTCGCCGCGATGATCATCCGATATGCTATTGCGTAGGGACGCTGGCCACGATCGGAATGATGGAGTACGCTAAGACCAGGCGTGCTACGGCCCGCTGGAGCCACGGCTTCGCCTGGGGCGAGTACAACGATACGTATTGTCACATCAACCTGGCGAGCTGTCCGCAGGGGCAGGCTAAGAACTGGAGGCTTCCGCTGTGAACAAAATAAACGATAGGTGGTGGTTCGTCGACTATCTGTTTGACCGCTTCCGCTGGTATCGCAGGCGCTGCGGTGGTCACTGGGAATTATGGTACATAGATGTAACAGCCTCATTTATTTGGCATAACCGACGTACATGCTACCTTTCTGCCGGTAGACCGCCATGCGTCCGTGGTACACCACTATGTGAGGATTACCCGCTGTGAAGCCAAGGGCTGTCCGAAAAATGTCCGCACATAACGGACAAATGCTCAAGCCGGCCACGTCTAAAGCTCTGTCTGATATGGAAAGCTTGGCTGATGTCATGTCGGAGGCCAAGGTGCTCCATACCAAGCTGACAGGCGACTTGCCTATTGGCCGGCCGGCGGGCGGCTTTACTGTCGCGGAGTTTGCGGAATCTCAAGGTACTGAATGGGAAAATGCCAGGCGGATGCTGAGATTTTTAATCCGTGCGAACGAGTATCGCATTGTGAGGGCCTGGGCGCCGGATTCCCATGGCCGCGTTTGTGCACAGAATTTTTACCTGAAGGTGGAGAAATAGGCGATGCCCAATTGGACCGCGGTGGACGACTTCTTCGAGAATCCCGAGCCGCAACCCATTGAAACGATTGCTTGGGACTTGCCAGGGCACAGCATCCAAATCTATTGGGGCGGCCGGCACTTCAAGTTTGCGAACATCCTAGAGGCTAGAAAGGCCGGATTCCAGATTTAGCTAGCCAGTGGAAGAAGCATCAATTTGCCGCTCCATGTTTTGTTTCCGTGAAACAGTGGAAGGAGAACATTTGCCACCATAAATGTTTTGGTCTATCCTGAAGGCAGAGTGCTGCGAGAGCGGGCGGGTTTCTTTCCGAGACCTCCTTACCGCCAGCTTAAAAGACGGTACCATCGGAGGATAATGTCGATTTCAGCACAGTACCCCGGGGCGCCCGCGTTGTCGGACTTCCTAATAACGTCGGAGGCCAACTTCAACCCCGCTTGGCCCGATACGTTGGTCGCGGGCTATAAGGCGGAGATGGCGTCCGTCACATCCGACTGCCCGTCTGCCAGCGGCGTGTACGACTGGGGGACCTGGGATACACTGGTGTACAACACCATGACGCAGCTTTTTCCGTTAACGGGTCTTTCGCCCGCCACCAACGAAGGGACGATTGGCAGACGGGAATGTTTCCGTGACGCGGCCGTGTACGAGTGGCTGTACAACCCGCTGGGCGGACATCTGTCGCAGCCGTGAGGAACAAATGGACCAAAAGCCGGAACAGGAAGAAGGTCTATCACTGGGGCTCGTCCGGTCATTCGATGCCGGCATCGGCCTGATGATTGGCTGCGGATCAGCGGATAGCTATGAGGAACGGCTAGAAGCCGCATTGAAGGAAACGAAGGAAACTAAATGAACTGGAATTGGTTAAACATTTTACAGGCAATTGCGCAGGCCGAACCAACCTTGGCTGCATTTAGCCTTGAGACCATACAACTGATCGTTGCTATCGCACATGCGGCCGCGCAGGCTCCTGCAGCTTCTCATGCGGCCATCACGATGGCTGCTAATGCGGCGAAGGCGCAATCCCCAAAAGCATGACGGATCGAACATATCAGCGGGTATTGAGCCTTGTCCAGGCCGGGGTAGCCGCCGGGCAGGTCATCAATGTGGCCTTAGCAATGCAGCACGGCAATGTGGCCCTAGCAATCTGCGTATCCGCGTTTTTGGCTGGTGCGCAGCAATATTTGCACACCGAAGGCCGGGATGCGCAGCCGCCGGGACAACCGCTGGCAAAGTGACCCCCATGTTTGAAAGTGAACGCATTGTCGGGGCACTAAGGGCCATTGAAGAGGCCAAGCTAAAGCTCGATGCTGCCAAGACGGAGCTGGAGCAGTGGTTTGATTTGGCGAAGCGAATAGGAACCGAGTCCGGCCCGAAGCACTGTCCGTTCTGCCAGGACAGGTTGGCGGAATTGACCCGGCGGATCAATGGTATACAGCAAGCTATCTTGCGGCAAAACTTGACATCTGGGAGTGATTGAAATGAAGAAACTGATCGCATCGTTGTTGCTTTTTGGTACGCTGGCTGTGTCTGGCCCGCTGAAGGTGGCTAGCTATCCAGTACGCCATCCGGTGAAGGTGATGAAGGGCTTGGGCAAGGCCGTCAAAGCTGTTGTCTGGTAGGTGGGGCTTAATCGTGCAGGTCGAAGAGCTTCTTGGCGGCTTCCCGAGATTTGCCGAAAAGACGTTGATCGCGCGTTCCTCGCATAGGGGAGCAATTTTCGATGTGGACCTCGTGTGGTTGGCAGCCAAGGAGCTTACGCACGAAAGTTGCATATGGCTCGTTGAATGCTATAAGGCGCCGATCGAAGTCATCGTCCTGGGCAAAGGATCGCGCGGCGAGTATGAAGGCCAGGGCCGCGCGCCTCATACTCCAAATTACCATATAGGGAAGTACGAATGTTGGTAGACAAATGTGGGGAGCGACTCCCAGTAGCCCGGCAAAGCGGCCTGAATACATCGAGCAGCCCACTCCTTGGGATGTGGCCTTGGAGCAGTTTACATTTCTTGTTAAACATAACCATGCCGGCTGCAGTAAATCCCCATGTGACATCTGCGCCAGGTGGATCAGGTTGTATTACCTTTTGACGGAGCCATTCAGATGAAACGATACCTACTTGCGGCTGTTTTCGTAGCCAAGGCATGGGCCGTGGGGACCTGCACGGTTACTGGCCCCACTCCTATAGGGCAAACCCAGGTCTACACTAATAGTCAGCCGTTTGTGACAACTATTACCTGCGTTGGCGATGCCTCCACCGGATCATTTCCCGCTACTACAATTCCAGGACTGCTCAGCACTGCGCAACAGCTCCAAGGATTCTACATTACCCGCGTTGAGATTGTGCCTGGTGCCACGCAGCCCACGGCAGGCTATAAGGTGACGATCACAGATTCTAATGGTGTTGATGAGCTAGGCGGTAATGCCACCAACCTTAATGCCTCAGGGGCGCAGATATTCGCTACGGGAGCCGCCGCGACGCCAATCAACGGATTGGAGACGTTGAACATCACCGGCAATTCGGTCAATTCGGCCAATGTGACAGTGTTGGTGTTCATTGGTTCCGGCAATTCGATTGTGGGGGGCCAGGTCTCGCTCTACCCAAACAGCACTGCGGCTACGCTCACTTCGGCTCTGAACGTTACGCCTGGTGTGGTGGAAAAGGGCGCCCGCTGGGGAATCTTTTCGCAGCCGGCCGCCAGTGCTCAGGCAACGATATCTAAAGCGGCGGGAGCAGCGGGCGTGCGCCATGTGGCGGATTGCGTGTCGTTCTCGGCGGGCTCCATTGCTACCCCAGCGGCGGCGGCTCAAGTAAGCGTGAATCTCAGAGATGGGGCAACCGGTGCTGGAACAGTGCTATGGACTCAAGAGATTGCCACTACTACTGTTGTGGGGCAATATGCCACGTTCTCATTCTGCGGGCTGAATCTCATTGGTTCCGCGGCTACGGCGATGACCTTAGAATTCAATGCTTCGGCGACTACTGTTTCTGAATCCGTATCCCTAAGCGGATACGACGTCGAATAAGGAGACAAATGCAGCTGACGAGCATGAAGACGATCCTAGCACTCCTGGCCATAAGCGGCATTGCCCGAGCCGTAGGGACGGTTCAGCAGAGCACTCAGCAGGTCGGTAGCAGCGGCATCTATACGGTAGCACTGTACTGGACCGGCGATTCGGTAAACGGTACTGTTCCGGTGACTTTGGTGCAATCGCAGAGCATTCCACTAGTGCAGGGCTACCGCGTTGTAAACATGGAGACTACGCCTGGATCTCCAGCGCCCACGAATAACTACTCCATTGCCCTCCTGGATGCGGCCGGAGTTGACGTAATGGCTGGCGCGGCCTCCGCTGATGTAAGCTCATCGAATGCGCAGGGATTCGTAGGCTCACCGACTTCGCCGCCAATCTTTGGCAGTATCAGCCTATCCATAACCGGGCAGGCAGTAGCAGGTGCCAAAGGTACCGTGTTCGTTTATCTGGCGCCATTCACCCAAATTGTTGGACTCTCACCTACGGCCCCCAACTTTCCGGCACAGGGGGCCGATTTGTTTTATGCTTCTCCTTGCGGAGCCAGCGGGAGCCCCGGTTTCAGGGCAATCTGTTCTACTGATCTTGCATCGGCGGGCGTGGGCCTATTAGGCTCCAACAATACTTGGACTGGCACTAACGCATTTAACGGCTCGAGTACCACATTCAGTGGCACCAGCGCGTTTAATGGGTCCACCAATACCTTCAGCGGCGGTGTTACTGACTTGCATGGGTCCACCAAAACGCTTCCCAACCGTTCTGGAACTGGCAGCCCCAATGGGCGCGACAACTGCGCCACGGTAGGGGAAACCTACTTTCAGACCGATGCTACGGCGGGGCAGAACGTTTGGGGCTGCACCACGGTAGGATCTCCTGGCACATGGACAGTGGAAGGAAACTCGCTGCCGACCGGCACACAAACTCAATTCCTACGCCTACAGCCGAATACGGGAAACAACACTACTTTGCAGTTCGCCACCAAGGACTACGTTAATGTGGTGGATTACAACTTCCCAGCGCAAACCCCTGGCGGTTCCCTTTCGGCGGGTTCTAACACCATCACCCTGACTCCGTGCCCACTGGGCCTGAATGGCACAGATACCAATCACTTCATTTATATTTCCGGTGGTGTGGGAACGGCCGAGGCGGACGCAATCACCGGGGGAAGCTGCACATCCGGCTCTTCTACTGGAACGATCACGTTCACAGCCGGCGGCACGCATAGCGGGGCATGGAATGTTTCAAGTGCGACCGTGGGCATAAAAGAAGCAGCCAATGTAAGCCCGACGATCTTCATTCCTGATGGGACTTACGTGCTTCAATCCGAAATCGATGTTACTGGAGATACCAATGTAATCTGCGCATCTAACCATGCCATTCTCCAGGCCAACAGCGCTACCCAGAATATCCTTGTATCAACTGTAACTACTACCACTCAAAGGTTTAAGGTATCTAACTGCAATTTCAGCACGGCACCGACCAAGACAGCGGGCGATGCGATTCAGCTAAACGGCGCGGGTGGTGTTTCCGGCAAGGGCGCCGTGATGGATAGTATCTTATGCCAAGGACAATGGAACTGCATCCACTCTGTAAGTGCTGGACAGTGGTCTATAGTTAGCGCGCACATTGTGGCTGGGCATAATTTTGACATCTACATTCAGAATACCAACGGTACGGATGCGGGTGACAACTCCATTGTCAATACGTTCATAGATAATTCAATAACCACTGGGGTCGGGATAGAATGGGAGTCAGGCGGCGGGCTGTATATCGCTAACACCAAGATACTCAATCACACCTATTCGATAAATATCGCTGCGGCCGATGGCGTTAACACGTCGGACTTCGTGATAACGAATTGCTCGCTGGAGCTCTTCTCTGGGGTGGGTGTGCGAGTTGTCAGGCTGAACACTACCGGGCTGGTTCAGACCGTCTTGGTTACCGGGAGTCAAATAGCTTCTGCGACCGGCAGCAATATAGGGATAAGTGTTGGGGCCGGAACAACAAACATGTCAATCTCCAACAACATTATATCGGCGACAACCACAGGCGTGAATATAGCCAGCACTAACGGAATCAAGATTCAAGGGAACAGGATCAGCGGATCGACGAATGGCATATTGTTCAGTTCCGGCAACTCCGGCTCTCTGGAGGTTTCAGATAACCAGATGATAGGCACAACGACACAGTACCTAGGAACGTCTACGTTTATCGACATGATAAGCGGGCTTACCTTCGCTCAGATCACTTCAGGCAGCCTGGGGCCAAGCAACGGCTCGCAAATCTTCTGCACCGACTGTAACTCGACATGCACGGCCGGAGCCTCCACGGGGCGTACCTGCTTCCGGGAAAATGGCGCGTGGGTACACTAAAATGCCTCGCTATGCTTGCCTATTTGGAGAAATGGAATGCCAAAATTCCTGGAAGATAAGTTAAAGCGTGAATATCCCAATAATCCGCACGCGGTCTATGGAACCTTGAACGCCAAGGGCTATATGCGCGGATCGAAAGAGACCGCGAAGGGGGCCAAGCTCGAAGCCAAGCATGAGCGTGATGTAAAGCAGCACATCGACAGCGGCCACCACAATGTAGTCAACAAGGCCAGCCACGCGAGGAAACTCAGGAATAACTAATGACAGCTGCGCCCAATCCCCTGGTGGAACTGATCGCTGAGTACACGGACGATCCGCTGGGATTCGTGCTGGATTGCTTCCCATGGGGTAAAGGAGTGCTTGATAAGGAGCCTGGGCCGGACGAATGGCAGCGGCAGTTTCTAGTGGATCTTGGAAATGTGGTAGCAGCGCGCCATTTCGACGGAAAGAATCCGGCCGATCCGATCCTGATGTCGGTAGCCAGCGGACACGGCATTGGGAAGTCAACCCTGTTCGCATGGCTTCACTGGTGGATCATGTGCACCCGGCCGGGCGCCAAGGGCCGCGTTACCGCTAATACCTACACGCAGCTTGAGACAACCACGTGGGCTGAGATTCAGAAGTGGCATAAGTTGTTGTGCTGCAAGGATTGGTTCGAGGTGACGGGCAGTAAGTGCCGGGCGGTATCCGAGCCTGAATCCTGGTTTAGCGTGCCAATCACCTGCGCCGAGGAGAACTCGGAAGCGTTCGCCGGCCAGCACAACAAGAACTCTACCAGTTTCTTTCTAATGGATGAATCGAGCCTGATTCCTGACAAGATCAAAGAAGTTGCTATGGCCGGCCTGACTGATGGCGAGCCGATGTTCTTTGCCGCCGGCAATCCCACACGCAATACCGGCTGGTTCTACGAGGCCTGTTTCGGAACTGAGGCTCACAGGTGGAATACGAGGTCTATTGATGCCAGAAAATGCAAGTTCCCCAACCATCGACTACATACAGAATGGATTGAGGACCACGGAATTGATTCCGATTACGTCCGAGTTCGTATCCTGGGTATGCCTCCGAAACAAGCTGAGCTGCAGCTTATTGGCCGCGATGTGGTGGAGGCGGCACAGAACCGTAATGTGCAAACACTGCCAAATGATCCGCTTATCGCGGGGGTTGATGTACCTGATGGAGGCTCGGCCTGGTTCGTGGTGCGATTCAGGCGGGGCTTGGACGCGCGTCCAGGAATTCTGGTCCCTGAGCCCATTCGGGCGGCTGGTAGTCGTATTGACCGGGAAACGATGGTTACGATTCTGGCGGAGGCCTTGAGCGATAACCGGCCCACTCACCGGATTACGCAGATGTTCGTGGATTCGGCCTTTGGAGCCCCTATTGTGGAGCGGCTGAAGGCATTGGGCTATCGCAACGTGGTAGAGATCAGTTTCGGTGGAAAGTCGCCAGACCGGGAGTTCGCCAATATGCGGGCCTATATGTGGGCCAAGCAGATGCGCGATTGGCTGGGCAAAGGCGCAATCGACAAAGAGGATAAGAAGTTGGCGGCTGATCTCATCGGCCCCGGCTTCCATCACAAGCTTGGCGGCGATGGTGCGCTGGTAGTGGAGAGCAAGGATTCGATGCGTGATCGCGGCATCGCTTCGCCAGATGACGCTGACGCTCTGGCCCTGACATTCGCGCAGCCGGTGGCCGTGCATCGTTCGGAGTCGCGGGGGCAGTATATATCGCAGGCACCCAGGGGGCATTCAGCATGGATGAGTTAATCAAGCCGATTGTTCGATGGCGACATGACAGCAAGGACCAAGGACAGAAGCTTACTGAGTGGACTGCGAATGGCCAACGTATCCTAATGAGAGCATCGCATCCAAATGCCAAGCCTGGCCACGCCGATCGTAGAATTATTCGAATCCTAGGTATAAAATTAAAACAGAAAGGCTAGAAAATGGCACGAATGATGCATGAAGCAGAGCCGGTGATGCTGAAACACGGCGATGAGATAAAAGAGAACACCAAGCGCATGGCCGGCGGGATGAAATCCGGTAAGACCTACGGCGCCAAAGTCAAGCTGGCCAGCAAGCACAGCATAGAGCCGGTCATGATGGCCGAACGTGGGGAGGTCAAGTCCAATCGGGATAACCGCATGAGCGGCGATACGCCACCTAGCAAGGGCCAGCACGCCAATAAGTATGGCCATCACAATGTGGTGAATCCCCATTCGCATGCGCACAAGCTTGAGCACACCTAAATGGCGAAATTGACCACCAAAGAGCGCAATGCTTTGCCGGATAGCGCCTTTGCTCTGCCAGCGCAACGCAAATATCCAATTATGGATGAGAGCCACCGGAAGAACGCGAAGGCGCGAGCTTCCATGATGGAGCATAAGGGCGTCATCTCCAAGTCCACCGAGGCCAAGATATTTCGTAAGGCCAACAAAAGCCACTCGGCCGGGCATCACAATATCGTCAACCAGCATTCGCACAACGAAAAGATGAGGTCAATCTGAAACCCCCGCTTCATCCCAATGTCCCCGCCGAACTGGCCTCCGTAAAGCCGATGGGCGATTTTGTCCTAGTGCGTCGTCTCGGCGAGGCCGAATCGCACCGGCTAGAGGGCTGCAGCCCCATATACGGCCCGCAGTGGCGTAATAAGGGCGTGGAGGGCACTAAGTACGGTGAGGTGATGGCGGTTGGGCCTGGGGATCAAATGCTGGGGCTGTATTGCATGGATACGCCTGATTGCAGTGGTTACGTGACCCGTTTAGTGAAGACTGATATGCACCCGAGCGGAACTCGCTCTTGGTCTATTAACAGGAAATGTCCCAACTGCGGGAACGACATGACCCTTGGGGAAAAGACTTATGCCGAGATGCCTTTGAAAGTGGGTGATATCGTTGCCTACCACCGGGCACCAGCCAACAATACTGTCATCGACGGCGAGGAATACGTCTTCGCGCATCTTGAGCAACACGTTTTAGCAGTGATTGAGAAGGAGCCACAATGGCCAATCAAGCAATAAAAACGCCGCCTTCGTCTGACATTCTGCCGATTGATATTCCAGCCGGTACGCCTGGCCTGAACGAGGGTGACATCATTACCTTGGGGAGCGAAGGGAATCCTGCGCGGGATTGGCGCACGGGGATACCGATACCTCATACTCAGAAGTTCAGAGTTGTGATAAAGGAGCCAAGCTAATGGCCAAAGCAAAAATAGCTGAAATCCGCCTTGAGCCGCTAGACGGCAAGAGCGGAGTGATGAGTCACACGACGCACGAGACTAAGCGCAGTGGCCAGGGCGGCGGACCCATGTACGATATGGAGCATGAAAAGAAACACCACGGTAGCATGGATGATTTGCAAGCTCACATATCTAAACATCTTGCCGGGAATTTCAAAGGAGAGCCAGAGCAAGAAGAAAAAGACGAAGAAGATTCCAGCTATTGAACATGAGTCCAATTCCGTCTGTTGATGATATGCGCTATCAATCCCTGGGAAACTCCGAAGCGTCTGGCGAGCCCCACTGTATTGAATTCGGAATTATTACCATACGGGACATAGTGTTTTCGGATGAATCGCACATCGTCATCAGTAAGCTTGGAATTCCTGTGAGCCGTCCCCTTAATCCCGTTATCGATGACCCCCACAGTCATGCGGCCTTTATCGACGGCATCCCGCCAATTATCCTTGGGCGTTCCTGCTCTCAGGTGCCTGGGATTGAAGCATTTCCGATTGTCGCATTCGTGCAAGACAAAGGTTCCTGCGGGCAAAGGAATATTGAGACCGTGGGTTATGACGTAAGCGACAACATGGACGCCATAGGAAATCTGGTTAATATGGATCTGCCCATAGCCGCTCCCGAAAAATCCATAGGGCCACTCAATACACGCATCACCGGGGCTTGCGATGGCATCGAGCAGAAACTGATAACATTGCTTGGGCATCATTCGAGCCCTCCTGAGGCTCATGGTGCTTGGGGTCGTAGCTTCGTCAGAGCTGCGGCCCCTTCAATTATATCCTATGCCTAGATCAGACTCCTATATGTCGCTCGCAATGGATAGGTATCGCGCCTCGCGCGATGGCTTGGCAGCAGCGCGTAAGGACTGGGTGGATGATCTGAAATATGTAAGTGGCGACCCTAAAGATCATTGGGATCCGGCTGTATACTCAAACCGCGTCAATGCCGAGGAGCCTAAGCCGGCGCTGACATTTGATCGCTGTGGCCCGCTTGTTCAGGGCATCGTCAATCAGGCCCGTAAGGACCGCCCGCAGCCCAAGATTGTACCAGGGGATGACGGACAGACCGAAACCGCCGAGATGCTGGAAGGCAAGCTGCGCCACATGCAGTATGCCTCGCAGTCGGATGTGGCCGATGATTGCGCCATCATGTATGCGGCGGCCGGCGGCTTCGGCTATGAGCGGGTAACCTGTGAGTATACCGACTCGAAGGGATTCAATCAGGAGCCGCGCATCCGGCGCATTCTGGACCCGCTCAGCCAATACCCCGATCCTACGGTGCAGGAATTTGATTGGAGCGATGCGAAGTTCTGGTTCTCGCGGGAATGGATCACCCGAGACGAATATGAGCGACGAGGCTATCCGGGCGAGCCGATACAGGCGGATTCTGAATATGCTCCCGAATGGGCGGACAACGATCATGTCTGCATCGCGGAATACTGGTGGGTCGAGATCACCACACGCGACCGTATCGTCTTCGAAGATCCAGAGTTGGGCCGCTTTGAGGACTTCGAGGATACGTTGTTCCCGCAAGGCATCGTAGAAGAGGACCATCCGCATGTGACCAACCGGCGGGCGGTTGAGGTCCGCATCGTACACCGCGATGTGATTGATGGCGAAAAGAAGCTCGAAGAGGAAATCTGGCCTGGGGAATGGATACCGATCATTCCGGTACTTGGCCAAGAGATTGTTGTTGAAGGCAAGCGGCGGTTCAAGTCGGCGCTGCGCTACCAGCGTGACCCACAGCAACTTCTTAATGCTGCGGCTTCCTCGATGGCAGAGCGGCTGGGATCTCGCGGCGAGCTGATCGGCACCAAAGGCCAATTCTCGGACGGTAAATGGCGCGATGGCAAGAGCCACCGCTATCTGGAGATAGAGCCAGTTACAATTGGGGGAACGCCGGCGCCCTTACCTATCCCCAATCCGGCTCAGCCATCGCTACAGGACTACCAGCAGGCGCTATTGGTGGCGTCGGATCAGACGAAGGCTTCGAGCGGCTACACGGATAACCTGCTGCGCCCTTCCCAGGCTAATGTGTCGGGAATCGCCATCCAGCGGCGCGATAATCAGGCTGAACTGAATAATTTCCACTTTGAGGGTAATTTGATCCATGCCCAATGGCACCGGACGCGCGTGTGCTTGGATCTGTTTTTGAAGCTCACGGATACCAGTCGGGCAGTCAGGACGAGATCCGAGGATGGTAAAACTGGCCTCGAGCCGGTCGGAGTGGCCATGTCAGACGGCTCCGTGCCGCAAGTGCCGGGCTTCGAGGGCCAGCCGCACCACGATATACACTCTGGCAGCTATTCTGTTGAGATTTCTAGCGGTAAGGGCTACCAGGCGCGCGTGGAAGAGGAATTAGACTCGCTAATTGAAGTGGTGACCGCCAATCCGCAATTGCTGCCGATGTACCTAGACCGCGTATTCCACCTGATGGGCTACCCCGATCTGGAAGAGCGGGCCACCCTGCTACTGCCGCCACAAATTCAGCAGTCCATGCAGGGCAAGCAGCAAGGAATTTCGCCGGCAGAGGTTCAACTTCGCGCCCAGGTGCAGCAATTACAGCAGGCAGTTCAGCAGCTTGGGATGGCAATTAAGACCAAGCAGGTGGAGCAGCAGGGCCGGTTGGCGGTGGAGAATACCAAGCAGGCCGGCGAACTCCAGCGCAACAAGCTAACGCTCATCGGGGATTTAATGAAGCAGCAGGGCGAACATGCCCAGGCGCACCACGAAATGATGGGCGATCACCGAATGCAAGCTATTGAAAAGGTGCTGGATATTATGATGGCCATGAATCAGGCCCAGCAGCAGCCGCAGCAGCCTGGAGGTCAAGCGGCGGCGTAAATTGACGCTCAAAACATTTTGGGCGTAAAATGGTTTTGTAGAAGAGTGCAGAGCACCGGTCCCCATAGGGAGCCGGGCGGAGTCAACTGTACCAATGGAAAAGACCGAATTACAGGTTCCTAAATCTACCGCCGAAGCCGATACTTTCGAGGCTCATAAAGAGATTCGCAAAGCCGCGGCAGCAGGCAAGCCGCTGATGGAGGGCGTACCTCCATCGGTAGAAAAGGAACCTCCTTCCGCCTCTGAAGGCAGACCAAAGCCTAAAGAGCAAACCGCCGAGGCCCCGGAATCCTCACAACCTCAGGAAAAACGAGAAGAGAAGAAGCACCCACAGCGCAAGCCAGACGCCGAAGCCCGCATAGCGGACCTGCTTCGGGAGAACACGCGCATCAAGCAGGAACTCGAAGAGTCCAGGAAAAAGAGCGTACCCCAGGTTTCGCCGCCTGCCCCTGAGCCTCCGAAGCCCGCTGCTGAAGCCGCGAAACTCCCGACAATGGCCGAATATGCGCGTGAGCAATTCAAGCGTCGTCCCAATGCACTTCAAGAGGAATTAATCGAAGAGTGGATTGACTTGCGCGATAGGGAACGCGAACGGACGCGCCAGGCGGCTGCCGAGCAAGAAAAGCGGCAAGCTGAAACGCGCACGTTAGGGGAACGCCGTACCGCAGCTATCGAAAAGCTGCGGGCTGATCGGCCGGATGTGGACCCGGAAGAGCATATCTTCGGGCGAGCAGATGGCGGCGGGGTCATGCTCGGCGGCGTTAAGAATCAGCAGGGCCAGGTAATAACCGTTATCGGTGAACTGGAAAAGAACGTAGCCAATTGGGTTGACGTTCTGGTCTACCTGCATGATCACCCCGATGAGCTTCTGGGTATTCAGCGGATGCAACCGGCAGAGCAGTACGATGAGTGCCGTTTTATATCCCGCCTGATATCAAAGGCTCCCGCTAAACCTTCTCAAGCTACGCCTCCTGAATCACGGAAACCAGCCGCACCCGTTCCGATTTCGCGGATTCCAGCGCCGAGTAGACCAATTGGCGGCAGCGAACCCGCTGTTGCTAAATCGACTTCAGAGGCCCGCTCGATGGAAGAGCATCGGGCACTCCGCAAAGCGCAACGGGCCGGTTAGCCCCGGCTGAATAGACCGGGCCAAGCCGCTAGGGGGCGGAATGGCCAATCAATTACTGACTCGTCAGGAGATCACACGCGAAACCGTGATGGTCCTCGAAAACGAGTTGCACGTTCTCCCGCATTTTTACCGCGACCCGGAAAAAGAATTCGGCAAAGCGGGCGGAAAGATCGGTGACACGATCTTTCTACGCAAGCCAGCGCGCGCCATCGGCCGCGACGGCCAAGCGTACCAGCCCGAGGGAATCACCGATACCGAGGTACCGGTCACCATTAACCAACAGTCCGGTGTGGACTTCGAGTTTTCGTCTGCCGAGAAGTTTCTTTCACTGGATGACTTCCGCCGGCGCTACCTCGAAAAGTACGGCATCGCTTTAGCCAATAAGCTGGACCTGCGGTGCGCCCTTGTGGCCGAGCAGAATACGGCCAATCTGGTGGGAACACCGGGAACAGCTCCTGGCTTCAGTTCCTCAGATGCTTATCAAATCTACGCACAGGCTGGGCAGCGGCTCGTTGAAATGGGCTTTCCGCCTAGGGATGAATACTGCTGCGTAATCACCCCGAACATGCGTACGGCATGGGTGGACTTTAGTAAGGCATTCTTCAATCCGCCAGCGATGATCTCGAAGCAGGTTGAGTATGGCGTGATGATTCCGGGGCAGATCTCCAACGCTCTCGGCTACAAGTGGTTTCAGGAAAACAACTTAGCGACTCAGGTAATCGGGGCGTTAGGTGGGACTCCTGCGGTGAACGGAGCGGGCCAGACCGGAACCAGCTTAGTCACTAATGGCTGGTCTAACAACGTTAGCGGCCTGCTGAATATTGGCGACAACATCACCATTGCCGGTGTGTTCGCTGTCAATCCTCAGAATAGGCAGTCTACCGGCGCTCTCCAGGATTTTGTCATCCAGGCCACGGCGGCTTCGGACGGTTCCGGCAACTCCACGCTGATTATCGCTCCGGCGATTGTTCCCAGCGGGCAATTCCAGAACGTCACCAATTCCCCGGCGAGCGGCGCACTAATCAACGTGTACCACACTGCGGCGGCTGGCCAAGCTGCGCTGGCCGGCGTTTCCACTCCTCAGGGCCTTGTGTTCCATCACGAAGCCTTTGCTTATGTTTCGTTTCCAGGGGATGTGCCAGAGGGAGTGGATATGGGTTTTGAGGATCGCTCTAACGAAATCGGCGTTTCGCTGCGTTTCGTGCGCATTTACGACGGCTACCGCGACATGTGGATCAATAGGTTCGATGTCTATTATGGAATCGCGCCAGTCTACATCGAGGGCTGCTGCCGAGTCTGCTCGTAAAGGAGGAATCTACGAACATGAAAAAACTACTCCTAACTTTCGCGTTTACCACGGGCGCGGCTTTCGCGCAGTTCCAGACCTTTGGGTTTCCTGTGAGCAACCCGTTGGTAGGGACCACAACCCTATCGCAGGTAGTTACCGTTACTCAAACTCAGGCTTGCCTTGCTTCTGCGACCGGCGTTGTGGTGCCGTCTTTGACCAGTGGTCAAACCGGGTCGATGTTGTTTATCGACCGTGAAATGCTCCAGGTTCAAGGATCGGGTAATTCCGCTACCTGCTTCCGCGTCTTTCGTGGCCGCCTTGGAACTCCGACCCAGCAGCACGCCAACGGCTCAGTGATCTGGATTGGCAACCCGGCTACCAACACGGGCGACACTTCCAGGCCAATCGCCCTGAACCTATTTCCTGTAGAGGATGCCAGCCCAGCACCATTGAACAGTCCGCAACCTGTATTTGGTGGCCCGGCCTCCAGTTCGGCGGCTCCAGTAGCCGGAACGCTATACATCAGTGAGATTGCCGTTGAGCATAGCCGCCCGGTAAATGGAATCTGCATGCTGAATGGTGGAACCGTAGGTACCGACAACCACATCTTCTTTATCTACGACTATGCCGGGAACCTCCTGGGACAAACAGCCGCTACCCTGGCTGCTGGTACCAATCAATATCAGTGCCAGCCATTGCTTACGCCAATCGAAATCAGCGGCTTACGTTCGTTCTTTATCGGCTTCCAGAGCAACGGAACTACCGCCCTGGTTCAGAAATACGTTACCGGACAGCTTGGATTGAGCGAACAGGCCGGTAGTCAGACCGGCACATCTGGTACCATTCCGACCACCATCACCCCGCCCAGCAGCTTTACTACCGCTACCGGGCCGCTTGGAGCACTTTACTAATGCCACCTAAAAGAGAGGCAGTCACAGTAGGCGACATGCCCAAGGCCGCTCCCGCCGGGACTCCGTACCCGAAGTTCCTGGTTAAAGGCGACCTTGAGCGCACCGTCAAGAATGCCGCTGAAGAGAAGGCGGCGCGCGCGGATGGCTGGCGTCATCCGCACGACAACAAGGGGGCGTAATGGAAGATTACCGTAGCATCATTGGCCCCACCGGAGGCCAGTATACCGACTGGGAGCGAGTACAGAGCATCATGAGCTCGCTCAAGCCGCCCAAGGCTGGCAATCCGCGCGTCCTGGTTATCGATCAGGCACCGCTGATTAAAGCCAAGAACGGCGGCTACCCGATCTGGCTATACCATCACACGCTGGAGGCCCAGTATGTCACACGCGAAGACCAACAGATCGAGCTGGAGAAGATGGGGTATACCACCACGTATATCCCGCATCTCTACCCGCGTACCATGTTCAGGCGCAATATGGACCCGAAGTACGATTCTAAGCTGGATGGACCGACCGGCTTGTATCAGGGCAATGCCTTTGTCGAGGAGCGCATCGTTAAAGACGAAGCGCACGAAAAGCGCCTGCTGGGCGAAAAATACCACGGAAAGTATCAAGTCGGGCCGTGGGTCTACAGGCTGACGGATATCGAGCCCCTGAACGAGGGCCCCGGAGAAGATCCGGCCGTCACCATCGCTCGCCTCGAAGGGCAACTGGCAGGCCACAAGGATGTAATGGTCAACGAGCCACGCCAGGGTAAGCCAGAACCTAACCAGGGAAAGCGCCGTGGCCGTCCCCCTAAGAAACAGCCCAATGACCCTAATACTGGGCCGACCTTGCCGCCACCTGTTGACGAAAACTAAGGGAGAAACAATGAGCAGAGAAAAACATCTCAAGCGCGAGCGTAAAACCAAGAGGGCCCTGCGGTTCCTTCGCAAGACCAAGCGCCTGATTGAATCTTTGGCGATCCGCTAAGGAGGGGCTAAATGCCCAGCATTACTCTAACGACGGCCGCCACGGTAGCTGTACAAATGCTGGGCTCCTTGGATTCTGGCGAACTGCTATCGGCCCAGCAGCTTACTGACGCCCAGGCAGTAGCCAATAATCTGCTGGAGAGTTGGTATCAGGAACAAACACTCTCGCTGCAGACATTCCTGGCGCTCTATACCTTGGCCGGCGGAACGTACACCCCGGCCACGCAACCCAGCTTCGCTAATCCAACTACGCCGATTACTCTGCCACTGGCCTATATCCGGGCGCTTGAACTCAATCTGGCGATTGAACTTTCTCCTGAATATGGCGTACAGCCTACGCAGGCCCTAGTTAAGCAGGCTGCAGAAGCCCGCAAGGCCGCAACGCCCATAATGCTGCAGTTCGCGTTCCCACAGCGCGGCGATGAGGGCACAGGATAATGAGTGTTACCCTCACGCAACTAACATACCAGGCCCTGCGCGACATAGGGGCGTTGCGCCCCGGCCAGACAACATCTACCGACGTCCTGAATGATTGCCTTACCGAGGCTAATCAGATGTTGCAGATGTTCTTGATGGACGAACTCATGGTGTTCACCATTCTGCAATCTGATTACACGCTGACCGCGCTATCGCAGTTCTATACCATTGGCCCGAACGAGAACCCCCCCAACTTCCGGGCCACTCGCCCCACGAAGATTGAGAACGCCAACATAATTATCAATACGGTTTCTCCCGTGGTGCGGCGCCCAATGACAATTCTCAATCATGAGGAATACGCCAATATCCGGGTACAGCAGATTCCGAGCGCTCTGCCGCTGAAGATCTACTACGATTACGGCTTTACCACATCCCAGGCTGGAACCATCTTTATCTGGCCAGGGCCGATCTCCGGCTACATCCTGGAACTGTTCACCTGGCAGCAGCTGTCGACATTCCCCGATCTGGTCACGCCCCTAACATTCCCGCCGGGCTATGAGCGGCTACTCCGCAAGAATCTAGCCGTCAGCATCGCGCCCATGATGCGGCTGTATGCCAAGGTTCCAGGCCCCGGTGGGATGCGTTCGTACGATCCGCTGATGCTCGAAGAAGTGAAGATGCAGGCTGTTGAAGCCAAGATGTGGGTCAAGTCCTTCAATGCGCCTGCGGCACCAGCTAAGTGTGACCCGATGTATAACGGCAAGAATCATATGGGCGGTGCGTGGAATTACGGCACGGGAGAATATAATTAGGCCCTAATGTCCTTGATTCTTATATGCCCGTCGGCCTTTAATGCGGCCAGTAATAGGGTCGCGGATGATTGCGTCTGCCGGAACCGGCCTGAGCCCCAATACCCTGAAGGCGTGGAGCATATTTTCGCTAAGAGTCACGATCTCCAGATTCTCGGCGCGGTTATCCGTCTTAATTCCGTTGATGTGGTTAACCGTCATTCCTTTGAGTATTGGACCGATGAAGGCGCGCGCAACCAAGGCATGAATGCGCTGCCCAGTCTTTTTGCAGTTAACCGAAAAAACAGCCTGCATATAGCCGTTGAAGCGGTTCAGTTGGGGCTTCAGCATATGCACGCGCCCGTTACCGCCTACACGGCCAAAGCCACGGCTGGAGCGCAAATTCCCCTGGTTGCTGATCTCGTATCCAGGATAGCCGTCGATCGGCTTCCAAAGTTCGGTAGAATGCTGTTCAGGCATATCGGTCTCCTACTCAGATCGGTCTGCTTAGAGCCGCTTGCGGCATGTCAGTGCTGCAGCGGCTCGCCTCAGTTATCTTACCACGGGGCGGTGGTTTAATGCCCCGCATCGAGTTCCCAAACTTCGCTGGCCCCGAGTACGATTACTCCGTTCCCTTCTATGGAGCCTCGCAGCTTGATGCTTCGCGCTGCCAGAATCTCTATCCTGATACGGCATTGCCAAGCTCGCGCCAGCGGCGCTTTCTCATAGCGCGGCCCGGAATGTCTGCTTACACTACTCTGGCAGCTAGTCCAGTACGTGGAATCATGCCGGATTCCAATATTATATACGTGGTTTCAGGTACGCATCTCTATCAGGTACAGACGGGGGCATCAGTAACGGATTTTGGGTCTATGCCTGGTAGTACCGGGGTAGCGGCCGCAAAGCTGATCAAGATGGGTGGCGGCACGAGCGCCAATACTACCGTAGTGCAGGACTCCAGTTCTAGCCAGATTTATACCTACAACGGCACCAATATGGTGTCGCAGTTCAATGGGCGCTATCTGGAATACATGGACGGCTTCGCCATAGCTGTGGCGAATGGAGCGAGCCTGCAGAATGCCTCACAGCCCAATCAAATCAATGTTTCGGCTTTTGGTGATGCGACGAATTGGATACCGGGCCCAGCAGGCACTCAAGCCTTTGCGGTGCGCTCAGGGGCTTCGGACTTCGTTAATGCTCTGGCTGTGCTTAATGGTTTCCTTTGGGTGTTTGGCCTGCAGGCTACCGAGATTTGGTTCAACGCAGGCACTTCGCCATTTCCGTTTCAAAGGTATCAAGGCGCGACCATAAACCTGGGCTGTATCGCCCCGTTTTCGGTGGTGAAGTTTTTCAACACAATTATCTGGTTAGGCCAAGACCACACCGGGTACGCGCAGGTCTACATGAGCAAAGGCATGAGCCCGGTAAAGATCAGCGACCCGTATATCGAGGGCTATTTATCGAATATTGCCAATACGCTGGGCGACCAATATTTGCGCCGGGCGTGGGCGCATGGCTACCAGGAAGCGGGCCACACGTTCTATGTGCTGCTGTTCGGAGATGGCGGGCTTGGCACGACCACGCAAAGAACGGCCCTTGTCTATGACCTGACCGAAGGGATCTGGCATAGCCGCCAATATGGCGGGGTGATCCCATGCTGTGAAGCCACGGCACCGGGGCAGCTATCGGGAGTTGGGATAGCCAACTTCGTGGGCTCCGCTACCAGCGGCCAAGTGCTTCAGCAGTCACTAGCAAATACCGGGGATATAACCACCGGCGGGGCGAATCAGTCTATTGCCTATGTGCGCCAAGCACCATATGTGGAGGACCTTACCAAGGTTGTCATGCATAGGCGCTTCGAAGTGATTGGCAACTTCGGAACAGCTGTACCGTCGTTGTCCTATTCCGATGACTTTGGGGTCACCTACAAGAATGCGTTTCAATTGAATGGCCCTGGAACGGATGTGGGCTTCAATCCTGGGGCTACTGGCTTCCAGCGCTACTATGCACTTGAGTTAGGTCGCAGCCGCGGGCGCATCTATCAACTGAACATCACGGATACGTTTAACCATATCCGCATGGCTGGCGCAACGCTGGATCTGGACGCAGGGGATGGCCAATGAGCAATGTAAATGCACCCCTGGCCCAAGTTCCGATCGCTCCCATTCGGACGCCGCTGCACGAGGTAGACCGATCACAGTTCGCTTTGCCGGCTCTTCAGCGAAATAAGGATTCGCTGGACTTCTCCGGTGTAGCACCACCGTGGATTGGATGGTTTCAGGCTGTAACGACACGCACCAACTTGTTGCCTGCTATTTATGATACCCACGCTCACAGGCTGGCGAACTATCCCGCGGCTAACTATACCGGGCTGTTTTTCTACGAAACAGACCGCACGGTAATATATGGCTCTATCAATGGAAATTGGGCTTATCTGACTGGCACTGGCTTCTTTACCCAAGCGGCCTTGCCAACCGACCTGGGGGTCAATGATGCCGGCTTCCTCGCGGCAGTGTCGGATTACGGGCATATTCTTCAATGGGGCGGTGGCGGCTGGGGCTGGGGGCCTGGCGAAGGCAAGAACCGCAAGATAGAGCTATTCACATCTAATCCTGGCGTCGGCTGGCATATCTGCGATGGATCCGCGGTGTCTTATCTGATCTCCAATGGGGGCACGGGAACCGAGACAGTTCCGAATCTTGTTGGCAACCCATCTTATATGAAGGCTACGGGCGCATATGGTGGCGGCACCATAAACCTAGCCGGGATTCCCCAGGTTCCAAGCGAGAATACTGGCGGCCCCAGCGCAACGACAGTTGTACAAAGCGGCAGCGGGGCCACGGTGGCGTCCTCCACGCATACCCATGTAGTTCCAGCCGAGGCTACCACGACAGCTACAGATCCAGTGCAGAATATCACGATGTTGGCTTATTACAGGCAATAACTATGTCACCAAGCGGCGGAAGTCCAGGCATTCTCGGAGACATCTTCAATTTCTTGGGCGCGGGGCGAGCGGCTGGCGCGGTATCGGATGCGGCTGTTGCGGCAGAGCACGGCGTATTGGGCGCCAATCAAACTGCCGCCGGAATGGTTGGCGATACCCTGAACCGCAACTCCAATGCTGTCATTGGGGCGCAGGGACAGGCCATAGGCGATGTTTCCAACTATGGGAACATAGCGCTGAATTCGCTGGGCGGAAACCTGGGAACGGCTGAAGGAAACATCAATCCTTTCATTCAGGCTGGCCAGGCCGGTGTGGGGACTCTGCAAAACTACGCACAGAGTAATCCGCAGTTCAATCCATACACGTTTGCGCCCCAGCAGGGACAGTATCAGGCCGCGGTCGGCAATCTCGGTAACTTCGTAGGCAATCAGTCCCAAAATCCATTCAGCTTCGCTCCCACGATGCAGCAGCTTGCTGCCACGCCTGGGTATCAGTTCGCTTTGCAGCAAGGCGAAAATGCGATTCAGAACCGGAATTCCGCCAGCGGCCTTGGGAATAGCTCGAATCAGAATCTCGATGCAGCCAAGTACGCAACAGGATTGGCCTCCGAGACCTATCAGAATGAGTTCCAGAACGCGCTGAATACCTACAATACTAACGAGCAAGCGGGGCTCGCCAACACCACGGCCGCTGTCGGAGCGGCAGGCGGCCTCTACAACAGCGCCTTCAACAATTCCTTGAACGCATTTGGGGAGAACCAGAACGTCACCGCCCGAAACCTCGGCCTACTTACCAATGCCGGCCTTACTGGAACCGGGCAGGCGAATCAGGCCCTACTTGGATTCGGCCTGCCGGCGGCTCAGGATATTTACAACACCGGGCTATTCGGCGGAAACACCATCAACTCTAATGCGCTGTTTAACGCGGCGCAAGGCCTGCAAGGAACCGAGTTCCAGGGCAACCTCATGCAGAATGCGGCGCAGCAGGCCGGCGGATTTGCGCTTGAAGGCGCTGGCGCGAATGCCCAGGGAATCCTGTCGCAATACAATAACCTGGCTAGCGCCGGTAGTACTGCGTTACAAGCTGTGGTGCCATTTCTATGAGTACTATTTCAGGCTTCAATTCGTTGATGGCTCAGGCCTATAACAACCCCACTACGCAGATTGAGAACGCGCAGCGTCAGGCGGCCATCAATGCGGCCCAGGTCCAAGCACAGCGGGAACAGGCCAGCATTCCGCTGATTCAGCAGCAGACCCAGGCGGCGCAGCTTGAGAATCAGCAGCGGCGCATTCAGCTTAACGATATGCAGGGGATCTCAGCTATTTACGCCAAGCACGCGGATGACGATTGGACCGACCCAAAGACGCAGGAAGCATTCAATGCTGATCTGGCTAAGAGCCCGGTATCCTGGGGCGGCCGGCTGGATTACCAGAATAAAATGCTCCAGTTCCAGCAGGCCCATCTTGGCTTAGATGAGAATCGGTTAAAGCTGGAAGAGGCAACCAATGCGCGGGCTTATGAAATCCTATCAACCTTCAAGAATGCCCCCGATGCCACCAAGCCACAACTGTGGGCGCAGTCTTCAGCGCCAGCCCTGAATCGCCTGGGTGTGGGCCAATTTGACCCAACCAATCCCCCGTTAGGCGTGGCCCTCGATTCCATGATAGGGAACGTTGGGCACCAGAAGGCCATGCTGGAAGAGGCCAAGACGAAGCAGGAGACGAAAGGCTTAGCGGCTACTCAGGCCGAGACGGAAGCCAAGACTGTCGGAGAAAATCTCAAGAATCAGCTTGAACAAGAGCAGATCAATCACTATAAGACGCTGATGTCTGTTCCTGGGGCGCTTGAGGCGTATGTAGGTCGATCAGTTCCACGCCAAAATCAAGCAGAGTTCCAGGCTACACTCAGTGAAGCTCAGCAGCAGCCTGACCTGAAGGGGATTAACGAAGTTGTCGCCAAGCATGGGCAGAATATCCGGGAATTCGAGAAAACCAAATCCCTTGAAACTGATCCGCAAATCCTTGCCATTCGTCAGAAGCAGCAGCAGGCCCAGGCGTCTTACCAAAATGCGCTACAGCAGGGCGATACGGCGCGTGCTAAGTACTTCGAATCGCTGTCGGATGTACAGCAGTCGGTGGCGACGGCGGCGACTATTCAGAAGGTTCTGGACCTCTCCAGGAGCGGTAACGCCATTGCGGGCTCACAGCTTAAGGCCATGGTGCCAGAGTTCACGAATGCGGTGCAGGATATTAAACGCATGGCTGCCAGCCAGGGCGATAAGAACTTAGGCAGTGCGCAAGAACATCTCTCCAGCGAAATCGCCAGCATCGCCAAGGGCAAGCCATTATCCGACTCGGTAATGAATGAGATTGCGCCCTATGTCCAGACGATTGCCAATGGGGCTACCGTGCGCCATAACGCTACTGTGGATGCGATCTCTAAGGCATACCCCAACTTCAGGGCTCAGCATGAGCCGCTGCCGTATGCATCTACCACGGCGCCGAGGGCTCCTGGGGCCGGACGCAAAGTGGGCGACAAGGTCACTCTCAAAGGCGGCAAAGAGGTTACCGTAACGGCGGTTCATCCCGATGGATCCTTTGATGCTCAATAGCCATGGCAACCGGACAATATACCGACGCTGATGCTGTTTCGCCGCCTTCGGCTGGCCGTTATACCGACGCGGATGTACTACCAGAGCAGTCTGTAGGCACTGCCGTTAAGGAATTCGGTCACCAGATGAATCCAGTGTCTATCGCTAAGGGGATCTGGCAGACCGTTTCCCACCCAATTGATGCAGCCAAGGCTTACCTGGAAGCCAAGCAGAAAATGGTCACCGATGCGGAAACGGCGCTTTCTAAGGGCGACTGGACCGGATTTGTACGCCATATGCAGACGGCGGCGCTGCCGATTCCAGGTATCGATACTGCGGTGGAGCAAGCCTCAAACAAGTGGGATTCTGGCGACAAAGCTGGCGCGCTGGGCGATGCGGCTGCACTTGTGGCACAGACGGCTATTGCATCCCAAGCGCCTGCCATCGGCCGCGGCCTGAAGGCTACTGGGGCTGGCATTGCTGCCGCGGCGCCCGATGTGGCGGCTGGAGGAGCCAAGGTTCTAGCCGGCGAAGCGCTGGCCAAAGTTCCCGGCATGGAGTTCCCGGCCAGGATCGGCCTAGGCTATCCCGGCGCGCGGCAAATCGGCAAGGGCATAGGCAAATTCGGGGAAGCCTTTGGCGAATCGTTATCGCCCACTCCAGCCAAAGCTTCGGCTGCAGCGCCGGCAGCAGGCGCGGCAGCGGCGGAAACCCTGGCTGACGGTTCCACGGTTCAGGATATCGCCCGTGGCCAGGGCATCAAATCCTGGAAGAATGCCACGGCAGACCAGAAGGCTGGCGCACAGAGCATCTTTGATAAGCTGAAAGCCACCGAAGCTGTGGCGCCAACATCGGCGGCGGGAGCCCCACCACCTAGCCCTACCCAGAGCGCTCCTCGCGCCCAACCCGCTACTGCGCAAGCAGCTACGCCAGCTTCCGCCGCCCCCACAGTAGTAAGCGCAACTCCGGCAGAAACCCCGCCACCGGAAGTAGTTAAAACGGCCAATCGTACCTTTGTGAAGGACTCTAGGCCATCGGCTGAAGACTACACACTGATGGAAGTGCCAACAGGCAAGATTGATGCCGGATGGAGCAAAGAAGGGCCAGCGTTTTATATCCCGCCAGGAGGCGGCGGGGCTGAGATTGGCGGACGTCTTGCACGTGCCCAAGAGTTCATCCAAAGCGGCACTCCCGTTGAAGCCCCGCGCGTTTCGATGGCCGAAAATGGGCGTATTGCTTTCGAGGATGGGCGCCACAGGTTCGCCGCCATGCGGGACGCTGGTGATCACACTGTAGGCGTAATGGTGCCGAATGAGCAGGTCGCTGATTTCCAGAGTTTAAGCAAGCCAGCCCAGGCGCCAGCGACTTCGCCAGCGGCTACGCCCGCATCTGAAGCCCCCAGCGTGCGAAGTTCGCCACATCAAGCTAACATCGAAGCCAAGGCCCAGCGTTTTGTAGACGCTACGGCCCAGCTATTCCGCGATCACCCGGCTACGGCTAACGCCAGCATGACACCGGGTACTCTTCGGCAGGCGCTTGCAGCGGGCGGCTATATCAAGAATACGGAAGTCTTCCCAGATGAGTCCTGGCCGATGATTCAGCAAGGCATTGCGAATTTGAAGGCAACGCGGCAAACGATCCGGCCGCCGGCGGGCTTTTCGATGGGGAACATGGGGACGAAGTTCTAGGATGCCACGATGCCAGATGAACTGCGGGATGTCCTTCAGCGGCTTACAGCCCTTGAGGTGGAAATGCGGAATCTGAAAGAACGATTGAACAGGGGCATATCGCACTGGCAGTTCCTACTTCTGCTGGCGGCCTCCGTGGCCAATGCGGCAGCGCACTGGCTACACAAATAATATCGCAAAGTTTACAACTGTAACCCAATTTCCCCTTGACAGTTCGCCCCCATGAGTGAAAGAATGTGCTTGGGACGAACAAATGAACAAGGGATCACAAGCCCAAGCAAGGCGGGAAAGAAGCCGGACTGACAAGGTGGTCCGGGTTGCTGATGACGTGTGGGAGCACGCCATGAAGCAATCAATCGAGTGGCGCGTAACCCTCTTCGAAATCCTGGATGACGCACTAAGGGGCGCGTTCAAGCTGCCTCCACGGGAGGCCAAGTAAATGGATGAATTTTCCTTAAGACAACGGGCCAGATGGCTTGTGAATGAGGCGGTACGGGGTGGTGGCTTGCGCAGGCCTGAAGTGTGCGAATCTTGTTGGTTGCCGGATCGCAGGCTATTGCATGGCCATCACGAGGATTATAGTAGACCGCTTGATGTTATCTGGTTGTGCGCGAAATGCCATAGCAGGCTACACGCCATGGATCGCCGCGAATCCGCAGATAACATGATGATCAGCATTCTAAAGGATAGAAGGGAGGCGAAGCATGTTTAAACCAACCGCGCGGGCGGCGAAATCGCAGCGAATAGTGGGCACGCGGGGAGCTAATTACCTTCTCGTGGAATGCGCCCATTGTGAATCCAGCCAAGTAGTGGACTGCGACGAGGACGGCTCGGGATCGATCGAACTCTGGCCCTGCGAAGGTAGCCCTAATTGTTCTGAGATGTTATGCGAAGACTGCCGCGCTATCTGTGACATTTGTGGCCTTTCTTCCTGTGCCGAACATCTCAAGCTACAGGAAGACGAGATGGTTTGCGAAATCTGCGCGGCCGAAGAGAACTCCGAAGACATCTGCATCGGGGCAGACCCACTGGAGGCAGCATGACAGCCCAAGAGATTTTGTCTGCCAGCCGTGGTGCGGTAGTCTATTTCGGCACGCATCCCTCTACGTATGAGGAACTTGGTAAGTCCTGGGCCTGGGCTGTTCTCTATAACGCTCAAGAGCATCTGGACGGACAAATACCAAGAGTTAGGACGGACTTCGGTCATATCTTCGGCTGGACGGAAGAATTCGAAGCCAAACGGGAGGCGCATGATTATCACCGATAGATGCGACTGCCCCACTTGCGGTAGCGAGAACGCGACCTTGACGCACTACTATCACTGCTGCGACTCCGAAACCGGCTATTACGATGCCGGAACGATCCTCAAATGCCCTGATTGCGGCGAGGAGCTACAGGACGAAGAGATAGACCGCGCATTTGCAGCACTGGAGGCCGAATGAGCCAAGCATTAACTGCCCCAGCCGCAGCCCTGTTCACTCCCGAACAGCTCGACTTGATAAAGCGGACGGTTTGCAGGGGCGCAACAGACGATGAATTGCAATTATTCCAGCATATCTGCCAGCGTACCGGGCTAGATCCCTTCGCCAAACAGATCTATGCCGTAAAGCGATGGGATAAGAAGCTTGGCCGTGAAGTGATGACTACTCAGACATCCATTGATGGATTCCGGGTCATCGCTGAGCGTACTGGACGATATGAAGGGCAAGACGGCCCCTATTGGTGCGGCGAAGACGGTATTTGGCATGATGTCTGGATCTCTGATCAGCCTCCGATTGCAGCTAAGGTTGGAACATTCCGTACTGGCTTTAGGCAGGCTCTCTATCGCATCGCTAAGTGGAGTGAATACGTTCAGACAAAGGATAATACACCAACTCAGTTCTGGGCACGGATGCCATCTAATCAGCTTGCAAAATGCGCTGAAGCCTTGAGCCTTCGGGCAGCTTTCCCGCAAGATCTTTCCGGCATGTATACCGCCGATGAAATGGGCCAATCGGAGAATCCAGCAGGATCAAAGGAAGCCGCCCAGGCCGTAGCAGAGCTAAAATTGGCCGCATTCAAGAAAGATCGGGAGCTAAAGGCACGGGTAAAGGCGGCGCAAAAAGAGATCCCTGAAGGCCCGGTATATTATGAGGAAGTCCCTGAAGAGCCGATGCCCAGTGAGGATGAGATTCCAGCTATTGATTTAGCCGCCCAACTTCGAGCCAGCATCGAAATGTACGGCGACAAAAAGCCCAAAAAGGGCGCCAAGACCGCCGGCCTGATTGACATGTTGCAAGCCTTCGGTGGCCTAAAGAAGCGCTTCGAAGCTATGGGGGAAGTAACAAACTACTACGGTGTACTTGGAGCTTGGGGAGTGTGCCATTCTAACGAATTCCCAGATACAGACGAAGGTAAATCGCAGGCCCGCAAATGTTACAAGGCGATGTCCATCGAATGCGGAGAGTTAGAGGCATTTTACAAGAAAAAGCAGGAAGAATCGGAGGGGGTTAGTAAGTAGGGATAAGGAGGGGATATGCGGAAGTGTAACGATTGCGGTACCAAGATCAGCAGGGCGCGTTTGGCGGCACGGCCGAATGCTACCCTTTGTCGTGACTGTCAGGAAATAGAGGAGAACAGCTGGCCTGCGTGGTACAAGCCGCCGGTACGTGCTACCGCAATGGCGGTGCTCTCGGAGGATGACGACAGCACTCGCTTCATCGAGGAGGGCTGGCAAAGCGAAAGGCCCGTGCTGTGAATTGGACACCTGGACCGTGGGAATTTGGTGTGCGGCGCGATGGAAGTATTTGGCTCTCGTTGGGGGAATCCTGCTACTGGGCCGCATTATCAAGCCGATCTTTGCGCCAGCGTGGCCGACGCGCGGCTAATCACAAACGCTCCGAAACTGTATCAAGCCGCAAGTGAGGCGTTGGACTATATGCGATTACACAAATACGCCGATCAGGCATGGGCGGATGATCTGGAAACCGCTCTCGCCAACGCTAGAGGAGAATCCAAATGAGGCGCATATGGTGCCGCTGGCGTCACAACGATATCTCTCGGCCGATACACGGGCACTATCTATGCTGGCAGTGCCTGTTGTCCTGGCCAACGAATTGGGAATAACTCGGAGGATAAATGAAAAGACTGCTGCTATTCACGTTAACGCTCGCCGGAATCGCCGGCGCGCAAACCACACCACAACAGTTTACGGGCATCCATTACACTGGATCAGCATGCCCGACTTACATCAATGTAGTCGGGTATTACACCACTAACGGAGAGAATAACTGCTCTTACGTGGGGAATATCACCACCGACCCGAACGCGGCTTATGCTTATCTCACGGATAACACTGGCACCGTGTTCCCGTGCACGACCACCGAGCCAAAGTGCATCAATCCCTATATGCCGCCACCGTCAGTCAACCTGAGCGGCCCATGGACGGGATCAGCTAATTGGGACAGCGGCGGCGGGTTTACTGGCAATGTCCCTATTGCGAGCGGCACATGCTATGTGACTGGACCGATCTTTTATACCAGCACTTTGGCTGTCTATACTGTTCAGTGCTCTGGAGTCGACGTCTCTAGCAATCCGATGTCGAAGATGCAAAAGTACAGCAGCACGAAGTCACTCGGGCGGTACTGGCAGCCACTAGTTATGTACAACCAGTACAACAACCCTAGCCAATGGGGCAATCTGGCGTTCTACGTTCCATACCCTGATCCGCCGGCAGGTTCCAATGTCGTTGGCGGCGTGGACGATGGGCCAAGTGACCACTAGAGGTTAGCCAAATGAAGGTCTGGATGTTAGTCGGCGTCTCAATTCTAGTTGCCACACTGGCAGCTCAGACCTTCACCACCATCAATCTAATGGGCGTAAGTCCATCAGGC
>Ga0307477_10000582_pt1 | contig 39033 bp, 42 predicted proteins | sample atmos_gasesECM2C_FD_203316 | JGI IMG/M metagenome (GOLD analysis project Ga0307477, IMG submission 203316) | Hardwood forest soil microbial communities from Morgan-Monroe State Forest, Indiana, United States - atmos_gasesECM2C_515 | ecosystem: Environmental > Terrestrial > Soil > Temperate... | reverse complement strand
ATCTCCCGGCTCTGCTACTGCGCGGCGGCGGCGACCAATTGATAGTGGAACGGCTCGAGTCCACTTCGACCGTGATTGGGTTATTCAGCAACTTTGATTGCCGCGTTGTCGAAAAGCAATTAGCCGCGGGCGATGTCCTCATTATCTATAGCGACGGGGTCACGGAAGCAGTGAACCGCGACGGGGAAGAATTTGGCGAGGATCGTTTGCTGGAAATCGCGGCGGCACACTTCCATCTCTCCATGCCATTACTGGTAGAGAAACTTGTTGAAGCGTCCAGGCAATTCTCTCACCCGGAACAGGCGGACGACATCACAGTGATTGCGGTGCGCTGCTTTGCGTAAACGCAAGATGCTCTGGCACGCACAATGATTCCTGGTGGTTGGCCAACCTGAAGTTATCCAGAACGGGATTGGAGGAGATCAATGGCGATCTCCGCGAAGCCGACTTCTCGGGTTATAAAGCCGAGCCCTGGACATACGGGCCACAGCAGTCTTCTCAGCGGGTGAAACTCTGTGGTGACTCAGCCCCGCAGTTGTTCAAGAACATCGAAGGCAAGGTTCAAGATTTCAGCGACTCGGTTGGTGATCCCAAATGTCTACGGTGGAGTTCCCTTGCCTGGGTCATCCCGGCCCACCGTCAAACTTGTAGGGCTCTTGATCTCTGAGGAGTTGTTAAGTGCCTTCCTCTTTAGCGGCAGAACGGAAGTGGGGCTATACTGGGCTGGCAGGCGCTGCTCAGCTTTCTGGAGCCTTTCTTGGGGGCACATGTCGTTTTCGTCCCAGGTTCGCCGGCCATCCACCCACTCCTGCACACTCGGGGCGACCTTTGCTCGCGCCGTGATTACGTTGCCGACGTATGTCTTGTTCTTCTCGGGCATTCTCTTGTGTGCAAGGTTTGTGCGCGCGCAATCGGAGGCTCCGCAACCACCGCCTACGCCGCCTTCCACTCCCACGGCTCAGTCTCCGGAAGAGACGAATTCCCCAGAGTTGAACTCTCGCGACGAGCGCCCGACATTTAAGGTTAGTGTCAGGATGGTTCTGGTGGGAGTCGTAGCCCGCGACGCTCAGGGGCATGCAATTGGGACTTTGCACAAGGAAGACTTCCAGGTGTTCGACAACCGCAAGCCCCAGGTGATTACACAATTCGCTGTCGAACAGCCTGGCAAGAGTCGTCCGCCAACCACCAACGAGGCGCCGGCGGGACAGGCAAAGATGCCCGCTGTGCCCGAACGCTATGTCGCCTTTGTCTTCGACGACGTACACTTAAAGTTCACCGATTTGGCATCCGTGCGCAGTGCTGCCGACCGCCACCTGGCTGCGCTGCAACCCACCGACCGCGTGGCCATTTTCTCAACCTCTGGGCAAACCACGCTTGATTTCACCGACGACCGCGCGCAGTTGCACAGCACCTTGCAGCGTCTTCTACCGCGTCCCGTTGCCACTAATCCGGTGCCGGGATGTCCCGACATCAGCTACTACATGGCCGACTTGATTCAGAACAAGAACGACCCTCAAGCAATCGCGGTGGCCACTCAGGACGCCCTCAATTGCGCATTTCACGGCGACAAAAGTCAACTGGCGGCAGCCCAGCCGCTGGCAATGAATGCAGCCAGTCAAGCGTTGGTGAGGGGCGATACCGAAAGTCACCTTGCGCTCGGCGTGTTGAAGGACATTGTTCGCAGAATCGCCGTCATGCCGGGGCAACGAAGCATTGTCCTCGTGTCTCCGGGATTCTTGACGCCGCAGCTGGAATTCGATCACGTGGAGAGCATCGAGCACGCTCTCCGATCTCAAATCATCATCAATGCACTGGATGCGCGCGGACTTTATACTGTCGATCCCGCTGGCGACATTGCCAACCCGGCAGAAGACGCACTGCCTACCGGCGCATTCGTAGCGGCAAATAAACTCCAGTATCAAATCGCGAGCGCTTCGGCGGACGCCGATGTGATGGCAGTGCTGGCGGACGGGACCGGCGGAACTTTCTTCCACAATAGCAATGATCTGGACGAAGGCTTCCGACGAGTCAGCGCCACGCCGGAATACTATTACGTACTTGCTTTTACCCCCCAGAACCTGAAGTTGGATGGCAGCTTTCACAATTTGAAAGTTATGGTGAAAAGCCCGGACAAGCTTACCTTGCAGGCGCGGAGGGGGTATTATTCTCCCACTCACGCGGCAGACGCCTCGGGGCAGGCCAAGCAGGAGATTGAAGATGCGATTTTTTCCCAGGAGGAAATGCACGATCTCCCAGTCCAGTTGCACACTCAGTTCTTCAAGTCGAGTGATGCCGAGGCGAAGCTCACTGTCCTGGCTCATGTCGACGTGAGGCGTTTGCACTTTCGGAAAGTGGAGGGGCGGAACCGAAATGACTTGACCGTGGCTTCTGCCCTGTTCGATCGGAATGGGAACTTCGTCCAGGGGAGCCAGAAAATCCTGGAGATGCGCTTGAAAGATGACACTCTGCAAAGCAAGCTGGGCTCCGGCATCACTCTGAAAGCCAGTTTCGACGTAAAGCGCGGCAGTTACCTGGTGCGCTTGGTCGTGCGGGACACCGAGGGACAACTTATGTCCGCTGAAAACGGTGCCGTCGAAGTTCCGTAAGGACTAAGGACTATGGAGGTGAAGTTATGCACGTCCGCCGGCTGTTTCTCTTCATCGCGGTGATATGCGGGGCGAGCGGGTGGGTGAGCTGGAGGCAGGCTGTTTCCGTTTCCGCGGCGCAAGCGCAACAGCAGCCCGCTGGCGACACCAGCGGTCCCGGGGTAATCCGCGTAGAGACGCGATTGGTGCTGGTGGACAGTGTGGTCACCGACAAGAAAGGTAACTACATCCGTGACCTCACCTCCAAGGAGTTCAAAGTCTGGGAGGATAACAAGGAACAGGCCATCACAACTTTTTCGTTCGAGGAGGATTCCGCCTCGCCGGCGAAAAACCAGAAACGGTACATGGTGCTATTGTTCGATAACTCCACCATGGATACGGGCGACCAGGTAAGAGCCCGGCGAGCCGCCGCCCAATTCATTGACGCAAACGCTGGTCCCAATCGGCTGATTGCCATCATTGACTTCGGCGGCAGCGTGCATATCGCGCAAAACTTTACCGCGGATGCAGAGCGGTTGAAACAAGTGGTCAGCGGCGTCAAGGGATCGTCCGTTTCTCCTAACGCCCAGCCGGTGGAGGTTGCTTCCTTGGGCGCGCCGCCAATTCCATCTCTGAGCAAGGCAGAGGCGGATTTTGGGGCACATACGGTCATGCTGGCGCTGCGCAGCCTGGCAAAGGATCTAGCCGGTATTCCCGGGCGCAAGTCGTTGGTCATGTTGACCTCCGGCTTCCCGTTGACGCCGGACCGGCAATCGGAGCTGACGGCGGTGATTGACTCTTGCAACAAAGCCAATGTTGCTGTGTACCCGATCGACGTTCGCGGCTTGGTTGTGCCGGGTGACATTACCGCTCCGCATTCCTTTCTTGCGCCTTCCTCTAACTCCGGGTCAGTTCGAGTTCTCCCGGCCGCGATGCGATACAACGGAAATCCGGCTCCTGGCTATCCGTTCCTGCGGTTTGCGCCTTTCGTCGCCGTCTGGGCTGATCCACAGCACACCGGATCCGGGGGTGGAGGAGGAGGCGGTGGTGGTGGCCATGGGGGCGGTGGCGGCGGCGGCCATAGTGGCGGCGGTGGCGGTGGTACCGGTGGAAGCGGCGGTGGCCATGGGGGCACCGGAGGAACCGGCGGTGGCGGCGGCGGACGCGGTCCGGTTGGATCAACCCAGACCTATGGGACAACCCCTTACAACCAGCCTCGCCAGATCGTTCCTCCGTTTCCAGAGTCGGCGTCGACCAATCAGCAACTGCTCTACCAGTTAGCTGACGGGACCGGCGGTTTTGTCATTGTCAACACCAACGACTTGCTTGGTGGTTTGGAAAAAATTTCCAAGGATCAGTCGCAGTATTACGTTCTCGGCTACAGGCCGGCCGAGTCGCTGGAGGGCAGCTGTCACACGCTGCGGGTCAAGATAGAACGCGGTGGGACCATTGTGCGCGCCCGTAGCGGCTATTGCAACGTTCGCCCCAGGGATCTTCTGGCAGGAAGCCCCATCGAGAAGGATCTGGAGACTCATGCCACCAGTGAACTTGCAGGAGATGTTACCGGCGCAATGCGGGCTCCCTTCTTCTACACCTCTCCCAACACAGCGCGGATCAACCTGGCAATCGACATTCCCGCGCAGGCGATTACATTCGAAAAGGTGAAGGGGAAGCAGCACGCCGCGGTCAACATACTGGGGATTGCTTACAAATCGGATGGCGCGATCGGAGCGCGCTTTAGCGATACGGTGAACCTTGACTTCGACGGTAAGAAAGAAGTGGAAGAATTCCAGAAGAGGCCCCTCCACTACGAAAACCAGTTCGAAGCGGCCTCCGGTCAATACAACCTGAAAGTTGTGTTCAATTCCGGGAGCCAAAGCTTCGGGAAGTTGGAAGTGCCACTTGTGATTGATCCCTATGACGGCACGCAGTTCAGCTTGAGTGCCCTGGCTCTTAGCAACGACCTGCATCGCCTCTCTGACCAGCCGACGGGCATCGACGCGGAGTTGCTCGAAGATAAGAAACCGCTGGTGGTTCGAGGCATGCAGATTGTGCCCTCCGCCACCAACCATTTCAAGAAGACAGACAACACCGCGATCTATGCGGAAGTTTATGCGCCATCGCTGGTCGGGGCCAATCCCCCGAAGCTGGCAGTCGAACTCAGAATTGTGGATCCTAAAACCAAAGAGCAGAAGATGACGACCGGGATGCTCAGTATGGCGTCCGAGATGCCACCGGGCAGCCCCGTGGTCCCGGTCGGTCTCAAGTTGCCGATCGCTTCGCTTGCTCCCGGTTCCTATCAGCTGGAGCTGCAAGCGCAGGATTCAGCAGGGAACTCGACCAAGGTTCGCACGGCGGATTTTGAAGTGGAATAGATTCCAAAGATGGTGCGATGAATCCAAAAGGATGACATAAGGATTGAACACGAATCTCTGACTAGACTCCGCAGGGTATGAGTGTTACAGATAATGCTGAACACGAGCTGGCATCCTGGCAGCGGTGGGCACTCCCCAGGTATCCCCATAAATGGTGGTGGCGTGACCAATTTCCTTGGTGGTGGCTCTCAGCCTGAAGAGCAAAACAGGAAACAGGCTTCGCGGAGATCAAAAAATGAATTCTTCGAAGCCGACTTCCGGACCGCAACTCACCTCTCGAGTCGCTAAAAACGAAGGGCGTTTTTTGGAAGCGCAATCGCGAGTACGTGACACTCTGCAATCGCGACAAACCTGACAATTCATCGGGCACCGGTGTCCGTTAATGCCACGATTTTTCAAACGGGTAACCGACCTCAAAGCGTTCTGGTGGCAATTCGCGAGGCCAGCTCCACGCGATCCACGATGCCATCCACGTTGCCATCGCGGACGAGCACAACATATCGTTCGCGACGCTTGAGAATATCAGTACTCGAGAAGGAGTTTCGATCGGAGGAGTACTGCTCCAATACTTCTCCTTGCGGTTTAATTCCCAGTTCGCGCAAAGTCGCCGGGGTGACCAATTCTTTGATTGTGCTTTCGGTTTGGTTGCCGAATACGTTCGCCACCTGTGCCGGGTACTCCGCGATGATGCGGTCAACCTCACTGGCGGGAAATGCCGGCGGGGGCTGATTGCGGCATTGCAAATACACTATTTCCAGGGTTGGTTGAGATTTGGTCAAGGCACGCCGAATCTCCACGGGGGCAGCCACAACCAGAACCTTGCGGTCCGTGTCAAGAATTATGAACTGCTTGATTTCCGTGAAGTCCGACGCTAGGGCCGAAACGAGATGAAAGCGGGTGTTCCACCAGGGTGTCGGGCCAAGGCGCAAGGCAACAAACTGGTTTGCGCCAAACTCCGCAAATTTCTGTTGAAGGTTGGGAAAGTAGGAAGCACCCATTTCGGCTGCGGTCTGTACTTCATCGATACCAGCGAGGCTGTTTACGCGATGCGTTGATTCCAGCTGAATGATGGAAGTCAAAACTTTCTTGGCAAGGTCATCGGGCGACTTAAAGAACGAGATCCATCGTTCGGCCTTGAGTCGATTGCGCAAATCACGAATGCGCTTTCCGGCATCCGGCTGCTGCTCGGCATCGCGAAGGGAACTCGGCCAGGGGAAATCTTCATCCAGAAGGAATATGAGCCGGGGTTTCTGAGCTCGACCGGCCGCGAGGTATTCGAGCTCTGTGATGGACGAGGCTTGCGGATTGTCCTCGGCGGGCACAAAGCCATAGGTCCAAGCGAAGATCCCGACGTAGGCGTCACATTTCTCAGCGTCAGCTTGGGAGGCGGCTCGCGGCCGGTCGTCACGGGCCGGGTATTTTTCCATAGCCTCGACGTCATATCCGCACTGTCGCAACGTGTCTGTAACCGCCTCAATATATTCTTTGAGGTCTCTGCGAGTAGACGAGATGTAAATGGATTTCATAGCTATACTCGCGGCACGGTACCAAATCTATATGGTCCTGTCTACCATCGGCGTGGCCCTGGAGCTAACCGTCAAAAGGAAGGCATTCCTCAGAGAACGCGGTCTGCTGGGATGCTGGCCACGGTTTCCGGAGGGGCGCTTTATCATCTGGTAGCTCGGCGTCTCCGATCGGGCTACCAACCCAGTCGTGACGAGACGGAACAGGTTGAGAAATCGCCCATGCCACGTCGGCTCGGGTTTTACCCCTTCACGGTTCACACGCGCCATGATGACCTTTGCTCATACGTGAGGGACGGAATTGATTTCCGCCCAGTTCCCGAGGAACGCGCTTCTCGGAGCGTGGAGGAGAGCCTATTCCTAGTTCCCACCTGGACGTACAGTCCGTATTCTCGTGGAAGTGGTCGCACCAAACTCCAACCAGCCCGCCAAATAGCCCGATGCTCCTGCCGATACCTCATGCCCCAACCCGTTCGGCAGCCGGCTCATCCACGGCAAATGCATCCCCGGCTCCAGCGCAATTCTGTTGCGCAGCATTCCCCCGAACATGAGAAAAAATCTGCTCTGCTGCTCCGGAGCGGTGCTAGTTCTCTTCATTGCCGGGCTCTTTATCTCATGCGCTTCGAGCGCGTCGATAACTTGGGCGCCTACAGCATCCCGTCGGAGATCGCCGTCTCCCTCGTCTTCGCCAGGTTACGACATTACTTCCAGGTGGAGTGCCGACGCTCTTTCAGACGAAAGACGAGGCTTACGGTTAGCCGGAGATTGCCTTGGGGCCGCACTGCACCGGCGGCATCAAAAAACGCCGAGTGCAGATAGTCTCCCTGGACTCGAACGCCGAATGGCCCCGAGACAGCGTGCTCGATTCCGGCTCCGACTGCATAAGAGAATCGTACCAACCACCCATGAAAGTAGTCGGTTTTGTTTATTGGCACCGCTCCGTCGACGAGGGCCGCACCGGCCAGCCCGTGAACAAACATTCGGGTATTTCCGTGCTCAACCGGATAGAACATTGGACCACTAAGAAAGCTCAACTGATAGCCACCGTGCCCGGTGCCGAGGACGTTGGATGTACGGACGTACGTGGAATCTACCATCGCGCCCCAGCGCGAGTTTAGGTCGACCCGTCCGCCAACATCTAAACCGCTTAGGTTCAGATGTTGCGCTGAGGGAATCGCCATGGTGAGATTGGTGTAGCCGACGTTCACGTCGTAGGCTGGGCCGGCGACCGCAGGTGACGGTCCGTCCGCTATCTGATTTTGCGCCAGAGCGGGCGCGACCAGCACAAACAAGAAACAACTGACCTTTCCTATCGTCCTCATCGCGTTTCTCATTACGTCCTTTCTGTTCGGCAGTGCGGTTATAAGAGGGCCATGGGCATCTAACAGCTGATAATGACCAACACACTAGGCTGTACGACAGATGGGTTACTGACCCACCGAATTCTCGGCGACCTTCCCATCGGTCTGGCTATAGCTCAGAAAGGGGAAAAAGGGGGTGACCTCGAACGGCATCTTCTCCCTTGGCGACAAAAGGGCAACCGGGCTCATATTCATCATCGTCAGTTGATTGCTCCAGGGATCCAACTTTATCCGGCTACCGATAGGAAGGGCGGAGACCTGTTCGATGCGCTGCTTCTCTAACGGTGGCGCCGAGGTAAGAAGTGCGGCCATTCGCGTGGTGGTGCCATTCGCCATTCTGTTGCCCAGATGTGGTCGAATCAAATTGGTGAGCATCGGGGACCGATCCTGTAATGCTTTCAGGAACAGCCCCGCACTGCCGAGCTTGTCCTTATACGGTGAGTTCTCCAGCAACTCCATAGCTTTGTTGTCGGCAGCCTCTTCGTCCGCACGGTTCCGCTCGAAATCCAGATGTTGGAAGGCATCCTCATCGGGAAAGTGGAAGCGGTCGTTAAAGGCAAACCGGGTATCAACTCCATGGCCCAATGCAATATGGCCAAGTTCGTGAGCAAGGGTCATCGCCAAAGATGCTTCGTCCGGAAGTACATCCAGCAGACCGCGACTGACTACAATTGTGTGCCCGATCGTGAAAGATTCCAGAGGCAGAGTCAGCAGCACGCGACAGCGCACAGCAGGTTCGATGTCCAGCTTGTTGGTGATGATGAGGTTGTTGGTCACGGTCTGCAGGACTTTGTCCACATCGCCCACAGGCGCGAGCAGGCCGATCTTCTGCAGATGATCGACCGCATTGTCCTCTGCCGTGCGTTCCCAACTACGCTGGGCTTCCACTGGGGATTTATCTTTAGCTAGACGATCGTCCACGGAGGTGTCGACTTTGATGTCCGTGAATTCTTCGGAATGCTTCAGTCGTTCTGTGTCGTATGCCCACAGACGCGTCTGGGCCTTGAAATACAAATCGTGGAATAGGGGGCTGCCGGGTTTTGTGCCTGATTCTTCGACGTAGATGTAAGCAGGCAGCCACAGATCTGGTTGCAGATTCAACCGCCAGCTATCGAAGTGCAGATAATAGGTGTAGGCAGATCGGCTGGAGTAGGTCCCGTTGAAGCGGACAATACTGAAGCCGCGGTCTTCGACCCAGATTCTTCCGGTAAATAACCCATTTGGCGTGTTTTCTCTGGGTTCGACATCGATAACAATGCAGCGCGCCTCGCCAAGAAACTCGCGTCGCACGAAATTGAAGTGGTAATTGCTCTTCCGAAAATCTGGATCGAGCAGCACCATCTGCACGAAGCCTCGCGGCAAGAACCTGTACGTGAGCGCACCCGAAAGGGGATTCACAAGCTCATGCAGGAATCCCTTGCGCTGCCTTTGGAACAAAGAATCCTGAGGACCATCATTCATATCAAGACGCCCCAGAAAATACTGATCACTTGTCGGTTCGACGTTCTGATTCTTGTTCTCGTGAAGACTCTGGATGTAGGTTTCCGCCAGCGGGTGCATACCCTTCATGGTCTTGACAAATTCGTGTTCGCGCTCGACCACTCGGTCTACCATTCGGTCGAACGAGAGGGGCGCTAGCACTGTGAACGAGTCGCTCTTGGTAACACCATAGCTGCCGTGAACGGTTACGAGCGTATCCCTTTCGCTGGAGGTGCTCTTGCTCGGCAATGTACTTATTGTGAAATTGGCGCTGTTGGAGCCTGCGGGGACGATTACGCCGCCTGGAAGTTTCGCTGCTCCTGGGGGATCGGCTGTTAACGATACTTCGATGGCGAACGGAGCTGCCATGTTCAGCGTGACCGTGCCGCGAAGACTATCACCACTTTTCACGTTTGGCGAACTCAAGCCGAGCGATGAGAGTTCCGGGTTGTCGGCCGCAGCAATTGCTGTCGAGGAAACAAGCAGCAGGAAAATCATTGTTCTGAAACTGCGCATAGCGCTCCTTACAGAATAAGGTTGAAAATGATCTGGACTCGAACCGTCGAGTCAATTACTTGGCCTTCGTGCAAACTGGCTTGAACTGATTTGCTCACCGGTTTTCAACAGGTTCGTCTAGTCCATACGCTGGTCCTGATGATGCAATCGCGATGCCACTGCCAAAATAGGAATGCATCGGCGGGGAGGTTCTATTCGCTCCGGGGCCGGAGCGCAGGAATTTGCACGAGGGAAAGCATTTAGCTCTTGGATAAGGCCGCAGAGAGGCTACGCTGTCCAACGTCTCTCTAGCACGAGAGTAACCTTCAATCGAATCTTTGGAGCATGTGTGGTAATCAGAACCTAAGAGGAACACTGAAGCCGTGTTCACATGGGAAAATACTTTCCCACATCGCGGTTCGCGCGAACGCCGGATACCGCTAAGTCGAACAAAATCTGAGGCTCACAATCAACATATCTTTGAGAATAGTCTCGACCTTCTGCCGCTGGCTGGACGCATTTTCCACGAGCTTGTGCAAGCCTTTGCATAACTGATTGATGGTGTCGGCAACCTGCACAAAAGAAAGCCGAACATGCCGTTCTGGATGGCAATCAAGTTGCCCGCATTGAATGCAGGCCACCAGAATTGACAAGGTTCTTGACGCGCAACGAAGGCCCGACGACAGTTTGTGAATTGAACAAATAAGGGGAGCGCACATCATATGCGAATTAGGGCATTAATACTGATCCTGGTGTTGCTGGGGATGATTGGGTTGGTCGGCTGTGGCCAGGGCGCCATTTTTCGCGGCAGTAGTGGGAACTCGAGCCCGAATCCGACTCCGCCCCCGCTCCCGCTCCCGCCCCCGCCCCCGCCCCTGCCCCCGCCCCCGACTGCGACCCTTGTATCAATCGGTATTACTCCCGTCGGGCCAGCGGTGACGATCGGTGGTTCCTATCAGCTAAGAGCCACTGGGACCTTTAGCGATCAGAGCACTCAGGACTTAACCTCTAGCGCAACCTGGTCGGTGGATCAGAGCACCATCCTAACAGTGAGCGCAGGCAGGGTCACCGGCAAGGCTGTGGGGGTCGCGGTTATCACCGCGACCTCTGGAAAGATAAGCGGTTCCACCCCCGTCAATGTGACACGTCTAAGCGCGGGGCCAGGCACGTTGACTGGCTCATATGCTTTCTTTCTGACGACGATCGACTCTCGAGGGCAAGCTGTCGTGGCAGGCAGCTTCACCGTCGACGGCGCTGGCCATATCACATCCGGGGTCGCCGACTACAACATGGCGCGAGGAGTGAGCAGTACGGGACCTGTGAACATAACGGCCAGCGCTTACACGCTGTGGCCGGACGGGCGAGGCGAGGCGGATATAAAATTCAACTCCCAGATTTTCCACGTTGCTTTCGTCCTCACGGACTTTGTCTCTGGATTTGCCACCAGAGGCAAGATGATCTCGTTCGATGGCAGCAATGCTTTCGGAAATTTTGAGCTGCAAACACCCGGGACGAACCTGAACACCCACACCAACAATAATTACGTATTCGAGTTCAATGGCCTCGACTCCAACAACCTGGCTGAGGCGGAGATCGGGCTGTTCAACACCGGCGCAAGTCTGGGAAGCTCAAGTACAGGGATCTACGATGTCGATGATAACGGCACGATTGATGGGGCGAAAAGTACTGGTGGTGCAGTGACACCTCTGACCCTGAGCCCCGTAACTATAAATCCTGTCAGCACGGGCAATCGTGGGACGGCAACCCTTGGCAAAGCAACCTACGCCTTCTACACAGTCAGCGCCAGCAAGGCTTACTTCATCGAGACCGACTCTGGTGCCCACACAACTGCCTTAGCTGGAATGGCCGAGCTGCAGACTGCAACCGTCCCGCTCGCACCTGAGAACTCGCCTTCCGACTGCGGAGACAGTGCAACGGCGCTCGAGCCCTATTGCAATTACGCATTCCTTTTGACGCATGCGGCGAGCGCACAGAATGGTACCTTCGAAAAAGCAGGCCAGCTTGACTTCTGTCCTTGCGATAACGGTGGAATCATAGGTGGAATCACTGGCCACCTGGAAGATGACTATGCTGACGGCGAGGAGTGGACTATCGGCAGCGGTAGTCGCGATTTCGATGCAACCGGCCGTGGCCTGTTCGCTTATCCGGTTTCTAATAGCGCAACTCAGGGGTATCGCTTTGGGATTGCCTACGTAGTGAGTACCAACCCTGGGACCAACACCGCCCTTGGCTCTTCGCGGCTTTACGTGATGAACGCCGATTTCGCCGATGCTTCACCCGGCATCGGTGTTGCCGACTTCATCGATGCGGTGCCCACAGAGGTGCCGGCAGCCGGTCCTTATACCTTCAGTGCGACCAGCATCGGTAACACCAATCTGATGGAATTGGGCCAGGTTGTCTTCAGCGGTTCGAATGTGACCGGCATCGCCTATGTCAACAACAACGGAACGTTGTCGACTGAGGCTGTTAGCGGAACATTCGCTCCATCTACCAAGACAGCAGTCTCGGGCGATGGAAAAGGAACCATCAGTCCGTTCAATGGCACGACGACTTCTGTGGGGGTTTACAGCGTCGGCTCAAGAGGACTAATCCTCCTAGGCGCGTCAACAAACAATGGAGGAATCGATGTTCTCCTCAAACCCTTCATTAACGGACGTATGGAGCCGCAATAAACGAGCGGGATGCTACCAAGCCTGGGCTTGTTCACGGCGTCTTCAGTCGGCTTCCCGGTAGCAACTCTATCAGAAACCGGTGCACTGCCCGTGCGTAGCCGGACAAGTAGCCAATGATGTCGGCGGCAAGAAGCCGAGCCTCTGGGTCATCAGCAGGCAAGAATTCCACCGTGCAGAGCCAGTCCCTCTTGTCTCGCCAGTATGGCTCCAAATCATCCTAGCGGGTCCGTTCTCAAGATAGCACGATCTCCCGTTTTTCAGACTCTCTACGCCAAAACTCGCGGTACAAGGACGGTACAACCAAAGCCTGTGCCTTTGGGTTTCTAGCACTGTTCCTTACAGGTCATTGCACAAGTTGGAGTTGCGACGCTCTGCAGTTGGAGTTGCGACACCAATAGTTCGGGTAGTTGTTTCAGCTTCCCCTTGTTCATTCCACCAGTGAGCGGGGTTACCACGGACGCCTCATTTCACAAAGTGCTTCAACGGGAACGCTGGGTTTTGCTTCCGCTTTGGCGCACTGGATAGCTTGCGACCAGACAGCATTCGTTGCACGTCATCGAATAGTTCCTGACTCACAATGGGGGCGTGCCAGCCCTTCACCGGCTCAGGCACAACTCGACGAGTAAACCAGCCTGCGTAAATGGGCTTACGCAACAGAGCGTCAAACGTTTGCGCCGTTAGCCTCTGTCCACGCTTCGTCTTCAACCCCTTGTCGGTGACGATTCTCAGACTTGAATCTTGGTGTAGTGGCCGGTCGCGTACAACTGGAAGGCTTCGCACACGAGTGGCGCGCCAGAAGGATCAGGCTTAATGTTCGCACCGTCGCTGAGCGCCAGGTCATTGACATAACCGAGGGGTGCGGCCCAGGGCCAACGGCCCGCATGGACACTGGCAGCCGACACTGGCAGCCGACCGATCTTTCATTTTCTCCGACAGCGCATCGGAGAAGTATTGACTGAAGACGCCATGAAAGCCCGCCGCCATTCTTCCCGCCGCGGTGTTGTCAACGTTGGGTTCGGCAACCGAGAGCAGGGCGATACCGTTTTCTCTTAGTTCAGCGATTGCAGCGCCGAAATTCCCCATGCCCGGTCGGCGTCTCAGATTCATTTTTTGTCTGATTCGCTCGGGGGGCAGGTTTTGTGACGCCCCGCCGATCCCGAGAAATATGCGCAGAAGAGAGAACGAAGCTTCGCATGTCATTGTTCGGCGGGAATATTACGTAGAGTGTTCATGCGGCTGTGAAGGACCAGCACGCGACGGAGCTTGCCGAAACTGTGGACCGGGGAGTTGTCTCGGGAATTGCGCGAAAGAAGCGATTGATTCAAGGGCGTGAATCTTTTTGGTGCGTGTACGCCCTCATTTCTGGGCAAAAAGGGCAGAGGCCACCGTGTTAAATGGGATGAGCGTAACCGGGATGTTTCAACAGTTAGGCTGGCAGTCTGACGCGGAAGCGTGACCAATTCAGCGGTCATTTACTGCTAGCTCGGGTATATCGGTGAGTTGGTGCCACTCGTGAGGAAGACCGCGCATGAGCAGGCCGCAGTCGAAGTCGAGCGAGCCTTCGGGGAAGCGCTGCGACTCTGAATAGAATGCGCAATGCTGCGACTCAACTTCCATCGGCACCATCTCCCACTTGAGCATTTTCAATTGCAATCCTTCCAATTCATCGCCACGGAGCGAACAGGAAAAGCCGCAGTCGCCCTTTCGGAAAAATTCTGATACCTCGTCAAACGAGCCGAAGCTGGGCGTATGCCCCCATTCACTCGAGACGCGGGCCGTAAAGTGCACATCGGCTTTGCCGTCATCGCTGGTAACGTCCATGGCAAGACGGTTCGCGTTTTCGCTCACCTGAAACCGAGCATGGTGATGAACTCCCGGGAAAAGACGCCCGCCGAGCAACTCGATCAATCGCTGGTCCGTCTCACGACGCCAGACAAACACTCCGGGGCGAATGCCGTCGCTAGCGGGGTATTGGATCGCCACTCGATGAGCCATGTTTTCGGACGAGAGACCGAGGGGTCCGGGGACGCCGCGCGGACGCAGGTTCTCCAGGCGGATGAGACAAACGCCCACGATGGCATGCCCATTCCGTTGGTCAACTTGCAGAGGCGCTGGCAAAAGGCGTTGGACTACGTCAGCATCCGCCCGGAAGTTCAGGAGCATGCGGCGGGCGATCACGCCTTGGATCAGTGGTAGCATTTTGTGCAGGATTCTAGCAGACCATTCCTCTTAACTGTGATGTAGGGCCTGCGGCCCGCGAAACAACATGAAAATTTCTCAGAGCCAAGCCGTAATTTGCGATGGCTCGGAGCGGCGAGATTGATTCGACCGCCGTCAAACACAAAGGGAGCATTTTCGAGATCGTCTATCGTCGTTTAGTGCTCCGTCTAGGACACAACAAAACCATCGGAGCCATTGCGCACCGCCTCTGTCAGTTGATCTGGATAATTTTGCACAAGGGCGTTCGCTATGAGGAACGCGGCCCCTCAGTATGTGAAAAGACTAAGCGAGCCCGCACTTCGCGAATGATCCGCACACTCCGAACCCTTGGTTACCGAGTCGAACCTGAAGTTATTCCGGCATGAGGAGGAGGGATTTTAGTCTGTCGTTAACAGACGTGGCTGTTGAAAAACTCCATCTTCCTCCCAAACAGCCAAAATTTGGGAGACACAAAATGCCTAGAAAAGCGAGAAAGTCGTTGGTAGGGCATCCCAGCGGAATTTTGTTTTGGTCAATTTCGCTCGCAGGAGTTTTTCAACAGCCATCGGCCATAGAAGCGCTCATCGTCACCCAACCGGTGCCACCGGTGCGATGGCGATTTGGCAACTGTTACGGAATCAGTTAAACTCTCGCACACGGATGCAAGCGGAGCGGTCATGTCTCTGCGCAAACTATGCTTCGACGCGATCCTGGCCACGATGCTAACCTTCGTAGCGGCCGAAAAGCTAAATCGTCATCTTAAAGAATTTGATGTGCCGGAGATGGGCACATGGGCGAACGGTCGGTCGCTCGCTGCCAGGTTCCGTGCGGAAAGCGAAATGCAGCCAGCCGATTTTCGTCCAGTCCAATCCAAGAATGCCAAGAGTCTGGGCGCTGGAAGGCTGCTGGTGGCGAGCCGGAACCTCGGCGATCCGCATTTCGCCAAAACCGTCATCCTGCTGGTTCGCTACGATGCCCAAGGAGTACTCGGACTCATTCTTAACCGGCGCACGGCTATCCCGCTTTCGCGAGCGCTTGAGAGTGTGAAGGCGGCGAAAGACCGTTCCGACCCGGTCTATCTCGGAGGGCCGGTCGAAACCCCAGCCGTGTTTGCGTTGTTCCACTCGTCGGCCAAGATCGAAGGCGCTGAGCAGATCTTTGATGGCGCTTACTTGATTACCTCCAAGTCTCTCTTCGAACAAACCATTTCGGCTCGCCCTGACGCAAGCGTTTTTCATGTTTATCTGGGCTACGCCGGATGGACTCAAGATCAATTGCACAAGGAAGTGGGATTGGGCGCTTGGTTCATTTTTCCCGCGGAGGCCAGCACGGTTTTCAATGCGGATCCGGATTCCTTGTGGCTGGAAATGATTCGCAAGACGGAGCTACAGTTGGCGCGGAGCGAGCCTGGCGATGCAGATCCACGGACGTGTGCAGGTCAATTCGCCGAACTTAGCTGTAAGCGATGGAACCCGACTCATTTTGGGCCTGTCCTCCGACGGGTAAATGATCGGTTTCGCTCGCAACCCCAATAATGAACCTGCGATCCTGATAAGCCGAGACCAACACATGCGACTGTCTCACTGACCCTGATGACAATGTTAAGTAGTGGGCTCAGGAGAAACGTTACCAGACGAGAACTCCTCATCGGCGGGCTGGCTGCTGCACTATGTGGGCGGGGGCCGACCCTTGCACTTGCCGCTGCTGCGCAGCCCGCAACGCCCGTCAGTTTTAAAGTGCCGCGCGGCGCCTGCGATTGCCATACGCACGTATTCTGCGACCCTCAGCGCTTTCCTTTTTGGTCCGGTCGTACTTACACGCCTGAAACCGCAACCGTCAATGAGACGCGCGCCCTGCATCGCGCCCTTCATGTAGAAAGAATTGTCGTCGTGAATGCGTCGGTGTACGGCTCTGACAACTCCTGCATGGCCGATGCGCTCCGCCAACTCGGCCATCGAGCGCGAGGGATTGCGCTCATCGAAGAGCACACATCGGACGCCCAACTCGATGTCTTGGCTCACATCGGTGTGCGAGGCATCCGTTTGAATTTCGTGACCCTCGGGGTTCCCGATCCCACAATTGTACGGCAGCGATTCCAAACTGCCGTGAAACAGCTCGCCGGGCGCGATTGGCACATCCAAATCTTCGCCGGACTCGCGACGATAGCAGAACTGCAGGACGATGTCATAACCTCACCCCTGCCCGTCGTCTTCGACCACTTCGGTGGGGCACGCGCCTCTCTAGGAGTTTCTCAGCCCGGCTTTGATGTGCTTGTGAAGCTGATCCGATCTGCGAAGGCGTACGTCAAGATTTCGGCGGCCTATGATGTTTCGGACCGGGCTCCGGACTATTCTGACGTCACGCCACTCGCCCAGGCGCTGATTGCCGCGAACCCCCAACGGGTTCTGTGGGGCACAAACTGGCCCCACCCAGATTCGTCGCGAGTGCCAGGCCGCCGCGCGTTTGACATTGCGCCGCTACGCCAGATTGATGATGGTCGTCTGTTCAACCAGCTTCCGGTGTGGGCGCCGGACGCGAATGTTCGAAGGACGATCCTGGTGGAGAACCCCGCAAGACTATACGGCTTTTGAACCGCACTCCCTCCGAGCGATAACTGCCCGAATCCCGCCTTTCCACTAAGTAATCTTGATTCGTTTTGGTTCTCCCGGCGGCGCACCTGTCGATAAATCTCCATTACACTTTTTGACACGACCCGAGCGTCGCCGATTCTCGGTGAGTGTAATCGCCTTCGCCAACCACTACCATGGCAAGGAAATTCGGCCCTGGCTAGGATAATGTCCAGATTCCGACTGCCGCTGACTGAGGTGATTGCCGTGAGACGTTTCTGGTGGGGTTGACGACCCGGAGCGTGGATTATTGGTGACCATTGGAAACTAGACCGTCACTCGCGTCCAACGCAAAAAACGACGGTGCCCAAGGGGGGCCTCGAGCACCGCGAAAAAGGGGGAAGCAAGCGTTAGCAGATTCCCGCGGCGTGGAACGCCTGGTTGAACAGACCGCCGCCGAAGAAGAGCAGGTTCCGGACCTGGATTCCGCTGGTGTTGGGAGCCGGGCCGAGCGTGATCTCGACCGTGGCCGGGCTGAAGGGGACGCTTGTGTTGACCGAGCCGCGAGTACCGATCATCGTGCAGGCGGCCAGGCTCAGGTTCGTGACGAAGACGTAATTGCCTGTCGAGCTGTTGAACGAGCTGGTCAAGGCCGAGCCGCGCCCGGACAAGCCGCCGGGCCCTACGACCAAGACCTTGGTGCTGGGAGCATTGGGGCAGACGACCGCCACGTGGAACCGGATGCCATCCGAGAGGCCGCCGCCCGTGTTCTTGGTCTCGATGTAGACGGAGTCGGCGCTGGAGCCGCTGCCTGTGTAGACGCCGTTCGGGTTGAAGACGAGGGCGTTGCCGGGGTCACCGACGGTGGCAAGGTAAGCGCACCCCCCGACTCCGGCGGTGAAGTTGACATCGTATCGGCCAACGCCCAGGTGGTTCAGCGTCGCGCCAGGCGATGAGCGGACCAGGTTGGCGGTGTAGCCGACGACGGCGAAATGCCAACCCCGTCATGTTGCAGGCGACGGCAAGGTCAAAGGGCCCGTCCATCAGTCCGCAGCCCTGGTTCTTGACCTCCACGTACACGCCGCTGCTGCTTAGGTGGCCGCCGGCGGTGAAGCTCTGAATGGCCTGCGAGAAGGCGTGATGCGTGGTCGAGACGTAGGCGCAGCTGCTCACGTCTGAGGTGAAGGTCACCTCGTACTGCCCGGTACCGACGATGTGGGTTACGGAGGAGACGCCGTTGCCGTGCACCAACGTGCCGTTCCCCGCCACCGAGGCGAACAAGTTCGGGGACGCCGCCGAGGCGGTCGGCGGCACCAGCGCCGTGGCTACCGCGAGCGCCACCCCGAACAAAAGAGCCCGAATCGTCAGAATCTTCATAGTGATCCTCCTTCAAAGGAATCGAGATTTTGGATTTTTGGTGTTTTCTCCGAATGGGGATTTCCTTCCGTTGGCCAAGAGCGCCCTTCCAGCGCGACAGCGCGACACTTCCTCACTCACTGCGAGCGAATGCGTGAATGCTCTTCTTTTTTTCTTACTTGTCTGAACCAGGTACGAGCCCTGCTGACTTCAGCGGGCGCGAGGGAAGGGAGCATCGCGAGAAGTCAGCCTTGCGAAGTGGCGGAAAAACGCGACGAAGCTTATCCCCAGAAACTGTGAATGTCAGAAACAAACGCTGTCGTCGCTGTCGTCGCCGTCGTGCGAATTGGGCCGCCGTTGCCGCCGCGCAAGTCTCCGCCCAGGGAAAGTGCGTCGAAGCAGAACCCCAGCTAATCAGCCCATCTCCTATCACAAGGGAGGTCAGAAAGCTCAGTTTCACGGAAGTCCGGGCGCTTAGGCAAGCCAATGAAGGCAGGGTAGTTGACGGAGATTTAGCAGAATAGTTGGCGAAAAAGTGCGCCGTGAAAGGCGCTGGACTACAGCGGGTGCAACTCCCGCCCGGGAACTGGTTCGCTCCACCCGGTAGCAATCGAGGCGGCAGCGGAGGCAACAAAGCTGTCGGAGCTCTCGGTGTAAAGGGTCGCTAGGCGACTCCGCGAGCGTGCAGGCCGTAACGTGAGTGAACGCTGAGCAGGCCTCGAAAAAACAATTGCAGGAGCCGACCTTACTTTTTCACGGGGAAGGCCGCTGACAATGGAGACAGACGAGCGAACAAGCTCTATTGAACCTGCCGGGGTAATGGCGATGGCATGTACGCATAGGAGACCAGACGCAACACGGGAAGCCCCAGCGGTGATCATGGTATCGATCAACTGGCAACTCGCGAGAGACAGGCCGGGCCGTATGGGGTGGCGGAGAGGCTCGTACGACCGATGAAGCCGGGTAATGCCGGTGGAGGGAAGGGGCCTCAGTTAAAGACGAACGCAAGAAGCGACAAAGGACTGAGGGATTGGCGATGAGCCTAACAACTCCATTTAGTGTTCAGAAGTTGCAGACGGCGTTGCACGCAAAAGCGAAGGAATCGCCCGACTTTCGTTTCTACGCGCTATACGACAAGGTGTACCGGAAAGATGTCTTGGCATTCGCCTATGAACGCTGCAAAGCCAATGGCGGAGCAGCAGGAGTCGACGGCCAAACCTTCGAGGACATCGAGGCGTATGGAACAGAGCGATGGTTGGACGAACTGGCGCAAGAGCTGAAAAGCCGAACCTATCAACCACTTCCCGTGCGGCGGGTGTACATACCCAAACCGGACGGGAAACAGCGGCCGTTAGGAGTACCCGCTATCCATGATCGGGCAGCGGAAATGGCGGCAGTTTTGGTTCTCGAACCCATATTCGAATCCGATCTGCAGCCGGAACAGTACGCCTATCGGCGAGACCGCAGCGCACTGGACGCAGTACAGCACGTCCAGAAGCTGATCAACACTGGCCATGGAGAAATTGTCGACGCAGATCTCAGCAGCTACTTTGATACCCTTCCACACTCCGAACTTCTAAAGTCGGTAGCTCGCCGAGTCGTCGATGGGGCCATGCTACATCTGATCAAGATGTGGCTGGAGGCTCCGGTCGAAGAGACGGACGAGCGCGGAAATAAGCATCGAAGCACGCGCAATCGGGATGAAGGTCGAGGGAGTCCACAGGGCTCTCCGATTAGCCCGTTGCTGAGCAATCTGTACATGCGCCGGTTCGTGCTCGGATGGAAGAAGCTGGGACACGAAAAGCGTTGGAAAGCTTACATCGTTAACTATGCCGATGACCTCGTGATCTGCTGCCGTGGCAACGCCGAAGAGGCCTTAGACACGATGCGGAACATGATGACGAAGCTGAAGTTGACGGTGAACGAGAAGAAGACGCGGGTCTGCAAGCTGCCGGAAGAGAAGTTCGACTTTCTGGGATATACGTTCGGGCGCTGTTACTCGATGAGGAGGGGCCGAGTCTACCTAGGCTCGACCCCTTCGAAGAAACGAGTGCAGCGCATTTGTCGAGCGATCAGCGACGAAACCGGACGTGACAAAGTCTGGCAAGATTCGAAGACAGTCGTGGACAGGCTCAATCGGATGATGATTGGCTGGGCCAACTACTTCTGTCTGGGGCCAGTCAGCAAAGCCTACAGTGCGGTCGACTTACACGCCCGCCGGAGGCTGCGTCGGTGGTTATGCGACAAACACAAAGAGCCGCGACCGGCATACAAACGCTTTCCGGAGGCGTCTCTGAACTCTGTGTATGGCTTGGTCCAGTTGCCACACCGGACCGCGAACCTTCCGTGGGCGAAAGTGTGAGTCTTTTCCGAGAGCCGGATGCGGGAAAACTGCCAGTCCGGTTCGATGAGCGGGAACAGGAAACAGGACCAAGCCAAACCGGACTGAGGTGACGCGGCGAAAGCCCAGTCAACTAACCACCGGGAGACTACAGTCACTGCGCCTGTTCTCGACTCTACTCCATTGCACTCGTTGACCCACCCACCCAGTGAGGTTTTGAGCGCTTAACCGGCCTTCTGCGACAGTTTACGTTCGAACCATTGTCAAAATGCTGGACTCGCAAAGCCGCCCCGATAGCGGGCGGCTCGTTGTTGGTTGCAATTTCCTTACTTCGCTTTAAGGCCGAAACAGCGTCAGCTCGGTGTTTCGTTAGCAGAACTCTGTTGCGGCCCGCAACGCTTATGGAAATGTCACCACGACGCTGTTGTTGGTGTATTCCGCCGTTCCCGGGGAAACGTTCGTAAACGCTCCGCTGAGCGAGCCGAACGTCATCGCGGTGTAGGTCGAGCCCGGCATCGGGGGTATCTTGGTGCTGTAGTGCACGACCAAGTAGCCTGACAGTGTGGCGTTCAAATTGACATTTAGCGTCGCCGCGCTGCCCCAATACTCGCTCAGCTCACCGGTAGACGCCTGGGTATAGTTGCCGGTCACCGTCAGGCTCTGCGCATTCGGCTCCAAAAAGCCATCGTTCGTGAGCGAACCCTCGATGGTTCCGTTTCCCATTAGCGTTCCCGATTGGTTAACGACCGAGGTAGCACTCAGCGTGGTCCCTAACAGACTGAGGTATGCCTGCTGGATGGTCACTGAGGTTGCAACCGACACCGTCCCCGATCCGAAGACGAGCACCGCACTGTTGCTTACCTGAATCGAATGGACAGAGATCGACGGCGTTGTCCTTCCGTCGGCCTCCCCGGAGGGATGCAGACGTTGTCGGTCGGGCCTGGTACCCGCCGCGGCTTCCAGTTGTTGGGGTTGTTCCAGTAATCCACATTCCCAGTCCAGGTGATGCTACACTTTGCCTGCGCCAAACTGGCCCAGGTGACAGCCACTGCCAGCAAAGCGCCTACTCGCAAGAACGTCCTTTCCTTGTGCCTTTTCATAACGCCTCCTTGCGTGAATTTTACTGAGGTTCGGCAGGCGCAGGGTTTCCGGCCATGGCGCACACCATACCCGAAGCCGAAACCAACCATTGCGGCAATGCGGCTTTGACCGACTTCCATTGTTGTAACCAGAAGGCGTTTACACAAGTGAGCACGGGGAAAACGGTTTTGACTCTGGGTTGATGAGTGACATGGCGATGGTTACGCCAACTACGATAACGGGCACGACTCAGAGAGAAATTTTGGACTAGGACGCATGCGCTCGCTACTCACTCCACTTCCCCAATCACTTTTATCCTGCTTACCACGTGGGTGTGCTCGAATGCGCTGTTCTCCAACGACACGGACACCTGCCGTTTGATGACGAACGCGGCACGAATCCGGAACTCGGTGCCAAGAGTGGCAGGAAACCACACTCCATCTGGCTGCCGCTGATAGACGACATTAAACCCAATTCCCGGAACATCTATTCCTAGCAGGGTGCGGATCATAACTGGAATGCGCCCTGCCAGCTTGGTAAAAACCCGCACGGGCTCGAATTCTGCAGCATCGATGTACGCCTCGCCCGCCCACGGGACCTCGTCCTTGTCCTTTGGTTGGAAACTGATGTGGTAGACGCTGCGACCCTGCTCCACCTCTTGACCGAGGAGTTTGAAGGCGTAATCGTTCTGCTCTTGGCTGGTCAGTGGAAACCAGCGTCTGGCCAAACCGTCTTTGGCCCTGTCGTCGGACAAATCATCGCGCAAGTCGTTGATCAAATCGCCGTCGAAACTGTCTTCCTCCGGCGTTGGCTCGCCCGAAAACTGCTCGTACCTTCCCTTGTGCCAATAGCGGCCGGTCAGCAGCGTGAGCTTCTTTTTGGTGCCGTCTGGCGTTGGAACCACGTTGTAATCTGCGGTCTCTTCCCGCATCAGCTTGCCGCCGGGTTTATGCGTGAGAATGTGGATATGTTGTTTATAGACGTATTGCTTGCGCAGCGCCTCGATGCGATCCTGACTAGCAGCGACGCGGGCCATGATGGCCTCGGCGGTTAAATCCGCTGGATTGGGTTGCGGACTCTGTGCGAACGAAGCAGTGGCTATCAGCAGGATCGCGCCACAACGAAATACCGACATAGGCACAGACGCGCCCATGGGGACTCGCGACACTAGATCGTGCCTACCGCTTATCAGTAGCAGCTCCGAAGCTAGCAGCCGCAACCCCACCGACTTCCATTCCGTTCCGATCAAGGCTATGACAGACGGATTGACCGAGATAGCCATACCGTTAATTCCACGCCCTTGGATTGAAAGCTTTTCGCCATTGCGATGATGGCTCGATAAGCCCGCCCCACAAGATTGTAGCTCTCAGTTGACGAAACCAGGCGAAACACTCAAATCCCCAGTCGCGGGGGGAAAGGATGAGTGTAATCGAGATGTTTGTGCGCCAACGATGCAGATCGAGCTTAGAATGGCCGCATGGGCGCATGCAGCAATCTGAGTCCGGTTGAGAAGTGCTTGGCAACCATCGTTCATAGCGTGGATGCGTTGCAGGACAGAGATTTCACCCGGGCAGAAGCGGCACTGCGTTTGGGGCTTGCTATCGCTAAAACTGCGCCTGCGGAGCAAGCACGTAACCTGGAACCGCTTGTGCTCCTCAACCTTAGCCGGCTAAGGCAAAGGCAGGATCGCGAGCAGGAGGCTCGTCAGCTTCACGAACAGGCCAATGCGCAACTCGAACAGAACGAGCCGACTCTGCCGAATGCACTCTTCAATCTTCTGATGGCGGCGGTTCTGATGGATCGTCGCGAGTATCGGCGGGCGATCCATTTCTGGGAGCAGGCGATTCAATTAGACGAAGGCACGGAACCGACCGGCATCGCGCAGATGCTGTGCAAGGTCGGGGAGTGTTATAACCGGGCCGGTCTCAGAGACCACGCCGCGATCCCGCTGCGTGCCGCCGTCAAGATCTTTCGTAAATATCCCGAGGACCCTCGCCTGTCCGCCACTCTGATCACTTTGGGGAACGCGTTGCGCAAAAGCGCTCCTGCCGAAGCTGAATCTTGCCACCGCGAGGTCGCCGATTGGCATATCGCGAGGGGGCAGTTCTTGTCTGCAACTCCCGCCTGGGGAAACATTGGGATTCTCTGCTCCGAGCAGGGTCGCTACACCGAGGCGTTAGAGTACCTCGACAAAGTCCGAAAGATAAGGGAACAGTCTCCCGGCACACCCATTGCCGCAATTGCGATAACCCTGAACAACATCGCGAACTGCTACCGGCGAATGGGGAAGTTTGCAGAGGCGTTCACGGCGGTCTCTGGTGCAATTGACCTTTTGCAGGAAAAAGGTGGAGCGGAGTTGGCGTCAGCGTATGGAACTCGCGGATTGATCTACCTCGATCAGGGAAACGATTCGGAAGCAGCCGAGTGGCTGAGAAGGGCGTATGAGCAGCAACAGACATTACCTAGCCCGAACATGGATACCATCGCCGAAGACCTAAATCGCGAAATTGCTGCCCTGCAAAGGCTCGGCAGAACGGACGAATTGAGAAACGCTGAAACACGGTTGGCTTCGGTGCATACCGCCATGAAAGCTGTTCCCATTGTCAGTCGTGACTTGAGTGCCCTGGACGCACCATTGCAGTGCGCGGTCTTTGTCGAAGTGAATGTTGGTAGTCGGGGACGCCGTCCCGATGCGCCGCGCGAAGGCGTGGAGTTGGAGCGCCGACTAACGGAAATTCTCGAAGGCAAAGACGTAGGTTGGTGTGCGGGCCTTTTGACGATACCTGAGAGCACGACCCTGATCTTCTACGGCTCTGATGCAGAGATATTGTTCCAAGCGCTCGAACCGGCGCTAACGAGCGAACCGGTGTGTGCTGGAGCGAGAATTACAATCCGGCAGCGCGATGGTCAAAGAGAAGTGATGGTCCCGAGTCGCTTGACGTAATCCGGCACTGGGCAATCCGGTAATTGAGGCCCGTCGATCCCTCAATTGTTGTAATCAGATGTTTACGCTCATCGATCTGTTGGTGTACGAAGCGACTCAGGTCCGCTGTCGATAGTGGCGGAGACATTGTCGAGCTAGACTGACGTATATTAAAGGCACCGTGTTGAACGGGCAGCCGGGCGGAGATGCTTGCAGTGGCCAATGACTTTCCTCGCTTTGACCTGACCGGTGATGTGGCGTTAGTAACTGGCGCTGGTCGCGGCCTGGGACGCGCCATTTCTCTGGCTCTTGCTCACGCTGGTGCCGATTTGGCTCTCGGTTTGCGAGATGTGAAAACCGGAGGTGAGCTGGTCGGAGAGATCCAGGCCATCGGCCGGCGGGTATTGCCGTTGCAGATGGACATGACACGACTCGACCAAATCTCTCAGGCCCTTAGCGATACGGTTGCGCATTTCGGCCGGCTCGACATCCTCGTAAACAATGCGGGGCTGTCACCGGAAAACCTTGCGGAAAATGTACGTGAGGAAGATTTTGATTTGACTCTGAGGGTGAATCTTAAAGGGACATTTTTCGCGAGTCAGGCGGCTGGGCGCGTGATGATTCGCCAAAAGCGTGGATGCATCATCAACATGAGTTCGCAGGCAGGCTTTGTGGCGTTGCCGACAGAATCCGTTTATTGCATGACGAAGGCCGGCATCGCGCACCTGACCAAATGTCTGGCTGTGGAGTGGGGTAAGTACAACATCAGGGTCAACGCCGTTGCACCCACGTTCATTCACACGCCAGGTACGGAATCGGCGCTGGCCGACCCGGCATTCCGAAGGAACGTAATCGAGCGCATCGCGGCGCTACACCGTGTTGGTGAGCCAATGGACGTTGCAGGTGCCGTCGTTTTTCTTGCTTCCCCAGCGGCATCATTGATCACTGGTCATACTCTTCTCATTGATGGCGGCTGGACCGCCACGTAAATCTGACGAGAAGGACGAAGAATATCGAGTGTACATGGTGAGGTCATTCGGCGCACTAGGGCCAATCCCTGCCTAGTTCACGTTATTCAGGCGTGGCACTGGTTTGACCAGTCTCACCCGAGGGGGAAAGGGATATGAGAGATGTTAAGCCCCTTGAGACGATTGCTAACCAGGTCTTGGCTCCGATAACTGGTGCCGGTGCCTGTGGAGCGGACGGTGATTCCTGAGACCGGGTTCGACTTATCTTTAGGAACCGTAGCTATTCTGATCTGTTGATTTTCTTTTCTGTTAAGCTCATCTCGATGCATTGCCGGTCCCGCTACCTCTGGGCACGGCTGTCGTCGCGACGATGCTGCTTTACTACCGTTGGGCGGGAGCGAACGCAACGCTTGCGTTGCTCTTGAACGGAGTGCTGCTGATCGCCGCGCTCTCATGTTTCGGAGGTGTGCTGACGCTGCCGGGAATCGCCGGTGCAGTCCTAACAATCGGTATGGCCGTTGACAGCAATGTGCTGATCTTTGAACGCATCCGCGAGGAACTGCGAGCGGTCAGGTCGGCGTCCGGAGCCCTCGCAGCCGGGTTTTCCAAAGCCCTCGCAACCCTGGTGGATACTCACGTGACCACCGTGGTCTCGTGCATTTTCCTGTTCTTCTTTGGGACTCCAGCCGTGAAGGGATTCGCAACCACTCTCGGGATCGGCCTGACGACCAACCTGTTCACATCCCTCTTCGTTTCACGAGTAGCGTTCAATTGGGAATTGTCGAGGCGAGGACGATCCCCGCAATTGAGCATCGGGATACCTGGCTAGATAGACATGATCGCTGGTACGGCTGCTACCGCAGCGGGGAGGGCCAAGGCTGGTGGACGCTGGCAGACGAGTCCATGCCCCCGGGCAATAGCTGACGTTTGTGGCAGATGATGGACAAACCGGAATGACTGTTGCAACCAGCACTCAAAATCCCTTCAGCAGAAACGCAACCCCGCACCCTCTTGGCTCTCTTGGCTTACCACTCTTGACACTAAAGACTCGGCGGCCCTAAGCTGAAAGTCAATTGCCGCGAATAGCCTCGGCTTTTACGACACGATGGAATCGCTTGCTCGTTCCTCCTGAAGTGATAGCTGCCGAAGTACCAGACCACGACTCAGGTTCGCGTTGCGCGCCAGCAATCGTCCCTAGTGATTCTCTGGAGGTTTTTTGTCAATGATCGAAGTTCACAAACTGCTGCGGACAAAGGAAAACGAGCTTGCCCGCGTCCGAAAAGAGATCGAAGCACTGCGGACCGTCGCACCCTTGATCTCGGAGCGAGATGAAGTTGCAGACTTACTACCCGGTGGTGATCGCCAAGTGTCGCCCGTTCGTCTCGAAGCTTCCCTCGCCGAAGAAAATGCTCTACAAGACGAACCTTCGCACGGCTCTGATGACGTTTTGTTCGACTCCATACCGCCGAAGCGGAACCGTCTCCGCGATTGGATCGGTCGCGCCGTAGGCGAATAGCGCCAGGGTCCACAACGTACGCGGGTTTTTCAAAGCCTGGATATAGACGTGGCGTCCCGACCTCCGGCTAGCGGAGACTAAATCCGTTGCGAGGGTGTCGCTACAAACCTGTGTACGGACTTGGATGAGTGTAATCGCGATGCTACGCCATCTGAAGGAAGCAGACGGTTCTGTCGGCATGCAGAACTGGGGGATCTCAGCCGTTGCGGCCCTATAAAGAAGGGGAATAAGGCGGCAATAATGACGACGAAGGTCAGCCCTTCAATCAGCAGGGCATCGGCGAGCAAGCCCAAAGCGAGTCAACCACCGGCTGAAAATCAGAACGACGACCACTATGGGGATCGCAAACAATCGAAAGATACAGGCATCGCCCCAGTACCACTGATTGAGAACTGGGATGATAAGTTAGCCGACCGAAATTGGAGCCGTCAAACTCAAGCCGAGCAGCACTTTCGCATAAGTTGTGTAGCACCATTCAGAGTTCCTGATCACTAACACCAGAGCGACCGTAGGCACAAGGAAAAGGAAGCAGATGAAGATTTCGAGCAGAAGATCGCCGCCCGCGTACATGCCGCTCGATGCCGCCGCATCTTGCGGGTTCCGGACATATTGCAGGTAACGCACATAGATCAGTAGAGCGGAGACAACGCCAACCACCGCACAGCTTGCCGCGAAGAGACGCAGCTGCAGGCGCGAAGGAGACGGTTCCATGCAGGAATTGTAGCTGCAGGATCCAGCCTGACTCCGGTTACCAAGCGTAATTGATATTACGACAGCTATCGCGGGTAAAATAGACAGCGACTGCGATGATGCAAGACCTGCAAGCGCAACTGTCTGGCTTCGAGCGAGTTCTTTCTGCTCGGCTTCCTCAGCATCTAGCTGGCAGTAGCGTTGCCCGTGTTCTTCGGCAGTTATATGCCACCAAGAGCGCCAATGCGGTGATTACATGTGTTGAAGCGCTTTACCCAGCAGAAGTCGAGAAGGTCCGTCAACTATCAGCTGAAGAGGATCAGTCCAGCTTCCAAGCTCCTCCTCTACCCAGCGTCGTTAGCGTTCAGAGCGCAGCATCCCGGCTTTCGGAAGCCGTTGCCTTGCACGACGGAAAGGGAGCTGTAAACGCGCTTCGAGAACTGGGAGCTCTCGCACTTCCCCCCCCGACTGAACTGCTGTTCAATCGATTGGAATTCAGTGTTGAATGTGTCGTCGGACCGGCTCGCGTGGTTCCCCTCGTCGAGTTGGCTATGATGGCGGCTGAGTTAGGTGCTGATGAGAGAGCGGCCGCCTATATCATAAAGGGCCATGCTCTGGAGCCGGGAGCGCCGGAACTTCACGACCTCAACACAGTCGCCGGGTTGGTCGCTCTCAATGCCGGTGACGTAGCTAAGGCTAAAGAGTGCCTATCGGAATCAGTCCGTGTTTGCGAACAAAATGAGTTCTCATGTCTTGCAAGTAGCATCCGTCCTTTCAATCTACTTCTTGCCCAGAAGCTACTACAACGTGGCGAACATGCAGCGGTAATCAAATACCTCTCGCGATGCCAAGACATTTGGGAGTACGAAGCAAAGCGAATTGCGTTCTGGATCGAGGCAATCCGCAAAAGTAAACAACCAGACTTTCAGACTCCAAGGTTTGCGAAATGTTCGGGACAGTCCCGAGCTGAAGATTCGAGCTCTAGCGATCAGGAGTTCGTTCCTGCCTGCAAGGCACGAGACATCGTTCGCGACCTCCCGTTTGGACATCCGCACCGCTCGCGAGGAGATGCGGGCGGAATACAAGCGCCAAATGGCCGCTGCCATTAGAGGAAAGCTAGACAGAGGAAGAAATTAGCGAGTGGCGCATCTTCCTGCCTCCTGGCCTATCTCGGACAGTTGACGCTATCAGAAGGCGTTTACACTCAAGTTGCCGGTCCACGGCTGCTGAATCAAAGAAAGGCAGCGGTCCGGTCAGCGCACAACAAATCCCGTAGTCGCGACCACGACTCCAACCACTCCCAGCACGAGACCAAGTCCCCAGAAGACTCTGCGACCTGAGAGCAGGGTGATCGACGTGACCACCAGTCCAATCTCCAGGAAGACCTCGGCCAGATCGAATCGATCGGCGCGATTCCTTTCCGTCGCCACCTCCGCCTCCATTTCGCGTGCCTTATCCTCGATTTCCTTCTGGTCGTCTTTGTAGCGCGACGCTTCCTGGGAATATTTGTCGCGCAACTTAGCCAGGGCGGACGCGTCCGTGGTCGGGGTCACCGAAGTCAAGTCGGTAAAGAGTTCGTCGGTATGTCGGCGAATGTTCTTAGCCTGATAGTAGGCCCATTGATCCGACGACTTCGCCTGCAACACAACTTCTTCGGTATGGGCGCGGTGCCCCAGCAGACTAACGACGGCGACCAGAACGGCCAGCACCGCCATGGTCAGGGACACCGGGGCCAGGCTTGGATCTTCTTTCGCGTGCTCCGCGTGTTCCTTCAGTTCGTTCAGTTCTTCTGACATCTTGTCACTCTCCCATAACTTTTACGATTACGCGTTTGTCCCGCTGGCCATCGAACTCGGCGTAGAAGATTCGCTGCCAGGTGCCAAGGTCCAGTTTGCCAGCGGTAATGGGCACGATGACTTCATGGTGAATCAGCAGCGCCTTCAGGTGGGAGTCGCCATTATCCTCACCGGTCTCGTGATGCTTATAGTTCTTGCGGAACGGCGCCAGATGTTCGAGCCACTGATCAATGTCTTCGATCAGCCCGCTCTCGTTGTCGTTCACATAAACTCCGGCCGTGATGTGCATGGCAGACACCAGCACCATGCCTTCCTTAACCCCGCTCTTGCGGACAATTTCTTCCACCTGCGGCGTGATGTGCACATAGGCACGATGCGTCTTGGTATGAAACTTCAGATACTCTGTCAGCGTTTTCATTTACCAAACCCATGGTCGATTGCGACTCTTTGGCCCTAGCGCAGCGCCTCGGCCACTTTGCCACTGGCAATCAACTCCGAGATCCGCGCCAAGTCTTTATACATTACCCGATCTTTTTCCATCGTGGGACACACGGAGCGGATCGCGGCTTGCGCGGCCTGCCCGCGCTTTGACGTCTTCAGCGGCGCCAGAAAATCGAGGGCTTGCGCCACCGCCATGGCTTCGATCGCCAGCACGTTGCGCGTGTTCTCGACGACGCGCTTCAACTTGATCGCTGCGGTCATCCCCATCGAGACGTAGTCTTCCTTGTTTCCCGATGTCGTGATCGAATCGACTGACGCCGGATGAGCCAGCACTTTGTTTTCGCTGACCAGCGATGCGGCGGTCACCTGCGGCATCATGAAGCCGGAGTTCAGGCCAGCGCCGGCAGCAAGAAACGGGGGAAGTCCCTCGCTCAGGGCTGGATTTACTAGACGCTCAATCCGGCGCTCGCTGATGCCCGCCAGCGCGCTGAGCGCGATGGCCAGAAAGTCCAGAGCGAAGGCCAGCGGCTCGCCGTGAAAATTTCCGCCCGAGATCACGTCACCCTCAGCATTTTTCGCATTGGTGATAAAGACGAGCGGGTTATCGACGGCAGAATTCGCTTCTGTCTCGAAAACCTCGCGGCAATGGGCGAGCGTGTCGCGGACGGCGCCGTGGACTTGAGGAATGCAGCGCAGCGAGTAGGCGTCCTGCACGCGGCCGCAGGCCCGGTGCGATTCGCGAATCTGGCTTCCTTCCAGCATGCGGCGCAAATTGGCTGCGGTCTTTGTCTGTCCGCCATGCGGACGCGCCTTGTGAATCCGTTCGTCGAAAGCCGTGTCGGTTCCCTTGAGTGCGTCACACGACAATCCACCCAATACGTCGGCTGAGTCCACCAACGTTTCCGCCGCAAGCAGCGCCAGAGTGCCGACAGCCAGCATGGCCTGCGTTCCGTTGATCAGGGAGATGGTTTCCTTGGACTCCAGCACCAGGGGTGTGATCTGCGCCCGCTTCAGCGCTTCGCTGCTCGGGATGCGCTGGCCTTTTTCATCGAAACATTCGCCTTCTCCGATTAGGGCTAATGCCAGATGCGCAAGCGGAGCCAGATCGCCGCTTGCGCCCACGCTGCCCTGGGACGGCACCATCGGAGTGACCCCACGGTTCAGCATCTCGCACAGTTTGTCGATCACGACGGCTCGCACTCCGGAGTGGCCCTTGGAGAGCGAGTTCGCCCGCAACAGCATGATGGCGCGGGTTTCCGCGACAGAAAGCGGTTCTCCCACGCCCACCGCGTGCGAGCGAACCAGGTTGACCTGCAATTCACGAATCTGATCGCCGGCGATGCGCACGTCGCTCAGCTTTCCGACTCCGGTAGTGATGGCGTACGCGACTTTATTGCCCGCGACAATCTCGTCGACCACGGCACGGGCCAGGTCAACCGCCGCGCGGGCATCGGGAGCGAGGAGCACAGCTCTGCGTTCCGTGGCGACCTCGCGCACGTCTTGCAGCGTGAGATCGTTTCCGTTGATGTGGAGTGCGTTCAACAGCTTTTCCTGGGTGCGGGTTCGGAATGACAACAACTATTTAGTTGCCGCGCCGTTGCTTACCGCTGCGCGAAATGCTCCCAAGTACTTTTCCGGCAGAGGCACGACCTTCATACTCGAATCAGTGACAATGTGTGTAGTTTCACCTTCTGCCAGCAGGGTTTCGTCTTGCGCGCGCACCAGTTCGTAACTGAAGACCACAACCGACGAGCGCACGTTCTTCAATCGAGTGCGCACGATGACCTCTTCGTCGTAATACACGGGAGCGCGGTAACGGCACTTCACTTCAGCGACAGCGATGAATCGCCCCTCATCTTGCTCGAGGTCACGATAGGAAAATCCCATCTGTCGCATGAGTTCGACGCGCCCTACCTCAAACCAGATCAGATGATTCGAGTGGTAGACCACGCCCATCTGATCGGTTTCGGCATAGCGCACGCGCAGGCGCGTTTCATTAAACGCGGGATGCCTCATTTGCCTGTCCACACTGGCTTGCGCTTCTCGAGGAACGACACGATCCCCTCGCGGAAGTCGGCCGTCGTGCGGATCCCCGCATTCTCCCGTACGGCTGCGTCAATCTGGGCGTCGAGTTCCGCGCGCGCATGATCGGTGAGCAGTTGCTTGGTCGCTCGCAACGACGACGGACTGCTTTCCATCAGCAACGCGGCCAGCGCCCGGGCCCGCGGCATCAGGTCGCTCGGGAGAACAATCTCGCTCACCAGGCCCAGACGTACCGCCTCCTCCGCGCCGAAAATCCGTCCCGTCAGGAGCAGATCGCGTGCCTGCTTTTCGCCAATTTGCCGCAGGAGAAATGTGGAAACAATCGCCGGCACAAAACCGATGCGCACTTCGGTGTATCCAAACTTTGCGTCGGGAACGGCAAGGGTGAAGTCACATAGCAAAGCGAGTCCTGTACCGCCAGCGATGGCTGCGCCGTTTACCGCCGCAATTGTCACCTTGGGAAACTCGTAGAGCGATCGAAACAACTGGACCATGGTCCGCGAGTCTTTCAAATTCTCTTCCGGCGTGCGTCCCAGCAGTGCCTTCAGATTATCCAGGTCCAGGCCCGAGCAGAAAGCCTTACCGGCGCCCGTCACAATTAAGACGTTCGCGTCGGACTTCGCGACCTCGTGTAATGCCCGCAGCAAGTCATCAATCAACTCGAAGCTGATGGCGTTGCGCTTCTCTGGACGGTTCAGCGTGATGGTCGCGACGCCACCGTCATAGACGAGTTGTATCGTTTTGTAAGTCATTTCGTAATCGGCCACGGATTTCACGGATTGCCACAGATAAACCCAAAATCGTCAGACAGTAAATCTGTGGCGACTTAGTCTGCCGCGTGCGAAGCGGAGTATTTTGCACCAATCCCGCCTGTAGCTTTCAGGAGCGCGTCCAAAGGCTTCAGATGTGGCAACTCCGCACCCTGCTGGCTGAGCACCTCGATCACCTTCTCCGTCGGGATATTACCAACCAATGCATCCTGCGCAAAAGGACAACCACCCAAACCTCCTAACGCGGAATCAAAGCGCCGGCAGCCCGTATTGTACGCGGCGAGAATTTTTTCGGCGGCTTGCTCTGGCCGGCTGTGCAAGTGCACGCCAATCTCGAGATAGTCGTACTTTGCCATTACCGCGCCCACTAGATCGCCGATCTGCTGCGGACCGGCCATGCCAACAGTGTCCGCCAGCGAGATCATGCGCAAGTTCTCGACTTCCAGCAGCGCGATCGCCTCGGTGACTTCGTCAGCAGTCCACAGGTCGCCATAGGGGTTGCCGAACGCCATTGAGATGTAAACCACGACATCCATGCCGGCGTCGTCGGCCTTGTTCTGAATCTTCTCCAATTCCTCCAGCGCTTCCTCGGGCGACTGCTTTTGATTTTTGCGCAGGAAGGTTTCGGAAATCGAATAAGGAAAGCCCAGCGTCGACACCGCCTGGGTCTCAATAGCCCGCTGCGCACCCTTTTCGTTGACCACAATGCCGATGATCTCCACATCATCGGGAGGATCGAGTTCCTTCAGCACCTGCTCGGAGTCGGCCATCTGCGGTACAGCCTGGGGTGAGACGAACGATACCGCGTCGATATGCTTGAACCCAGCGCTGATCAAGGCTTTCAGGTAGTCCGCCTTCAGGTCGGCAGGAATCAATCCCTCGAGCCCCTGCCAGGCATCGCGCGGACACTCGATCAATTTGACAGCAGCACCCATATCAGAATCTCGGCCGCGGATCTCCAGTGATCCACACCGATCATAATCAATCTGAAAAAATATGTTTTATCCGCGTCGATCCGCGTAAATCCGTGGCAAAAGAAGTTCCCCTACGTCTGCAACACACCAACTTTGAACTCCGCCACATCCGGATTCAGCGCGGCCGCCTCGAGCGCTTGGGTAATTGCATCCCGGGTTTCAATCGGATCGATAATCTTGTCGATCCACAGCCGAGCCGCGCCATAGCGGGGATCGGTTTGCTCGTCGTAGGTGCGCTTCACGGATTCGTAGAGCTCTTTTCTTTCTTCCTCGCTCAGTTGCTTCCCGCCGCGCTCCAGTTGCTTGACCTTGATTTCAACTAGCGTCCCGGCCGCCGAGTCCCCGCTCATCACGGCGTATTTCGCCGTCGGCCAGGCGAACACAAAACGCGGATCGTAGGCCTTCCCGCACATCGCGTAGTGTCCTGCTCCGAACGATCCGCCGACGATCACCGTAACCTTAGGCACCACGGAGTTCGAAACGGCGTTCACCATCTTCGCGCCGGCTTTGATGATGCCGCTCCATTCCGCATCGCGGCCCACCATGAATCCGTTCACGTCATGGAAGAAGACCAGCGGAATCAGGTTCTGGTTGCAGTCCATGATGAAGCGCGCCGCTTTTTCGGCTGACTCGGTGTAGATCACGCCCCCAAATTCCATTCGTTTGTGGCCTTGGTGGTCGATCTGCTGCGCGTGCAGTTTTTGATTGGCGACGATGCCTACGGCGAACCCGCCGATGCGGCCATAGCCGCAGATCAATGTCTTGCCATACTCAGGCTTGTACTCGTCGAAACGGCTGCCGTCGAGCACACGCGCCACGATTTCCTTCATGTCGTAAGGCCGCGCCGGCGACGAATCATAGATACCGTAGATTTCCTCTGCGGCCAAGGCCGGTTCGACGGGCTTCTTGCGGTCCCATGGCGATAGTCGGCGGTATCCCCACTTCTCAACGATCGAACGGATGCGCGCGATGCAAGCCTCATCATTGGGTTCGCGGAAGTCGATGGTGCCGCTGATCGCCGAATGCATTGCCGCGCCGCCCAGGTCTTCGGCGGAAACTTTCTGGCCGATCGCCGCCTGCACCAGTGCCGGTCCGGCGAGAAATAATCCGCTGCCATCGGTCATCAATAAGTGGTCGCACATCACAGGCAAGTATCCGCCGCCGGCTACGCACATGCCCATGATGGCCGCGATCTGCGAAATCCCCATCGCCGACATGACCGCGTTGTTGCGGAACACGCGCCCAAAGTCGTCCGTGTCAGGGAATACATCCTCTTGCAGCGGCAGGAAAACCCCGGCTGAATCCACCAGGTAGATCGTTGGAATACGGTTTTCAATGGCAATGTTCTGGGCGCGAATCACCTTCTTCGCCGTCATCGGGAAAAACGCTCCCGCCTTCACCGTGGCGTCGTTGGCGATGATCATCACCAGACGAGTGTGGATGCGCGCAGTGCCGACCACCACGCCGGCTGCGGGTGCCCCGCCCCATTCCTCGTACATGCCGTGCGCCGCATACAGGCCGAGCTCGAAAAATGTCTCGCGATCAACGAGCAAGTGGATACGCTCCCGCGCCGTCAGCCGCCCCTTGCCATGCTGGTTCTCGATGGCCCGGGCGCCACCACCTTCGCAAATCTTTTCGCCCTCATTGCGCACCTGCGACATCAGGTCCGCAAGAAAACGCATGTTGGCCTCAAAGCGTGCCGAAGTCGGGTCGATTTTCGTCGCCAGCACGTTCGCTGGCGGAGACGAGTTCGTCGTGGAAGATTCGTTGCGGTCGGCCATGGGTCGAAGGAGCGGACTGTTTACGGTATACCAGCGGGGCGGAAGCGCGCAACGCGGTACAGCCTGTCTCCTTCCGCCCTCCATGCTCTATTGCAGAATGCGAACATTCAGCTGGTCCAATCGTTTGCGCCGATCCTTTCGCTGTGCTACCGTCCCATTGACTTCCAGTTCATTCTTCAGATTTCTGAGGAGACTCTCATGACTGGCATCATCTTCCTGGTAATTCTGGTTGTCATCGCGGTGGTGCTCATCGGGATGTACAACAGCCTGGTGCAGCTGCGCGTGCGCTGCGATTCGGCCTGGTCCGATATTGATGTGCAACTGAAACGGCGGCACGACCTCATTCCTAATCTTGTGGAAACGGTGAAGGGATACGCCGCGCACGAGAAAGGGACGTTTGAAAATATCGCCAAATTTCGTTCGCAGGCGATGCAGGCGTCCACTCCGGCCGACAAAGCGGTTGCGGAGAATCAACTGACGGGGGCGTTGAAGAGCCTGTTCGCGGTGGCCGAGAACTATCCCGAACTCAAGGCGTCTGAGGAGTTCACACAACTGCAGGGATCGCTGAGCCAGACCGAGGATTCGATTCAGAACGCCCGCCGCTATTACAACGCCGTGGTGCGCGACCTGAACACGAAGATTCAAGTGTTTCCGACCAACATTCTGGCCGGTATGTTCGGTTTCACCGCCCGCCAGTTCTTCGAGACTACCGAAGCCGACCGTGAGCCGGTGCAGGTGAAATTCTAGCCGATGAACGCACTCTCTGCTGTAGAGACGTTGCTTGCAACGTCTTTTGTGCGCAGGCGAGAGAAACGTAGCAAGCTACGTCTCTACCAGATTGTCGCGATTGTTCTGGCTTGCACCGCGAATCTCGCGGCCAAATCGTGGCGAGTCGCGGACTTCCAGGACAACATCGTGGTCGCCAAGGACGGCAGCGCCGAAGTGACCGAGCGCATCACGCTTGTCTTTGTGGGCGAGTGGCACGGCATTCATCGCACGATTCCCATCGAATATCCCGGACCGAACGGCACCAATTACGAACTCTACCTCGACCTGAAGAGTGTCACCGACGGTGAGGGCGGCAAGCTTAAATACGAATCGTCGGTGGCACACGGCGACCGCGATTTGAAAATCTACATTCCGGACGCGGTCGACACGACCCGGACGGTCCAGATCACCTACGGCGTGCGCAACGGCATGCGCTTCTTCGACGCGCACGATGAGTTTTATTGGAACGTGACCGGCAATGACTGGCCCGTGCCGATCGATCATGCCGCTGCCACGGTGCGCTTCCCCGAACAGGCCGCGGGAGCACTGAGCGCGCAGGCGTTCACGGGCGTATATGGCTCAACCCTGCGCGACGCGATCGCCAAGATCGCCGGCGCCGAAGCCCAGTTCGAGACGAATAATCCCTTGCCCATGCGCGGCGGGCTGACGATTGACGTTTATATTCCGAAAGACATCCTCAAAGAACCTGGAGCGCTGACCCGGTTTCTATGGTTTGTGGGCGGCAATCCCGTCATATTCCTGCCGCTGGTCACCATGGCGGTGATGTTTCCGCTGTGGTGGTACAAGGGACGGGATCCAGATCCCGGAATGTCGGTCGCTCCCATGTACGACCCTCCGCCGGGCATAACTCCAGCGGAGGCTGGCACACTGCTCGACGACACCATCCACCCGCGCGACATTACATCGACGATCGTCGATCTGGCCGTGCGCGGCTACATCAAGATCGAAGAGACCGCGGAGAAAGTCCTTCTCTTTGCCCACAAGGACTATGTCTTCCACCTGCTCAAGCCGCGCGAGCAGTGGGGCTCCGATCTTGCTCCGCATGAACGCGTCATGCTGGAGAATGTCTTCGCCGGCGGCGACCAGACGCGGTTGTCGAGCCTGAAGAATCGTTTTTACACGGCGGTGCCCATCATCCGACAGGACATTATGTCCCAATTGAAAGGCAAGGGCATCTACCTGCTCGACCCGGAGTCGGCCAATGGCTACAGCGTTGGGGCAGCGATCGCGATTCTCATCCCTTTCGGAATTTTTCAATACCTCGGATGGGCGAACTTCTTCAACTCGGCCCCGCTGCTGATCATCAGTGTATTGGTGGCAGCGCTGATCTGGTGGCTGTTTGCGCGGGTGATGACGGCGAAAACTGTAAAGGGCGGACGAGTTCGCGTCGCCGTGCTGGGCTTTCAGGAATTTATGAATCGGGTCGACGCGGAACGGCTTAAGCTCATGCCCCCGACCACGTTCGAAAAGTTTCTGCCCTATGCTATGGCGTTGGGCGTCGAGCATCACTGGGCGCAGGCCTTTGCCGGGATCGTCAAGGATCCTCCCCAGTGGTACGTCGGGCCGGGCGGTTACTACGGCGGTGGCTTCAATCCGATCTTCTTCTCGAGTTCGATGCATAGCATGGCAACGGATATGCACCAGGTCTTCGTCTCCGCGCCGCGCGCCAGTTCGAGCGGGTCCGGATTTGGCGGCGGTGGAGGCGGTGGCGGATTCTCGGGCGGCGGCTTTGGCGGCGGCGGCGGCAGCGCCTTTTGACGCTCACGAACTGACGAAGCCTACGCCCGCCAGCAGGCGGAATACTTCTTTCCTACTATTGATCTTCCTTTCTGCGTCCCTATAATTGGCCCACTTTTATTGGGGTTCGCTTGCTGCAAAAATATCAGCGTTTCAAAAAGCCGCTAATCGCGACTGTCTGCGTCGTGGCCGCGCTCTGGCTATTCGCGAGCGCGTCCCTGTACGGCGTGATGAGGCAATCGCCAGAACACTTCGCCCGCGTGATGTCCAAGATTCCGGGCCCAGTCGCTTTTCTGGTTTTGCCCTTTGAAACGCTCTGGATGCGCGCCCGCGCGGGAAGCCTCCAGATCGGCGACCCGGCACCGGACTTCTCGCTGGCCAAACTCGACAAGAGCGATCACGTCCAACTGTCCTCGCTGAACGGGCGGGGACGCCCGGTGGTCCTGGTATTTGGCAGCTACACCTGACCGCCATTCCGGCGGGAGGTGCCCGCCCTTAACAAGCTCTATCAGCAGTACGGAAGCCAGGTAGCCTTTCTGGTGGTCTATATC